>Ga0056126_10000165_pt1 | contig 26684 bp, 27 predicted proteins | sample WorMetLIZAISLAND_FD_71117 | JGI IMG/M metagenome (GOLD analysis project Ga0056126, IMG submission 71117) | Marine gutless worms symbiont microbial communities from Max Planck institute for Marine Microbiology, Germany - Inanidrilus manae... ...
AACGTCAAATCCGACATACTCACCCATGGTCACTCTCCTCGTTGGTCTGTTGGAACGCGGCCTCGCGTCCCTGCATTGTCGGCTCGGGAGAGTGGCCGCCGGAATTACGCTATGTGATCGAACCACGCCTATCGTGCAATCCGTCCTGGTCGCCATCATTGTTCTCGGCGGTCTCTTACCGGCCGGCCATTTTGCTCTCGGCAACCTCCGTGACGGCTTAGAAGCCGAACATTCGGAGACCCGCAAGGTGGTTATCGAATTGAAGGCAGAAACGCTCGATGAGGTGCGCGCCGTCAAGGCGGCGGCCGTCGAGGAAATCCGCGCCGCTCAGAACGATACGGTCGAGGCGGTTCGTGCCGCCGGCGCTGCGGCGGTTGAGGAGATCAGGAAGCTGAACGGTGAAATCGTCATGGCGGCGGCAGCACCGACCGCGATTCCGACCGGAACCGGCGGCGCCGATCCGTTCAGCGATCTGAAGCGGATGGTCGAGAATGTCCGTTCCGAACAGGTCGGGATCGCCGAGCGCCTGGCAGCACTGCAAGATAAACCGCCGGCTCCGGTTGTCATGGCTCCGCCGCCGGTAGCTGCGTCGGGCCTGAGGACGACCCACACCGTCTACTTCCCGCTCGGTGCCATTTCGGGACCGGTCATCGATGAGCAGGTAGCCAAACTGCTGGTGCCGATACACGAGCGGTTGGCCGAGACAGTGGCCGAGGACGCCTGCCGGACCGATGTCTCCGGGTTCTCCGATACGCTCGGCAACGACAACGCCAACCTGAAACTATCTCAGGACCGGGCTGAGTACATTGCTGGCAAGCTCAGGGGGAAGGCGTGACAGTGTCCCACGTCAAGGGCTGGGGCGAACGGCGCCTGAAGATTCACACGTTGGATGCCACCAAGAACGAGATCAACCGCCGCGTTGTTATCGAGATTTGGTGCGAAGGACCGAGGAAGGCGACGGCCGAAATCGCATCGTGAGGGGCGAATCGGGTCCAGAGCGGATACCGGCGATTGCCGCCTGCCTGGCCGTTGCAACGCTAGACGGCGATGGAGCCCCAATTATCGCGTAACGGTGCCTTATATCGGTATTTAGGATTCGATGCGCCGCGACCGAATGTGCCAAGCTGGGCATCAATGTTGAACGTCACCTATAAACGCCTCGCCCTGGAGACAACGAATTTGCCCGATGCACGGGCCTGTCTCGACTACTGGGAACGGTTACGCGGCGACCGCCTGGCCCCCCAGTGGAGCGAGTTCAATTGGCTTCACGTACCGGTCGAGATCATCCCTCACATGGGCGTCGTCGATGTCCAAACTGATCCCCTCGATTTCATTTACCGGTTTTGGGGAACGGCCCACGTCGAAGTGTTGAAGCAGGAACTGACCGGAAAGTCGGTCACTGAAATGCGACCTGAAAGCGAGGGGCAGTCTGTCTTCGCGCAATATGCGGAGACATACGAGGCCTGCCGGCCGATGTTGTTCGAGAACGTCATCTCCGCTGGCCCGCATCAGCTGCCAATGGAAGAGGTATCGTTGCGCCTGCCGTTCTCCGATGACGGCGAGGCAATCACCCAAATTCTCGCCTTCTCAGATATCCGCCGCGACTTCAAGCGCCTGAAGGAGAGTTTCCTGAGCGCGCCCGGGCGGTGAATCCACCGTCCTTCAGAGTGTTCTTGCGAGCGCGTTTCGAATAGCCTCAGGAAAGGGACGGGAGCGCCTCTCTCGCGTGTCCATATGCACCGTCGTCATTTCGCATTCGGCGATCACGTCGCCATCGCCATCGGTCATGGTGTGCATGTATTTCAGTACTTTGTCGCGGAGTTCGACGATGCGCGTGCGCACCTCGAGCACCGCGCCGGGCACGGCTTCCTTGCGATAGGCGATGTTTTGCTGGACGGCGGCCATGCCGGCCCTGTTGTTCTTGAAGTATGCGACATCCATGCCGAAGCCAGCGAAGAAGTTCCAGGTCGCCTCGTCGAACTTGCCGACGATGAACATGACGTTCATGTGGTCCATGTGCCAGGGATACACGGCACCTTTGTAGGTTAGTGGGCATTCCTGCATCACTGTCCTCCCCTCGTCGTTCAGAATCGCGAGAGAGTAGAGGCTAGCGAAACTTTACGTTTACGTAAACGTGAAGTTCGATTGACGGTATAGGATCAGGCGACATTTCGGAAATCGATGGCCGGATCGGCCGGCTGGATGGCCGAGTTTCCGATGCCGAGATCGTCCCAATAGTGCCTCTTTACATGATCGAGCTTAACCGTCTCGGCGACGCCGGGAATTTCGTAGAGGCGGCGCGTGTGGCGGCTGAGATTGGAGTAATCCACCAAGCGTTTGACTGAGCATTTAAGTCGAGGGTTATAGACCGCGTCGAATCGGATCAGGGTCGTGAACAGGTGCCAGTCGGCCTCGGTGATGCGATCGCCGAGTAGATACTCGCGTTCTGCCAAAAGACCCTCCAGTTCGTCCAGGGTGTCGAACAACCGCCGGACGGCTTGGTCGTAATTCTCCTGCGTGGACGCGAACCCGGCTGCGTAAACACCCATGTTGATGCGCTCCAGAACGATTGCGTTCAGCGCATCGATTTCGCGCCTCATGTCCTCCGGGTAAAAGTCGACGGAGGCATCACCCCAGGCATCGAATTCAGAGTTCAGCATGCGGATGATTTCGCCAGACTGGTTGTTGACGATGGTCCCGGTCTGTTTGTCCCAGAGGGCGGGCACGGTAACCTTTCCCGTGAAGTCGGGTTTGGCGGCTTGGTAAGCTTGGTAGAGATAGTCGAATCCCGCCGCTTCGTCCGCCGTGCTCAGATCGCTCTCAAAAAACCGCCAGCCCTGTTCACCGGTCCAAACCGGATGGGCCACGGAGAGCGTGATGACGTCCTCCAGTTCCTTGAGCCGGCGATAAAGGACCGTGCGATGGGCCCAGGGGCAGGCGTATGAGACGTAGAGGTGGTAGCGCCCGGGCTCGGCTTGGAAGCCATTGGATCCGTCGGCGGTGACAGCAGAGCGGAAGAAGCGTTTGGCTTCCTCCGCCCGCGCCAACCTCAGCGCCGGGGTGTCTTCGGTATCAGCGTGCCAGACGCCCTCGATGAGAAGCTTCATTCGACCGGCTCCGCAAAGGTTTTTTCGCGACGAAAGGAGAGCGCCGGGTCCCAGGCATAAGCGCCCGATCCCAAAAGCGCTTGCACGGCCGAGGCCGCGATCAGGAAGACCGGGTATTCCCAGCCGCCGCCTTGGGCCGAAAACACCCAGCTGTTGCCGGCGTGCACCCAGGTGGCGCCGAGCAGCACAGGCATCAGGGCGACAGCCACGTACCGGGTCTTGAAGCCAACGATGAGAGCAATACCACCAAGAGTCTCGGCCAGAAAGACGAGGTAGGCGAAAGCGGGCGGCAGGCCAAGGGAGCCAAAGAACTGCGCCGTACCAGGGAGCGTGAAGATCATGAACTTAAGGATGAATCCATGGGCCAGGAACATGACGCCCAAGGAAATGCGCAGCACCAAGGCGGCGTAGGGAGCGGTTCTGTCGTCGATCATTGTTGGGGTCCTTTCCGAATAGAATTGATCTGTTGCCCTGAAACTAATCTGTTTTAATTCGCAAACAAATTAGGTAGATTTGCTTAACTTATTTGCGAATACGCAAAGATCGAAATTGGGGAGGCAACCGTGGACTGGGATGATCTCCGCTTCTTCCATGCGGTGGCCGAGGCCGGCAGCCTGTCGGCGGCGGCTCGAACCTTAAGCGTCAACCACTCGACCGTTTACCGGCGCATCGCCGTCTTCGAAGAGCGCGAGGGCGTGGCGCTTTTCGACCGCATCGACGGGCGCTATGTGTTAACTGCGGCTGGCGAGGAGATGCGGACCTCTTCGGAGCGCATCGCCCAGGAGATTGACACCCTGAGCCGGAGGCTCTCCGGGCGCGACCTCAGGCTCACCGGTACGCTGAGGGTAACGACGACGGATTCCTTGGCCGCAGAGTTTTTGGGCCCGCACATCACCGGTTTTGTTCGGGCTTATCCCGGCATCGAGCTCGAACTCGTCGTCGACACTCAGCATCTCAGCCTTTCCAGGCGCCAGGCCGACGTCGCCATCCGCCCGACCAGCGAACCGCCGGAGACCCTGATCGGCCGGCGTGTCGCCGAGCTTGCCTTCGCCGTTTACGGATCGGTCGACTATTTCGAAAAGGCCGGCTTCGGCGGCGATCCCAGGGACCACGTGTGGATCGGCTTCGACGACAGCCTGGCCCACCTGCCGGCCGCCAAATGGATGCGAACCGAGCTGGCCGAGGCCGACGTCCTTATGCGCGGTAACAATCTGTTTGCGCTCTCGGGCACCGTCGCCGCCGGACTCGGCTTGGCGCCGCTGCCATGTTTCATGTGTGATAGCAATTCGACGCTGCGGCGTTTTGACGGCATTGACCTCGATTTGGGCGCGGGCCTTTGGTTGCTTACCCACGAGGACCTGCGCCACACAGCACGCGTCCGGGCTTTTCTCGATTTCATGTATGACTCGCTGGAGCGCGACCGGGATCTACTGGAGGGGCGAAGGCCGTTCGGGTTCTAATCAGAGCCCACCGTAGAGCGATCACGGACACCTGGCCTCTTTTCGGCGACGCATGCGGATTGACGGTGCCAACGCGGGGAGACAATTCACGGATGCGGAAGTGCTGTTGGACAGCCCAGATCTCTGGCTAAATGGACGTGGGTCGTTGTTTCGTAGGCAGCACCACCAAATACCGACCCGGCCAGGCGAAACATTCGGAAATAATTCTGGTTTTTCAATACCTGTAGAACTTCGCTAATATTGATAGACAACCGATATCGTTCACACCTGATTACCATGGAGGATTTCGGCTTGGTTTCGCAATCGCCAAAAGGCAGCACTGGAAGATGGAGGCTAGCGGCGCATCGGATCGCGCTGGCCATATTGGTCGTCCTGACGTTGAATTTCGACGCTGAAGCCGATGGCCGCCTCGAAAGGGTGATCGAGCGCGGTTATGTCGTATGCGGTGTCAGTCGCAGCGGGATCGGCCTTTCCGAGATTTCTGATAGCGGCGAGTGGAGCAGGTTGTTCGTCGATTATTGCCGTGTCCTTGGAGCCGCGATTTTTGCCGACAAGGACGCCGTGGAATACGTCGAAGTGAACGATGTAAACCGGTTCAAGGCGATCGAGGAGGAAGCCATCGACGTCCTGATGGCCAATACGACGTGGACGGTTGTTCGCGACTCGGTTCGCGGAATGGACTTTACGACAACCGTCTATTACGACGGGCAAGGTTTTCTAGCCCATCGCAGTCTGGGCGCCGATTCCATGGCCAGCGTCGATAAGGCCAAAGTCTGCGTCAACCGCAACACGACCACCATCCTCAATCTCAAGGACCTTATTGCGACGTCCAAACCGAACCTGGAAATCGTCCCGTTTGCGGCAACCGAACAGACTTTCAATGCTTTCCTGACCCAGCGTTGCGACATGCTGACCTACGACCGCGTCGTATTACGGACCTTGCAACTCTACCGCGCCGCTGATCCCCAAGCGTACATTCTGTTCCCTGATGTCATTTCGAAGGAGCCTTTGGGACCGGCGGTCAAACAGGGGGACGCCCAGTGGTTCGACATTGTCCAGTGGTCGGTATTCGCAACCATCGCCGCAGAGGAATTGGGATTGCGATCCGATAACCTGGATCAAAAGACCAAAGGTCCGTTGCCGGAAGAGGTGCGCCGCCTGCTCGGGCTGAGTGGTGACATCGGAAGGGGACTGGGTCTACCGCCCGATTGGGCAAAGCAGATCATCGCCCAGGTCGGCAATTACGGCGAAATCTTTGCCCGCCATTTGGGCGGCGGCAAACCGGTCGTCGATCGGGGGTTGAATTCGTTGTGGAAAGACGGGGGGCTCCTCTGCTCTCCGCCATTCAGGTAGTCCGTGCGCGCTTCCATCCTCACAAAAGCGACGATCGCCATCGGTGTCCTCACCAGCGCCACTTTGATCGCTTGTGCGGTCGGGGTCTTCGCCTTCAACCACCTGCGTGATGTCGTCCCGCGTTTTGCCGAGTCTGAGGCGGAAAACCTGGCTACCGTGCAACGCCTGACCAGCGACGTCGGCAACCTGGCCGGTATCGCGCCACAGTTCGCTTCGGCTCGGACTTTGACGACCCTGAGCACCATCAACGACTCGGTGCACGATACGGTTAAGCAGTTCTATTCGACCCTCGACACTCTGTCGGAAGGGTTGACCGGCGAAACCCTCGAGAACGCGCAGATCGTTCGCCAAACTGGCCAATCCTTGGAAGAAACCCTGATATCTCTGGATCATCTGGTGACACGTAAGATCGAAACTCAGGCCCGGTTCGACAATGGCGTTCGTTCCCTGTGGGCGTTACATGAAAAACTCGAATGCGCTTTGATCTTCGATCCCGAGTCCGACCCCATCTGCAAAGGCGAATTGACATCGGGTCAATTGAGTGTGGCCGGGCGCGGATGGCTGATTACTGCTCACGAGGTATCTGAGAAGTTCCGCCAGTACGCCGTGTCCCGCTCGCGGCCTGGGGCGCGTCGAATCGAACGCGGTCTCGACCAGTTGGTTGAGGCCCTTCACCAACAAACGGCGACACTGCCGGCGGCGGATGCGACCCGCATGTCCCGACTCTCGACCGGCATGACGGCGCTGTTCGACGGGCCTGGCGGCCTAATCGGCATTACCCGGGATCTCGTTGTTTTGGAACGCCAGCTTACGGGACGCGTCAACAAGAGCAAATATGCGGCGTCGAAGTTCATCTCCGCCATGACAACCCTGGTGTCATCGGTTCGCGAAGACACCGCCGAGCGCAAGCAAGCCCTGACCAAACTCCTTGATAAATTGATCATCGCGCTGCTGGTCATCGTCGTCGCCTGTATCACCTTGGCGGCACTCGGGTTCATGTTTTTCAAGAACCAGATCATCCTGCGCCTGGTTTCCCTTCAATCGGCCGTGCAGGCGGGCGTCGACGGGGTTTCTGCCGTCGACTATCCGCACGATGACAAGGACGAGATCGGCAAGCTCGGGCAGGCCTATTCCTATTTTGTCGACGAGATCGAGTCCCGCGAAGACTCCTTGCGCCGCGAACGCGATGTGGCCCAGCGCATGGCCTCAAAAGCGGAATCGGCGAGCCAGGCGAAATCGATGTTTCTCGCCAATATGAGCCACGAATTGAGAACGCCCCTGAATTCCATCATCGGGTTTTCCCAGATCATGTCCGATGGCACATATAGCAAATTCGACGCCAAATTTGCCGGGTATGCAAAGGACATCAATTACTCGGGCCAGCATCTCCTCGATGTCATCAACGACATCCTTGACATTTCGAAGATCGAAGCCGGCGAGATCGAATTGGACGAAGCCGAGGTCGATATCGGCGAGGTTGTCGAGACCTCGATGAAGATGGTTCAGGTCCGTTTCGAGAACAAGAACCAGCGCGTTTTGGCCGACATCTCATCCGGCATGCCGGGGCTGCGCGGCGATGGCCGTTTGCTGCGCCAGGTCATGGTCAATTTGTTGTCCAACGCCATCAAGTTCACGCCGGAAGGGGGTGACATCAGGATCAACGTTAACGTCGATGGGCAAGGCAGAATTGTGTTGACGGTCGAAGACACGGGAATCGGCATCGCCCATGAGGACATCCCCAAGGCGCTGGAGCCGTTCAGCCAGGTGCGAACCGGATCTGATATCACCCACGATGGCACAGGCCTCGGCCTTTCCCTGTCGCGCCAGCTGGTCGAACTTCACGATGGCACATTGTCCATAGACAGTGAAGTCGGGGCGGGCACGGTCGTCACCATCAGTTTGCCACCGGCACGAACCATCCCGATCTCGGAAGAGCAAGCGTCCCGGGCAAGCGGTGCCGACTGAACCCTGTCCCGGCGGCATTGACGTCGTCGGCGACACCGCGAGCAGCGGTGGTGATAGGCGTCGCCCTCGCGCTCCGATAATCGTCACGCCGTTAAGAATCCAACCCCCCAGAAATCCAGTAAGTCCGCGGTTCAGGGCGCTACTGGACCAAAATGCCGACCAATGATGTTGCGTGATGGCCCTCTCGGTGACCGTGTTGAGCGGGTGTTGCCATGTTCTTGGTCTTCAGAGCCAAGGAAAGGCTTGACGCATTTAGACGATTGTCCTAATAATTTGGACGTTTGTCCTAGGACATAGCGCCATTGCCAAGGGGAACTGTTCATGAGCGCCAGGGAAACGCGTGATCACATTGTTGAAGCGGCTGATGACCTGTTTTACCGCCAGGGTTATGAAAACACGTCCTTTGCGGATATCGCCGGCGCGGTCCGAATCTCGCGCGGGAACTTCTATTATCACTTCAAGACCAAGGACCGAATCCTGGACGCCGTCATCGAAGCACGTCTCGCCAAAACGCGGGCTATGCTCGACCGATGGGAACGGGAAGGTGAAACTGCGGCCGATCGCATCCGGTGCTTCATTCGCATCCTGATCGTGAACCGGGCCAGCATCGAACGCTATGGTTGCCCGGTCGGCACGCTGATGACGGAACTGACAAAACTCGGCCACAGCGCCCAGACAGAGGCCACGAAACTGTTCATATTGTTTCGCTCCTGGCTGACCCGGCAGTTCGAACAACTCGGCTGTGGCGGCAAGGCTGACGATTTGGCCCTCCACCTGCTCGCTATGAGCCAGGGGGTCGCTACCCTGATCAACGCCTTTCAAGACGAAGCCTTCACCGAGCGTGAAGTCGCCCGCATGGAGGCTTGGCTGGAGACCCGAGCACAAGACGCCACCGGCGGATAATCGGATCACCACGATTTAATTCGAGGGGAGGAGAACACCCATGTTTATCGTTTCGCTAAAGTTTTCCGTAAACAAGGGCCATGCCGGCCAGTATATGGATGACCACAAAGCGTGGATCCAGCGCGGTTTCGATGATGGCGTCTTTCTGGTTGCCGGCAGCCTGCAGCCGAACCTGGGTGGCGGTCTTATCGCCCACAACACGAGTCTGGACGAACTGCAAAACCGGGTTGATGATGATCCGTTTGTCGCCGAGGATGTGGTCAGCGCCGAAATCCTCGAATTGACCCCGTCCCGGGCTGACGACCGCCTGAATTTTCTCCTGACCTGACGGCCCGATCCGACCCGCAACAAGACGAGACGACCCATGAGCCAAACGATCGTCGGACCCGATGGCAAGCCGCGCTGCGGTTGGTGTAAGGCGGCGCCGGAGTTTTTCGCCTACCACGACGCCGAATGGGGCTTCCCCGTTGACGACGACCGGCGCCTGTTTGAGAAGCTGAGTCTGGAAGGTTTCCAGTCGGGCTTGAGCTGGCGCACCATCCTCGCCAAGCGGGAAAACTTCCGCGCCGCTTTCCACGGTTTCGATTTCGAGCGTGTCGCGGGGTATACCGAGCACGACATCGAGCGCCTGCTCCAGGACAAAGGCATCGTCCGCCATCGGGGCAAGATCGAAGCCGTTATCAACAACGCGGGCAGGGCCCTCGAGCTCATCGAACAGGAAGGCTCGATCGCCGCCTACGTCTGGGGTTTCGAACCTGATCCGACGGTTCTTGGCCGGCCGCAAAGCGCCTCGACCTCGACCGCGTCGGTCGCGCTTTCCAAGGACCTCAAAAAACGCGGCTGGAAGTTCGTCGGTCCGACCACGGTCTACGCCTTCATGCAGGCCATGGGGCTGATCAACGATCACGTGGAGGACTGCGTTGTCCGGGCCGAGGTGGAGCGCGCGCGAGAGGGATTTGAGCGTCCAGGCGGATGATCCGGCCGACCTAGACGGTTGGAACCGGTCCGTTGAAGGCGAATCCGTGCAACAGGCGGTGCAGCGCTGCATCCCGCTCCGGCGTGCGCTAGGAAATTCCCGACGCCGCTAAGAAACTTCCCGCCCCCGTCCAGACGCAAACCCTAAGACGCATCGCGATAAGTTTTACCAAAAAGTAATCCAGATAACGTTCTCCGCTTCGAAACCGCCTTAGTCTGCGCCGCCGAAATTGGAAGGGGTTCAATTTGAAGGACAGGTTTGCAAGATCGACGGTCGCCGGTGGTGCCGGCAACCCGGCGATTGCCGGTGGTCCAGCGCTTTTCTCCGATTTGTCGCTCCGTTTACGTAAACGTAAACTTGATCACGAGTTCTGCTTTCCTCTTGAGTACCGCATCAACGTCGCCCATTATCGCCAACGAAAATCAAGAACAGCGGCGAGAGACCGGGTGCCTGGCGCCGAAAGCGAAAGAAAGCGTTCTGGAAGGGACCTTTCAGGGAGAGATACTTCATGAGTGGTGGCGCGGCCGATCGGCCGGACTTGGACACGTTTCCGAAACTTCTTCTCGAGAACGCCCGCGCCTGGGGCGATCGCCCGGCCAGCCGGGAGAAGGACTTGGGGATTTGGCTTTCCTGGACCTGGGCCGAGATGGCCGACGAGATCAGGGCGCTCGCCTGTGGCCTCAAGGCGCTCGGCGTCGAGCGTGACGACAAGGTCTGCGTTTGCGGCGACAACCGCCCGCACCTCTATTGGGCGTTCACGGCGATCCAGGCGGTCGGCGCCGTACCGGTCCCGGTCTACCAAGATTCGGTGGCCGAGGAGATGCAATACATCTACGAGCACGCCGAAGCCAAATTCGCCATCGTTGAGGACCAAGAGCAAGTCGACAAGCTTCTCGAAATCAAAGACCGCCTACCGGCCCTCGCCCACATCATCTACAAAGACCCGCGCGGCATGCGTCACTACGACCAGGCCTTTCTCGACCTCTATGCCGACGTCCAGGAACAAGGCCGCGCCTACGACAATGCGAATCCGGACTTCTACGAATCCAGCGTCAACGAGGGCAAGGCGTCGGACACCTGCATCATGCTCTACACTTCAGGCACGACCGGCCGGCCCAAGGGCGTCATCCTCAGCTTCTCCAACATGATCGAGACGTCGCGCAACAACATCGAACAGGAAGGCCTGTCCGAGAAGGACGACATCCTGGCCTACCTGCCGATGGCCTGGATCGGCGACAACATCTTCTCGTTCGCCCAATCCTACGTCGCCGGCTTCTGCGTAAGCTGCCCGGAGAGTTCGGATACGGTGCTCGACGATCTGCGCGAGATCGGCCCGTCTTACTTCTTCGCGCCGCCCAGGATCTTCGAGAACATCCTGACCACCGTGATGATCCGCATCGAGGACGCCGCCAAGATCAAGCAGCGCATGTTCCATTATTTCATGGACGTGGCCAAACGGGTCGGCATGGACGTGCTCGACGGTAAACCGGTGCCGTTCAGCCAGAAACTGCTCTACGGCATCGGCAACCTTCTGGTCTACGCGCCGTTGAAGAACGTGCTCGGTCTGTCGCGCATCCGCCTCGCCTATACGGGCGGCGTCGCCATCGGGCCAGACATCTTCGTCTTCTACCGCTCGCTCGGCATCAATCTGAAACAGATCTACGCCTCGACCGAAGCCTCGGTCTTCATCACCGTGCAGCCGGACGGAGAGGTATACCCGGATACGTCAGGCAAGCCGGCCCTGGGTGTCGACGTCCGCGTCGAAGACGACGGCGAGGTCATGTTCAGCGGTCCGGGCGTCTTCCAGTCCTACTACAAGAACGATGAAGCGACCCGTGAGACCAAGACATCGGACGGTTGGGTGCATACGGGCGACGCCGGCTACTTCGATTCCGACGGACATCTGCGCATCATCGACCGCTCTAAAGACGTCGGCAAATTGACGGGCGGCACCATGTTCGCGCCCAACTTCATCGAGAACAAACTGAAGTTCTTCCCGCACATTAAGGAAGCCGTCACCTTCGGCCATGACCGCGACTATGTGGCGGCGTTCATCAACATCGATCTCGAGTCAGTGGGAAACTGGGCCGAGCGGCGAAATCTGGCCTATTCCGGCTACACGGACCTGGCCGGTCGGCCCGATGTCTACGACTTGATCCAGGAGTGTGTTGAGAAGGTCAACCGCGACCTCGCCGAGGACGACAACCTGAAGGCCTCTCGGATCCGCCGTTTCCTAATCCTGCACAAGGAGTTGGACGCCGACGATGGCGAGCTAACGCGGACCCGGAAGGTTCGCCGGACCATCATCGCCGACAAATACGACGAACTCATCGATGCACTCTATTCGGATAAGACGCATTGCCCCGTCGAGGCCGTGGTCACCTTTGAGGACGGCCGCACGGACATTGTCAAGGCCGACCTGCAAATCCGCGAAACCCGTACCGACGGCGGTTCGATGGCCGCGGCCGCGGAATAAGGGCGGGGTTGGACTTTCATGAGCTATGAACGGAAGATCGGCGACATTGTCCTGAACGTCGAGGGCATCAGCCTATCGTTCGGTGGCGTCAAGGCCCTGAGTGACGTGTCCTTTGACGTCCGCGAGGGCGAGATTCGCGCCATCATCGGCCCCAACGGTGCCGGCAAGAGCTCCATGCTCAACTGCATCAACGGCTTCTACCACCCGCAGGAAGGCCAGATCACCTTCAAGGGCGAAACCCGCAAGCAGATGCAGACCCACCAGGCGGCCGAACAGGGCATCGCCCGCACTTTCCAGAACATCGCGCTATTCCGCGGCATGACGACGCTTGATAACATCATGACCGGTCGGAACCTGAAGATGAAAAAGAACTTCCTGTGGCAGGCGTTCTATTTCGGCCCGGCCCGCGAAGAAGAGATTGTCCATCGGGCCAAGGCCGAGGAAGTGATCGATTTCTTGGAGATCGAAGCCATCCGCAAGGTCCCGGTCGGAAGGTTGCCATACGGCCTGCAAAAGCGGGTCGAATTGGGCCGGGCACTGGCCGCCGAACCGGACATGCTTCTGCTCGACGAGCCGATGGCCGGCATGAACCACGAGGAAAAGGAGGACATGTGCCGCTACATCCTCGACGTCAACGACCAGTTCGGCACCACCATCGTGTTGATCGAGCACGACATGAGCGTGGTCATGGACATTTCGGACCGGGTCGTCGTCCTCGACTACGGCAAATTGCTGGCCGATGGGACACCGGACGAGGTTCGCAGTAATCAGGACGTGATCGACGCCTATCTCGGCGTCAAACACGATTGAGAACGGGGATACGGCTCACATGGACCTTCTCATCGCAATTTTCGTGACCCCGTTCGTCGACATGGCCGACGCGCCGATCTTCCTGTTGGAAGTCGTCGTCACCGGCTTACTGACGGGTGTCATGTATTCTCTGGTGGCGCTCGGTTTCGTCCTCATCTTCAAGGCCTCCGGTGTCTTCAATTTCGCCCAGGGTGCCATGGTGCTCTTCGCCGCCCTGGCCTTGGTCGGGCTCATGGAACGTGGCATGCCGGTCATCCTCGCCATCGTGCTGACCCTGGTCATCATGGTGGTCCTGGCCATCGCCATCGAGCACCTGATGCTGCGCCACCTGGTCAACCAGGAAGGCATCATCCTGTTCATGGCAACCATCGGGCTCAATTTCATACTCGAAGGCGTCGGTCAGATCGCCTGGGGTTCGGACGTCAAGAAGCTTGACGTCGGCCTGCCGGACGCGTCCTTCGACTTCGCCGGCATGCTGCTCAACCAGCTCGACCTGTCGGCCGCCGCGATCGCCGCCGTGTTGGTTACGGGTCTGGCGCTCTTCTTCCAGTATACGGCCGTCGGCCGCGCACTCCGAGCGGTCGCCGACGATCACCAGGCCGCCCTTTCCGTCGGCATTCCCTTGAAGACCATCTGGATCATCGTGTGGTCGGTGGCCGGCGGTGTTGCTTTGGTCGCCGGCATCATGTGGGGCGCCAAATCGGGCGTTCAGTTCTCTCTGGCCCTGATCGCGTTGAAGGCCCTGCCGGTGCTGATCCTGGGCGGCTTCACGTCGGTTCCCGGTGCCATCATCGGCGGCCTGATCATCGGCGTCGGCGAAAAAGTGGCGGAGATTTACTGGGGACCCGTATTCGGCGGCGCCATCGAGGGTTGGTTCGCCTACATGTTGGCCTTGTTGTTCCTGTTGTTCCAGCCGCAGGGTCTGTTCGGCGAAAAGATCATCGAGAGGGTTTGAGGCGATGTTTTACCGCGAGGCGGGCCAGTTCAAAACGACCTACGAGGCCGACCAGGGCGTCTTCCCGATTCTCCAGGACCGCTGGTTCATTGCCCTCGTCCTCGTCCTGGCCTACGCCGTGATCCCATTCATCGCCAATGAGTATTGGTTCCAGGCGATCCTGATTCCGTTCTTCATCTATTCGCTGGCCGCCATCGGTCTCAACATCCTGACTGGATACGCCGGCCAGGTCAGCCTCGGCACCGGCGCCTTCATGGCGGTCGGGGCCTATGCGACCTACAAGATGACGACCGCCTTTCCCGAACTGAACATCGTCGTCGTCTTCATCTTCGCCGGTTTCTGGTCGGCTGCCGTCGGCATGGTTTTCGGCGTGCCCAGCTTGCGGATCAAGGGCTTCTATCTCGCCGTCGCCACCCTCGCCGCCCAGTTCTTCATCCTGTGGCTGTTCAACAAAGTCGGATGGTTCTACAACAACAATCCGTCGGGCACGATCACGGCGCCGCCGAGAGAGCTGTTCGGTATTCTGATCACCGGCCCCGAGGCGACGGCGGTGACCCGCTATTACGTGACCTTGATCTTCCTAACCGTCTTTGAATTGGCCGCCAAGAACCTGGTGCGTGGCCGCGTCGGGCGCTCCTGGATGGCCATCCGAGACATGGACATCGCCGCCGAGATCATTGGTATCGAGCCATTGAAGACGAAGCTATTGGCCTTCGGCATCAGTTCTTTCTACTGCGGCGTCGCCGGTGCGCTCTACATCTTCTGCTGGTTGGGCAGCGCCGAAACGGAAGCGTTCGACATCTTCCTGTCGTTCACGATTCTCTTCATGATTATCATTGGCGGTCTCGGCAGTATCATGGGCTCGATCATGGGGGCGGCGTTCATTACGCTGCTTCCCATCTTCCTGACCAATTTCCCGCCGATGATCGGGCTGCCGATCTCGACGGACCTGTCGAAACACATTGAAGAGATCATTTTTGGTTTTCTCATCGTCTTTTTCTTGATCGTCGAGCCGCACGGACTGGCGCGGCTCTGGCAGATCGCCAAGGAGAAGCTGAGGAAATGGCCGTTCCCGTATTGACCGCGGGACCAGCCGAAACCGCGTTGGCCCCGATTAGGGCCGCGTATTAAGGTCGGAAACCCAATAAAACCTCAGTGGGGGTTCATTTGGTTTCTAGGGAGAACTCAAAGGGAGAAGCAACAATGAAACTTCGCAGTCTGCTACTGGCCGCCGCCGGTGCCGCCGTCCTGGTGACCGGCGCCTGGGAGGCCAAAAAAGCCGCGGCCGATGAACAGTTCCTGCCATTGCTCGTCTACCGCACCGGCCCCTACGCCCCGAGCGGCATTCCGTTGGCAAACGGTTTCACCGATTACTACACTCTCATCAACAAGCGTGATGGCGGCATCAACGGCGTGACCCTCACCTTCGAGGAGTGTGAAACCAAATACAACACCAAGCTCGGCGTCGAATGCTACGAGAAGATGAAAGGCAAGGGCCCGACCGGCGCTTCCGTTATCAACCCCTATTCGACGGGCATCACCTATCAGCTGATCCCCAAGGCGCCGGTTGACGGCGTACCGATCCTGTCGATGGGCTATGGCCGGACTTCAGCCGCCGACGGCCGCGTTTTCGAATGGGTGTTTAACTTCCCGACCACCTATTGGAGCCAGGCGTCCGCCATCGTCCGCTACATCGGTCAGCAGGAAGGCGGTTTGGAAAACTTGGCCGGCAAGAAGATCGCCCACGTCTTCCACAACTCGGCGTACGGCAAAGAAGCCAACCCGACCCTCGAAATCATGGCCGAGAAGTACGGCTTTGAGCTGATCCTGCTGCCGGTCGACCACCCGGGTCAGGAACAGAAGGCCACATGGCTGCAGATCCGCCGCAAACGCCCGCATTGGGTGTTCATGTCGGGCTGGGGCGTCATGAACCAGGTCGCCATCAAGGAAGCGGCGTCCGTTGGCTTCCCCATGGACAAGTTCATTGGTAACTGGTGGTCTGGGTCGGACGCCGACGTCATCCCGGCCGGCGACCACTCACTCGGCTACCGTTCGGCGGCCCTGCACGCGGCCGGAACCGGATTCCCGGTGTTCGACGACATCGTCAAACACGTCTACGGCGGTGACCGCGACAAGGCCATGGAAAACAAGATGGGCGAAGTCCTTTATAACCGCGGCGTCATCAACGCCATGTTCGTCGTCGAGGCGATCCGCACGGCCCAAGGCAAATACGGCAACAAGTCGCTGACCGGCACGCAGGTCCGTTGGGGTCTCGAGAACCTGAACGTGACCAAGGACACGCTCAAGAACCTGGGCATGGAGAACTACACCAACCCGGTCAAGGTCACCTGCGCCGACCACGAAACCGGCGGTCCCATCTTCATTCAGCAATGGACGACGGACGGCTGGAAGGTCGTTTCCGAACCCTTGTATCCGTACAAGGACATCGTCCGCCCGCTAATCGAGAAGGACGCGGCGGCCTATGCCAAGGAAAACAACATCACGCCACGCAGCTGCAACTGAGGAAGAAAATGACAGCTCAAACCGCTGAAATTCCAGCGGGGGCGGAAGAAACTGCGGGCCCCCTTCTCACCGTCAACAACATCGAGGTGATCTACGATCACGTCATCCTGGTGTTGAAGGGGGTGTCGCTCGAGGTTCCCGAGGGGGGCGTCGTCGCCCTCCTCGGAGCCAACGGCGCCGGCAAGACGACGACCCTGAAGGCGATATCGAACCTGCTGCGCGCCGAGCGTGGCGAGGTCACCAAGGGCACCATCGAGGTCAAGGGTCACCGCGTCGATGCCCTTTCGCCGAATGAACTGGTGCGCCTTGGCGTCATCCAGGTCATGGAGGGGCGCCATTGTTTTGAACATTTGACGGTCGAGGAAAACCTGCTGACCGGTGCCTATACGCGCACCGAAGGCCGCGGCGCCATCGCCACCGGCCTTGAGAAGGTTTACCACTACTTTCCGCGCTTGAAGGAAAGACGAACCAGCCAAGCCGGCTATACGTCGGGTGGTGAACAGCAGATGACGGCTATCGGACGGGCGCTGATGGCGAATCCAAGGATGATCCTGCTCGACGAGCCGTCAATGGGGCTCGCTCCACAGCTCGTCGAAGAGATTTTCGAGATCGTCCGTGACCTCAACCGAGAGGAAGGCGTGAGTTTTCTACTCGCCGAGCAAAACACAATGGTGGCGCTACGTTACGCGGAGTACGGCTATATCCTGGAAAACGGCCGCGTCGTCATGGATGGGGACGCGGAGCAGTTGCGAGAGAACGAGGACGTGAAAGAGTTCTACCTGGGCCTCAGTTCCGGCGGTCGCAAGAGTTTCCGCGACGTCAAACACTACCGACGTCGTAAACGTTGGCTCTGACGGCCGGCACCGACTCACCGAAAAGCTAACCGACATGGCTCAAACGACAACCTTTTTCGATGCCTTGGAAACGCGTTCGCCCGAAGAACGCGAGGCTGCACACATGGCGGGCCTGCCCGAACTGGTTGCCCATGCCATCGAGAAATCCCCCTATTTCGCGGACCATTTGGCCGCGGTCGATGCCGGCGCTGTTACCAGCCGCGACGCCCTCGCCCAGTTGCCGTTGACCCGCAAATCGGACCTTATCGAAGTCCAACGCAAGGCGCCGCCTTTCGGTGGTGCCATCACCTGTGAACCGGGGAAACTGAAACGGATATTTCAGTCACCCGGCCCCATATACGATCCGGAGGGCTATGGGAATGACCGCTGGGGAACAGCCCGCGCACTCTATGCAGCTGGGTTCCGCGCCGGTGACATCCTCCACAACAGTTTCGCCTACCATTTGACACCGGCCGGCGCCATGCTTGAGACGGGCGCCGCCGAAATCGGCTGTGCAGTGATCCCGGCCGGCGTCGGCAACACCGAGCTACAGGTCCGCGCCATGGCCGACATTGGTGCCACCGGTTTTACGGGAACGCCGTCGTTCCTGAAGATCATCCTCGACAAAGCCGCCGAAATGGGCGAGGACGTATCACGCCTTAAGATGGCTCTGGTCGGCGGCGAAGCGCTGCCGCCGGCGCTACTCAATGACATCGAGGGCCATGGCATCTCCTGTCTGCAGATATACGCCAGCGCCGACCTCGGGTGCATTGCCTATGAATCGGAGGCCCGGGACGGCTTGACTGTCGAGGAAAAGTTGATCATCGAAATCGTCCGGCCGGGAACCGGTGACCCTGTCGCCGAGGGCGAGGTCGGCGAGATTGTGGCAACATCGCTTTCACCAGAGTACCCGCTGATCCGGTTCGCCACCGGTGACCTTTCGGCTGCCCTCCCCGGTGTCAGCGCCTGTGGGCGCACCAACATGCGGCTAAACGGTTGGATGGGACGGGCCGACCAAACAACGAAGGTCAAGGGCATGTTCGTACATCCCTCGCAAGTGGCGGACATCGTCAAGCGCCATAACGAGGTGATGAAAGCCCGCCTGATCGTCGATCAACGGGACGGCAAGGACGTCATGACTTTGTCATGCGAGGTCGCGGACCCGGAAGCGGCGACGGGTCGTACCGATGGACTCATTGCCGAAATCACCGATAGCATCCAAGCCGTATGCAAGCTCTCCGGCGAAGTCGGGTTCGCTCATCCGGGCAGCTTGCCCAACGACGGCAAGGTCATCGACGACATCCGAAAATACGACTAAAAGGAAGCCCCCTTAAACGCGCGGAGAAACTCATGTCCCTCGGTCACGCCAGTAACGTATATCCCCTGAGGATTGCCGACGCCCGCAATCAAGTCCGGCACGTATTCATCCGCGACCTGCGTCTCGATTGCTCTATCGGTGTTCATGCGCACGAAAAAAACTGCCATCAGCGTGTGCGCATCAACCTCGATCTCGCGGTCCGCGAGGGCGACGAGCCGATCAACGACGATATCCGTAATGTCATCTGTTATGAAAAGGTCGCCCTTGGCGTCGGCCGCATCGCGGAAGAAGGCCACGTCAACCTGGTCGAAACTTTTGCCGAGAAGATCGCCGCAATGTGCCTCGCCGACGACCGCGTGTTTTCGGTTCGCGTGCGTGTAGAAAAACTCGACATAATGAATAATGCAGAAAGTGTCGGCGTAGAAATCGAAAGGTATAATTCGGAAGTATAAAAACGGCGTTGTTTGGCGATCGAAAAGACCGCGATTGATCACCCACAAGGATTCGGGTTTCCGAAGTTTTTCACAGGCCCCAAAACGTTGCGGTGATGTGGTACATTTATTTCAAATTGATTTCACAAACAGACACATTATAAAAACTCTAATAATTGTTTTTATTTTTCAACGCATTAGCTTGATTGCGAATTGTTTCGAATAGGGACGGTTGTCGAACCGATTAATTTACGACCGACACAGGTCGCGGATTTTCAACAGAGTTATCCACAAGAATCGTGGATAGTTCTTCGGGTTCCGGTACCATTGCCGAACACCCTGGGAACGGGTTCACAAGTCAAGCACATCTTGGTCGAATATTGAGCGAAATTTCGTCATTTCAGCCGACCCGCAGCGGAAACGACGACACCGGCCCGACCGACAACCGGAAGCGCGGTGCGGCGGCGATCGAGGCTCATCTGAAGACGGCCCCATCGACGCCCGGCGTCTATCGAATGTTGAATGCCAGTGGCGACGTTCTTTACGTCGGCAAAGCGAAGAATCTGACCAAGCGGGTCAGCGCCTATACGAAACCGGAACGCCAATCGGTACGCATCCGGCGCATGATCTCCGAAACCGAGTCGATGGAGTTCGTCAAGACCCACACAGAAGCTGAGGCTCTGCTTCTCGAGTCCAACCTGATCAAGCGCTATGCGCCGCGCTACAATATCCTGCTACGCGACGACAAATCCTTTCCGCATATTCTGGTCACCGCCGATCACGATTTCCCGCAAGTGCTTAAACACCGTGGCGCCCAAAAGCAGAAGGGTGATTACTTCGGACCCTTTGCTTCGGTGTGGGCGGTCAACGAGACACTGACCGTATTGCAGCGGGCTTTTCTTTTGAGGTCTTGTTCCGACTCGATTTTCTCCAACCGCTCGCGCCCCTGTCTGCTGCATCAGATCAAACGTTGCTCGGCGCCTTGTGTCGATAGAATCTCGAAAGGCGACTACGCCCAGCTGGTCGACCAAGCCCACCATTTCCTGTCCGGCGGGTCGAGCGAGATCCAGCGGCGTTTTTCCGATCTTATGCAGGAAGCGAGTGATGCCTTGGAGTTCGAGGTCGCGGCGCAGTACAGGGATCGCATCCGGGCCCTGACGCGGGTCCAGGCACGCCAGGATATCAACGTCGCCAACCTCGGCGAGGCCGATGTCATCGCCGCCCACCAAGCCGGCGGCAGCACCTGTGTCCAGGTCTTCTTCTTCAGGACCGGCGCCAATTACGGGAACCGATCCTACTTCCCGACACAGACCCGCGACGAGAATGTGGAGACCGTGCTCGAGGCCTTCATCGGGCAGTTCTATGCCAAGGCCTTGCCGCCGAAGACGATCCTGCTCAGTGATGATCTGCCCAATCAGCGCCTTGTTGCGGAAGCGTTGTCCGTACGAGGCGGCCGCAAGGTCGCGGTTATCACGCCCCGACGCGGCGACAAACGCAATCTCGTCGACCACGCACTCGACAATGCACGCGCCGCCCATGCCCGGCGCCTGGCCGAGAGCAGTTCGCAGCGAAAACTCCTCAACGGCCTCGCCGACCTTCTCGGCATGGAAGCCGCGCCCGAGCGGATCGAGGTCTATGATAACAGCCACGTATCGGGCGCACGGGCCGTCGGTGCCATGGTCGTCGCCGGGCCTGAGGGCTTGATCAAGAACGCCTATCGTAAATTCAATATCAAAGGCGCGGCTGGCGATGGCGACGATGGGTTCTCCCCTGGTGACGATTACGCCATGATGCGAGAGGTCCTGACCCGTCGCTTTTCCCGGGCCCTGAAAGAGGACCCGGACCGCGCCGGCGGGCAGTGGCCAGACCTGCTGCTGATCGACGGTGGCAAGGGGCAGTTGGGTGTGGCTCTCGAGGTTATGGAAGAACTCGGCATCGATGATTTGACGATCGCCGCCGTCGCCAAGGGGGTCGACCGCAACGCAGGGCGCGAGAAGATCTTCCTGCCGGAGCGTGACCGACCCTTGGAGCCGGCGGCGCGTGACCCAGTGCTGTATTTCATTCAGCGCCTTCGTGACGAGGCACACCGCTTTGCCATCGGCAGTCATTGCCAGAAACGCTCCGGCGCCATCAAACGCTCCATCCTCGACGACATCCCGGGCGTCGGGTCGGGACGCAAGCGTGCGCTTCTACACCACTTCGGTAGCCCCCAGGCCGTCGCCCAGGCGGGCCGCACCGACCTTCTGGCCGTCGACGGCATCAGCCGGGGTCTGGCCAACAAGATTTATGATTGGTTTCATCCGGAGGGATAGTGGGTTAAAACCGGGGCGCGTTCTCTTCCCAGGAAGGTCGCAACTCCAAGGCCTCGTACCGACCGAGATAGCGAATGCTGAGCACTTTGCCCAATATCCTGACCGTCTCGCGTGTTCTAGCGATCCCCGTGCTCGTCGCCCTTTTGCTGTTCGTCCCCGACCCGGCCGGCAGTTGGTTGGCTTTCACCGCTTATACCTATGCCTGCATTACCGACTTCTTCGACGGTTACCTGGCCCGGGCATGGCATCAGCAATCAGCCTTCGGACGGTTCCTCGACCCCATCGCCGATAAGCTCCTTGTGGCCGCCGTACTCCTGGTCCTTGTCGGTATCGACCGATTCCATGGCCTTACCGTACTGCCCGCCGCCGTCATCCTGTGCCGGGAAATCCTGGTCTCGGGTCTTCGCGAGTTTCTCGCCGAGGTACGAGTCGGCGTTCCAGTGAGCAGCCTCGCCAAGTGGAAAACGACGATTCAGATGCTGGCGTTGGGCTTTCTTTTGGTCGGCCCCAATGGCCCCGATTTCGGGCCACTCTCGACGACCGAAATCGGCATCTACGGACTTTGGGGCGCGGCGGCTCTAACCCTGATCACGGGCTACGACTACCTGGTTCACGGAATCCAACACATTCGCGAGACCGATGAGGCGCCGGCGCCGAAAACACCGAAAAAGCAAACTTCGGAACCGACGGTCGACGGCAGTTGAAAAAACGCCTCCATCGGCCAATATGATGAGCGCTAATTTGTCAGGAGAAGACAACCGGATGATGACCTTCGGATTGGTCGGCTGGAGCGGCAGCGGGAAAACGACGCTCCTGACCAAAATCCTTCCCGAACTCATCGGTCGCGGTTACACCGTCTCGACGATGAAGCACACCCACCACCGGTTCGATATCGACCGTCCGGGAAAGGACTCCCACGAGCACCGCGTCGCCGGAGCCACGCAGGTCCTGATCACGTCGAGCAGTCGCTGGGCCCTGCTTACGGAAAACCGCGACGACATCGAACCGGAGATCGATGAGCTAATTCAGCGCATGGATCCGGTCGACCTTGTGCTCATCGAAGGGTTTAAGAGTTACCCGCACGCCAAACTGGAGGTCTACCGGCCTTCGGTCGGTAAACCCAACTTGGCCGACGACGACGACAGCATCGTTGCCGTGGCAACCGACGAAAAGGTCGCCGTCAATGGCCTTCCCGTACTCGACCTTAACGATGTGCCGGCGATCGCGGATTTTATCGAGGAATTCTGCGGCCTATCGCGGACGACGGGAACAGAAGGCGCGACATGACGCAGCTCAAGGATGATTGTTTCGCCTTCGGCGGCGAGCTGCTGTCGCTGGACGATGCCTTGGCCGACCTGAAGACGCGCCTTGAACCTGCCGTTGAGACCGAGAACGTTGCGATTATCGAAGCGACCGGCCGGTTTCTGGCCGAGGACATAGCGGCACCCCGTGATGTTCCGCCGCATGACAATTCCGCCGTCGATGGCTATGCCGTCTATTTCGACGACCTAGACCCTGAGGTTGGGACACGCCTACCGGTGACGGGACGCATCGCTGCCGGCCATCCGCTGGATCGCGACGCGGTCCGGGGCGAGGCGCTCAGGATCTTCACCGGTGCGCCCATGCCCGGTGGCATAGAGAGCGGTCCTGACACTGTGTTTATGGAAGAGGACTGCACGGTCGACGGTGACTTTGTGTTTTTGCCGCCGGGCTTGAAACGCGGGGCCAACCGCCGTCTCAGGGGCGAAGATATCGAAGAAGGCGCTGTCATCCTGGCGCGGGGCACGCGGCTCAGGCCCCAAGAGGTCGGCGTCGCCGCTTCTGTCGGCCGCGGCAAGTTGACTGTCTACCGGCGGCTCAAAGTGGCCATCTTCTCGACCGGCGACGAGGTTCGCGACCCAACCGGTGACGCGCCCGAGGGCTGCATATTCGATTCCAACCGGTATTCCGTGATGAGCCTGCTTGCCGGCCTTGGCTGTGAGATCACTGATCTCGGCATCCTGCCCGACAACGAGGCGACCATCGCCCGGACGCTGGGCGAAGCGGCCGGCTCGCACGATCTCCTGGTGACCTCCGGCGGCGTTTCGGCTGGTGAGGAGGATCACGTGAAGGCCGCCGTTGAGAGCCAAGGCACGCTCCACTTCTGGCGTTTCGCCATCAAGCCGGGACGCCCGGTGGCGCTCGGCCAGGTCGGCCCGACGCCCTTCATCGGTCTACCGGGCAACCCGGTCGCCGCCATGGTCACCTTCATGGTAATTGCGCGACCGATGATCCTGAGGCTTTCGGGGGCGTCAAACGTCGATGCCCCGCGGTATCCCATCGAGTCGGGCTTCGACCACAAGAAGAAGTCCGGCCGGTTCGAATGGGTGCGCGCCTCACTGGTGATCGAGCCTGATGGCCGGCCCATGGCCCGCAAGAACAAGGCTGGTGGCTCGGGCATCCTGACGTCTATGGTCGAGGCCGACGGTCTCGTCGAGTTCGACGAACAATCGGCCGGTTGCGCCGTGGGCGATACCGTTCGATTCCTCCCGTTTAACGAGGTTGCTTGATGAAAATCCTCTATTTCGCCTGGATCCGGGAAAAGACCGGGCTCAGCCAAGAAGATCTGTCGCCACCTACCGAGGTTTCTACTGTCGGTGATTTGGTCAGGTGGTTGCGGGACCGTGGTCCCAACTACGAAGCTGCGTTCGCCGATGAAAAGGTCGTCCGCGTCGCCGTCAACCAGGAATATGTTACACTGAAGCACGCTATTGGCGACGGCGACGAAGTGGCGTTCTTCCCGCCCGTCACCGGCGGATGACCAGCGTAGGATGAACAACGGATGATCCGAGTACAGGAAGAGGATTTCGACGTTGGCCGTGAACTCGACGCCCTGACCGCGGGCAAGACCGGTATCGGCGGATTGTGTTCTTTCGTCGGTCTCGTCCGCGACATGGCCGGCGACGAAACGATCTCGGCGATGACCCTCGAGCATTATCCTGGCATGACCGAAAAGGCGCTTGCCGAGATCGAATCCGAGGCCCATGAACGCTGGCCGCTCGACGGCACGCTCATCATCCACCGTCACGGCCGCCTAGGACCGGGTGACCGTATCGTCCTGGTTGCCGCCGCTTCGACGCATCGTGAAGCCGCCTTCGAGGCCTGCCACTTCCTGATCGACTGGTTAAAGACGAAAGCGCCCTTCTGGAAACGCGAGGACGGCCCTGCCGGCGGGAACTGGGTTGACGCACGGGATAGTGACGAAACCGCCGCCCAGCGCTGGGGACATGCGACCAACAACGGCAAGGACGCGGCGGAGTAACGATCATTCGTCCCAAGGCGATCTTCTTCGATTTCGATGGCGTTCTCGCCGAATCCGAAGACATCAAGACCGATGCCTTCCGGCGCCTTTATGCGCCGTACGGCAAAACGGCATGGCAGCGCATTGGACCCTATATCCAGGAACGGGCCGGTATCTTGCGTGTCATCAAAATTGCCGATTGCCATCAGCGCTTCCTCGGAATTTCGTTGACCGACAGAGAGCTAGCTGCGCTTTGCGAACAGTACAGCGCCGACGTCGTCGACCGCGTTATCGCCAGTAATCCAATCCCGGGTTCCATTGAATTCCTCGCGGCACACAAGAACGGACTGGCCATGTACGTGGTATCGGGAACCCCGGAGGACGAACTCCGGCCCATTGTTCGGGCCCGCGGCCTAACGGATTATTTCGACGGCATCTTCGGGTCCCCAAAGCTGAAGGATGATATCGTCCGTGAGGTGCTGACTGAACGGGGGTTCGGTCCCGACGAGTGCGTGTTCGTCGGCGATGCACCGACCGACCACCGGGCCGCCGCAGCCGCCGGTCTCAATTTCATCGGGCGTGTCGGTCCCGGCCGCGACAACGTGTTTCCTCCTGATACCGTGATTATCGAGGACCTTTGCGAACTGGCGGCGGCCATCGAGGGCTTGTAGTCTTTTTTCGATGGTAGCTTTCGGAGGCAACCGAACCATGGATGACGACCGCAGCGGCCCGACCAAGGCCTATCGCAACGAGTCTTTTATCAACAGTCCCGAAGCCCGAGAATTGCGCATCCTGGCCGAATATGTCGAGCCGGAAACGCGCTTCGAAAAATACAACGTCAGCGACACCATCGTTTTTTTTGGTTCGGCCCGCGCGCTGCCGCGCGACGAGGCCAACAAGCGCCTGGATGCGGCCCGAAATCACGGCGGCGACGTTGCACGGGCCGAACGCGACCTGGGTCTGTCGCGCTACTATGAAGAGGCTCGCGCGTTGGCGGGGCGCCTGACTGAGTGGTCGAAAGGCCTGGAAGGCACCAAACGGCGATTCCTTGTATGCACCGGCGGCGGCCCCGGGATTATGGAAGCAGCCAACCGCGGCGCCTCGGAAGCTGGTGGCATCAACATTGGATTCAACGTTTCGCTGCCTATGGAGCAGAACGACAACCCATTCATCACCCGCGAGCTCGATTTTGAGTTCCACTACTTTTTCATGCGCAAGTTTTGGTTTTTCTACCTGGCCAAAGCGATCGTCGTCTTTCCCGGCGGATTCGGGACGCTCGATGAGTTCTTTGAGGTGCTGACCCTTATCCAAACCGAGAAGACACGAAAACGAATTCCTATCGTGCTTTTCGGCAAGGCCTTTTGGGGCGATGCCCTTAATCTGGAGGCACTAGTCCGCCACGGTACGGTTTCGGCGGGTGATCTTGACCTGTTTTTCGAGACGGATTCCGTCGACGATGCCTTTGACTACATCGTTTCCAGCCTCGAGCAACATGCGCTCGATCGTCCCGGCGGTTTCATGTGATCCCGAGCGGGCCTGGCGCCAAACATGCAGCGACATCCAACACCTGAAAGCCGGCTTTTTCGGGTTTCAACCAGCATACCGCAAACTTATTTGGCGTTTTCAATTCTGATATTATTGCGCCGAACTCTGGAAGGCGCGCGATTTGTCGAGAAAGCCGCCGGATCTGGAACGTCGAGGCCGGAGGAAGATCGAGTCAGGTTTTGTTGCCGAGGCCCCCTACCATCTGTCGTAAGGACTCACCGTCTTTGATGAAATCCTCGATCCGGAGGATTTAAACGGACTGAGGATCTTCCTCAGGGACTGGTGGGCCGGCCACATTCTACATGTTGATTCCACGATACAAGATGGAGTGGATGGCTCCCGCTCCCGGCATCGCAATGTGCCAAAGTGTGGTCGTCATCAACCACGAGCAAGAGGAGCCATCCACCATGCAAGTTACCACCATCGGCCTTGATCTG
>Ga0056126_10000189_pt1 | contig 24929 bp, 24 predicted proteins | sample WorMetLIZAISLAND_FD_71117 | JGI IMG/M metagenome (GOLD analysis project Ga0056126, IMG submission 71117) | Marine gutless worms symbiont microbial communities from Max Planck institute for Marine Microbiology, Germany - Inanidrilus manae... ...
ACCGCCGCTTGAACCATCAACGACGAGCGGCTTAACATCAAAGCGTGATGAGCCAAATCCTCCATTAAGAAACAGGCTCAAATGTCCCAAGGGTGCTGACGTCAGACACCGGTGGACGATCCCGGTCTCGTTGAATTCACCAAGGGAGACGACAATGAACACGGTAACGACATTTTGTGAAGGCGATGGGTTCATCGCGACGCCTCGTCAATCCAAACGGATTCCAAGAATATGGGCAACCATTTCGAAATGGCGGCGCGCCGTCAAACGTCGGCGTGAAGAGCGACGGGCGGCCGCTTTCCTGCGCTCATGGAGCGATGCCCAACTGAAGGACGTCGGCATTTCCCGTGGGCAGATCGAGTTGGCGGCCCGGGGTGTCGATGTCCGTGGTGAGCGGACCGACGACTGGAATTACCGAACCCCCGTCGGACGACAAAGCACCGAAGGTTCGGTCGCGCCCACGCGGACGGCGTCAAAGGTGTTTCAACGCCAACCATTGGTCCCGGCGGGTGTTGAGGTCGCGGATATCCGTCTCCTGCATGGCGCCCCAAAGCCCGGATCGTGACAGGCCGATATCCTTCAAAATGCGGTCATCGAGGCGCCGCAGGTCATTGAGGGCATGGCGGTATCGCCGCGCCTCGATCGTACTGACGATCCAGTTTCCGATCGTCCGGCGCGTCTGCCGCGCCCTGTCGGCAAGTGCCGCCAGGGGATTGAAGCGGAGGTGAAGAAAGTACGTGGTATCCATGGTTCTGTCTCCGGATAAGGTGAAAATCTCGTCGAAAGGCGGTGTACGGGCATCGCCCGCCGATGCTTGAAACCTATCGTCGGAACCCGGACCAAGCTTGCAGACGGTTGGGAGATTTCCTGCAGATTTTCTGGATTTCACCGGGTTTGCGATCGCGCGGAAGGTTTTTTGCCGAAAACTCGACGGCCCGGCGACATGGCCGCCGGGCCGTCTTTTTCGCTGGATAGTCGATGCTGGTATTAGTTCATTTGGGCCAAGGCCGCGCCGATGCGTTCGTGCTGGCTCTCCGTGATCATGCCGCCGAGGACCTTGCCAAACTGCGGATGCTCGGCGCCGGAGAAGATGTACTGCCAGCGGTAGGCCATGAGGATGCCGCCGCGGATTTTTTCGAACTCTTCATCGTCGATGGTCCGATTCGTGGTTTGGCGGAAGTATTCGGCATCGGCCGCCGCCTGCGCTTGCAGGATACCGTCGACGGCGGCGGCCAATGTGATCAGGTCGTCGACCGCCGCGTCTCGGGCCGTGGCATCAAGCTTGGCGTCCTCGCGCTGCCATTCCAATTCGTCCATGATGGCGTGCTGGCTTTCCTCCATCCAATGGAAACGGAACACGTCCTTATAGAGGGGCGACAGACCGTGGTCCGGCTCAATACTCTCGCGGTAGTGGGATTGGGTGAAGAGCTCGATCATCAGTGTCAGCCCCAATACCGCCCAGGTGCTCTTGGAGAGCACGGCCTCGGCGATCGGGTCCGGTTCCAGCACGAAGGTATAACCGTCCGGCATTTGCTCGGCGACCAGTTTCTCGATGCGCCGGAACAGGGCCTGGTGTTTTAGCTCTTCGTCACTGAAACGGACCAATGCCTCCAGTTTCGTTTGATCACCAAGCCAATGATCACGACTGATCTCCAGGACCTTGGCATTGATGAAGCGCTCAACGAGACCGAACATGTTGGCGTAGGTGCGGCCTTGGATCTGGCTGAGGAAGCGCATTTCTTCGGCGTTCAGCATATCGAAAGTATCCGCCTTGGAGATGCCATCGGGCAGGAATTTGTGGTCCATGTCGAAAGTGCGGCCTCGGATGACATCCGTCTCGATGTCCCAACGCACGCTTTTCGATCGGTCGATACAACGGGCATAACGCGCCGTTTCGGGGGCGGCCTCGGCCGCGGGCATGTGGTTCATTTCTACTCTCCTGTTGGACGGGTTTTGATTGGATGGCGTTCCGTTACGCCGGATCTTTGGTCGCTGTCATGGCATCCGCGAAACCGTTGGATGCCGTCGCGTGTCTTGCCCAGGCGTCCGCAGTGTCACTGCCAAATGCCGCAGTCGGCGCCGCCGCGACAGGGCCGGAGCCTGTTTTCCTCGAGGTTGGATCGGTTTCCAACCGTTTGATATCTTTGATCACGTTCATCTTCGTCTCCTTTTCCGCATGGGTTTGTGCTCGCCGTAGCGAGCCGGCGGAACATATGGAAAGGGTGCTTTTCACGCTTGGTGGAGACCTGAAGAATCTGTGGAGAATTCTTGGAAATTTCGCTATCAGAAGACGAGAGACCGGGCGTCAGGTGGCCGCAATCACTGGTGCAGTGTCGGACGCGCGGTCGATCGCAGGGTGATATTGGGGGGCCGCTTGATTTACAGATTTGGTTCCTGTGAACTGGATACGACCGCCTACGAATTCCGCCGGGGAGGTGAGCCGCGGACGATCGAACCCCGAGTTTTCGAGTTGCTTCAATATCTGGTTGAAAATTCCGACCGCCTGATTTCCAAGGATGAAATCATCGACCAGGTTCGGTCCGGACGAGTCGTTTCTGACTCCGCTGTCAGCAGCCAGATCAAGGCGGTCCGTAGGGCAATCGGTGATGACGGGAAGGCGCAAAACCTCGTCCGCACCGTGCACGGCAAGGGTTTTCGCTTCGTCGCGGACGTGTCGACGGAAACGGCCAAGCCGTCGCCAACGAAGGATGTGAAAACTGGGCCGACAAGGGTCCAGCAAAGCGTACGGTTCTGTATCGCCGATGATGGCACCCAGGTCGCCTACGCCAAAGCCGGCAGCGGCCCGCCGTTGGTCAAGGCCGCGAACTGGCTCAACCACCTTGAGTATGATTGGGAGAGCCCGCTTTGGCGACACGTTTTCAGGGCGCTGGCAAAGGACCACCTGCTGATCCGATACGACTCGAGATGTAACGGTCTGTCCGATTGGCACGTCGACGACGTCTCTTTCGAGGCGCTGGTGGGCGATCTTGAAAAGGTCGTCGACGCCGCAGGTGTCGAACGGTTCCCGCTTTTGGGTATCTCGCAAGGATGCGCGATTTCCATTGCCTATGCCGTCCGGCACCCGGAACGGGTTACCCAATTGGTCCTGTACGGGGGATATTCGCGCGGCGGTGAGAGACGTGGAACCGAGGCTGATAAGGAACAGCGCCGTGCCATCCGCACCTTGATCCGCGCCTGCTGGGGGCAAGATAACCCGGCAATGCGTCAGATGTTCACGACGCTGTTCATTCCGAACGGCACACCGGAGCAGATGAAATGGTACAACGATTTGCAGCGCATCACAGCAACACCGGAAAACGCCTATCGGCTGCGCGTTTCCTTCGACCAGATCAACGTCGACCACTTGCTGCCGCAGGTCAGGACTCCGACCCTTGTCATGCATTGCCAGAACGACGCCGCCGTGCCATTCGATGAAGGTCGAAGAATAGCCGCAATGATCCCGGACGCCCGGTTCGTCGCCCTTGAGGGTGAAAACCACCTGTTTCTCGAGGACGACCCGGCATGGCCGAAGTTCATGGAAGAAATCAGAACGTTTTTGAGCACCTGACGCGGCGTCCGGATCGTCATTTTTCGCCCTTCAAGCGACTTACGCCATGAAGACGATAACACGCAGGCCGCCAAACCGAAGAGTTGGGTCGTTCGAAGGGTTTGCGAATCCCGAGGCTCGTTGCTCGCCTATCCGCCAACGGCTTCAGGGAGGGCGGCGATGATGTCCTTGATCGCCCGGTCGCAGACGTCGCTTGCCTCCTCGAAAGGGAACCAGGCCCGTTTTCTCAGATTGGCCTCCAGCCAGTTGTTCAGCACCTGGGTGACGGACATCGGGTACATGTTGATGGTGCACACGCCGCCCCACTTTTTCTGTTGGTAATTGCCGAGTCGGTCCGGATAAACATCTCCGAGAACGCCCGCTTCTTCGCGGGCTTCATTCGCTGCGGCTTGCGCCTCCGTCATGCCTTTATCGACAACGCCCTTCGGACAGATCCACTTCGTGTCGTTACGATTGCGGACCAGCAAAACCTCAAGACCGCCGTCGCCGTAGCGGAACGGGACGACACCGGACTGGCGATACATGTATGCGGGTTGAAGGGGCATGGTTCTCATGCGGACCTTAGCCGTTTCGACCTGATCGATGGTTTGAATCACACATTTTTGCCATCACCGGCGGTGTGGCAAGTCGCGATTTGCACGCGAGCTCGATCCGGTTCTTGGTGGCGCCGCGCGGCAGCGCCGAAGACCGGGCGTCGGTGCCGATCGCGACGACCGTCAACCCTTGCCCTTAAGCTTACGCAGCGCCTTGATGCCTTTTTTGCGATGGGCCCTGGAGACCTTGATCGAATCCTGCAGGCGTTTCTTCTCCTTGCCGGAGGCCGATGAAAGGTTCTTTATCAGCGACAACTCCTTCTTCTTCATCTTCTTCAAGATGCGTTGAAGGGCTGCTTTCTTCCTTTTTTTCTTGTTCATGTCGAGCGCGTCGCGCAATCCGTCGATCATTTTCGGCATCTTCATGACAGTCTTCCTTCAGCAGTGTGGCACCGGAACAATCCCTACCGATTTCTTTACGCCGCGTCGCTACGCAGCTCGTCGACATCCTCTTCCGTGAGCGAGAGGACATCCTCGACTTTTTTCTCGATGACGTCATGGGCGCCGTAGAGGGCCTTGCCCATGTCAGCGAGGTGCCAGATCACGGTCTTGGCGTATCCGAGATCGTTCATCAGGGACGTCGCCACCAGAGGCGGGAGCTTGCCGTCGCGGATCATGTCGTCCATGGCGTTTTTGAACAGCAGGTTGTCCTCGTCGATGGCGACCTTGAACTCGTCAAGAACCAGAACGTCACGTTCTTCATCATCCATCTCGCCGAGTTCATGGATCGTGCGCATGATAGCGGCGATCTGGTTGCGGATGAAATTGTATTGCCGGCGGACGTCCTCATTGTCGGAACGGATGTGTTCCAAGGTATTGGTGCGCAGATGGTGGATGCCCTTTACGCTGAAGACGATGCCATGGCAGGCGTCCCGGAGTTCATAGAGGCGGCTACCGAATTCCGCCGGGATCTCATTGTGGGCCTTGCTGATGAACTCCAATATCGCTGCGTAAAGCGATTTTACGGTGCCGACGTAGGCCTTCTCCATATCGTATTCGTCGGGTTTCACCGGTGCCTGAACATGAGCCTCGAGATCGGCGTCCGATTGGATGGCGGCGCGCTCTAGGGCCAGTCCTCTTGACATCACTTCGAGGGCGTTGTCGCAGAGGTGCTGCGTTTCCTGTCGAACCGCATTGAGCAAGGTCTCCGGGAAGCCAAAGGCGGTATCGGTGATGAACCGCGGCTCCGCCGTCTCCACTTTCGGTTTCGGGATGACGCGTTGTAGGAAGTTGACCAGCCAGCCGGTCAGCGGCCACATTACGGCAACGCCGATGACGTTGAAAATCGTGTGGAACACGGCGAGCTTGAGGGTGTAGTCGTCGGCCGCGATACCGACCCGCACGGAGACCGCGTCCACCATCCAGACGATCTGGTGGATAAAGGCAATAGCGATGGCGCCGGTAATGCCGTTGAAAATCAGATGTGCCGCCGCCAAGCGCTTGCCCTGATAGTTGGAACTCATGGAGCCGATGATGGCGGTGATCGTAGTGCCGATATTGGCGCCGATGGCCAACGCCAGCGTGTTTTCGTAAGTGATTTGCCCCGCCGCCAGCGCCGTGATAATCAGCACCAGGGTGGCGTGGCTCGACTGCATAATCACCGTTGCCACGGTCCCCATCAAGGTGAATACGATCAGGCCGAGGAAGCCCAGCATGGCATATTCGGCCAAGTCGATGGTTTCCCGGAAAACCTCGAATCCTTCCTTCATATGATGGATACCGAGGAACAAAAAACCGAGCCCCGCTAGGATATATCCGATGCCCTTGAGCGCCTTCTGGCTCTGGAAAACCAGGATGATACCGAACACCAGCATCGGCATGGCATAGGCCGAGATCTTCACCTTCAGGCCGAAGCCGGCGACCAGCCAGGCGCCCGTCGTGGTGCCGATGTTGGCACCGAAGATGATGCCGATGCCCGACGCCAGCCAAATCAGGCCGGCGCTGAGAAACGAAATGGTGATCACCGAGACCAGCGAGCTCGACTGCATAATGGTCGTCGTCAGAATTCCGAAGGCGACGGCCTTCCATTGGCGGTCGGTGGTTTTTTTGAGCAGCTTCTCGAGCAGACCTCCCGTGAAGGCCTTGAAACCTTCTTCCAAGAACAACATACCGAACAGGAAAATCGAGACGCCGGCCGCGATCTCCTTGACGTTCGGGCTGACCCAGAAGCCGTAGCCGAGAATAACGAAAATAACGGGGAGAAGGATCTTTTTAAGCATGTCCGTCACCTTGTTGAATAAGGACGAACCCTGTGAGGGGTCGAAAACGCCGCCGCCCCGAGCCCGCGACCCCTACCGGCTCAAGTCGGCAATGGCGATCGCACCGACCCCTGGTGTCGGACCGATCAACCCCCAGCTTCAAGAATGAAGCCCTTCCAATTTGGCTGGAAGCCCCAGTCGATTATTCTTAAGCTCTCTCGAACTGCATACGAGGGTATCGCGCCTGCGGTGGGCGACGCAATCAAGAATTGAGACGGTATTGTTACAACTGGTGAACGAGGCTGGCAGCTCGATCGCCTGTTGGGCTGGCCAAGCCGTTGCGTTAACCCTTCGTCAACGGCTAGCAATGAAAATGGCACGTGAGGCAAGAGGTACTACAAAACGCACTCCACGACGGGTGTATTTCCGGGAAAATGTGGTCTGCCGGTGTTCGAACTGCGGCCGGAAAATCGAATGATTGAGGAAGTCGAGCAATGACCGAGTGTGAGTCGAACCGGGTCATTATATTCGACACGACTTTGCGTGACGGCGAACAGTCACCCGGGGCTTCCATGAACCTCGAGGAGAAACTGCGTATCGCTCATGTGCTGGATGGCATGGGTGTTGATGTCATCGAAGCCGGATTTCCGATCGCTTCGGAGGGAGACTTCGAGGCCGTCAACGAAATCGCCAAGGTCGCTGAGAACGCCACCGTTTGCGGATTGGCGCGCTCAACCCGAGGTGATATCGAGCGGGCCGCCGAGGCCATCAAGCCCGCCCAAAAAGGCCGCATCCACACCTTCATTTCGACCAGTCCGCTGCACATGAAGTACAAGCTGCAAATGGAACCGGAAGCCGTGCATCAGGCCGTCATCGACAGTGTCACTCTGGCCCGGAATTTCACCGACGATGTCGAGTGGTCGCCTGAGGACGGCTCGCGGACGGAGCATGATTTCCTGTGCCGGTGCGTCGAAAGCGCGATTGATGCCGGGGCCGGGACCATCAACATTCCCGATACGGTCGGTTACGCCGTGCCCGAAGAGTTCGGCCGGTTGATCGCGATGTTGTTCGATCGCGTTCCCAACATCGACAAGGCGATCGTTTCCGTCCATTGCCATAATGATCTTGGGCTCGCCGTCGCCAACTCGCTGGCCGCCATCCAGGCGGGCGCCCGGCAGGTCGAATGCACCGTCAATGATCTCGGCGAACGGGCCGGCAACGCGGCCATGGAGGAAGTCGTCATGGCGCTCCGGACCCGCAATGACTCCATGCCCTATACGACCGGCGTCACCACCGAGCACATCATGAAGGCGTCCAGGCTGGTTTCAGGCGTCACCGGGTTTGCCGTGCAGCCGAACAAGGCGATCGTCGGAAAGAACGCTTTCGCTCACGAATCGGGTATCCACCAGGACGGCGTTCTCAAACATGCCGAAACCTATGAGATTATGACGCCCGAGTCAGTGGGCCTGGCGACGTCCGATATCGTTCTCGGCAAACACTCCGGTCGGCACGCCTTCAAGGAACGAATCAAGGAATTGGGTTATGAGCTCGGTGACAACGCCATCCAGGATGCCTTCAAGCGCTTCAAGGACTTGGCCGACCTCAAGAAAGAGATCTTCGACGAGGACATCATTGCGCTGGTCGACGACGAGGTCGTCCGTTCCAATGACCGTGTGCAACTGGTCGATATGGAGGTCATGTGCGGAACCGTGCACCGGCCGCCGAAAGCCGATCTGACGCTGGAGATCGACGGTGATACGGCATCGTGCAAAGCCACTGGTGACGGCCCGGTCGATGCCGCGTTCAACTGCGTCAAACAGCTTTTCCCGCACCACGCCCGGTTGCAGCTCTATCAGGTCCACGCGGTAACCGAAGGCACGGACGCGCAGGCCGAGGTGACGGTCCGCTTGGAGGAGGAAGGAAAAACGGTAAACGGTTCGGGAGCCGATACCGATACGCTGGCCGCGTCCGTCCGCGCTTACATTAACGCGCTGAATAAATTGCTAGTAAAGCGGGAAAAAACGGCACCCGGGGATGTTTCTCCCTAGCTCTTGCGGGAACGAATACTTATAAAGGCGCGGGAGCTATCGGAAGTGATCGGGCGCACAGCCCAAGTGGGGGCGGGGGTCTAGTTGTTTGCGCACAAGGCGCATTCGAAGTTGTGAGGTTTGATGTTTTCTCGTTTGTTCGGATTTCTCTCGGCTGACATGGCCATCGATCTGGGAACGGCGAACACGCTGGTCTACGTAAAGGGACGCGGCATCGTTCTCAACGAACCCTCGGTCGTCGCCATTGCCGAGGTGAAGGGCAAAAAACAAGTTCTCGCGGTTGGCGAAGAAGCCAAGCAGATGCTGGGCCGTACGCCGGGCAACATCCGCGCCATCCGACCGCTACGCGACGGCGTCATCGCCGATTTTGAAGTCGCCGAGGAGATGATCAAATACTTCATCCGCAAGGTCCACAACCGGCGCAGTTTCGCGAGCCCGCTGGTTGTCGTCTGCGTACCATCGGGATCGACCGCCGTCGAAAGGCGCGCCATTCAGGAGTCGGCGGAAAGCGCGGGTGCTCGGAAAGTCTATCTGATTGAGGAGCCGATGGCGGCAGCCATTGGTGCCGGCCTGCCGGTCACCGAGCCGACAGGATCTATGGTTGTCGACATTGGTGGCGGCACGACCGAGGTTGCCGTGCTGTCGTTGGGCGGAATCGTCTATTCGCGATCGGTGCGCGTTGGCGGCGATAAGATGGACGAAGCGATCATCGCCTACATTCGGCGCAACCATAACTTGCTGGTCGGCGAAGGAAGTGCGGCACGCATCAAAGAGGACATCGGATCGGCCTGCCCGCCCGAGGAAGGCGAAGGCCAGACCATGGAGATAAAAGGCCGAGATCTGATGAACGGCGTGCCGAAGGAACTGATCATCTCGGAACGCCAGATCGCCGAGAGCTTGGCCGAACCGGTCGGCGCCATCATCGAAGCCGTCAAGGTGGCGCTCGAACACACGGCGCCGGAATTGGCTGCCGACATCGTCGACAAGGGTATCGTTTTGACTGGTGGCGGAGCGCTTCTGGGCAATGTCGACTTCGTTCTGCGCCATGCCACGGGGTTGCCCGTATCGATCGCAGATGACCCGTTGTCTTGCGTCGTTCTCGGAACCGGTCGCGCCCTAGAGGAAATGAAACGCCTTAAGGACGTCTTGACGACGATGTATTGAGTTTTGTGTATTAATTTGTTGTCAAGTTCCGTCATCTATATAATTTAGTCGAGTCTTACCGTTTTATTTTCCGGCTTTCGGTTCTCCGAGGTCGTGTGCATGGCAAATACATGAGGTCGGTTTGAAGGAAGGTCCGCGGTCGGTAAGCCGCATCGCCGCTCCGATCAAGAACCTGGCCCAGCGCTTCGCTTATTTGACGCTGGTGTTGAGTACGATCGCGCTTATGTTCCTCGGCAAGATCGATACCGTCGTCGTCGAGCGGGTGCGTGTCATCGTCACCGACTCGATGGCGCCGATCCTCGACGCGGTGTCCAGGCCTGTCGAGGCGGTCAACAAAGTGATCCAAGAAGCGCATGATCTTTATGCACTCCGCCTTCAAAATACGGAATTGAAAACGGACCGCGAACGGCTTTTGCAATGGCAGGCCGTTGCGCGACGCTTGGAGGCGGAGAATGAAACGCTCCGGGGGCTGCTCAATTTCGTGCCCGATCGCGATCCAGGATTTGTTACCGCGCGCGTCATCGCTGATACGGGCGGTTCTTTCGCCAACAGTCTGATCCTCAATGCCGGCGACCGAGCCGGTATCCGAAAAGGACAAGCCGCAGTCTCGGGTGAGGGCCTCGTGGGGCGGGTTGCCGATGTCGGCCGACGCTCGTCTCGCTTGCTACTCGTCACCGACATTAACTCGCGGATTCCGATCATGGTTCAGCCGGGTGGTGCGCGCGCCATTATGGCCGGAAACAACACCGGCACGCCGAAGTTGGTTCACCTGTCTCCCGGATTTTCAGTCGCCGCCGGCGATCGGGTCGTCACCTCCGGGCACGGCGGAGCCTTTCCCCAAGGTCTGCCGGTCGGCGTCGTCGCGTCGAACAACGAAAACGGGATCGCCGTCCAGCCGTATACGGATCAGGAACGCCTCCAATATGTTCGGATCTTGGACTACGGCCTCACAGGCATCATCGAAATTCCACCGACGGAGACCGACGTTGCGCGGCCGAGGGGTGGCGGGGCATCTCAACGATGAAGCCGGGTGTTTGGAACCGCCTCGACGTTCTTGCGCGGAAAATGACCCCCGTACTGCTGACCTTTATGTTGGTCATTTTTAATGTCGTGCCGCTTTACATTCCCGGCCTCGCCAAGATTGCCCCTTGGCTGCCATTGATGGCCATCTATTACTGGTCGATCTATCAGTTCGAATTGATGCCGGCCTATGCCGTTTTCTTCATCGGGTTGCTGCATGATACCCTCACCGGCGCGCCGCTTGGCGTCAATACGCTAATCTTCTTGCTCGTCTATGGTGCCGTTGTATCCCAGCACCGGTTTTTCGCCGGTAAGGCCTTTTGGGTCATTTGGCTCGGCTTCTCGCTGGTTTCCGGCGGCGCACTCCTGCTCGATTGGGCCCTGATGTCGGCCTGGAACCTGGCGCTCATCGCGCCGGAGCCCAAGATCTTCCAGTACTTCCTGACACTTGGCGCCTTTCCCGGCCTGGCCTGGTTGTTCAGGCGCTGGCAACGGGCTTTCCTCAGGCAGGTCTGATGCATCGGGATTCCGAGCGCCATAAGCAGTTCACGCGCCGCGCCCTGATGCTGGCCGGCGGCAAAGCCGCCCTGCTGTCGGCGCTGATCGGCCGTATGTATTACCTTCAGGTCGTCGAAGGCGAGCGCTACCGGACGCTTGCCGACGAAAACCGCATCAATCTCAGGCTCCTAGCGCCGCCACGCGGCCGCATCATCGACCGTTTTGGTGTGCCGATGGCCGACAATGAGCAGAACTACCGGGTTCTGCTGATTTCCGAGAACACGACGGACCTTGGCCGTACCCTTGATGTGTTGGCCAAGATCATCCCGATCGGCGACGGTGAACGGCGCCGCATCCTGCGCGACGTCAAGCGCAACAGAAGTTTTGTACCGGTCACCATCCGCGAAAATCTCAACTGGGAAGAAGTGGCTCGGATCGAGGTGAACGCACCGGACCTGCCCGGCATCTTAATCGATGTCGGTCAAAGCCGCAGCTATCCGCACGGTCGCGAGACGGCGCACGTGCTTGGTTACGTCGCCGCCGTGTCGCCGAAGGACTTGAGCGGCGATCCGTTGCTCGAATTGCCCGGATTCCGAATCGGAAAGGCCGGCGTTGAAAAGGTACACGACCTGGCGCTGCGTGGTTCCGGTGGGAATTCCCAGGTTGAGGTCAACGCTTTTGGCCGCGTGATCCGCGAGCTTTCGCGCCAGGAAGGACAGCCGGGCGCGGAGGTGATGTTGACCCTCGACCTCGAGTTGCAACGCCAGGTCAGCCGGCGCCTAGCCGGCGAAAGCGCGGCCGCGGTGGTCATCGATGTTCGCGACGGTGACGTCCTGGCCATGGCGTCGACCCCGGCGTTCGACCCCAACACGTTCAATCGCGGCCTTAAGGACGCCGAGTGGAAATCGCTCGTTTCCAACCCAATGGCACCGTTGATCAACAAGGCCATCGGCGGACGCTACGCGCCGGGTTCGACGTTCAAGATGGTGGTCCTGTTGGCGGCTATGGAGAAGGGCGTCATCTCGCCGTCTTCGGAGCTGTTCTGCAAGGGCCACGTGGAGCTCGGAGACGCCAAGTTCCATTGCTGGAAAAAGCACGGACACGGTCTTGTTGACGCAAAAACGGCCATCGTCCAAAGCTGCGATGTCTACTTCTATGAGATTGCCAAACGCACGGGAATCGATCGCATTGCGGCGATGGGCCGGCGCATGGGTATGGGCGTTAAACTCGGCATCGACCTACCCGGCGAGCAAGGCGGCCTGATGCCGACCAAGAAATGGAAGCGCGGCGCACTGGACGCCCCCTGGCACCAGGGTGAAACATTGATCGCCGGCATCGGGCAGGGGTATCTGCTGGTGACGCCGCTGCAGTTGGCGGTGATGACGGCACGACTGGTCAACGGCGGGTCCGCCGTTGAGCCGCGTCTGACCAAGGCGGTCATACAGAAAGGCGGCTCGGGGCCCCAGAGTCTCGCTTTTCCAAATATCGGTCTCCCGCGCTCGCATTTGGATTTGGTGACAGCGGCCATGACCGAAGTCGTCAATTCGCCGACCGGCACCGCCTTTAAGTCACGTATTGATGAACCTGACATGGGCATGGGCGGTAAGACCGGCACGGTCCAGGTGCGCCGGATCTCCAAGGCGGAACGCGAAAAAGGTGTCCTCAAGAACGAGGAGTTGCCGTGGAAGGAACGAGACCACGCGCTGTTCGTCGGCTATGCGCCTTACGACAACCCGCGATATGCCGTGTCCGTGGTCGTCGAACACGGCGGTGGTGGGTCGAAGACGGCGGCACCCATCGCCCGCGACATCCTGCTCGAAGCACAGCGGCGCGAATCGGCCCGACCGGCGACGGTGGCCACTGGTGCTTCCGGGCCTGGAGAAGGAGTAGGCGAGGGATGAGTGAAGACCTCCTCAACCCGTCTGAACTGACGCTGCGCCAACGGTTGTGGCACATCAACTGGTTCTTTGTCGTGCTGCTCTGCTTCACCGTCGGCGTCGGCGTCGCCATGCTGTTCTCGGCCGCCGACGGAAGTTTCGATCCCTGGGCCCGGCGACATGCCGCGCGCTTCGGCGTCGGCCTCATCGTCATGGTCGCCGTGGCGTTGGTCGACACCCGCCTGTGGCTGCGCTACGCCTATGTATTTTACGGCGTCAGTCTGGCGCTTCTCGGCGTCGTCGAGATGGCCGGAACCATCGGTATGGGGGCACAGCGGTGGATCAGCCTCGGGTATTTCAACCTTCAACCGTCCGAGCTCATGAAGGTGGCGTTGATCCTGGCCCTGGCGCGCTATTTCCACGGCGGCAGCATCGAGGACGTAGGTCGGCCAACCTTCTTGATCGTACCGATCCTGATGATCGGTGCGCCGGCCGCTCTGATCTTGCGCCAGCCGGATCTCGGTACCACGTTGATGCTAATCATGACCAGCGGCGCCATCTTTTTCGTGGCCGGCGTAAAGCTTTGGAAGTTCGGTGCTGTACTGCTGGCTGGTTTGGCCGCCGCGCCTTTAGCCTGGCAGTTCCTGCATGATTATCAACGCCAGCGGGTGTTAACCTTCATCAATCCGGAGAGCGACCCACTGGGCGCCGGCTATCACATCATCCAGTCGAAGATCGCGCTCGGTTCCGGCGGCCTCTTGGGCAAAGGGTTCATGCAGGGCACCCAAGGCCACCTCGATTTCCTGCCGGAAATGCAGACCGATTTCATCTTCACCATGTTGGCCGAGGAATTCGGCCTCATCGGCGGCCTCGGCCTAATGGCGCTTTACGGCCTGATCCTGGTTCAAGGCTATGCCATGTCGCTCCGGTCGCGCAGCCAGTTCGGGCGACTCGTCGGCATGGGGGTGACGGCGACCTTCTTCATATACGTCTTCATCAATATTGCCATGGTTATGGGTATGATCCCCGTCGTCGGCGTGCCGTTGCCATTGATCTCTTATGGTGGCACGGCAATGATGACGCTCCTCATCGGCTTCGGGCTCCTGATGAACGTCTGGGTGCACCGCGACTTCATGATCGGCAGGCGTGGTGGTTCGGAGACCTGAACCGCCTCCGCCGGAGGCATCTGCGGATCCGTTGTCACTCTATCGACAAGCCCCGGTACCTCTGCTATATCGGCCGTCCCACCTCTAAGGGCGTATAGCTCAGTTGGTAGAGCAGCTGACTCTTAATCAGCGGGTCCTAGGTTCGAGTCCTAGTACGCCCACCAATGATTTCAATGCCTTGGCTCCCGAGAGCCGGGGCTTTTTTGCCGGGGCAACAGTTGGGGTTTCTCTCAACTAGAGAAATGGCCTGAACAGCGAGACGCCATTCGACTACGGTTGACGACACGAGCAAGCGGTCTATCGGCGACCTTAAGGACCGTTCCGCAAAATCGCGAAGCAGGGGCGACTTTCGGTCTCCGATCGGACCTGGATCGGCGGTCATTCGGGTCACCTTGATTGCTTCGTTGAGAACCGGCGGCGCCATTGCCAATACTATCGCTTGGCGAGGTTGGTGGGCCTTAGCGGGTTCGCGGACGGTCGTCGCGTTCTCGACCACCAATCGGGGTTTTTCGGCGCGATGAGAGGATCAGCTCTCCGCGCCGTTCAAAACCGCCTTGAGCGGGACCTTTTGTTTGTGGCTGGCGGCCCCTTCGCTCACCGATCTGTGCCCGAACGAGATACGTTGAATTCAAGCCCGTAACGTGGGTTCGGAACGTCCGTCAGTTTTTTCCCCCATCTCCCGCTACGCTGTGAACGACCGCAGTATCGACCCCTGTCTTCCCGACGCCGGGGGGCGGCTTGTATTCCGCATTCCCATCGACGAGATGGCACCTGAGAAAGACTGGTATTCGATCAGTGGTTCATTTCTGGTCGGTCCTTGGCCTTGATCCAGAACAGGTATGCACGTGTTGCTTATTAAGGCCTCTGGGCATAAGCGGAGGCCCGGTGAAATCTCATTCTCGGCGCATTCGTCGCCTGCCCGATGACGCCGCGGGTCGAGCCGTCAGCATGTCTAGGCGTCTGGAACGGATCGATGCAGTCATCCAAGCCCATCGAATTGGAACACGAGGCGGTCGACGATCTGTTCGACCTCGTCTTCGATGGAAACGGTTATGACTCCCTCATCCGGATCGGGACGTTCGAGATCCGCAAGCTGGCTATCGAGCAAGCTGGCCGGCATGTAGTGATCTGTTCGGGTTTCCATGCGCTGAAGGATCTCATTGCGGTTGCCGTCGAGCAACGCGAATGACAACGGTAAACCGACGTGATCGCGCAAGCGGTCCCGGTAAACACGTTTCAAAGCGGAACAGGCGGCGGCGACGCCGCCAGCCTTGCGGGCTTCATCGCGAATGCCGCGGCTCAGGGAATCCAGCCACGGCCAACGGTCATCGTCGGTCAGGGGAATGCCCTGGGACATCTTGCCCACGTTCGCTTGCGGGTGGAAATCGTCGGCATCAAGGAATCTCACGCCAAGGCGCACGGCCAAAGCCGCCCCGACGGTCGATTTACCCGAACCCGAAACGCCCATCACGATGACGATGGGACGGTCTTCAAACCGAACAGGTGATTCCACCGTCGACATAGAGAATGTGTCCGTTCACGAAACTTGAGGCAGATGAGGACAGGAAGACGCAAGCACCGATGAGTTCCTCGACCTCTCCCCAGCGGCCGGCCGGTGTGCGGCCGCTAAGCCAGGCGGTGAATTCCTCGTCGGCAACAAGCGCGGATGTCAGTTCGGTCTTGAAATACCCTGGTGCCAAGCCGTTGACCTGCAGACCGTGTTTCGCCCAATCCGTCGCCATGCCCTTGGTCATATTGGCGACGGCCCCCTTCGAGGCGGTATAGGGTGCGATCGACGGCCGGGCCAGCGCCGTCTGCACGGAGCATATATTGACGATCTTGCCTTCCTTGCGGGCGATCATGTGTTTCGCCACCGCCTGTCCGACATAAAAGACGGAATCGATGTTGAGGCGCATCATGAAGTCGAAGCGTTCGGCCGGGAACTCCTCGAGCGGTGCCCGGTACTGCATGCCGGCATTGTTGACCAGGATGTCAATCGGACCGGTCGCCGCCTCGAATCCATCGACAGCAGTCGCGACGACGTCGGCATTTGTAACGTCAAAACCCAATTCGTGCACCGTCGCTCCTTCAGCTCTCAGTCGTTCCGCGGCAGCAGCGAGACGGTCCTCACCGATGTCATTGAGGATGACTTCGGCGCCGGCTTGCGAGAGCCCGCGGGCCAAGGTGAACCCGATGCCTTGACCCGATCCGGTTACCAGGGCGCGCTGTCCGGTCAGGTCGAATAGGCTGCTCGCCAATACAATTCCTCCTTATCTCGCCGATTCCTTAAGAAACAGCTTGCAATTATAAATGTTAGCGCTAACATTAGTGAGAATGCTTGACGTTGTCAAGGTGCAAACGATAGCGAACACTCCCCGGATGTCGCGCTTGCTCCCGACAGCAAGTTCAGTCGGGCAAAATGAAATACAGTGCTTTGGCAACCCCGGATGGTGGAAGGTGGGGATATGAAATCGGTAGTTTGTCACGGCCCAAAAGACCTGCGGATTGAAGAAACCGCCGCTCCGACCGCACAGGCGGGACAGGTGCTTGTCGATGTCGTCGCCGGCGGAATATGTGGATCCGACATGCACTACTATCGCAACGGCGGTTTCGGCGCCATTCGGCTCCGCGAGCCGATGGTGCTCGGGCACGAGGTCGCCGGACATGTCGCTTTTCTGGGCGAGGGGGTGGACGGGCTGTCGGTCGGAGACTTGGTGGCGATCAACCCCAGTCGCCCGTGCGGAACGTGCGAGTATTTCCGCGAGGCCATGTACAACCAATGCCTGGATATGCGCTACTACGGTAGTGCCATGCGTTTTCCCCCATATCCAAGGAGCCTTCAGCCAGGCTTTAGTCGTCGAGGCTTGGCAATGCGTGACGCTACCGGAGACCATCACCCCCCAGGAGGCCGCATTCGCGGAACCCCTCTCCGTTGCCCTGGCCGCGGTCAGGAAAGCCGGAGATTTGATGGGAAAGAAGGTGTTGGTAACGGGAACCGGACCGATAGGCGCTTTGGTCGTTGCCGCCGCGAAAGTCCATGGCGCCTTGCAAGTCGTCGCCACCGACGTGGTCGACGAAGCCTTGGCCCGCGCACGGCAGGTCGGCGCCGACGACACCATAAATGTGGCGACCCACGCATCCGAATTGGAGGCGTATGGCGAGGGCAAGGGAACGTTTGACGTGGCCATTGAGGCGTCGGGCAATGAAACCGCATTGCGAGGGGCGCTCGACGTCATCCGGCCGCGGGGTCGCCTGGTCATCTTGGGTCTCGGCGGGGATGTCAATTTGCCGCTCAATCAACTGGTGGCGAAGGAAATCCAGATGCTGGGCAACTTCCGTTTCCATGAGGAGTTCCAGTGGGCTGTCGAGCTTATCGGCGAAAAACGCATTCCCCTGGATCCTTTGCTTACCGGAGTCTATCCGATCGAGGATGCCGTCGCGGCATTCGAAGCGGCCAATGACCGCAAGACGGCGATGAAGGTCCAGTTGTCGTTTGCCTAGGGAGCAGCGAAGATGACGATAACCCAGGCCTTGGGACTCGTCGGATTGGGTGTCATGGGTCGTAACCTGGCCCTCAATGCGGCCGACAGTGGGTCGTCCGTGGTTGCCTACGATCCGTGGGCCGAGGCCCGAAGCCAATTCATCGACAGCCCCGAGGTTGAGCGGACAAAGCGGATAACCGTTGTTTCGTCTCCTGAGGAATTGGCCGCAGTACTTCCAGCCCCTCGCACCATCTTGATCATGGTCAAAGCCGGCGAACCGGTGGACACCGTGATCGATAACCTATTGCCGCTGCTGGCCGACGGCGACATCCTGATCGATGGCGGCAATTCCTACTTTCGCGATACCATCGCGCGTCAGGAACGGCTTGCCGGGCGCGGGGTGCGTTTCATCGGTCTCGGCATTTCCGGTGGCGAAGAAGGGGCGCGTCATGGCCCGTCGATGATGGCCGGCGGCGACGAGGCCGCGTATAACGCTTGCCGGCCGGTTCTCGAGTCCATCGCCGCGGCTTTCGAGGGGCAACCGTGTTGTGCTCGAGTCGGTAGCGACGGATCCGGACATTTCGTCAAGATGGTCCACAACGGTATCGAATACGCCATCATGCAGGCGATTGCCGAGGCCTACGTCCTGTTGCGCGACCTCGCCAGCATGAGCCATGGAGACATGGCCGCCGCGTTCGACCAATGGAACGATAGCGACTTGTCTTCGTACCTGGTGGAGATCACAGCTGGCATCCTGGCACGACGAGACGATCTGTCCGACGCGCCGTTGGTCGAGATGATCCTCGATAAGGCCCGCCAGAAAGGAACCGGGCGATGGAGCTCGGAAGAGGCTCTCAAGCTGGGGATGCCGACGCAAACAATCACCGAAGCCGTTTATGCCCGTGCTCTCGCATCTCTGAAAGATGAGAGGGTCGCGGCGGCGAGGGTTCTTTCAGGTCCTGATGGCGCGCCGAGAGAATGGCCCGAGGCGGAGGCGGTACCAGCCATCCGTCAGGCATTGCTTGGCTCGGTCGTTGTCGCCTACGCCCAGGGACTGGCCCTCATCGAAGCGGGCAGTCGCGAATACGGCTGGGATACGGATCTTTCCAAGGTTGCCGATATATGGCGGGCCGGTTGCGTGATTCGGTCTCGCCTGCTCGATCGGATCGCCGCCGCATACAAGGGCGGAACGTCACCGGCCAATCTTATGTGTGCCGCCGAGTTCGCGACGATCCTGGCCGACGTCCAAGACGGCTGGCGACGGACTCTTTGTGAGGCGACGAACGCGGGCGTGCCATTGCCTGGCATGGGATCAGCTCTTGCCTATTACGACGGTTACCGGAGCGAGCGCCTCTGGGCCAACATGATCCAAGCGCAGCGAGATTGTTTTGGTGCGCATACCTATGAACGCATCGATCGGTCGGGATCGTTCCATACGGATTGGGGTTTCTAACGGATTCTGAAGTGTTTTAACCATGGCCTTTGTTTTCGCCGAAATGTTAGCGCTAACTAACGGGCCTGTTGCCGACTGCGAGCGAAAGGCCGCCTTTAGCGAAATCCGCCGTTTCGCAATCGTCGATGTGCGGGAAGATTGAAGGAGAACTCGGACATGCTAGCTCAAGATTATTCGCTCCTCGTAGGAAGCTATAGCGACATGGATGCCCTGGCCCACCAGCCTTATGCACCCGTGCCGGGTAAAGGGATCTACGCGATGACCCTGACACGCGACGGCAAGCTGGTTCTCAATGAGACCACGGAGGCTTTGAATCCGGCAGTCCTCATTCCGCACAGCGACGGCAAGACGCTCTACGCCATCGTCGAAACGATTCAGGATGAAGGCGATGTCTTACGTTACACCATCAAGGACGACGGCACGCTGGCGTACCACGACAAGTTTCGCGCTTCGGGCCGCTCAACCTGTTATCTGGCGCTGTCGCCGAAAAGGGATGCGGCGATCGTCATCAATTACTGGGACGCGATCATCGATGTTGTCGAGATGGACGCGGAGGGACGGCTCGGCGAGGTCGTTCAAAGCTTCAAACAGCATTACCGGCCGGAGGGCGAATGGCGACAAGTCACGGACCGAGAGGATCATTGGGGTAACCGCCAAGTCGGACCTCACGCCCACTGCGCTCATTTCTGGCGCGATTGGGTGTTCATCCCCGATCTGGGCGAGAACGCCGTGTTCCAATATCGCTGGGACATCGACAATAAGCAGCTTTCCCGCGAGACCTGGATCGAGTTCGAAGCCGGGTCGGGTCCACGCCACATGGCCATGCACCCGGGCCTCGATATCTGCTACGTCTCCAACGAGTTGTTCAACACCGTTTGCGTTGCCGTGCTGGACGATAGCGAACCGGATGAAATCAAACCCCGGCTGTTGCCGATCCAGTACGAGTCGACCATCGACAACCGCGGCAATGTCTCCTACGTGTCGGAAATCAAACTGTCGCCGGACGCCCGTTTCCTCTACGTCTCCAACCGCGGCGACAATTCCCTGGCCATTTTCAAGGTTCTGGAGGACGGCCGGCTGGAGCGCAGCGGGCTGGTTTCCACGGGTGGCAAGTTCCCGCGGCACTTCGCGATCACACCATGCGGCGACGCGGTGATCGTCGCCAACCAGGATTCCGGACACATCCGGGTGTTTTCCCGGGATGTAGTCAGCGGAGACCTGAGCATGACCGACGAGATTTACGAGATCCCGGCGCCGAACTACATCCGTTTCGTCAGTCCGTAACCGGCACATTGGAAAACGTGTGCCGCCGAGGAGACTCACCATGCCGAAATTCTCTGCAAATCTTGGCTTCCTATGGAACGAGTTGTCCCTCCCCGAGGCAATTCGAGCAGCGAAGAACGCAGGTTTCGCGGCCGTCGAGTGTCATTTCCCATATGAGACTCCGACCGATGCCGTCGTCGCCGCACTGAAGGAAACCGGTCTTCAAATGATCGGCCTCAACACACAGCTCGGTGTCAACGGCCCCGATGACTTCGGGGTCATGGCCATGCCGGGTCGCGCGGACGAAGCCCGACGCTATGTCGACGAAGCCATCACCTATGCCGCTGCAATCGGCGCCCGTAACGTCAACGCGGTGCCCGGAAAGACCGGCGGTACGGAAGAGGCCGAAGCGGTGTTCCGGTCGAACCTCCGATATGCTTGCGATCAGGCGGCGCCGCTCGGCATCACCATCGTTATCGAGGGCGTAAATCAGCGGGACGCGCCGGGATATCATTTCAGTATTGTTGAAGCCGGTCTGGAAACTATCGGGGCGGTCGCCGCAGAAAATCTGAAACTGATGTTCGACTGTTACCACGCGCAGATCATGCAAGGGGATTTGACCCAATTGCTGAGACGCAGCCTGCCGCACGTTGGGCACGTCCAGTTCGCCGCGGTTCCCGATCGGGGCGAACCCGATACGGGGGAGGTCAACTACCGGTACCTTCTGACCGCCCTCGATGACATGGGGTGGGACGGGTTCGTCGGCGCCGAATACCGACCGCGGCGAACGACGCAAGAAGGCCTCACGTGGATGAACGCCTACCGATAGTCGATCAGTGTAGAGAGATGGGAGGAACCCGATGACCCAAACCGACGGCAAACCGCGAATTTCCTTTATCGGTATCGGTCTCATGGGCAGCCGCATGGCTACGCGGCTGTTGACGGCGGCCTATCCGGTTACTGTTTGGAACCGCAGTGGTGAGAAATGCGCCCCCCTCGAAGCCCAAGGCGCAACGGCTACGGGTTCGATCGGCGAGGCGGTTGCCGATGCCGAGATTGTCATCACCATGCTGGCCGGTGCTCCGGCCATCGAGGATGTGTATTTCGGCCCCGACGGCGTCGTTCCGAACGCGTCAAAGGACTGTCTCCTGATCGACATGAGCTCGCTGGCGCCGGACATCGCGAAAAACAACCATCGGCGCCTCACCGATGCCGGCTACGATCACCATCTGGACGCCCCGGTCTCGGGCGGGGTTTCTGGCGCCGAGGCCGGCACCCTCGCGATCATGGTCGGTGGCCAGTCCGTCGACCTTGAGCGGGCGCGACAGGCCTTCGAAGTGATGGGCAGTGTCTTTCACATCGGGGATGCGGGGGCCGGGCAAGTCTGTAAGCTGGTCAACCAAACCATAGTCCATATCTTTATCGGCGCCGTATCAGAGGGGTTGATGCTTGCCGCCTCGCTGGGCGTGGACGCCGGCACGGTCCGCGAAGCGATATCCGGGGGCTACTGCCAAAGCCGTATCCTGGACATACATGGCGGCAAGATGGTCGATCGGGACTTTGTGCCCGGCGGGCCGCTTGAGTTCTCGGTCAAGGATCTGGATTCGTCGGTGAAAATGGCGAGGGAGGCGTCGCTCGAGATGCCGCTGGCGTCGGAGACGCTCGATCGCTATCGGGACCTGGTCGCCAACGGGCTTGGCCGGCTCGATCATTCAGCGTTGTTGCTGGCCTATGAAGAAGCCAACGCGCCGATACGGGTTTCCCCGGACAAGACCGACAAGCTGCCCTGATCACAATGCCGAGAAGGCATCGCCTCTGGGCAATTTACTTGGAAAGACCGGACGTACAGGGTGGTCCATTCAGGTCGTTCCCCCTTCGACGAGCCGGCATTCGATCGTATTGACCCGCGCTGTATGTAAGCCGTTCAGTCTGTCGACGACGATTTCGGCACTCTTCCGGCCGATCTTAAAACGCTCGACATGCACGGTCGTCAGCGGACGGGGCAGTAGTTGCCCGATCTGCAGCCCGCTGAACCCACCGATCGCCAATGATGTCGGGACGTCGATCCCGGCCTCCTGGCAATAGAACAGGCCGCCAACAGCCGAAATGTCGTTGGGGAAATAGATCGCATCCAAGGCCGGATGATCGGCCAATAGGTTTTTCAACCCGGTCTTTCCGATCTCGATGTCCGGTGGCCGATCGAACTCGCCAATTCCTTCGAACGACAGATCGTGCTCTTGCAACACATCGCAGAATCCCTGAAACCGTTTTCTCGCCGTTCGGTCGCGCTTGTTCCAGCCAAGGTATCCGAAACGCCGATAGCCCCGCTGAATCAAGTGTCGGGCCATCAGGGTTCCGGCCTCAAAATGATCAACGCCGACACAGAAATCGATCGGTTCGTCCGTCACTTCCATCATTTCGACGACGGGCACCCCAGCGTTGGCCATGATCTTCTTTGCCCGGTCCGTATGGGCCAGATTGGATACAACCAATCCCGACGGGCGCCAGGACAGCATGGACCGGATCAGTTCCTCCTCCTTGTCGCGTCGGTAATCCGAAATTCCGATGACAGCCTTGTATCCTCGGGAGTCCAGATGAGCCGTCACGCCGGCGAGAACTTCGGTGAAGACCTGATTACGCAGGGTCGGCACGATGACGGCGATCAGGTTGGAGGTCGAAGTCGCCAACGACCCGGCCACCCGGTTGGGCACGAACCCCAGTTCATCGACGACGGCCAGCACTTTTCCCCGGGTCTTATCAGAGACACTGCCGGTTTCCCTCAAGACGCGTGATACCGTCATTTCACTGACATTCGCCGCAGCCGCCACCTCGCGCAGCGTCGTCTGGTCCCGAAGGGCCGCTTTCTTTCTTCTTGGGTGTTTTGACGTCATGCGGACTCCGAGGCACCGTGAGGTGTCTTACGATTTACCGATGACGGATCAGGGTCAAAACGGCCCATCCATTATGAGAAAAATGTTAGCGTATGGCAATTTATATAGACTCCATATGAGAAAAATGTTAGCGTATAACAATCATGATTTATTAATGCCTTATAAAAAGCGTACAACAAAGTCGATCGTTTGGCGTCGGCATGGCAGGGAACGCCAAGAAGGGAAGGTTCAAAGGTGAGCAGGAATTGACCGATGCGCGACAACCTGTCGAAGCGCGCTCGTTCCCAAGAAAAGAAGAGGGGCGAACAGCTCACTTTTCCGGCTGCCGGCAAACTCCCCGTCTATCAGGAGTTCAATGCTGAATGGCAGTGATGCGTTCGGGCTTACGAGTAGAGTTAGCGTTCCGTATGGAGAGTGGTCGTGCCGAAAATCCGTTTTGACTCCGTAGAAAAGAGCTTTGGCCCGGTCCAGGTTCTCCCGCCGTTCGACCTGGAGTTCGAAGACGGTGAGTTTACCGTTCTTGTCGGCCCATCCGGCTGCGGAAAATCGACGACTCTGAGAATGCTGGCCGGCCTGGAAGATCTCACCAGCGGCGAAATCTGGTTCGATGATAAGCCGATCAGCCATCTGGAACCCAAGGACCGCGACATCGCCATGGTGTTCCAGGACTATGCACTCTACCCGCATATGAACATAGCGAAGAACATGTCCTTCGCCCTCAGGCTCCAAAAGGTTCCCAAAAACGAATTCGACGACAAGGTGACACGAGTCGCCGAGATGTTGGGCATCGGACAACTTTTGTCCCGCAAACCGGGAGAACTGTCGGGCGGGCAACGCCAACGCGTTGCCATGGGCCGGGCGCTCGTCCGCGACGCCTCCACCTTCCTTTTCGACGAACCCTTGTCCAATCTGGATGCAAAGCTGCGCAGCAAAATGCGCACCGAGCTCGCCGAGATGCGCAACACCCTCGACAAGAACATGGTCTATGTGACCCATGACCAGGTCGAGGCGATGACTCTCGGTGACCGCATCGTGGTCATGGCCGATGGCCTGGTTCAGCAGGAAGGGACAGCGGAAGAGCTGTTCAAGGAACCGACTAACAAATTTGTCGCCGGATTCATCGGCAGTCCGACCATGAATTTTCTCGGTGCGGAACTGGTCGAGCGCAACGGAAACATCGCGGTTAAAGGTGAAGGCGTCTTGCTCGATCTATCGCCGTCGATGCGCGAGCGGCTGAATACGGCCACCAGCCAAGAGGTGATCGTCGGAATTCGCCCGTCGTGCTTCAAGATCGCATCGGAGGCGAGTGCCGAGGGATCGCACATCAGCCTTAACGTCAAGGTATCCGAATATCTAGGTGCTCAATCGATCCTGGTGACCATGTGCGGTGACCAGGAAATCCTCGTCGAACTGGAAAGTGCGTCGCGGTTTGAACGTGGAACCACCGTGATATTCGAGGTCGATCCCGAAGACATCATGGTTTTCGACAAGACGACGGAAGTCAGGCTCTAACGCCGGACGACCGCCAAAAGTTCAACTAGTTGAAACAAGGAGATGGCATGAATGGGGTGTGAGCGGTCATGCCTCCTGGCTCTGATAGTCGTCCGTGAACAACCCCTAATGTCCTGATTGGGTGGCGGATTTCGGCTTTCCCAAGTATTCCGAATTGCAGAAAACCGGGAGTTGTGCCCTTGGTTTCTTGCGATAT
>Ga0056126_10000209_pt1 | contig 23292 bp, 23 predicted proteins | sample WorMetLIZAISLAND_FD_71117 | JGI IMG/M metagenome (GOLD analysis project Ga0056126, IMG submission 71117) | Marine gutless worms symbiont microbial communities from Max Planck institute for Marine Microbiology, Germany - Inanidrilus manae... ...
CTCAAAGAGTTCAAGCGCATCGCCATGCGAAGCGATAAGACCGATCAAAGCTTCGAAGCGATGATCTACGCCTGTTCCGCCGTCATCAATTCACGCTGAATCTCAACAGGCCCTAGCGCGTCGGCGACGAGAATGCGAACCGTGAGGCCTTCTCAAATGGACGGTAAAGCGAAAAGAAAATAGAAATACAATTTCCATTTGCCGACCGGTCCGACTGAACCATGCCCTCCGCTCGGCGTCAAGCCCCTTCGATGTCGAAGACGATGATGCCGTCGTGGCCACCTTCGCACATCTCGACAAGTTTGCCGCCTGCCGCTACGTGTTGCGGGTGCCGTTCATAGGCCAAATGGGCCGCGCGGTCGGTGAAGGTGACGATGAAACCATCGCTGTATTCGGGCGATTTGTTTTCATAGTCGAGGTTGTCGCCGAAATGAATATCGACCGTGCCTTCGACCTCTCCAACCAAGCCGGCCAACTGGTGGAAGACCGCTAGCCGCTCGGCCTTGGCGATATGGGCCTTAAAATTCAGAAAGACGCAGTGCTTCAGCATACCAACTCCATGATCAGGCCGTGGTTCGAGTGGATGAGGCCGCGCGATCCATAGCGCCGCCCAAGACGGCCACGCGGTCGAAACCTGATGGACAAATAAAACCACACCCAGCGCCAACGTCACTGAGGAATTTGCGTTTGAAATTCCTCTGGGCCGGGGACTAACCGATGTGAGGTGCTGCCGGCAGGTGTCTTTTGGGATCTTCGCGCCAATTGAAGCCCACGGGAAATCCTCTATCCTGAACGACCACCATGAAACCCGTATTGCGCCTCGCTGTTATCCTATTTATGGCTGTCCTGATCTCGGTTCTCTTTTGGACCGATGACGCGGCCCGAGCCGACAGTTCGCTCGACGCGGCTCGAGAAGAAGCCCGCCGGGTTCTGGGTGTCGTCTGTCCGGATGGTTTGGAGGACGGCGAAACCCTGGCCCGTCGCCTCGGGTATTCTGCCCTCGAATCAGATACCGGTGCGGGACCGGTCGTGCGGCGTCGACGGGCCATCGTGACCGATCCCAAGCATGGGCGGCTGATGCTGACAGAGCGGCGACGCGCTGGCGCCGTCGACTACATCGAACTGCGCGCGCAGGTCTCCGTCGCCGGCGCGCTGAGGCCCGTCCTGATGGTGCGGGTGAACGCTGATTGTCTGCCGATCACGGCGCGGGCGCTGGGCTATGACGAAAGGGGGAAACCCTCCCGGCTGCTCGACCTGGATGCGGCGTTGAACACCGCCGGTTCGCCCGTCGACCTCAATCCGGCCGTTCCGCCGGGGATCGACTTCGGCGGTGTGCGGGTCGGACAGATCGACAGCGGGGTGAATTACCGCCTACCGGAAATCGCGTCGCGCCTGGCCCGCGACACAGCCGGGTTCAGCCTCGGCTGGGACTATTGGGATGACGATCCCCGCCCCTTCGATATGAGCCCGGTGCCCAATCCGTTCTTTCCCCTGCACCACGGCACGGCGGTCGCCAGTGTCCTGCTCCGGGAAGCGCCGGCGGCGAGCCTGGTTCCCTATCGCTATCCCAGGCCCACCATGGCGCGCATGGCCGAACTGATCGACGCGGCAGCAGAGGCGGGTGTGACCATCATGATGGTGCCTATGGGCAGCCGCCGGGCCGGGGAGTGGCACGGCTTTTTGAGCGCGGCGCTGCGTCATCCTGAAATGCTTTTCGTCGTTTCGGCCGGCGACGACGGCCTCGATCTTGAGAGAGACGCGCTCTACCCGGCATCCTTCGGGCTCGCCAACATGCTGGTGGTGACGTCTTCGGACGATTTCGGCCGCTTGGCCGAAGGGGCCAATTGGGGTGTAGGCAGCATCCACGTCATGGCGCCAGGCGAACGGGTTCCGGTGACCGATCATCGCGGCGCCGCCGGCAAGGCGTCCGGCTCCAGTTTCGCCGTACCCCGCGTCGCCGCCCTGTCCGCACGGCTTAAAGAGCGCAATCCGGCCTGGACGGCGCCGGAACTGAAGGCCGCCATCCTGGCCCGCGCCGTTGCGCCGCTGATGCGCGGCCGCCCGGTGGTCAGCGCCGGATGGCTGGCGAACCCGGCAGCCGATTGAGACGGGTGATCAGCGCGTTCGAGGCTGAGGTTTCGGGGGCGGGTTGTCAACGAAGCGCCGGGCCGTCGGCGCCATTTGCGGATTGACGGCCTCGATCCGCTCGAGGGCGCGGCGGGCCAGCGTCTCGTCATCACCCCAGACACCGGCCTGGATGGCGAGGCGCAGCACCTGCAAGTCCTCGATGCCGCCATCCATCAGCCAGCGCAAGTGGGGAACCGCGGCCTCATGGCGCCTGGCCAGGGCCAGGCTGACAGCAAGGCCGATGCGGGAATTGACGGCGTGGGGGTCTTCTTGCAAGGCCTCTTCGAAAAGCATGACGGAGGCCTCGGCACGCCCCTTGCGCCCCAAGGTTTGCGCGGCCAGGTCCACAAGCTGGCGGTTTCCGCTGCGCCGGCATGACGTGGTGAGCGCCTTGGCCCGCTCGTCCTCCATACGCCGCGCGCGCTCGCGCCTGAGGTTTTCCAATAGGGTCACGCAGATCCGGACGGCGCCGCCGGTCTCGGTGCTCGCGGCAGCGTGCGCGGCGCCGGTGGACGCTCGCAATAGGTTCAGGTCCGTGACCGGGATGGCCTCGAAACGGCCCTCGCCGCCGGAGGTCACGATGCCGACCAGCCGACCATCGCCGTCGACCAACGCGCCGCCGCTGTTACCGGGCTGGCTGTAGGCGGTGTGGTGGATGCGGGCCAGGGGGTGCCCCTCGGCCGGCGCGAACAACAGTGTGCCGGGCGGATAGACCGTGGCGGCGCGGGTCCTGACGTCGGTCCCGACCGTGTGTAACTGCCCGTCCGGGCGAAGTACCTCGGGCAGCAACACCGGCCCATCCGGCAGATCCGGGACGCGCAGCAGCACCAAATCTCCCTTGAAACTGCTGGGTAGGACTTTCGCAACCCGGGTCCGATCGTCGGCGTCGAACACCCGAGCCGTCTCGGCATCGGCGATGGAGTGCCGCGTAGTGACCAGCAGATCCGCCGCGATCCGAACGGCACTTGCGACAGGATCGAAGCCGGATATCCGGAACACGGCCGCGCGTGTGGCGCAGACGGCCTTTCCGTGTTCACAAGCCTCCTCAGCGACAGCGGGTGGCGATGAATGCCAGGAAAACACCGCCAGCGACACGGTCGCCAGGGCGGTCCGCCAAGATGAGCAAGAGAACGGTCGCCGCGGGCGACAAAACACCGAACGCGATCCCTTTCCTATGGCTGACTCCAACTTACGGAAACAATCAAACTGCATCCCTACTGGGCGGCTCGCCCCAGGTCGTCGTCGGTTCGCAACACCGCGTCCAGGCTCTCGACGGCGGCCATGACGCCGCCCTGGCCGTGCGGGATGCCGAGGATGCGGAGCGCCGCCTCGACGCTGCCGAGCGCACCCAGGACCATCGGCTCGTTGACGTGGCCCATGTGACCGATACGAAACGCCTTGCCGCCCATACGCCCGAGGCCGAAGCCGAGGGAAACGTTGAAGCGGTCGCGGCAGAAATCGTGCAACGCTTTGGGTTCCACGGTCTCGTCGACCAGGATGGTGGTGGTGCCGTTGGCGGCGTCAGCCTGGACGGCGGCGTTGAGCTCGAGTGCGCCGCCTTCGGCCCAGACGTTGATCGTTGCGCGAACCGCCGATGCCAGTCGGCGATGCCTTTCGAAGGCCCTCTCCAGGCCCTCCTCCATGATCATGTCGATGGCTTCGCGGAGCCCGTAGATCATGTTGACAGGCCCGGTTCCGCAGTACCATGTGTAGTGGATCTTGCCGCGGCGCGACCGCCAATCCCAGTAATTGCGTGGCAGGTCCGACGTTTCCCCGATCTTCCGCGCCTTGTCGCTGGCCGCCGTGAAACTCAGGCCCGGCGCCATCATGATGCCCTTCTGGGCGGCGGCGACGCAGACGTCGACATTCCATTCGTCCATGCGGAAATCGGTGGTGACCAGAGACGCGATGCAGTCGACCATCAACATCGCCGGATGGCCGGCGGTGTCCATGGCCTTCCTGACGGCGGCGACGTCGCTGGTAATTCCGGTCGCCGTGTCGGTATGGACCATGAGCACGGCCTTGATGGCGTGGCCGCTGTCGGCGCGCAATTTTTCCTCGACCTCGTCCGGATCGATGGCATGGCGCCAATCGTTCTCCAGATAGACGCTGTCGAGGCCGAGGCTTTCCGCCATCGCCGACCAACTCAATGAGAACTGGCCAGTCTCCGGCACCAGCACCGTGTCGCCCGCCGACAGCGTATTGCAAAGCGCCGCTTCCCAGGCGCCGTGGCCGTTAGCGGCATAGATGAAGACCTCGTTCGTGGTCTTGAACAGCGCTTTGATGTCGTCGTGCACGCCATAGGAGAGCTCCAGGAAATCCGGCCCGGCGTATTCCATGGCCGGTTGGCTCATAGCGTTCTGAACGCGTACGGGGATGTTCGTCGGCCCCGGCGTCATCAAGAAATTCCAGCCGCTGCGGAAGGTCATGCGCGTTCTCCGGTTTCGATGGCGACGAGCACGGCATCGCCGAACTCCCTGGTTGTCGCCTTACCCCCGAGATCGGCGGTATGGCAAGCGGAATCCGCCAAAACGGCGTCGATGGCGCTTTCCAACCGTCGCGATGCCTCGGTGAATTCGCCGCGCCCGTTCCGCGCTCCCAGCCAATCGAGCAGCATGGCAACCGACAGCATCAGGGCCGTCGGATTGGCGATTCCCCGTCCGGCGATGTCCGGCGCCGCGCCGTGGGCGGCCTGCGCAATGCCGTGGTCGTCGCTGGCATTGATCGACGGCCCCAAGCCGAGACCGCCGGAAAGTTCGGCGGCTTGGTCGGAGAGGATGTCGCCATACATATTGCTGGTCAGCACCACGTCAAAGTCAGCGCCGCGGCGGATCAGGTGTGCGGTCATGGCGTCGATGATGATGTCGTCAACCTCGACGCCGGGGTAATCGGCAGCAACGTCGCGGGCAACCGACAGAAACAGACCGTCGGTCATCTTGAGCACATTGGCCTTGTGGACCACCGTCACTTTTTTGCAGCGGCGCCCGGCCAGGTCGAAAGCGGCCCGGGCGATACGCTCCGAGCCGGCCCGTGAGATCTTGCGGACGCTCAAGGCGATGTCTTCCGTCGGCATGAATTCGCCGGAGCCCTGGAACATGTTGCGGTCCGCGTAGAAGCCTTCCGTGTTCTCGCGGGCGACAACCAGGTCCATGCCGGGAACCATCGATGGCACGCCCGGACGAGACCGGCTCGGGCGCAGGTTGGCAAAAAGGTCGAGAGCCTTGCGCAAGCCGCCCGAGGGATTGACGCCGCCTTCTTCGGCAGGCGGATAGCTGAAGGTGTCGACCGGCCCGAGGACGACGCCGTCCGACGCCCTCGCCGCCTCGATCACGGATCCGGGCAGGGCGCTGTCGCCGCTATCGAGGGCGGCGAAGCCGATATCGCGATCTTCCAGGTCGAGGCCGAGACCGAACATGCGGTCGAGGCTTTCGAGGGCGGCCACCGTCGGCGCCATGATCTCCGGCCCGATACCGTCGCCGGTCAAAACGAGAAGCTTCAATTCGATCCTCCGTTATCGCCAATCATATGAAGGAACGGAACCGCGCCGTGCCGTCCCGTTCGATCTGGCCGACCATGTCGACCTCCCAGGTCAGGTATTCGCGCATGCCTTCGACGTTGCCCTCATCGAGATCGTAGGGTTTGTACCAGCGGTCCTCCGGTTCGTCGGCCATGTGGGAAAAACCCTCTTCCAATGGATAACCGGCGGCAACCCAGGCGTCGGTGCCGCCGTCGAGGACCTTGACGGTACGGCCGGTCGCCGCCGCTTCTTCGGCGGCAAGGCGGGCCAGGATGCCGTGTTTCGACGTCAGCACCAGCAACGGCGCCTCCGGCATGTTCGACAGGTTTTGCGGCAGGCGCGAGCGGATGGTGAACTAGGCGCCGGGGATGTGGCCCTTGCGGTAATCGAGGCTGCCGGCCAGGTCGCAGGCGACCGCTTCGCCGGCCTCGAGCGCCGTCTTCAATTCGGCCGCATTCACGGTTTCACAGACCGTATCCTCGATCCCGAGAACCGGCGGGCGCCAAGGTCCTGATTCCCGGTCGGTGGAAACAGTCGAGCCGTCGAGGACGAAAACGTCGTCCCACCCCATCTGTATCAGCCAGGACGCACCCATCGTCGCCCTGACACCGTCGTCGTCAGTGAGGACCAGGCGAGCACCGCGGACACCGACATACTCGTCGGTCGCTTGAACCAGTTGCCCGCCGGGCGCCGGTTTGGCACCAGGTACGTGCGCGGCCCGGTATTCCTCCGGGCTACGCACATCGAGTAGATAGGTGGTCCGCGCCGCATCGTCGCGCCACTGAGCATAAGTAACCCAGTCGACGCTTCGCACGCCAAACCGCGCCGCCACGGCTTCGGCCCGTTCCTTGGCGGCGGCCAGCCCGTTGGCGCTGTTTTCCGAATAGACCCGTTCACATCCCCGTTCCAATTCGAAGCCGGCCAGATACCAGCCCATGGTGCCGTTCTCCAGCGCCACCACGCGATTGGGAATACCGGCGTTGATCAAAGATTGGGCGCCGATGATGCTGCGCGTGCGCCCGGCGCAGTTGACGACGACCAGGGTTTCCGGGTCGGGCGCCATATCCTGGGCGCGATAGACCAGCTCGGCGCCGGGCACGTCGATGCCGCCCGGGATGTTCATCTTGTGGAACTCCTTCATGGGACGGCTGTCGAGGATGACCAGGTCGTCGCCGCGCGCTTTCATGGCATGAAGTTCCTCGGCTTTGATGTGCGGCGTGCCGTGGATCGATTCAATGAATTCACCGAAGGCCTTGCTCGGCACGTTGACGCCGGAAAAGAGCTCGTAGCCGGCCTCCCGCCAGGCCTCGATGCCACCTTGCAGATAGGCGACGCCCGAATACCCAAAGCGGTTCAGCTTTAAGGCGGCCCCAGTGATCAAGCCTCCATCTTCGGCGCCAGCGCAGAGGACGATGGGTACGGACTTTCGGGGAACCATCGAAACGATCCGTAGTTCCAGACGGCTCAAGGGAAGCGATACGGCGAATAAGAGGTGGGCGCGGCTGAAGACGCCGGTCTCGCGGACATCCAACAGAGCCAGTTCGCCGCCGGCAAGGATGGCTTCGCGCAAGTCCCGGGGCGTCAGCGCCCTTGGCAATCTCTTCGTCATCAGGCCGACATCGCCTTGATGTTCTGGGTCGCCGGGAACACGGCGTAGGTGCCCAGCTCTCGGTTGTACATGACCCGCTCGTGCAGCTGTTCGAGGGCGAGGCCGTACATGTGGAGATGGACGGTCTGTAAGTCGCCGGTAACGTGGATCGAGTGGATGTCGTCGGGCATCAGGGTCACACCGCTGCCACACCTGACCGTCTCCTCACCGGAAACCTCGAGGGCGCCCTCGCCGTCGACCGAGCCGTCGTCCGTGCGTTCGTAGAAGACGTTGTGCTCGTCCCCATGCACGCCGACGATGACCGCCCAGGTCGTGTGGTTGTGCGGTGGTACGCCCTTGCCCGGCAGCGCCGCCGAGGCGTAAAGGGCAAAGCGGTGGTCGGCGTCTTCGGACAAGCGATAGATGACGGAATTGCCGTCGGTGGCGGTATCGATGGGGAAGTCCTCGATGGGAAACAATGAGCGCTGGCCGGCGAGTTCCAGCAGAACATACCTTATCTTCTCAAGGGCGTCTCGGTTGACGCCGTCCGATTCCTCGATGGCGCGGATCCGGTCGACGGCGGCGGCCCGATCGCGGTCGTCGGCGATGGTCATGGTGGTTCCTCCCTTAAGCACCGGCAAACTGTAATCGCGCCGCGGCATCGTTCCAAGCCCCGGAGGTGGTCATGCGGCTTCCTGCCGGTGCAGACGGTTCGGGTTTCGCATCATGAAAGCGAACGGAATGCAGATAACGATGACGGCGGCCAGCAACCGGAAATCACTGATGTAGGCCAGGAGATCGGCCTGCCCGACGACGACCTTGTTCAGCGCCGCTAGGCCGGATGGGTCCGACGGGTCCCAGGCCGGCGGTACCGGCATATGGCCGAATAAGGGTGAGAACGGATTGACGAACTCGCTCAGCCGCGCGTGGTTGGCCTGTGAGGCGTTGACCCAGTAACTTGACAGCAGCGCGATGCCGAGGCTGCGTCCGAGGTTGTTGAGAAGCGAATAGAAGGCCGTACCAACATCGCGCTGCGCCGCTGCCATGGTCGAGAAGGCGACGGTGTTGACGGGCACGATCAGGCTGGCGAATCCGACGCCCTGCAAAAGGCTGACGGTGACGATGTGCGAGACGACCATGTCCTCGGTAAAGTTCGAGAACTCCCACATGGTGGCGGCCGAGACCAGCATGCCGAAGACGATGACCTTGCGCGGGTCGATGCGCCGGATCAGACGGCCGACGATAAAAGCGCCGATCATGGCACCGAAACCGCGCGGCGCCATCACCAGGCCGCTTTCTATGAGCGGATAGCCGCCAACGTTCTGGACGAAGGGCGGCACCAGGATCAGGCTGCCGAACAGCATGGCCCCGAACAGCACCCGAAGCGCCATGCCGAAGACATAGTTGCGGTCGCGGAAAAGGACCGGGTCGACAAAGGGTGTCTTGGACGTCGCCGAGTTGACGGCGAAGACCCAGAGGGCGGCGGCGCTGATGCCGGTGAGCACGATGATCGTCGTCGAATCGTACCAGTCCAACCGGGTGCCGCGATCGAGCACGAATTGCAGCGCCGCCACCCCAATGGCCAGCATGGAATAACCGAAGTAGTTGAACTTGCGCTTTTGGTGGATGCCTGGCCTCGGCACCAAAAGCGCGATCATGACGAAGGCGACAATGCCGACCGGGATGTTGAGATAGAAGGCCCAGCGCCAACTGAAGTACTCAGTGATGTAACCGCCGAGCGTCGGCCCGATGATCGGTCCGAACATGATGCCGACCCCCCACCAGCTCATGGCGATGGAGAAATCCTCGCGCCGGTAGGTCGACAACAGAGATGACTGCGACAGCGGGATCAGGGCGGCGCCGAGCATGCCCTGCAAGAAACGGTAAATGAGGATTTCGGTCAGGCTCTCCGACGTTCCGGAGAGCAGCGAGAACACCATAAACCCGGCGATGGTGAACAAGAGCAGCGGTTTGCGCCCAAAGATGCCGCTGAGCGCGCCCCAGAACGGCGTCATCACGGCCACCGCGATCAGGTAAGATGTCAACACCCAGGCCATCTGGTCCTGGGAGGCCGACAGCGAGCCCTGCATTTGTTTCAGGGCGATGCTGAGGATCGAACTGTCGAGCACCTGCAGCAATGGCGCCAGGATCAGGGCGACGGTGACCAGCGTCAGCCGGAGGCCCTGTGGCCGGTCTTCGCTGGTATCGGCCATCACATGAAATCACGAAGCCAAGTCAATGCCGCCTTGCCGAGGTCGGCCAGATTGCGCTGGTGTTCGGTGTCGATCTCGACGATGACGCTCATACCGGCCCTGAGCGGCGGATCATCTTCGGCGACGTCGATCTCCAGGCGGACGGGTAGGCGCTGCACGACCTTTACCCAGTTGCCGGACGTGTTCTGCGGCGGCAGGAGCGCGAACTCGGCCCCGGTCGCCGGGCTGATCGAAGCGACCGTAGCGGTCTTTTTCATATCGGGGTAGGTATCGACGCGCACCGTAGCCCGTTGTCCGACATTAACCCGGGTCAGATCGGTCTCCTTGAAGTTGGCCTGAATCCAGACCTGACCGGTACCGACCAGGCTGAACACGGCGTCCCCGACTTCGATGTATTCGCCGACCTGCAAATCGAAATTGGTGACGACGCCCGGCACCGGCGCCGTGACTTCGGTCCAGGCGAGCTCCAGGGCGGCCCGGTCGCGCTCGGCGCGGGCCTTGCGGACCCGTGGGTGGTCGTCGATAGCGCCCGTTGCCGTGCCACCAAGATCGGCGAGCGTACGGGCGATGTCCTGGCGGATGGCGCTGACCCGGTCGCGGGCATTGCGGAGCTCCTTTTCCGCCGCGTCCAGGTTCTGCTCGGCTGAAAAACCCTTAGTCGTCAAAGCCTTCTGGCGGTCGAACTGGCGTTGATAGAATTCGATATCGCCCTTGGCGCGCCTCAACTCAGCCTGTTTCTGGCGGTAAAGAGCGCGCAGGGCCAGGATCTCGTGGCGCATGGCGCCGAGGGCCGCCTCCGTTTGTTTCAGCGCGATTTCGAACGGTTTCCGGTCGATACGGAACATGAGCCGGCCCTGTTCGAGTGTCTGATTGTCGGCGACGAGCACGTCGACGACGCGCCCAGATACATCCGAGCTGACGGCGATCTTTTCAGATTTGATGTAGGCGTTGTCGGTCTTCGCGTATCTCCCGCCCTTGAGATAGAGAGCCAGTCCACCGCCGATGACCGCACCCGGTCCGACGAGCGAAACCAGCACGATGGCGATCAGGCGCCGCCAGCCGTTGCGCCGTCGGGGTGGCGGCGGTTTTTCCGTTTCGGGCGCCGAGTCTTCACTCATCGTCGTCTTGTCCCGTCAGGTTGGCCTTGACCGTCAACAGATGATCGATCAGCCGTTCCCGCTCCCCGGCGGGGATACCGGCCAGCGCTTCCTCGCGGGTCTTCTCCGAAAGCGACCTCAGCTCGTCGAGGACCGGCTGCACCTCTTCTTTCAGGTAGAGCCGCCAGGCGCGGCGGTCCTTGGGGTCGGGCCGGCGTTCGACCCAACCCTTCGCCTCGAGGCGATCGATATGCCGGGCCAGGGTCATCGATTTGATCTCGAGAAATTCGGCCAAGGCCTTCTGGTTGATGCCTTCGCGGCGGCGCAGCTGGCCCAGGACCCGCCACTGGGCCCGGGTCAGGCCGAGGGTCTTGGCGCGGCGGTCGAAACGCTTGCGCATAAGTCGCGATACGTCGCCCAACAGAAAGCCCAGGCTGCGCGTAAGGTGGTATTCTTCGTCATCCATGGGGTGAATATAGTAAGTAAGCTTATTATATGCCAGTTGATTAAAATCCAAATACTGGATTGGTCGCTGACAAAAAGACCGGAATGGTCGCTGACGAAAGGAAGACCCAACGATGCCGATCGTGAACCCGATCAACTATGATGACGCCTCAGAACCCGTGCGTGCCGTATTCGATGACATCATGGAGACGCGCGGCGTCGCCGACGTGAACAACTTCTGGAAATACCTGGCCAACGACCCGGTGACCCTGAAGCGCACCTGGGAAAGCCTCAAGGAGATCATGGGCCCGGGCGCCTTGGATCCGCTGGTCAAGGAGATGGTCTACGTCGCCGTCAGCATCACCAACAACTGCGAATACTGCATCCGCAGCCATACGGCGGCGGCCCGCGGCAAGGGCATGACAGACGAGATGCTGAACGAACTGATCGCCGTCGTCGGCATGGCCAACGAGACCAATCGGCTGGTCAATGGCTACCAGGTCGAGGTCGACGAGGCCTTCAAATAGAGGAGATCGCCAGCTTCCCCGATCTCGACGCCGTCATCATACCTACCTGTTGGCGGTCCAGAAGCGGTGACCGGTCACCGTGTCCCATCCCAAGTCGGATAAGATTGCGCTCTGGTCGTCAATGACCACGCCTTTTTGCGCGAGATCTTTTCCAACCTCATAAGTGCCCTCGACGCAACCGCGGTCGGCCTCTTCGTCGATAACGACGAGGGTGCCAGGCGATTTTACAGGCCCGCACGTTAACAAGGATTTGTACCTTGTTATCACAGCCGTAAAACCGTCGAACTACTGTTGATGTAACTGACTGATCAGGTTTTCGCTTGGAACCCCGGTACGGCAACATCGGGAAAGAGGAAAGCCGTTCTGAACTCGGACAGCGGTTCCTGATTTCTCCGCAACGGTAGAAAAGGATGACCTCCAGTGGCCCAGACCGCGAATGAGGCACGCCCTAGACGGCCGCGGCTCCAATACATTCTTCTCATCGGTTTCATCTTAATCTCCACCATACCGGTGCTATTTCTGGCCACCTGGGTGCAAAAAAGGGCATTCGACAACGAGGTCGCGGCGGCTGAGGAAAAACACCTGCTATTGGCACGCCATCTGACCGGTGCTTTGTCGCGCTATGTGACGGATGTTGAATCGGTCTTCCGGGTGGCAGCGCAGAGCCTGGTCCAAAACCAGTCATTCAAACCCGGCGACCATCTCCTGAAAGCCGTCAACTTCGAACATATCTGCCATGCCGATCGCGACGGGCGAATCCATGGAATCTCGACCGTCATTCCCGAACTCGTGGGGTTGTCACGAATGGCGCCCGCGATGATGGCGGCCTTGGAACCGGACTTGAAAAAGGCCGAACAAAAGCCCGGTGCTGTCATTTTCAGCCGCGTCATGCCCAATCCAAATGGCAAACCGACCATCTACCTGGTCCGCGCGGAAACTGACGGAACGTTCTCCATCGGCGGCCTCGCGACCGATTACATCGTCTCGGCCGGGGAATCGATCAAGTTCGGTAAGCTAGGTCACGCCGCCATTGTCGATCACACCGGCCAGGTGATCGCCCATCCCAAACCGAGTTGGCGGGCTGCAATAAAAGACATTTCCAAGGTCAAGCCTGTCGCCATGATGATGGCCGGCAAGACCGGTGTGACCACATTCTATTCGCCAGCTGTGCAAGCTGAAATGATTGCCGGGTTCACCTCCGTACCGAGAGTCGGCTGGGGTGCCATGATTCCCCAACCGTTGTCGGAACTCGAAGATCGCGCAAGCGGCGTTCGCGCATTGGTTTTGATCGTCGCTACGGTTGGCATCGCGGCGGCCGGCTTCATCAGCTGGTGGCTGGCGCGTTATCTGGCGGGACCGATGCAGGCGGTGGTCTTCGCCGCCGGTGACTTCGCGGCGGGAAGGCACGATACACGGGTTCGGTTATCTCATTCCTTCGTTCCCAAAGAAGTCCATGATTTGGTCAACTCCTTCAACATTATGGCCGACCAAGTCAGCCTCAATACCGAACGGCTCAAAGATGCACAGCGCATCGCCGGACTGGGAAACTGGCAACTGGACTTAGCCAGCGGCACGCTGTGGTGGTCGGAACAACTGCATGTAATTTTCGGGAGGGCCGATACGGGTGATGATCTGGAGATGGACAGGTTCATAGCTTCGGTCATTGCTGAAGACCGCGGGAAGGTTTCACAGGCGATCGAGGCGGCACGTCATGACGGAGAAGGTTCGAGCCTTGATTTTCGCGTCCGCCGCCTTGATGGCGAAATCCGGACGGTCCATCAACTAATCGTCGTCGATCGCGGTGCTGACGGAAGTCCGAAGCGAGTGGGCGCAACCATCCTCGACATCACCGAACGCAAACGATCGGAAGCGGCGGTTCTCGCCTCGAAGGAGGAGGCCGAAATTGCTAATCGGTCAAAGTCGGAGTTCCTCGCCAGCATGAGTCACGAATTGCGGATGCCCCTCAACGCCGTCCTCGGTTTCTCCCAAATGTTGGGCCTCGACCCGGCCAACCCACTGACTCCGGCTCAAAACGAGCACGTCGGCCATATTTTGAATGGTGGCAAGCACCTGCTCGAACTCATCAACGAGATCCTTGACCTGGCCCAGATCGAGGCCGATCAGATCCGACTTGAACTGGAGAAAGTCAACGCCAATGAAATCGTCGCGGATTGCATCGCCATGTCGGTCCCCCTCGGCAATCCAAGGCGAATCGAGATAGAGAATCGGTTCAGCAAGCAACCGGCGACTCACCTGCGTACGGACCGAGTCCGGTTCAAACAGGCTCTGATTAACCTCGTTTCCAATGCCGTGAAATACAATAAGGAGGACGGTCGGGTCATCGTGGAGGGTTGGGAGACGGAAAACGGTTTCCTTCACTTATCGGTAACAGATACCGGAGTTGGGATTCGCCATGAGGATTACCCAAGTGTGTTCCAGATGTTTCAACGGATCGGCGCGAATCCGGAGGTGGCACGTGAGGGAACGGGAATTGGCCTGACCGTGACCAAACACCTGATCGATCGCATGGCCGGGCGGGTCGGATTCGAAAGTGAGGAAGGTATCGGCAGCACTTTCTGGCTCGAATTACCGCTGGCTTGCAACGAAGAGGTCCTGATATGGACGGATGCCATGCGCGTCGGGATCGATGACATCGACAAAGATCACCAGACCCTCATTTCTCTTGTCAACCGTACATCGATCGAAACGGCCACCGACACAGCGATCGACGGACTCATTGACGAGTTAATTGCCTACACCGACTACCATTTCAAACGCGAAGAAACGATCATGGAAGTTTGCGCTAATCCCGGCCTTGAGGAGCATGCCCGCCAGCATCGGGAATTCCGCGATAAGATCAACGCCTTCGCGATAGAATGGCGCGATGACAGGGACCCAAAGAGTTTGAAGCGCCTTCGTCGATATCTCACGAATTGGTTGTTCGAACATGTCATCAATGTTGACAGGGATGTGGTCCTCAACATCAGGGGCAAGGAGAAGAAAATCCGAAAGGCGTTGGAAGCCATAACCTAAAATGGTAACGGGGACCGGTATTGGCCTTTAAATGACCCTGGCCTTCTGCAAGGCTGCCAACCGCGCATCGTCATATCCGATGCCCTTGAGGATGTTTTCGGTGTCCGCCCCCAGCTTCGGCGCCGGGTTGTCCGGCGTTTCGGCGCCGCCGGATTTCACGGGTGAATTGAGGATGCGGTAGGTCCCGTAGCCCTCCAGGTCGACCTTTTGGATGCGGTCGCTCTCAGTGACAAAGGGGTTCTCGAGGGCCTCGCGGATGTCGTAAATGGGTGCGGCCGGAACGACGCCGGCGAAGATTTCCAGCCACTCGGCTGTCGTCTTGGCACTCAAGGCACCATCCAGAAGCTCCTGGATCGCCGAACGGTTTTCGAGCCGGTTCTTGAAGCGAAGGAACCGTGGGTCCTCTCCCCACTCTGGCCGGCCGAGCACCTCGTAGAGCACCGGCCAGAACTTCTCCTTGTTGCACATCAGGTAGATCCAGCCGTCCTTCGTCGTATAGAGCTGGCACGGCGTCAGCGATGGATGGGCCGAGCGCTCGAGCCGATCCTGGACATGGCCTTCGTTAAGATACCAGACGGCCGGATAGGCTAGGTTGCTGATCGCGATATCGAACAGGCTGACGTCCATGTCGCGGCCCTCGCCCGATGCCCGGGCGCCGGTCAATCCGGCCAGGAGCGCATAGGCCAGGGCCAGACCGGTCATCTGATCGACCACTGAGAGGCCCATGCGCGTCGGCGGGCCGCCGGGTTCGCCGGTGAGTGCGAAATAGCCTGCCTCCGCCTGCATCAGGTAGTCGAAGCCGGGCCAGGCGGCGCGCGGCCCGTCACGCCCGTAGGCCGACAGGTGGGCGCAGACGATGGCCGGGTTGTGGCCCTTCAGGTCCTCGTAGGTGAGCCCCAGTTTCTTCGGGACGTCGCCCCTGAGGTTGGAGGCGACCGCATCGGCGGATTTGACCAGATCGTGGAACACGACCTGCCCCTCGTCCTTCGACAAGTCGAGGCCGAGGCTCCGTTTGTTGCGGTTGTAGGCGTGGAAAAACTCGGAGTCCTCTTCCGTGAAGAAGTAGGGCCCGACATCGCGGGCGAAGTCGCCACCGGCGTTGGGGTTCTCGATCTTGATGACCTCGGCCCCCTGGTCGGCCAGAAACAGCGTGCCGAAGGGACCGGCACCGTATTGTTCGACGGCGAGCACCCGGACACCGGCCAGCGGCAGGGGTATGGAGCCCGCCATCACACCGGGTACCGCTCGACCAGTTGGCGGGCGATGATGATGCGCTGCAGTTCGTTGGTGCCCTCGCCGATGGCCAAGAGCGGCGCGTCCCGGTAGTAGCGCTCGATGTTGTATTCCTTGGAATAGCCGTAGGCCCCGTGGATGCGCATGGCCTCCATAGCATTCTCGACGGCCGCCTCGGTGGCGAAGAGCTTGGCCATGCCGGCCTCCAAGTCACAGCGCCGCCCGTCGTCGTATGCGCGGGCCGCCTTGTCGACCAGGAGGCGCGCCGCCTCGGTGCGGGTCGCCATGTCGGCCAGCTTGATCTGGATCGCCTGGTGCTGGCAGATCGGCTTGCCGAAGGTCTTGCGGGTCTGTGCATAAGCCAGGCTCTCGTCGAGGCAGGCCTGGGCCAGGCCGACGCCCCGCGCCGCCACGTTGATGCGCCCCAGTTCCAAACCATTCAAAATTTGCTGCAGACCTCGTCCCTCTTCGCCGCCGATCAGGTTTTCGGCGGGTACGCGGACGCCGTTGAAGACCAGTTCCGCCGTGTCGATGCTGCGGTAGCCGAGCTTGTCGAGCTTGCTGCCTTCGTAGCCGGCTTCCTTCTCGACCAGAAACAGGCTCATCCCCTTATGCGCTGGTTCGGCATCCGGATCGGTCTTGGCGAGCACCGCCAGCACGCCGCCCTCCAAGGAATTCGTGATCCACATCTTGGGGCCGTCGATGACGTAATCGTCGCCGTCGCGCCGGGCCCGGGTGCGAATGGCCTGCAGGTCCGTCCCGCAGTCCGGTTCCGTAAGCGCGATACCGCCCCGGAGTTCGCCCGACGCGAAGCGAGGCAGGTAGGCGGATTTCATCGCCTCCGAGCCGAAGCGCTCCACGGCGGCGGCCATGATCAGGTGCGAATTGAAGATGCCGGAGACGACCATCCACACGCCCGACACCTTCTCGACGATTTTGGAATAAGTGGTCGCCGAGAGGCCGAGGCCGCCGTAGTCGGGCGAAATGGTGGCGCCGTAGAGACCGAGTTCGGCCAGCTTGTCGGCGATCTCTCGGGGGTATTCGTCCTTGGCCTCGAGCTCGTGGGCATGGGGTTTGACATCGCGATCCAGGAACTTGTCGACGCTTTCCAGGATCAGCGCCTCCTCGTCCGAGGCCGCGATGTTGGCGGGATAGTCGCTCATCTCAATAACCGGCCTTGTCGTCGACGGCGTGGCCGCGCTTGGGGATCAGCATGGTGCGTTCGAAGGAGATGACCTCGGTGCCGTCCTGGTTCCGGCCCGTGGTCATCACCGTAACGATACCCTGGGTCGGCCGCGATTGGCTCTCGCGGACAGCCAGCACCTCGCTCTCAGCATAGAGGGTGTCGCCGTTGAACACAGGCGCCGGCATCTTGACCTTGTCCCAACCGAGGTTGGCGATGGTCTTCTGGGAGATGTCGGAGACGCTCATGCCGGCGACGACGGAGAGGGTCAGGCAGGAATTGACCAGGGGTTTGCCGAACTCGCTCTTGGCCGCGTACTCGGCGTCGAAGTGCAGCGGATGCTGGTTCATGGTCAAGAGCGTGAACCAGGTGTTGTCGTTCTCCGAGATGGTCCGCCCCGGCCGGTGCTCGTAGACGTCGCCGACGGTGAAATCCTCCAGATACCGCCCATAGGACTCGCGATACCGGTTCGGTCCCACTTCCTTCGCTTCAGCGACCATAGTCTTGCCCCCTTACCAAACCCGGAAGGCTCACGATTCCACAGTTACGCTGGGACGAAAAGAGAGAATGGCGTCGCTCAGAGCACCACGTCCCGATGCACGCGCACGCGGGAGTGATGGTCGAAGTCGGGTGAGACGCTCCAGGCCAGCATCAGGTGGACCGATCGCCCCGGCGACAGGTCGATCTCGAAATCGTCGCCACTCCTGAGCGGCAGGCTGAAGGTCAACCAGGTTTCGTCGCCCGTTCGGCCGCCGGCGACATCAGCCAAACCCGATACGCCGCCGAGCGACCCAACCTTGGCGTGATCGGGAACGCGGGCGATGTGCACTTCGGCCTGCGCCCGTCCGTTCACCACCGGCCAATGACGAACCGCGTACCGCGGAGCGTCCGCGCATCGTTGAAGCCGACGGCCAGCCAGCCGGTGGTCGCGGCGCTCAGGTGGCCGTGGAGGCGGCCCTGCCGGTGGCGCCAGGTGAACGCGATGCCTCGGGCCCGCGCTGTGCGCGGCGATGCGCCGGCGTTTGCCGAGCCCGTCGCCGCGCCTCCCAACACTGTTGCTAGCCATGACATGGCGTTCCTCCTGGTTATTCCGTCGCGTCCCATCGGCGCTCCCGCCCACTCAAACACGGGACCACAATAGCGGTCCGCGCAGTATAGTCAATATAATTGACTTTCTTGAATCACATACCTGAATGGCTTCCTTGACAAAAGACCGGTGGTCTCTTATTTAAAGACCATCGGTCACTTATTTTTGAGACACAGCCATGGACTGGGAACGGGCCCGCACGCCGGAGCAGCAGGAAGAGCGCCGTCAGGAGATCCTCGATGCCGCCGCGACCCTGTTCCGCCAGATGAACTACGAGACCGTCAGCTTGAATGCCATCGCCGACGAGGCCGGGTTCACCAAGTCCAATATCTACCGCTACTTCGCGTCGCGCGAGGAGATCTTTCTAACATTGTTTCTGGTCGATTTTTCCGAGTGGGCCGATGGTTTCATCGAAACGCTCCGCGGCCTGCCGCCGGAGACCACGGCCGACCACCTGGTGGAAATCTGGGTCGACAGTCTCTACGTAGAAGAAAGGATGCTGGACCTGATCCCGCTCCTGGCCCTGGCTTTGGAGCGAAACGTTTCGGAGGACGCGCTGTTTCAATTCAAGCTCAACGCGCACCAGATGATGGGCCATATCGTCGAGGCGCTGGCCACTCCGCTGCCGATGATGACGCCGGAGCAAGGCGCGGTGCTGTTCAAGCGCATCCACGGATTGATCGCCGGCTTGTGGCCCTTTGCCAACCCTAATGAGGTAATGCAAAGGGTCATGGAACGCCCTGAGTTGGCCCAGCCGCCCTTCGATTTCCGCGCGACGCTCAAGGACGCCATCGCCGTCTTCGTCCGCGACATTCAAGGCGAAATTCCCCACGCACACAAAAAGGCTTCCTGATGGACCCGATCATCTTCATTCCTCTCGCCCTTGTCGCTGCCCTCGCCTTGTGGGTGGCGTCACGGCTGCGCGAATTCGGTGCGCGTAGAAAAGGTTCGGATCTCTATCGCTACGACGATTCACCGAATTTCCGCGACGGCCGTTTCCGCAATCTCCACGCCTACACCCGGAAGCCACCGCAATCGCCGGGCAACCGCAGGGCGCGGGGCAAGAAATTGCAGGATCTGCTGTTCACCGGCGGCACCCGCCGCCCACCGGCGCCGCTTCCCGTCCGCCGCGACGGCTTGGCGGCGGCGGAAAACGAGTCGGGACATGGGCCGACGGAACTGGTCTGGCTCGGTCATTCGACCGTATTGATCCGCATCGACGGGTTGACCGTTATCGCCGATCCCGTGTTCAGCCGCGCCATTTTTCCTTTGCGCCCGATGGCACCGAAGGCCTTCGATTACACGACCCCCCTCACCGTCGACGACCTGCCGGCCATCGATATCGTATTGCTGTCGCACGACCACTACGACCACCTGGACTACCCGTCGATCCGCAAACTGGCGGCTAGGGCCGGGCGCTTCGTCACCACGCTGGGCGTCGGCGAACACCTGAAGAAATGGGGTGTGCCGGCCGACCGCATCGACGAACGCGACTGGTGGCAATCGATCTCCATCGGGCCGCTCACCTTCATCGCCACCCCGGCACAGCACTTCTCCGGGCGCGGCCTCAAGGACAGCGGTCAGACCCTATGGGCCTCCTGGGTCATCGAGGGTTCCGAGGACAAACTCTTCTTCAGCGGCGACACCGGTTATTTCGAGGGTTTCAAGGAGATCGGCGAGCGCCTCGGGCCCTTCGACATCGCGCTCCTCGAATGCGGTGCCTACAACGTGCAATGGCCCAACGTCCACATGATGCCGGAGGAGACGGTGCAGGCCCATCTCGATCTCGGCGGCAAGGCCCTGCAGCCGATCCACTGGGGCAAGTTCGACCTTTCCGTCCACGCCTGGGACGAGCCGGTCGAACGCCTGACCCGGGCCGCCCTCGAGAACGGCGTGACGCTGGCGACGCCCATGGTCGGACAAGCCTATACCCTCGCTGGCCCGTTGCCGCAGGAGCCCTGGTGGCGCAGCATTGGCGCGGCGGAAACGGCGACCAACGATGAACCGATGTCGGCGCCGCATCCGGCCGTGCGGACGCAGCGCACCTAGGCCGAGGACCCAACCATGATCATCGCCCTTGTCCAGATTCCTCTCGAAGGACCGAAGCGCGCCCACCAGGAAGTCATCGAACAATCCCTCGAATCGACCAAGATCTTCCATGACGTGAAGGGCCTGCGCCGCAAGTACTACCTCAACAGCGAATCCGGCGGCGGCATCTACGAGTTCGAAACGCGCGCCAACGCCGAGGCCTGGTTCAACGACGGCTGGGCAGATTGGATGGAGGACCGTTTCGGCGTCCGCCCGACCTTGACGCTCTTCGACAATCCCGTCGTCCTCGACAACGAGGCCGGCGAGGTTCGCGTCGACGGTAGGCCGGTCCCCGCTCCCTGGGAGACGAAACCGGATTGAGGACCGGCGTCAGCCCGCCGTCCTAACGCAGCGCACGTGATTGTAGACCCGGCGCACGTCGCCCTGCGGCCCCTGGCCCGACTTCGGGTAGTCGCCGGGGTTGCCGACCTTGGGGTCGCCGCGCTGGGCGCCGGCACCATGGACATCGATGATGGCCCCCGATCCACCGCCCTGCGGGCCGGAGCCCCGTTGCCGGCCGGGGCCGAAACCGCCGCCGCCACGATTACCGCCGAAACCACCCCCGCGAGCCGGGTGCATGCCCGAGGGCGGGCGCCCGCCGAACCCGCCGCCGGGCGGTGGACGCATGCCCATACCACCAGGTGGTGGCGGTGGCCGGCCGCCGAAACCGCCAACGCGAGGCGGAGCACCGAAATCGCGCTGTCCGCCCACCATTTGGCCGCCAGATTGTCCTCCGCCCGGTCCCCCCATGTTGCCTCTGGACCCGGTGCCCAACGCCTCGCCGAAGTAGACGACGACGGCGTCCGTGCCGGGAATGCGGCCGTCGAGATGGGTGGTCGAGGCCCAGTAGCCCGGGAAATTGGGCTTGCCGGCCTCGTCGGTGATCGCCGTCGTGCGGAAGATCGGATCGATGGCCGCCGAGCGTGTTGCCTGCGGCGAGCGGGAATAGTCGAGAATGCTGTGCAGTTCCTTGGCGTTGGGCAGCCGCCAGTCCTTGGAGCCGGCGAACTCGAGGCGCTCGCAGAACTCGAGCGCTTCCGGCCAGTCCATGCGGCCGTCACGGTAATGCGTATGGCCGAGGGCCGGCTTGAAATGGGGATGGCCGCTGTCGGCCGCCATCCAGGCGAGGCCGGTGGCGAGGTCGACGATGCCGCCACGGCCGTCCTCCCGGAACTGGTTCCTTCCGTAATCCGGATTGCCGCGAACGAACCGGGCGTACCAGCCGCTGCCGCCCCGTTTTCCACGCTGCGGATAACCCTTGATGCGGCCGTCGGCGAAATTGACTCCGAAGAAGGTGGCGTTGCCGCCCATGGTGGTGCCGCGGTAGGCCGTGCGGGTCACATATTGCGCGTCGATGAAGCGCACGTTGGACCCGTGCGTCTTTGAGGACGGGTATTCGAAATCGAAAACCCGGGTGTCGAGATAAGGGACGGCGTCCGACGGCACGCTCGACATGCCGCCCCGCATGGTACCGGTGGCGCCCGAAAAATCGATCAGGGAATAGAATTCCTTGATGCTCGGCACCCGCCAGTCCCGATGCCCGCCCGTATCGGCCCGCCGCGCCAGACGTTCCGCGTCGCGCCATTGGATGTTCCGGGTGAACCCCTTCTGCCACATGAGCCCGGTGACGAGGTCGGACACTGTGCCGTCTGCGTTGTCCCGATAGCGCGGCGCATTGATCCGTTATTGCCGTCCTGACCGGCATAGGCCTGGCCGGCCTTCGGACAGGTCGAGAGTCTGACCCGATTGCCGGCGCCATAGCATTGGGTCTGGTTGGTGTCGACGACCGGGTAGGTGGTGCCGACGGGGTCGGCGGCGGCTTGGGTAGAACTGGCCAGCACCATCGCCGCCACGGTCAACACGGAGCGTTTTCGTTTTGTCATCGCGGAGAAAAGATAGCCGTGCTAACGCCTCACGTCACGGGCTTGCCCAGCGCCAGCACCGACTCGACCCGGTTGGCGTCTTCCGGGGCGAGCAGCGGTCGGCAATAGGGTTCGCACTTTTAGAAAGACTGGCATCAACCGGAGAGGCGGATTTGATTATCCGACCCTGTCGGCAGCCGAGGCCCGCACGGCGTTCCCCTTAATCGTGTTCGTTCCTGGCATCCGGCTCATTCAACCGCCGTACACGCAGAACGTGGCCATTGCATAGGGAGTGTTGGCGGCGGAGTTCGCCGGTGAAACGGGTTGGGCCGGGTCCGCGGCGACGCTGCCGATGACCTGGGCCGATCCCGGCAGGACTTCGTCCAAACCCGATTGCGTCGCCGCGATTATGTACGTGCTCGGCAGCGTGACGGTGCCCGCTACAAAATGCGGATGCGTGCGAACTTCGCCGTTTCCTTCGTCATCGACGGTGAGCGGCGGGCCGCCGAAAGGGCCGCCGTAAGATCTGCCCGACGGCGCATCGAGCGGGCCGCCGACCAAATAGCGGCCTCTCGCCTCGCCGGAAACCGATTGCGAGGACCAACCTTCGGGACACGACGTGGTCGTATTGAAGATATTCATCTCGATTGGCAGATTTTGGTTGGGATTATCCGGTGCCTTCGTCTTGTAACAAATATTGGCGTATACATAAGGCACGTCGCTTGCTGCCGCCTTCGCACTGAACGGGCCGACGCGCGGCGGCGGGTCATAATTCATGAACTTCTTACTGCCTCCGGTCGACCGCAGGATATCGATCCCGCCTTTGAGGTACACAGTGGCCGTTCCGGTTGGGTGGCTGTGCTGCGGCACCACGCCGACGCCCGCCGACAATGGATCGCCGACGATCGGGCGGTTGGTGTCGTCGACCGCCGGAACCAGGAAACGGCCGACACCAGGCTCCCAAAAGCCCCAGCCGTCGGGGCAGTTCCCATTGAAGAAAGTCAGAGAATTTTGCGGAAGCGTATCCGAACCCGTGCCGTCAGCCTGACAGGCGGTTATCGCGTAGTAGGGAAGCCCCGAGTTGTTGAGAGCGACATCCAACGTATCGACGGTGAGCCCGGACTCATACGCCGCGGCCTCGGCGTTACCGTCATTTCCGCGGAGGTCGGTTTCGGTCATGGTTGTCTAATTCCGGCTTTGAAGTCCAGCTCTACCGTTCCATTTTCCGATTGCCGGGGACAGGGTTGTCTCCGAAGTCATTTCCGGCGATTGACCGGATGCTTCATCATAGTG
>Ga0056126_10000218_pt1 | contig 22621 bp, 26 predicted proteins | sample WorMetLIZAISLAND_FD_71117 | JGI IMG/M metagenome (GOLD analysis project Ga0056126, IMG submission 71117) | Marine gutless worms symbiont microbial communities from Max Planck institute for Marine Microbiology, Germany - Inanidrilus manae... ...
CCTGGGGAGTACGGCCGCAAGGTTAAAACTCAAAGGAATTGACGGGGGCCCGCACAAGCGGTGGAGCATGTGGTTTAATTCGAAGCAACGCGCAGAACCTTACCAGCCCTTGACATCCCGATCGCGGATACGAGAGATCGTTTCCTTCAGTTCGGCTGGATCGGTGACAGGTGCTGCATGGCTGTCGTCAGCTCGTGTCGTGAGATGTTGGGTTAAGTCCCGCAACGAGCGCAACCCTCGCCCTTAGTTACCATCGGGTTTGGCCGGGTACTCTAGGGGAACTGCCGGTGACAAGCCGGAGGAAGGTGGGGATGACGTCAAGTCCTCATGGCCCTTACGGGCTGGGCTACACACGTGCTACAATGGCGGTGACAATGGGCGGCGATCCCGCGAGGGTGTTTGGCAGCCCGGGACCCGCATTGGGGGGTGATGAAAGCACTCTTAACCCGCCTCCGGATCCAGCGGCTCCGGCGTCTCGGAACTTTCGTCGAAGGCAGCATCCTCGGGCAACACACTGTCGGCTTCGCCACTGATCGGTTGCACGGCCGCCGCGTCTTCGCCGTTGGCCTGGTCCTTGGAGAGAAATCCACCGGACTCGCGGTAGACGTTGATGGCCGGACCCGACTCGAGGAGGCCCGCCGCCTTCAGTTCGTCCATGCCCGGCAAATCACGGATGTTGGAGAGCCCGAAGTGATCGAGAAACGCGTCCGAGGTACCCCACATGGTCGGGCGGCCCGGCGTCTGTTTGCGGCCGCGCGGTTTGATCCAACCAGCCTCGAATAGGACATCGAGTGTACCCTTGGAAAGACTGACGCCACGGATCTCCTCGATCTCGGCCCGCGTCACCGGCTGGTGGTAGGCGATGATGGCCAGCGTCTCGATGGCGGCGCGGCTCGGTGCGCGTCCGACCTCGACCTCCTTGTTGAGCTGTTCGCTGATATCCGGCGCCGTGCGGAAGGCCCAGGACTTGCCCGAACGCACTAGGTTGACGCCGCGCCCGGCGTAGGTCTCCTCCAGGTGTTTGAGAATGACCTTGAGGTCGGTGCCATCCGGTAGGCGCGCGGCCAGCACGCGTTCGGTGACCGGTTCGGCAGAGGCGAAGAGGTATGCCTCGATCAGGCGCAAGTGGTTTTTTTGGATGCCACTCATCAGGCGTCAGTCTCCGGGGTATCCTCTGGTGGTTTGTTTTCGTCGTTTGCTGGGCGGCGACCGCCCGGGCGCGAGCGCATGAAAAGCGGCCCGAAGGTCTCGGCCTGGCGGACAACGGCGCGGCCTTCCTTGGCCAGTTCCAGGCTGGCGGCGAATGTGGCGGCGACCGCCGATCGCGTCAAGAGCCCGTCCTGCAGGCCCTTCGGCAGATAGGACCAAAGGTTCTGCCAGTCCGGGCTGGAGCCCAAAAGGCGGCGAATCCGCGCGATGGCGTCATCGACCGTGTAGACCTCGAAGGGCTCGATGGTCAGCGGCCCCATGGCGGCCTTATGGCGGCGCTGGTCGCCATAGGCTTTCAGGAGCTCGAACAGGCTCAACTCCATGAAGGTCGACACCCTGGTGCGGAAGGCCTCCGGTTGGCCGCGACCAAAGAAATCGATGCCGAGGCGCGGGCTGGTCATCAATTTCTTGCCGGCGTCCTGCATGGCATTGAGCCGTCTCAGTTGGTAACGGAGCGCCGCCGCCATCTCGGCGCCTGTCGGTTCCTCGTCGGCGTCGAGATCGGGTAGCAGCAGTTTCGATTTCAGGTAGGCCAGCCAGGCCGCCATGACCAGATAATCGGCGGCGAGCTCCAGGTTGCGGCGCCTCGCTTCGGCGACGAATTCCAGGTACTGGTCGGCCAGGGCCAGGATTGAGATTTGGGTCAGGTCGACCTTCTGATCACGGGCCATGATCAGGAGCGCGTCTATTGGCCCTTCATATCCCTCTAGGTCGACGACGAAGGCGTCGACCGCGTCAGGCGCCTCAATGTCCGGTCCTTCCTCGAATAGGTCGTTTTCGTCCATGTTCCCCAATCCGCTTCGCCGATCCACCCTATTTTAGGCCGACCAGCGTGAATATCCCTTCCATCAATGCCTCCGCCGGCCCGCCGACCAGCCACCAGAAGACGTTGAGATCGACCCCGATGCGTTCACCCAGGAAAGGCAGCAGGAAGATCACGCCCAGTAAAATGAATATGCCAGCCCGCTCGAGGCGCGCCAGGCGATACCCCAAAGCCGGTGGAAGCAATCCGACGGCGACCCGCCCGCCATCCAGGGGCGGCAGCGGCAGCATGTTGAAAACACACAAGAGCGCATTGATCCAGACCGAATTGAACAAGTTGGCCGCCATCCAGCGATTGAAGTCGGTATTTTCTAGGTTCAACACCACCAGCAGGCCGATTGCCGAGACGAGCGCGATCATCAGGTTGCTGGCCGGACCAGCGGCGGCGACCAGGATCATGTCGCGGCGCGGCCGGCGCAGGCGGCCGAAGTTGACCGGCACCGGCTTGGCGTAACCGAACATCATGCGCCCGCCGGAGCCGAGCAGCATCAGGGCCGGTAGCAGGACGGTCCCGAAGGCGTCGATATGCCGGAACGGATTGAGCGATATGCGACCCATGCGTCTCGCGGTATCGTCGCCGAGCCGGTCGGCGGCGTAGCCATGCGCCGCCTCGTGCAGCGTCACCGCGACGAGAACCGGCAGCACCCAGACGGATGCGGTCAGCGCCATGGCCTGCCACTGAAAACCGCCCTCCATGGTCAGAACACCCCGCCGGTCAATTCGGTCAGCCGGGCCAATGCCGCCTGCCGGTCGATCGGACCGGCCAAGCGCTTGCCGCGTAGCCTCTGAACCTCGGCCCGCACGAACCGCCCATGCGCCGTTTCACTCATCAGCGGCACCGTCTCGACAACAGAAGCCATCTCCTTGAATTCGCCACTACAGTGCAGCGCTAGATCGCAACCGGCCTCGATGGCCTTGGCCGCTCTTTCGCCCATACCGCCCTCCAAGGCCGACATACCGAGGTCGTCGGAGACAAGAACGCCGTCAAATCCAAAATCCGCACGGATCAATCCGGCGATCAGCTTTGATGAGAGGGTCGCTGGGTTTTCTGAATCAAGTTGCGAAAAAACAATGTGCGCCGTCATCGCCCAGGACGCATCGGCAAGCGCGCGAAATGGTGCGAAGTCGCTTGCATCGAGCTCATCTACGGCTGTATCGACCACCGGCAGGGAATCGTGCGTGTCGACGGTGGCCCGGCCGTGTCCCGGTACATGTTTGATCACGGGCGCCACGCCTACCGACAGGACACCGTCGCAGGCGGCGCGGCCGAGCGTCGCCGTGTCGTCCGGGCCGACGCCGAAGGCACGATCGCTGATGATTGCATCGGCGCCGGCGACCGGCAGATCGAGGACTGGCACGCAATCAACCGTGATCCCCAAATCTATCAATTCGGCAGCGATCAGGCGGGCATTGATGGTAACCGCCTCGGCGACGGCCTTGAGGTCGCCGCCGGCAGCCGTGACCGCCGCGACGAGGGCACCGGCCGCCGGCGCGTCACGCCAATGAGGCGGTTTCAGGCGCTGCACGCGCCCGCCTTCCTGATCGATAAGGACAGGTGCATCGGGACGCCCGACAACGGCGCGGAATTCGTCGATGAGCGCACGGATTTGGTCCGGATCTTCACAATTGCGCTGGAACAGGATCAGGCCCAGGGGATCGGCGCCGGCAAAAAGCCGGCGCTCTTCAGCACTCAATGCCGTGCCGGCACAGCCGAATACGACGGCCCTGGGCCGCCGGCCCGCCGAAGAGCCCCTATCCGTCACGCCGCTATTTTCCCGGCCGCACGACGAGGCAGCCGACCTTGCGTGCGGCCAGTGCCTTGCACAGCGCCCGCGCCTCTTTTTCACCGGCCAGCGGACCGACCCGGAGCCGGTAGAAGATGCCCTTGACGGCACCAAGGTCGACCTTGGTTACGGTCAGGCCGAGATCACCGAGGAGATCAAGGTTTTTGCGCCTAAGTCGATCCCACTCGCCGCGTGCCGCTTCCGCCGAGCGGGCTGCCGCCAATTGAACCCGGTAGCTGGTGCTGCCGACCGCAGGCACTGTTCGCGTCGCTACTTGTTGAGCCGCCGGCAGCTGGGTGGGGGCCGGCGCCCTCGACAGGGGTGCCGGATCGGATGTGGGAGCCGGCGCCGAGGCCTGCGGCTGCGCCAAGCTCTGCTGGGAGACCGGTTTCGACGGCACCGCCGGCGGCGGGGCCGGTGCCGGTCGTTCGGCCCTGGCGACGTCGGTGACTTTGGGAATACGGTCGACCCTGGGCGGCGGTTCGATGGGCGCCACGTCCCTGACCCGGGCCGACGGCGCTCCGGAAGCCGTCTCCAGCGGCGTTTCCGGCGTCACGGTAATGGTGCGGCCACCAGGGCCCGAACCGCCATCCGAACCGGGACGCGGCAGCGGCGTTTCTGGCGGCGGCAGCAAGCGTTCGACCGAACCTTCGGCGGTGCCGCCGCCCTGCATGCGGCTATAGACCAGCTTGTCGCGGTTCGGCACCTGAAGGCCGCCAGGGTTCTCGGGGCGCACCTTGACCGGCGAAGCGTCGGCGCGGACCACGGGAATGTCCGCTTCTGGATCATGGAACAGGCCCTTGATCTTGTCGCCGTAGAAGGCCCAGGTCGCGGCACCGCCACCGCCGGCCAGGACCAGGATCAACAGTGTTTTGAGGAAGCCGCCGCCCCTTCTCATCTTGGCCGCCACCGGTTCGAACTCAAGCGCGTCCGATGCCGTGACCTTTAAATTGCTCTTGGCGTTTTCCATGGATAGCCGTCGCCGGGTGTCCGCCGTCCGCGAGATTGCGAATCGCCTCTATTATACCATTTCGTGGCCTTTACAAACGCTCGTTCGTGGCCGCGCTTTATTATGAAATCCGCGATTGCAGGTCGAACAGGCGGCGGTGTTCGTCGAGAGCAAAGCGGTCGGTCATGCCGCCGACGTAATCGGCCACGATCTGTGCCGTCAGTTCCTCATCGGCGCCTTCAACCTTGGCCCGCCATTCGGTCGGTAAGCAGCCGGGCTCGGTAAGGAGCAGTGTGAACAGGTCCTGGACCACACGGCGGCCTTTCGAGGTCATACGGTTCAGTTTGTAGTGGCGGTACATGTTGTCGAAGAGGAATTTTCTGATGCTCGAATCATACGAACGCATGGCCTCCGAGAAGCCGGCGATCGGGAGATCATAGGATCGGATATCCTGAGCGGTCTTAGGGGCCAGCTCGGCGATACGCGAACGGGTCTCGCCGATCAGGTCGTTGACCATGGCGCCGATCAGGCGGCGGACCGCCTCGTGGATACGCCGGGACTTGTCTAGGTCTGGATATTCAGCTTGGACGTCAGCGAAAATCGGTCCGACCAGCGGCACGTCGGCGAGATCGCCGATAGAGAACAGCCCGGCCCGGAGACCGTCGTCGATATCGTGGTTGTTGTAGGCAATGTCGTCGGAAATGGCGGCGATCTGTGCTTCGGCGCTGGCATAGGTGGCAACCTCCAGGTCCTCCACGCCTTCGTATTCGGCAATAGCCCGGGGCAGCGGTTGATTGCCGGAATTCGAGTGGACCAACGGTCCATTGTGTTTGACCACCCCTTCGAGCGTTTCCCAGGTTAGGTTGAGACCGTCGTACTCCGCGTAACGTGATTCAAGCTTGGTGACGACGCGTAGCGACTGGGCATTGTGGTCAAAGCCGCCATAGGGCGCCATCAGTTCGCGGAGCGCGTATTCGCCGGCGTGGCCGAACGGCGGGTGGCCGAGGTCGTGAGCCAGAGCCAGGGCCTCGCCCAGGTCCTCGTTGAGTGAAAGAAAGCGGCATACGGAGCGTGCAATCTGCGCCACCTCGAGAGAGTGGGTCAGGCGCGTCCGGAAGAAATCGCCTTCATGGTTGACGAACACCTGGGTCTTGTAAGCGAGGCGGCGGAAGGCCGCCGAATGGATGATGCGGTCGCGGTCGCGCTGGAAGCAACCCCGCGTCAGACTCTCCGGTTCGTCGAACAGGCGCCCACGGCTTTCCGTCTCATGACAGGCATAGGGCGCCAACTCGCGGGGCGGTACCCAGGTGCCATTTTCCGCTTCGGTATCGGGAATGTCATCGGACAGATTAGGCATGACTGCGACCCTACTGGCGGGGGCGTTCCGGGGCAATCGGCAAGATCACCATTGGCTTCATTTAAGGCATCTGCAGGACGTAGAACACGTAGCCGAAGTAGTCTTGGTATCGGCGAAAGATGTCGATTTCGGTTTTTGATTCCCAGGCGATGGCCTTGAGGTCATCGTCATGACCGGCCTCGATCTCGGTGACAAGTTTTTCCATGGGTCCATAGAAGCCCTGCTCCCAGACCTCCGGGTCGAGCACCTCCGCGTGCAAGAACCGCCAGCCGGTGGCTCCGGCGGTGTCGAGATTTCCGGCTACGGTTCCCATGCCTGGGTAGGCGTCCGTCCAGAAGGCCCGCAGTTCCGGCGGCGCGTCGTGGCGGAGCCATGTTGATTCGGAGATGACAGCGAGGCCACCCGGTTTCAGGAGACGTGCGAATTCGTTCAGCGCCACGTCGAACCCGACAGTAAAGACGGCACCTTCCGACCACACCAGATCGAGGCTCTGTTCCGCGATGCCGCTTTCCATCATCGACGCCTGGATCAGCGACACCCGATCGCCGAGCCCGTGCTCACGGGCCGTCTTTGCGAATGCGTCGAGAAACGGCTGATGGATATCGACGCCGGTGACCAGAGCGCCCAGCTCGGCCAAGACCAGACCCGCTGCGCCGCTGCCGCAGCCCATGTCGGCGGCCGCCGGTATTTCCGGCAGCATCGGCCAGAAGCGCTTATAGAGCGCCGCCGTCACGTCGGCCGAACCGGGGCCCTGGCGAGGCATCCTCTCGAAGAAGGTGAAAAGCGCGGGTGGGATGTCGGTCATGGAGACAGTTCAACGGTAAATACACCAACCTGTTTGACACGGCCTTGAGAGGTTTTCCAGCCTTCTCATACACGCCAATCTGGACAGCCGGCACCCGTACAGCAGTCACTGCGATGAATACCATTGATTTTTTAGAGTTGTATTTATATTGTCGACAAATTAAATACCAAGTTAAGAGAAAAGCGTTGAGTGAAATTTACGACCGTCTGCACACCGACCTGGTCACTTGCCGCCTGAGGCCTGGCGATACGCTTCGCGAAAAGGAGCTTTGCCAACGGTATGGCGTTAGTCGCACGCCCTTGCGCGAGGCCCTGGTGGCGTTGGCGGGGCGTGGCCTGGTTCAACTGTCGCCCAACAAGGGCGCCTACGCCAGCCCCGTCGACCAGTCGGTCCTGTTCTCCGTCTATGAGGTGCGTATTCCCTTGGAGAAGGCCACCGCCGCCTTGGCGGCGCTTCGGGCCAACGACGATCATCTCGTGCGCCTTGCCGTGGCCCGAGAGGCACTCCCAGCCTGCGCCGAAGCCAACGATCTCGATGCCTTCATCCCGCTCGACCGGGAGATCCACGCCCTGATTATCGAGGCCGCTGCCAACCCGGTCCTGGAAAGCCAGCTCGACGTCCTGCGCCAGCACACCATCCGCTCCTGGCACTATTTCAAAGACCGGGGAGTCGTCGAAGAGATCGATGTGGAGAACCTAACAGCGGTGATCGAGGCGATCCGCGGGCGCGACCCGAACCGGGCCGCCGACGCCATGTTCCGCCACATGCGGGGATACCTGAAAGCCTACGAAGCAATGCTGGCCCGTCCGGCCGATGTCCTGGGCAGCATTTAACAACGGGAGGATCCTATGAAATGGGAACGGTGGCTAGTGGCCGCGTTTCTGGTCCTGGGCATGTCGGGTCAGGTTTTCGCCGACCACTTAGCCGGTGAATCCGTGGGTTTTGCCATCGCGACGGCGCCGCCGAGCCCGTTTCGCATGGCGAAACTCGGGCCCGAAGCGCGGACTTATGAAGGACCGGAACTGGCGGCAAGCCTTCTGTTACCGGCCCGTCCGGGTCCGGTCCCGGCCGTCGTCTTGGTCCTGCCCTGCCACGACCCGGCCGTCTTCAGGCCTTGGCTGAAACGTTTTCGCGACTGGGACTATGCGACCCTCCGTTTTAGCCGCTGCCGGCAAGATCACCCGGTCTTCCAAGGCGCCATCGACGCCTACGACTGGAAGGAAGGGGCGGACGCCGCCTACGGCGCACTCACATACTTGCAGAGCCGCCCGGAGGTCGATCCCGACCGCATCGCCATCCTGTCCTGGTCGCGCTTCGGCGCCGTGCCCTTGAGCGTCTTGAACGAAGGCGGTGTCGCCCAATTCCACCAAGACCGCTTCAAGGCCGCCGTCGCCCTCTATCCGTTTTGCTCATTTGCCCGCGGCCCCCACCTGGGCCCCATCCTGGTCATCGCCGCCGGCGCCGATGACTGGGTATCGACCGAAGTCTGCCAACGCCTCGGCCACGAAACCCGAAACGACCCTTTCCCGGTCGAAGTGGTGACGATCGACGGCGCGCCGCACGGTTTCGATATCGAAGCCTTCGGCCCGCCTCGATACCAGGAAAAAGCCATCAACCCGGATGGCTTCAATGCACCGGGCGGAACCATGGGGTTCGATCGGCAGGCGCGTGATGTGGCGGTTGAACGTGTCCGTACCTTCCTTGCCAAACACCTCTCGAATCGCGAAGTAAAAATGGGGAAAGGCGCTCCCTAAGCCGACGCATCGGACCCATTGTCGGGGTGACCGGCCGAGTCACTCCTCGTCATAGACACTGCAGATGCAACACAAAAACGATCCTTCCTCGTCGCCGATGTTGCGCATGCCGTGGGGATCCATCGACGGGATGTAGACATAATCTCCGTGACCGACCTCGCATTTCTCGACGAGTTCGTCGGATTCCGGATCGAACGACCAGCATTCGAACCGGCCCCCGGTGATGAACATGGTCTGGTGGTAGAAGTGCTTGTGAATCGGGATTTCACCGCCGGGCTCGACGGTAAAATAACGCAACCCGTAGTCGGGGCCGTCTTCCGGTCCCGCTTGCGACATCCAGCGCACATGAACGCCGATGACGTCTAGCATTTCACCACGGTAAGGGTACTTGTCGATTGCTTGCTTTTCGATTTCCCGTGCGTTGCCGAACTTCATTTGCGGACTCCCTTTCGGTCTGATCGTTCGGGCGGCCAACCAATCCCCATGGCCAATCGGGCCGCTGATACGCAATGAACGAGCGGTGGAATTGTGGCGCAACAATCGGGAAATTGAAAACGCCGAGCTACCAGTGTTGCCCGCATTTGTGCCATTACCTCCCGACGTTCAAAGGCATCTTTCTGCAAACCCCCTACCCGCCCAGCCCGTTTCGCCTTAAACAAGGGCCTTGGAGGAACGACGAAAGGGAACGACCATGCTGACGGTGCACAGGCTCGACTACGATGACGCGGCCCGGCTCATCGAGGGTGCGGAGGCGAAGGCTGTGAAACTCGGCATCCCGATGTGCATCGCCGTCGTCGACGAGGCCGGGCACATGATTGCCTTCAAGCGCATGGATGGGGCCAAGCAGCTGAGCGTGCGCCTTTCCGACGACAAGGCCTTCACGGCCGCCGTCTCCAAGCGCACCACGCACGAATACAACGCCGACTGCCAGCCGGGCAATATCGTGTTTGGCATCCACACCTCGTCGGGCGGTCGCTTTTCGACGGTCGGCGGCGGTTATCCTGTGGTGGTCGACGGTGCTGTGGTCGGCGGCATCGGCGTTTCCGGCGGCCACGCCAGCCAGGATATGGAATGCGCCGAAGCCGCTATCGCCCATTGGACCGAGTATCGGCAAAGCGGGTCGTAAACGGCGCGAGCGTTGACTTGACGGCCCTCCACACTACATAAAGCGGGTAGGAACCAAGCAGGAGACCGATCCCATGCCCGACGGCGCCGCCCCCATTGACGGTATCGGCCTGACCGAGAACTGCGCCCGGCGCATCGCCAGGCTCAAGGAGAAGGAAGGCAACCCGGACCTGATGTTGCGCGTCACCGTGCTGGGCGGCGGCTGTTCCGGCTTCCAGTACAAGTTCGGCCTTGACGATACGGTCAACGATGACGACAAGACCTTCGAACTCAACGGCACCTTAGTGGTCACCGACGAGGTGTCGCTCGACCTACTGAGCGGTTCCGTCGTCGACTTCGTTGAGGACCTGGGCGGATCCTTCTTCAAAGTCGAGAACCCCAACGCCACCGCCAATTGCGGCTGCGGCACGTCCTTCAGCATCTGAATCCGATACCTGTGACGACACTTCACATCCGCTGCGGCAGCGACATCGCCGGAGCGCTGGAAGAGTCCGGCATCGAAGGCGACTTCCTCGAGTTTTGTGACCCGGTTTGTCAGGGGCCGGTACCCGGCGGCCTCGATGCGGAGGCCTATCGTTCGCGTCGTGCCGAGTTTATTTCGAAGGAATGGAACTATGCCTCCGTAGTCGAATGCCGGGACCGGCTCGAGCGCGAAGATAAGGCCCTTGAAAGGCTGGCCAGCTACGACCGGGTGTTCTTGTGGTTCGAACACGATCTCTACGACCAGTCGGTGCTCATCGATCTCCTTTCCCGGTTGAAGGACCAAAAGGCCATTAGGGATCGGCTTTACCTGCTCGCCATCGACTCGCACCCCGAGATCGAGCACTTCATTGGTTTCGGGCAATTGTCGTCGGAGCAACTGGCCGGCCTGATCGGTTCCGAGGTTCCGGTGACCGACGCCATGATCGACAGCGCTGCGGCGGCCTGGACGGCCTACCGCGCCGCCACGCCGGAAGCGTTGACCGCCTTCATCCAGCAGGATGATTGCCCTCTGCCCTACCTCATTCCGGCTGTCGTGCGTCATCTCCAGGAATTGCCGTGGACCATCGACGGGTTGTCATTAACGGAACGCCTCAGCCTACAGGCCGTCGCTGAAGGCGCGAAAACACCGGCTGAGGCTTTCCGGCGGCTCTGTCGCGGCCTTGAACCAATGCCTTTTCTCGGTGACCTCATGTATTGGGCCGTGCTTCGGCGCCTGACCACGGCTGTACAACCAGCGTTGACGCCCTTCGAAGCACACAGCGACACCGTTTCTCTGACCGAATTCGGCAGCGAGTTGCTTGCCGGGAACGGCGACTGGATCGCCGCCAATGGCATTGAGCGCTGGGTCGGTGGCGTACACCTGAACGGGAGAAAGGCAGCGTGGCGGTGGGAACCGCAACGTGCCCATCCGGTGCCCGGTCCAACGCCATAGGGAAAGCGAGACAACCCATGTCCGAGCGCTACTTCGAGGACTTCTCGGTCGGCGAACGCTTCGAGACAGGCGCGGTTACGCTGACTGACTCAATGATCATCGATTTCGCGTTGACCTACGACCCGCAGCCCTTCCACATCGACCGCGAAGCGGCGGCCGCCTCGCCGTTCGGGGGCGGGGGGATAATCGCCAGCGGCTTCCAGACCATTGCGCTCGGGTTTCGCATGTTCATGGACAGTCGCGTGTTGGCGGCGTGTTCCATAGGCTCGCCCGGAATGGACGATGTCCAATGGCTGGCCCCGGTGCGCCCGGACGACACCATCCACACGGTGGCCGAGGTCATGGAAACGAGAGAATCCAAGTCGAAACCGGACCGCGGCACGCTCCGCATGCGCTACACCATCGTCAACCAGCGCGGCGAAGACGTGGCCCGTATGACCGCCATACAGATCGTGCGGCGGCGCCCGAAACCCTGACCATGTCCGAGATGCCGTGACCGGCGGCGGTGTCCGTGCTATGGGACTGGGCAATCACCGTTGGGGGAACACGCGACCATGAAGATCGCTACCTGGAACGTCAATTCGATCAAGGCACGGCTGCCGCGTGTTCTCGAATGGCTAGACGAGTTCGCTCCCGATGTCGCGTTGCTCCAGGAGATCAAGTCCATGGAGGAGACCTTCCCGGCCCTCGAGATCGAGGACACTGGCTACAACATCGCGCTCGCCGGGCAGAAGAGCTACAACGGCGTCGCCATCTTGTCGAAACACCCGATCGACGTCGAACGGACAGCGCTACCCGGTGACGAAACGGACGAGCAGGCCCGCTACATCGAGGCCTTCACCGGCGATGTGCGCGTCGCCTCCATCTACCTTCCCAACGGCAACCCGACGCGGAACGATGACGGCTCGAACAGTGATAAGTACCTCTACAAGCTCCGCTGGATGGAACGGCTCTACGACCACATCGGCGACCTCCTGAAGACCGAGGACGCCTTCGTGCTCGGTGGCGACTACAACATCTGCCCGACGGACGGCGATGTTTACGATCCGGCCGGCTTCGCCGACGATGCGCTCTGTCGCCCGGAAAGCCGCAACCGGTTCCGGGCCATCGTCAACTTAGGCCTCAACAACGCTTACCGGGTATTCGACACTCAGCCCAACCGCTACAGCTATTGGGACTACCAGCGCGGCGCCTGGGCCAAGGACAACGGGCTGTTGATCGACCATCTTCTCCTCAGCCCACAAGCGGCGGACAGACTGACAGCCGCCGGTGTCGACCGAACGCCAAGGGGCAAGGAAAAGGCTTCGGATCACACGCCGGTTTGGTGCGAACTGGCGGGTTGAGGGCCGGACCATGGAGGAACTCGAAGGCGGCTGTTTCTGCGGGGCGATCCGCTATCGCATCATCGCCGAACCAACCGTCGTCTCTCACTGCCACTGTGCGACCTGCCGCCGCGCATCGGGTGCCACCTTCATCACCTGGATCACGGTGTCGTCCAACAGCTTCGAAATTACCCAGGGCGAACAGGCGGTCTTCCATTCGACCCCCGGCGTCAACCGGGGATTCTGCAGTAAATGCGGGTCGACGCTGAGCTATTGCCACAACGAGTTTACGGACGAGATCGACGTGGCCGCGGCGACCCTCGACGACCCGGAAGCTGTGACACCCGACGATCACATCTGGGTCAAGGAACGCCTATCCTGGATCAAGTCCGCGGACGGCCTGCCGCAATTGGACGGCAGCCATTGGGATCACGGATATCCGAATAAAGACGGATCGGCCCGATGAGCGGGATTTGATTTCGATCAAGGTTTAATTGGTCTGGATGGTTAGTCTACACCTCGAATTCAGAATACGGGAGAGTTCCACATGCCGCTTCGTATTGGGCCCTCATGGGCGCTGGGATTGGTTTTAATCTTGCTGGTGCTGGTCGCCCCCGGCGACGCTGCGCAATCGGCCGAAGTCACATTGGCCTGTCCCAGCCTTGCCGACGCCAAGCCGGTCGGGACGTGTTTGAGCGAACAACAGCTGCGCCGGCAGTTCCGCGCCGTCTGCGGCCGTGAACGGGCGCCCGATGCCCAGAACCCTGACATTTGCGACGCCTACGCTGAATATAAACGCCAGAAAAACACCACTTTCTGGGAGTCCGCGGACGGCCTGTTCGACGGCTACCTGCACTGCGACCTCGGCCCCGCCGATCTCAAGGCGGCGAAGATCCGCTTTGAGGCCATGTCGACCCGCGGCCGACTGACCAAGGTCGTCTGCGTCTACGAAGGGAATTACAGCCTGACCTATCGCCGCAAGGGCAAGTGCCGGCTCACGGACACGGATGCGAAGAAGGTCGAGTGCCCCGGCGATCCGAAAGCCTGCGCCTTCACTTGCGAGTGACGGACCGGTTCAATTCTTTTTTGAATCGCGGCTGACCCATTTCTCGATCAGCGCCGGTACGGTAACGGCGAAAGCGACGATGCCGATCAAGCCGAACACCAGCAGCGGCGTGTTTATCGGTGGGTCATTCTGGCCGAAGTAGGACGTCGACTGGGCTGCCGGATCGTCACCCAAGACAGCAACGATCACCACCATGAAGGTCAGGAAGACGGCGATGATGACGCCCCCATGAGGCGCCGCTTGGTCAGCGGCGCCTGCGGCCCGAATTCCTTCTCGACGACAGGTTCATTGATGTCCATGACGTTTTCCTCAAGCGCCCGCCCAATCGAGCCAACGGCCGTGGGCGTCACAGGTGGCTAACACGGTTCTATCGGAGTCGTAGGCGTGATGGCGTTCCGCATCAAGGATGACGGCACCGGCCGTGCGGTCCCATTCCATAGCGACGCGGACCACTGGCCGTTCATCGGCCAAGACCCGGAGCCGTTCATGGAATCGCGCCTTCGCCTCTGGCGGGAACTGGTTGAGAACAAAGGAATGGAAGACACAGACCTGTCCGTTCGTATCGGAACCGCCGATGACTCTCGCCAGTTCCTCGATGCCGTCGCCCTTGATCACGTCTGGACGGTTGTCGGTCATCCAGTCAATCAGAAAACGCATCCGCTCGGCCCGCTCGGTGTGTTCGGGCCAGACCAGGGCCCTTAGCCACTGCCGGTCCTCCTCATCGCCGATGTCGATCGCGAAAGGATCGATCCCGACCCGTTGGCCAACGGCGGGTAACGCCGCCCCGCCGTCGAGACCGTGTCCGTTCTTGACGTCGCACCGGAGAACAAACGGCGCCGCCGCGCCATAGTCATAGGCGTAGTGGTCCCACATCAGGTTGAACCCGGCACTGGCACCGACCTCGATCAAATGCAGGCGCTCCGCATCGTACCGTGATGCAACCCAGCGGAACGCCGGCATCAGGCAAGCGCAGCGCTGCACCTCGTTGGTCGATACGACCCGTCGGCCGATGAGATCGGTGATCGGTATTTCGTATCGGCGGCAGAAATCGCGAAAGGCGTCAAATGCCCCCTCGACCGGTTCCGGCCGGGCGGCCATATCAGGATAATACCGTGCCAGTTCGTGACCCGTGTCGCCGAACAGAAGTTGGTGGTAGACGGCGGCGAACAGCATGTTGACCGGCGGCTGTCCCGCCCGCACGCGCTGGGCAAGAGCCAGAAGCCCGGGATCCTGGGCGATAGCGGCTGCCAGAACACCATAGAGCGGCGAAGAACCGGGACACTCGTTTTCGGAAAACCGCCGGAAACTGGCCGCCAGATGGCCGATCGCCGGACCGGAGGACGCCGCCGCCAATCCGAACTATTCCGCCGCCTTGAGCCTTTGCTGGGAAAGCTGCGCAACATCGCGGACGGCGCCGCGCGAGGCCGACGTCGCCATCGCCGCGTAGGCCTTGAGGGCCATGGAGACGGTGCGCTCGCGCTTGGGCTTCCAGCCGTCTTCACCCTTGGCGTCCATGTCGGCACGGCGCCGGTCGAGCTCGTCGGCATCGACGGCCAGATTGAGGGATCGATTGGGAATATCGATTTCGATAATATCGCCGGGTTCGATCAAACCGATGGCGCCGCCTTCCGCCGCCTCCGGGGAAATATGGCCAATCGCCGCGCCCGAGGTGCCGCCGGAGAAGCGTCCGTCGGTAATCAGTGCACAATCCTGGCCGAGGCCCATGGATTTGATGTAGCTGGTCGGATAGAGCATCTCCTGCATGCCCGGACCGCCCCTTGGACCCTCGTAGCGCACGACGACCACGTCACCGGCCTTGACATCGCCACCGAGAATCTTGGCGATGGCTTCGTCCTGACTATCGCAGATGACGGCCGGACCTGAAAAGTTGAGGCAACTCTCGGGCACGCCCGCCGTTTTCACGACACAGCCGTCTTCGGCCAGATTGCCGTAGAGCACGGCAAGGCCGCCGTCCGGGCTGTAGGGGGTGTCGACGGCGCGGATGCAGCCGTTTTCGCGATCGAGGTCGAGGGAATTGTAGCGCTTCGATTGCGAGAAGGCTTGCGTTGTGATGACGTTGCCGGGTGCGGACAGATAATATTGCCGGATCGAATCGTCATCCGAACGCCGTACATCCCATCGGTCGATAGCTTCGCCGATCGTCGCCTCGTGGACGGTCGGGTTGTCGCGGTTGATCAGGCCGGCCCGTTCCAGTTCGCCCATGATGGCGAAGATACCGCCGGCCCGATGGAAGTCCTCCATGTGATAGAGGTTGGTCGACGGCGCCAGTTTCGAGAGATGCGGCACTTTACGGCTCAAGGCATCAATGTCGGAGATCCCGAAATCGACTTCACCTTCCTGGGCCATGGCCATCAGGTGCAGGATGGTGTTTGTCGAACCGCCCATGGCGATGTCGACGGTCATAGCATTCTCGAAACCCCGGCGCGAACCGATGGAGCGCGGCAGGACGCTTTCATCGTCCTCTTCGTAATAGCGCCGCGTCAACTCGACGATGCGTTCACCGGCCTGGTGGAACAAGCGCTCGCGGTCGGCGTGCGTCGCCAGCACGGAACCGTTGCCGGGCAGGGCCAGACCGATAGCTTCGGCCAGGCAGTTCATGGAATTGGCCGTGAACATGCCGGAACACGATCCGCAGGTCGGACAGGCCGAGCGCTCATATTGTCCCGCCACCTCGTCCGAAACGTTGGGGTCGGCGGCCTGGACCATGGCGTCGATGAGATCCGCCTTCCGCTCCTCGCCGTCGACGACCAGCTTTCCGGCTTCCATGGGCCCGCCGGAGACGAATATGGCCGGCACGTTGAGGCGCATCGCCGCCATCAGCATGCCGGGCGTGATCTTGTCGCAATTGGAGATGCAGACCAGGGCGTCGGCGCAGTGGGCGTTGACCATATACTCGACCGCATCGGCGATTAGTTCGCGGCTCGGCAGCGAATAGAGCATGCCGGCGTGTCCCATGGCGATGCCGTCGTCGACAGCGATGGTGTTGAACTCCTTGGCCACCGCGCCGGCCGCCTCGATGTCGCGAACGACCATCTGGCCCAAGTCCTTCAGGTGCACGTGACCCGGCACGAACTGAGTGAAAGAATTGGCTACTGCGATGATCGGCTTACCGAAATCCTCGTCGGTCATGCCGGTGGCGCGCCACAGTCCGCGGGCGCCGGCCATGTTGCGGCCATGGGTCGAGGTTCTCGATCGATATTCGGGCATCGGTACTACCCCCAGGGTTTGCCTTGAATTCAGGGCGCCGAACATAACCGAACGCCGCTCCCTGATCCAGGACTCTCAAACGGGCGAACCGGCCCCGCACCGTGCCGCTTGCGTCCCCGGCCCGCAGCCCGTTACCTTAAGCGAAAGCGGCCACTGCGGAGACGAGAACCCCATGCCCAGCGACTACGCCAATCAAAGGACACACGAGCGCAAGACCGTCGTCTTCAAGACTGAGATCGTGGTCGGCGGGGTCGGCGTCAACTGTGAAATTACCAATATTTCGTCGGGCGGCGCTCAGATCCATGTGCCCATGGATGCACCGGCCGGCTCCGACGTGACCTTGAAAATCGCGCAACTGGGTGATTTCAAGGCCCGCGTCGTCTGGTCCCGTAAGAAAAACATGGGGCTGCGGTTCGACGACGACCCGGAACGCATCGCCCAGGCGATGATGATGATCGCCACCTACGGCGGCGGTTGACCGGCGCGTTCATTCTACCTCCCTCGAATTTCGTATTAGAGGACAAGCATGACCGAAGCGAAGACCCTGGACCTCGAATTCGTGCGCAGCCAGTTCCCGGCACCCTGTTGGGATTGGGCGTTTTTCGAGAACGCCGGCGGCGCCTACGTGCCCAATAGCGTCATCGACCGGATCACGCACTATATGCGCGAGACCCAGGTGCAGCCCGGCGCGTCGTTTCCGGCCTCGGCCCGCGCCGCCGAGCGCATGGCTCTCGGCCACCGGCTGATGGCGGAGACGATCGGCGCCGACGTGGAAGAAGTGGTCATCGCCGCTTCGACGTCGATCAACGTCTATGTCCTGGCGCAAGCCTTGAGGCCGCTGTGGCCGGACGGCGGCGAGATCGTCGTCACCAACCTCAACCACGAGGCCAATTCGGGCCCGTGGCGGCGGCTTGCCGAATTCGGTTTCAAGATCATCGAATGGCCGGTCCACCCGGACACGGCTGAACTCGAGATCGACCTTCTCGACGATATACTGACCGAGAACACCCGTTTGGTCGCATTCCCGCATGTCTCCAACATCACCGGCGACATCAACGACGTCGAGGCGATCACCAAGAAGGTCCACGAGGCCGGCGCCATGGTCTGCGTCGACGGCGTCGCCTATGCGCCGCACCGGGCCGTCGACGTCAAGGCCTGGGACGTCGATTTCTATGCCTTCAGCTTCTACAAGGTGTTCGGCCCGCATATGGGATGCCTTTACGGCAAGCGCGAACATTTTCTTGCGGCCCGTGGTCAGTACCACCACTTCATCGGCGAAGATGACATCCCTTACAAGCTCAACCCGGCCGGCCCCAATCACGAATCCATCGCATCGCTGGCCGGCATCGCTGATTATTTCGACGCCCTCGCGCTGCATCATTTCCCGGCCCAATCCAACACATTCTACGACCGGGTGAAGGCGGTCTACGACATCGCCTCCAGGCACGAAGAAAGGCTGGCGCAACGTTTCGTCGATTTCCTGTCGACGAAACCGAACCTGCGCCTGCTCGGGCGGTCCACCGGCGACCGCGATGAGCGGGCGCCGACCTTCTCTTTCGTCGTCGACGGCCGGCCCTCGGCCGAGATCCCGCCGCTTATGGAGCCGCACAAGGTCGCCGTCAGGAACGGGCACTTCTATGCCAAGCGCCTGGTCGAGGCCCTTGGCGTCGCGGACGCCGACGACGGCGTCGTGCGCTGTTCGATGGCGCACTACAACACGGACGAGGAAGTCGATCGCCTGATAGAGGCGCTGGACGCGGCTCTTTAGGGAGACGGCGCTTCGGTTATCAGGACTTCACGTACCGCACTCTGCCGCCGGGCTCCGTGAAATAGGTTTCGACATCGCCGATCCGGTCCGCCGCCGCAGTGGTCCGCTCGAAGGGCATCATGGAAAAGGCCGTCGACAAGGCATCGGCCGTCGTCGCCCGATCGGCAACCACGGTGACCGACGTATACCGGTTGCTAGACCGGCCGGTCGCTGGATCGAAGAGATGATGGTGGCGGCCCGTCGGTTCGAACGGCGTACCGCCGGCCGCTGACGTGGCCACGGCACGGTCGATCAGTTCAACGGCCGGCACCGTCGGGACTTTGCTCCCACGATGAAGGGGTCCGATTCTCCAGGGGCGGCCGGCCCCCGCGTCGCCGACGGCCCGGATCTCCCCCAGATTGACGAGAACGTTGTCGAGACCGGCTGAGCGCAGAAGATCGGCGATCCGATCGGTGATGTATCCTTGAGCGATGCCGTTGAGGGTTAGCGCCATGCCGGGAAGTTCAAGCGTCACACCGCCGCTGTCGATTTGGATGCGACGATGGTCGACGGCGCGGCGAGCCCGTTCGATGGACTGCATGTCCGGGCCCCGTGGATCGGCCCTGGGCGACGCGAAATGCCGAGCATAAAGCGACCAAAGGGGCTGAACAGAGATATCAAAGGCGCCGCCGGTCACATCGGCGATGAAGCGGCTCTCCGAAAGAACCCGCACCATGTCATGGCTCGGCCGACCCAACCGGCCCGTCCGGTTGAGCCGCGACAGGGCCGAGTCGGCGCGATAGAGGCTGAATTCCCGCTCCAGGCGTTCAATCTCCAGGAGAGCCGCCTCGATTAACCGCTCGGCCTCTTTCCGATCACGATGACGCAACAGGATTTCAGACTCGGCGCCGAGGACACGCCCGCGCCAGCGATAGACGGATACTGGCGCGTCGCCCCACGCACCGTCTGGGAGAAACGCGGCCGCACCGCCGCAGGCGGCGATACGAATGAACCGGCGGCGGCTTAAGGGTGCAGGCGCGATCATGATCCCTCTCCCGACGCCGGCCCGGCGTCTCCCATTTGAACGGTTTCGCCCGCGGCCAGGGCGGCTCGCCTTTCGCGGCGCTGGCGCGCATCTGCCATCGGCGGACACTGGTGGTCGTCGTAGTAGAGGCTTTGGCATTCCAGGCAGTAGATGCACTCGTGGACGTCGATGTGGCCATCCGGGTGGATCGCCTGCACCGGGCAGATGTTGGCGCAAACCTGGCATTCGGTGTCGCATTGGCGGTGCCGCTTGAGCCAGTCGAACATGTGGTTCTTGGCCGGAATGGCGAGGGCCGCCCCAAGCGGACAGAGATAGCGGCAAAACACCCGGTTGACGAACGCCGCTGCTGCCAGGATGAGCAGTGCATAGACGACGAACGGCCAGTCGCGCACGAATCGCAGCGCGATCACGGTCTTGAAAGGCTCCACTTCGGTCATCTTCTCCGCCGTCTCTGCCGGCCCGAGCGACAAGGCCAGCAGTCCGATGAAGATCATGTATTTGACCGGCCACAGCCTTTCGTTGATTGAAAACGGCAGTGAGAACTGCCGCATGCGGACTTTGACGGCGACACGGTTGATCAGTTCCTGCAGGGCGCCGAACGGACACAACCAGCCGCAAAAGACACCGCGCCCCCAGAACAGAAGCGCCAGGGCGACGAATCCCCAAAGGATGAATATGAGGGGCTCCAAGAGGAAGAAGTCCCAGTGGAACTCCGTCAGCAACGAACTGACGAAGGTCAGCACGTTGATCACAGACAACTGTGCCGCCACCATCCAGCCGACGTAGACAAGGGTGAAAGTCAGGAAACCGATCCGAAACCAATCGATCCAGGGCCGGCGCTTGACGGCCCAGTCCTGGAACACGAGCAGGCCCGAGAGAATCAAGATAGCAAGGCCCGTGATGACGACATGGATCCATGTCTCCTGCCATCGGATTTCCCACAAGGGGCGATCGACGTCGATCGGTTGATCAGCTCCGGGAAGTGCCTCGCGCTCCAGAATGAAACGGGACGGCAGCGTGTAGTTGAGCGGAAAACTGGCGAACCTCGTGCCTTTCTCCGGTATGTCCCGTTCGACCAGGACTTCCAGGCGCCAAGGCTTGACCGGATCGAACCCGAGTTCCGGCGGAAGGATGAACAAACTGATCTCGCGAAAGTCCGGCGCGCCGGCGATGGTGAGGTTCTTGATCGGGCGGTGCATGGCCTTGGTCAGGCGGATCGTCTCTCTGCCCTGCACCAGTTGAAGGCGTTCGAACGTACCGGTCCGCCTGAAGTTGTAACCACGAAACGAGTAAAAGCCACGCCCGGCAACGAAGATCACCTGGGCGCCACGGCGCAGATTGGCCATGAGCTCGTTGTAAGCGGCAAATCCGAGCAGGTTCTGACCGATCGCCGCCGGGGTCGCCAGGCCGGCGATTAATTCGATAAACGTCTTGTTGTCGTCTTCCCCCGGATCATTGATGGAAAAGGCTGCATCGACGTCGGCGTTCGTTATCCGCAGTCGCCTTAGGAACCCACCTCCCAGAAGTGCTGCCCAATCGGCGTCGGAAAACGTCTCCATGTCCAGATTGCGGTCGCGCCGGCCGTCGTCCGCCGTGACAATACCCCGCGCGCGAGCCACTTGGCGGGCCGCGCGCATGATGCTGTCGCTGAAAACCAACGAAGTAATGGTGGCGCCGGTGACCATGTCGATGCCGACCTCGCTGTCGTCGCGCCCCTTGCCCAGACGGATGCGTTTGCGGATGTCCGCGCCCTTCAGCTGGTCGATGAACGTTTGTAGGCTACCGTCCTGAATACCGAGGATCAGGATCGGTTCCTGGTGCTCGATGACGACGGCGCCGGTGATTCGGCCTTCGAGGTCGAGTCCGGCCAGGATCTTGACGGGTTTACCCGAATATCCGGCCGACCGGACGACGTCCGACGTCCGACGTTAGATACGCGTATCCGACCAGCTTGTTGTCCGTGAACAGGGGCGCGGCAGGCGGACTGCCGTCGACAGCGCCCGCATGATCGGCGCCGGCAAGCGCCTTCTCCAATTCGGAAGCAAAGGGCGGCGACGGGGTAAAGGCGACGATGGCGAACCACAGGTAAAACCCGATCCATTGGAGCGCGCGCCCGGCTTGAAACCGCCGAACCAATGGGCTCCCTTGTATTGCCATCCCGATCTCCGCCCCTCCGCTTCAGGCCTGACGCCCGATAAGGGTGTCCGGGTTTGGCGATACCCTCGGCCGTTTTCTGCCCGTACGCCAGTCCGACGCTTCTCCTCAGCATTATCGATAGGCACGTCTTGATGAATACGTCCTTAACCTCGGTTAAGGCAACTAGTTATGATTATGTATTTACATGAACTCAATCTAGTCCTTTTGGGTTATAAGCATTCCAATCAATCCCCATCAGGAACAGATACTCCGACAGGGAGAACACGGAACCTCGTGACTGAAATGGGGAGACAGGAAATGAAATCACTGACGATGCGGCCATTCGCTGCATTGGCCGTCGCGGCCGCCCTGACCGGCTATATCGCCGGACCGGCGGCCGCGGCCGGCAAACCGGACCCGGACAACCTGAAAAAGCACGAGACCTCGCCGGGTGGGCAATACAAACCGAGCCTCGACGTTCTCGAAGGCGCCGATCAACCGGGCGCCAAACCGGGAGCGCCGGTGCTCACGGCCGACGAATTCAAAAAGGCCAACAAGATCTATTTCGAACGCTGTGCCGGCTGCCACGGCGTTCTGCGCAAGGGTGCAACGGGTAAGCCGCTAACCACGAAGGAAACGGTGGAACTCGGCTACGACTACCTGCAAAGCTTCATCAACTATGGCTCGCCGGCCGGCATGCCCAACTGGGGAACGTCGGGCGCGATGTCGGACGCCGATAGTGGCTGTGTGAAAACGCCCCAATCGGTTTAGAATCCTGGCGCTTGCTTTGGAGGTCGGGATGAGCCGATTTGTTGAAGGCCAGGATCGCGGACAGCAGACGTTGTTTCCGTCCAGTCT
>Ga0056126_10000222_pt1 | contig 22278 bp, 23 predicted proteins | sample WorMetLIZAISLAND_FD_71117 | JGI IMG/M metagenome (GOLD analysis project Ga0056126, IMG submission 71117) | Marine gutless worms symbiont microbial communities from Max Planck institute for Marine Microbiology, Germany - Inanidrilus manae... ...
GCGCATCGCCATGCGAAGCGATAAGACCGATCAAAGCTTCGAAGCGATGATCTACGCCTGTTCCGCCGTCATCAATTCACGCTGAATCTCAACAGGCCCTAGTCCGGCACCAACGGCGGCCCGTGAATTGGGCCGCAAGGGGATCACGGTCAACGCTGTGGCGCCGGGCATGGTGCTGACCGAGATGGCTGAGCAATTGCCCCAGGAGTTCCGCGACAAGGCGCTCGCCGAAACGGTCACCGGCAAGCTGGCCAAACCGGAGGACATCGCCGCCGGCGTGCTGTTCCTGCTGTCGGACGCGGCCACCATGATCACTGGCGAGGTCCTGAAGATCGACGCGGGGCAGTATATCTGACGCACCACCCATCCGTCGGCCTCCCGTTCGCGGCCCTGATGTGCGATACTTCAGGGCCAAACAGCTGGTGAAGGGCGGTTTCCTGCGCCCAAGTTAGCCGGGACCAAACCCCATGAAACATCTGCTCCACGGACTGCGCAGCCGGTTTGCCAAGCCTGTCAGCCGACGACAGCATTGGGAGTCCGTCTATCTTTCCAAGGCGCCGACGGAGGTCAGCTGGTTTCAGGACCGACCCGGCCAATCCCTGGATTTCATTGCCGCCAGCGGTGTTGGCAAGGAGGGGCGCATCATCGACGTCGGCGGCGGCAGTTCCAATCTGGTCGATCATTTGTGGCAGGACGGCTACCGGCGTATCAGCGTCCTCGACGTTTCCGAGCCGGCATTGGGCCATGCCAGGTCGCGTCTCGGGCCGGTCGCCGGGCACATTGATTGGGTCGTCGGCGACATCACCGAATGGCAACCGGACAGGCGTTACGACCTGTGGCACGACCGTGCCGTCTTCCATTTCCTGACGGACGGAAGGCACCGTGCCGCCTACTGTACGGCTCTGACCCGGGCGCTGGCGCCGGGCGGGCACTTGGTCATTGCCACCTTCGCCCTCGACGGCCCGCGCCGCTGCGGCGGCCTCGCCGTCCGGCGCTACAGCCCGGAGACCATGGCTGATGAGTTGGGGCCAGGCTTTCAACTGGAAGACACAGCGGTTGAGGAACACGCAACGCCCTCCGGGCACAGTCAGAAATTCGTCTACTGCCGTTTCCGACGGATCCGCGCCTCGTGAGGACCGCCGTCATCTTGATCGCCCTCACCCTAAGTGCCGCTGCGGCTGGCGCCCAAGAGCCGGCGCCGGTGCACCAATGGGCCGGCAACGGTCTGCGGCTCGAGGTGCAGGCCCTGACCCTCGACCAGACCCGCGCCTTTTTCCTCGGCCGCAGTTTCGATGGGGCGAGGGCCGATGAGATCGCCCGGACCGGTTGTTTCTTTCGTTCCGACATCGGCAACGCCTCCGGTGAACCGGGCGATCCCGTCGTCGAACTCGATCTCTCCCGGTGGCGGGTCAACGCTGGCGCTGGTCCAAAACCCCTCTGGCTGCGTGAGGACTGGCGCCGACAATGGAGGGAGCGCGGCATCGCCCCGGCGCCGAGTACCGCCTTTCACTGGGCCCTGTTCCCGACCCGGCAAAGCTTCTCGCCCGGTGACTACAACTGGGGCATGATTACCATGGGCCTGAAGCCCGGCAGCCGCTTCCGCCTCGAGGTCCGATGGCGGTCGAGCGGCCGCGAGGAGGCCGCGGATCTGACCGACCTGGAGTGCGCCGATGAACGTGCTGCGAAATAGACTTACCCCGTTTCTCACCGTCGTCCTGGCCTTGGTCTTGGTGCTGCCGGCAGTGGCCAAAAAGCCCAACCTTCTGACCCCCGTGACCAAACGGCCGCCGGCGTCCGGTTTCGTGTTGGCCGATCTCGACGGCAACGAACACCGGCTCGCCGATTACCGTGGCCGCGTCGTCATCGTCAATTTCTGGGCCACCTGGTGCCCGCCGTGTCGTTTCGAGATCCCGTCCATGTCACGGGCCTGGAAGAAGATCGAAGGCACGGCCGTCGTCATGCTGGCCATCCACGTCGGCGGCGATGAGGACTCGGTATGGCAATTCATCGGCGACATGGACATCGAGTTCCCGGTCCTCATGGACGTCGAATCGAAGGCCGCCGACGCCTACCCCATGCCCGGTCTGCCGACCACCTTTATCGTCGGGCCCGACGGCAGGATCGAACTTCGTGCCATCGGCGGGCGCGAGTGGGACGACCCGAAACTGCTCGACCAGATCCGAGCCTTGGTCAAGGCCTAAGGCGTCGCCGGTTCCGGACTCCCGTTGCCATCGCTTTCCTCGCCGGCAAGATCCGTTGCCAGGTCCATGAGGTTCATCGGGACGACGAATTGCTCCCCCTTGATCGTCGGCTTGACCGCCGCCGGCATTTCGTTACGCAAATGCTCGATATCACGGCGGATAGTCGCAGCGATGGTGCGGGCGCTGTCGCGCTCCGTCTCCAGGGCCGCGACGAAGCCGCCGGGATCGAAGGCCCGCGCCCCGGCCAGGTCGTAGAGGCCGCGTGCCAGGTCCGAGGATTGGCGCCAGCGCAGCGTCTTGACCAGGACCTCGTGGACCGTCTCCAGCGGCAGTTCCCGCCCGGCGAAACACCAGGTCGCGGTTTCCGGTTCCGTCAACATCGGCGACAGGATGAAGCGGATGGCGCCCTCCGGCCGTTCCAGGCGGAGCCCATTGCCGGTTTGCTCCCAGTCCTCCGACAGGGCCCGAACCGAGGGGTTCTCATCCGGCGACAGGGCCTGGAGCGCATTGACATCGGTGAGGAAGATGTCGATGTCGTCGCAGACCCGGTGCTGCAGGTGCTGGGCCAGGGCCGCACCTCCGCCCCACGACCACACCGTGCCTTCGGGTAGGGTGTCGACGGCGCCGAGCGCCAGGTCGAGCAGCCTGCGCCAGCGGGATCGGAGGGCCAGTTGGGTCATCGGTGTCGTCCGTCTCAGGGCCTTGCCGCCCAGACAGGCGATGGCCCGTTTAGAGTATTCGGCCCATCCTCGGCTGATTCGTATCGCCCGTCCACCGGGATTTTCGGTGCGGAGATACCGCCTCGATGTGCTGCCTCGGCGACCGGCGTCGCGTCGACAAAGGCATTCTTGTGTCCGCGCCACGCCAACGGCGTGCCGACACCGGACCGGCCGTTGTCACGACTCCTCGCCGGCGGCGCCAGCGATCATGATATCGAGCATACGTCGGTTGACGCGTATGACCGCTTGCGCCTGTTTCCCTTCCATCAACCGGTTGTTGACCAGCATGTCCAGGTTCATCATCACCAGCCAGTCCAGGCCGCCGGCGTCCTCGACCAGGGCGATCCGGCACGGCATGTAGGCGGCGAAGGCCGGATTGCTGGCCACGATCTCGCTCGATTCGAAGGCGTCGCAATACTGAAAGATGGCCACGTAGGGGACCGTAATGCCCCGTTTGGCCAGATCATCGGACAGATCCTGGCGGCCGACCAGCTTCATGCCCAGTTCGGTCGCCCGCTTGTTCATGGCGGCGATGGCGTCCTCGCGATCGATATCGCCGAGAGGGATGCGGGCGACGGTCTGGATGATGTCGTCGATGAGGATTGCGGTCCGAGTCGTCGGCGTCATCACCTCCTGCAGGTCGAACTGCGGAAGTTCCGCATAGCGCGGTTCAGTCGGCTCATCCAGGGTGGCGATGAAGGCGACCAGGTCGTTGATGTCCTTGTCGCTCAATCCGTCGAAGGTGGGGTCGCCGGGGTCGTTTTCGTGTACCCGCGTCCGCGCCTGGAATCCCTTGATCGACTGGATCAGGTACTCCGTGTGCTGACCGGCGAGGGGCGGTACGCCCTTTTCCGGCGTGCCGTAACCGTCCCGTTGATGGCAGGCCCTTCGGCATTCGCGCATGTAGTACTTTTCGCCGGCGGCGACGTCACCGGGCAATTCCGGAACAATGAAGCGGGGGTCGTTGCGAAGATCAATCTCGGCCAGGAAGGCGGAGACATCGTGGAGATCCTGTTCGGTAAGTTCGTTCAGGCCAGCGGCTACCACCATGTCCTCGCTCACGCGTTCTCCCTTGACGAAGTCCTCGAGGATGGAGATGACGTAGTCCTTCGGCAATCCGGCGATCCGAGGTGTATCGGGGCCAGGTGCGCCCTGGCCGAAGGTACCGTGGCACAGCGCGCACCGTTTATTGATCAGGCGCCCGTTGAGTACGTCGACGGCTGCGGCCTCGAGCGGCAGCCAGAAGACGAAGAGCGTGGCAATTAGCATTCGCATGGCAGAGTCCTCTTGCGAATCGTTCGGCCGGGCCTTTGCCAGGCGGCATAAACAAGTTTCTCTGGACGGAACAGGCGCTCAGTGGGCCGACTCCGAGGTCGGTCGTTGGCCGCGTGTCGGCAGAATGAGCGTCGCCGCAGACCCGGAACGAACTCGGGACAAACGCAAAACGCCTATCCCGCAGGGTTCATTTCAAGACCGTTCGGAACGGATCGCGGAATGTCTTGTGGCACTCGGAACAGATGCCTTTCATCACCACCAAAGCCTCGTCGAAACGGCTCCGCCCCTCGAAGCGGATCAGGCGGGCGCCGACATAGACTTCGTCGGCGGCATTGATCCCTTTCGTCACCAACTCGATGAAGTCCCGTTGATCGACGATTTTGTACTTCGCTTTTTCCCGGTAAATGGGTTTTGGGACGGGGATTTCTTCGAGCATCCGCGCCGTTTCCCACAAGGCGCGGGCGTGGATCACGAGGTTGTAGTCGAGCGGGCTGTCGACGTTGGCCGCGATATCGAGGGCCAGCATGTGCCGTTTGAAGATTTGCATCACGGCGATGCGGTACTCGGAGGCGGCGTTCTCGTACACCGATTTCGGGTTCTGTTCCTCCGCAGCTTGTGAACTCGGTATTGCCGCGGACAGCAAAGCGATCCCGATGACGAGAACGCCGGTACGATGGATAAGGGTTTTCACTGTTTTCCTCCCCCTATTTCCACCCTGCATTGGCCCGGTGCAGGCGGTTCACTCCGCCCGTTCTCCGACCACGGCACGCTGGCCGCGGAATAGTCGAGGAGTTCGTGTCGTTTGTTTTTTGGATCTTGCTTTCGCCCGGCGTCGTCGCAACGGGCGAAATCGGGTCATAGTGTATCTCAAATTTGTAGTAATTGGAAGAAAAAATCAATAAACTGTATATAGTAGATTGAAAATATATAAAATTCGTTTACATTTATTTTTTTTCCAAAAGTATGAGATCAATTTTTATTTTAACTTACTCTTTAAGTATATATGAAGTCATCTAACAAGATTCATGTAAATATTTTTATTATACATTTCGGTTTTGGAATAAGACTAATTCAAATCCACCGAAAACGACAAGGCTAGCACGTTTGACTTGGTCTTTTCACATCATTCCGGTTTCTTCTCGCCGAGCGGGCAGAGCAGTCGCCGCCGTCGCTTGTCTCGACCTGTCACGTCGCCGTTAACCCCGTAAACATGAGGCTTACACCGCGCACACAGGGACGGTCTCGCGGATATCCGGTCCAAAGGGCCGCGACGACATCGCCCGATACCAGGAGATTCCCATTGTCGATTTGAGGCCTTTGCGTTACACTCGTGATATTGTTCGGTAGGCGAACAAATTTCGTTCACGCTCAAATCAGGGTCCGCCCGTCCGCGAGGTGCCGATGGCCAAGTCGCTTTTGAAAACCACCGTCAACTGGAAACCGCGCGAGGACGCGGTCGCCGGCAACATGTTGCTGATCGACTACCTGCGCGAGGTCGCCGGGTTCACCGGCACCAAGATGGGCTGCGACGGCGGCGAATGCGGGGCCTGCACGGTGCTGGTCGACGGCAAGCCGCGGTTGTCCTGCATCTCGCTGGCCCTGTCCTGCGAAGGCAGCGTCATCGAGACCGTCGAGGGCGGCCAGAGAGACGGCGCGCTGTCGGCCCTGCAACGGGGCTTCCACGAGAAGCTCGGCTCCCAATGCGGTTACTGTACGCCGGGCATGATCATGGCGGCCCAAGGCCTGCTGTTGAAGACCCCGGACCCCAGCGTCGCCGAGATCGAAGAGGCCTTGGGCGGCAACATCTGCCGCTGCACCGGCTACGTGAAGATCATCGAGGCGGTGCAATACGCCGCTGGCCAAATGGCTGCCGAGCCGTCGGCGGGAGACACTGAGGGAGCGGCGGCATGACCAAGGAACCGGTCGACCTGACCACCGTGCAGCCGGCCAAGATGGTCGGCGCCCGCGCGCCCCTGATCGACGGCGTCGAGAAGGTGACGGGCCGGGCGGAATACACGGCCGACTTGGCGGCGACGCAGGCCATGGCCGGGCGCATCTATAGGAGCCCCTACAGCCACGCCGAGATCGTCCGCGTCGATACGTCGGAAGCGGAAGCGCTCGACGGCGTCGTCGCCGTCATCATCGGCGACGTCTGTGACCAGCCGTTCGGGATTTTGCCCATCGCCCAGAACGAATACCCCCTTGCCAGGGATCGGGTCCGCTACCGGGGTGAACCGGTGGCCGCGGTGGCCGCCGTCGACGAGGCGACGGCCGAGCGCGCGCTCAGGCTCATCCGCATGGAGGTCAGGGAACTGCCCGCCTATTACGACGCCGCCAAGGCCCGGACCCCCGGCGCCGAGACCCTGCATGCCGACCGCCCCGGCAACCTGGAGCGCGAGGTGCATCACGAGTTCGGCGACGTCGATGCCGGCTTCGCCGCCGCCGACATCGTCCGCGAGGAGAGCTACGACTGCGCCGAGGTCACCCACGTGCACATGGAGCCCCATGCCGCCTTGGCCGAATACGACGTCGAGCGCGACCGCATGACCCTGAAATCGGTGACCCAGGTGCCTTTCTACGTACACAAGCGCATCGCCCAATGCCTGCAGATGGACGAGAGCCAGGTCCGCGTCATCAAACCCTTCATCGGCGGCGGCTTCGGGGCCCGAACCGAGACCCTCAACTTCGAGATCGTCGCCTGCCTGCTGGCCCGGGCGGCCAGAGGCACCGTGCGCATGAAGCTCAGCCGCGAGGAGACCTTCCTCACACACCGGGGAAGACCCAGGACCGGCGTCAAGCTCAAGGTCGGCATGACCCAGGACGGGCGCCTGACGGCCTGCGCCTGCCAGTGTGAGCAGACCGGCGGCGCCTACGGCGGCTATGGCATCGTCACCATCCTTTATGCCGGCTCCTTGCTGAACGCCATCTACGACATCCCGGCCGTGCGCTACGACGGTTTTCGGGTCTACACCAACACGCCGGCCTGCGGCGCCATGCGCGGCCACGGCACCGTCGACGTGCGCTTCGCCTTCGAGAACCTGTTGGACGCCATGGCCACCGAGTTGGGCCTCGACCCGTTCCAGGTGCGCCGCCAGAACCTGCTCGAAGCGCCGACCAAGACCATCAACGACCTGATGGTCGAGTCCTATGGCCTGCCCGAATGCCTGGACTGGACCGAGGAAGCATCCGGCTGGCGGGACCGCGAGAGCCGCCGGACGCCGGGCAAGGGATTCGGCATGGCCTGCTCGCACTATGTATCGGGTGCGGCCAAGCCCGTGCACTGGACCGGCGAGCCCCATGCGGTGATCAACCTCAAGCTCGACTTCGACGGCGGCATCACCATCCTCACCGGTGCCGCCGACATCGGCCAGGGTTCCTCGACCATCCTGGCCCAGGTCGTCGGCGAGGTCTTGGGCGTCGACTTCGACCGGTTGACCGTCATCGCCAACGACAGCCGCATCACGCCCAAGGACAACGGCTCCTATTCGTCGCGGGTCACCTTCATGGTCGGTAACGCGGCCCTGGAAGCGGCCCAGAAGCTGAAGGCCGTGCTCGTCGCCGCGGCGGCCCGCAAGCTCGACGCCCAGCCCGACGACATCGAATGCCTGGGCGAGGTCTACAGGGTCAGCGGCGGCCAGGACCCGGGCATCCCCTATAAGGACGTGGTCTCGGAAGCGTTGGTCGACACCGGCACCATCACGGTCAAAGGCACCTTCACCGTGCCACGCTCGCACCAGGGCGGCAAGTACCGGGGCGCCGGTGTCGGACCCTCCATGGCCTATTCCTATTCGGCCTCGGCGGTCGAGGTCACCGTCGACGAGGACACGGGGCTGGTCACCGTCGATAAGGTGTGGACGGCCCATGACTGCGGTTATGCGCTCAATCCGCTCTCTGTCGAGGGCCAGGTCCAGGGCGCCGTGTGGATGGGTCTCGGCCAGGCCATGAGCGAGGAGACCCGCTACATCGACGGGCTTCCCGTCGGGCCCAACATGCTCGATTACCGGGTGCCGACCATCGTCGAGTCGCCGCCGATCGAGGTCAGGATTGTCGAGAGCATGGACCCCAACGGTCCCTTCGGCGCCAAGGAGGCGAGCGAGGGGGCGCTGGCCAGCGTCATCCCGGCCGTCGCCAACGCCATCCATGACGCCATCGGCGTGCGTATGGTGGTGACGCCGCTGACCCCGGAACGCGTCCTCGACGGCATCACCAAACGCGACCGGGCAGCCCGAAAAGCGGCGCAAACGGCGGCAGAGTAGGGAGCTTTCAGATGGAATTCCTGCCCGATTTCGAGGTGCTGAGACCCACCACGGTCGAGGACGCCGTCGCCGCCCGCGCCGTCCATCCGGAGGCACCGCTCCTGGCCGGCGGCACCGACTTGATCCCCAACCTCAGGCGCGGCATCGGCGAGCCCGACACGATCATTGAGCTCACCGGCATCGAGTCTCTTTACGGCATCACGGCGACCGACGACGGCGGGGTCCGCATCGGCGCCGCCGTGACCCTGGCCGAGATCGCCGACGGGCCGGAACTGCTCACCGGCTACACGGCGCTCGTGGAGGCCGCCGCTGTCGTCGCCGGCAACACCCACCGCCAGGTCGCCACATTGGGTGGCAACCTCTGCCTCGACACCCGCTGCGTCTACTACAACCAGAGCCACTGGTGGCGCAGCGCCAACGACTTCTGCCTCAAGCACCAAGGCGACACCTGTCACGTGGCGCCCTCGGGCACTCATTGTTTTGCCGCCTTCTCCGGCGACGTGGCCCCGGCTGTGCTCGTCTTCGGTGGCCAGGTCGAGATCGCTGGCCCCAATGGGACCCGCACCGTGCCCTTGCCCGAGATCTACACGGACGACGGCCAGGACCACTTGCGACTGGGGCCGGGAGAGATGCTCACCGCCGTCCTGCTGCCGCCTTCCGGCGGCGTGTCGTCAGGTTACGCCAAGTCCCGGGTCCGGGGTTCCATCGACTTCCCGCTGGCCGGCGGCGCCGTCGCGCTTAAAAAGGACGGCGAGCAATTGACCCGCCTCGACGCGGCGCTGACCGGCACCAATTCCTGCCCCATCGTCGTCAACGGCACCGCCGACCTTTTGGGCCAGGCGTTCTCGGAGGACACCGCCGACGCCTTGGCGGCGCTGCTGCCCAAACAGATCCAACCCATGACCAGCACCTTCACGCCGCCCGGCTACCGGAGGAAGGTGGTGGCGGCCCTGGCCAAGGGGCTGGTGACGCGGTTGTTCGAGCAAGCCTGACCCCGTTCCGTATACCTCATCCCCGGGCTTGACCCGGGGATCTAGTGGTGCGAACCGGCCAATACTTGAGCCACGTCCACCGCATGTCCAAACCATGGACATTCCACCCCGCAAAACGTCCAAAAATGTCCAGGAATGTCCATAGATGTCTATGGTTTTCCACAGGTCGACATTTACGAAAATTACCCCCTGGCACCGGCCGCAGGCGACACAACCGTTGAAATAAAGCCGCCGCCAGCGTATTTTCTCATTATATCCTTATTTCCTTTTCTCCTTACCAAGGGAAGCACCATGCTCGCCAAGCTGACCTACAAGAACCAGATCACCCTGCCCAAGTCGGTGCTGGCCTTCTGCGAGGTCACGGAATACTTCGACGTGACCGAGGACAACGGCCGCATCGTGCTGACCCCGGTGCGCCTCAACAAGGCCGGCGCCGTGCGGTCAAAGCTGGCCGAAATGGGCATCGGCGAGGAAGACGTGGCCGACGCCGTCGCTTGGGCCCGGCAACCGGCGCGCAAGAAGAAGCGCCCGTAAAAGCCGCATGGCTCCGCCGTGCGTGGTTCTCGACACCAACGTCCTGGTTTCGGCCCTGCTGTTCCACCGGGGTTCCGTCGCCTGGCTGCGCCGGGCCTGGCAAGCGGAGGCCATCCGCCCCCTGGTCTGCAGGGAAACGGCGGAGGAACTGATCCGCGTCCTCGCCTACCCCAAGTTCCGGCTCTCCGACGCCGACTGCGAGGACCTGCTGGGCGATGTCCTGCCGTGGTGCGAGACCGTTACAGTCCCGCAGGAGATCGAAGCCCCGCCCTGCCGAAATCCCGCCGACCGGGCCTTCCTGGCGCTGGCGATCGCCGCCAACGCCGACGCATTGATCACCGGCGACGGCGATCTTCTGGACTTGGCCGGCACCTGTTCGGTGCAGATCTTGACCCCCGCCGACTTCCGCGAGCGCCTCGCCGGGACGGTAGACGACAGGCCGTAAGGGGATTGACGCCGGGGTCCCAGCCGTCCCACAAAAACGACGGAACGAAGCCAATTCCCTGGAGCGCCACCGCCCGATCGAGGGCGCACCGACCGCCGACAACGCAGCCGATTGTGCCGCGCCGCCCGCTGGCTTAGATTTACAATCGCAAGCAGCAAACCTCGTTTTCCGTAGCGGAAAAAGGGTAGGATTTCATAGCACAAATACTCTCGTTCAGTCAAGAACAAATAGGGAACATCGGTTATCATATGGGAGGCGGCATCGATCGCAATGTACGGTGTCAAAGGCCTTGTTCGGCCCGATCCGGGCATACCGGGAATGGGCCACTCGGCTCACCTGCGAGAGCGTCGCCGTGCACGTCACCTCCGGCGCGCGGCTGGGCAGCACGGACCAGTTCCTGAGGAAGACGGGATTTTGGCAGGTGGGGGGAAATTATGAAGTCCGTTTAACGATGATGTCCAACGTGGAAATCCAAACCGAGAGGATTTAAATGTGAGAATACCTGCGACGCTGACCCACTGCCGCTTCCTGAAACGACCTCCCCACCTTAGCTTCTTGTTTATTGTGGTCGGAACTCTGATCGTTGGGTGCGGGAGCGTTCGCGAGTATCAGTGGACCCAAACTGGGTTTATGAGCCGGATTATTGATCTAAGAGTGACGCCACTCGTTGAAGGGTCGATCATTTCGGAATGGCCTCCAACTGAACCTTGCCATATCGACAATGGACGATTGGTTGTGTCGCACGAATATGCGGACCGGGGACTGGATATGCAGATAGTCCAATGCAATGTCGCGTTGCCAGTTTCTCCTCGCGGGCGTTGCCGGTCCTATTCCTGTATTGCGGTCCACATCCCAGAACCCTTCTTTTCTATTCCAAAGGTCCGGAAAGGGATCGAATCGGCGATCGCCAACCCCTGTATGTCGGTTCCCAGTCACATGAAGGAGAAGCTGCGACTCTGGAGCCATGGTCCGATCAGAGATCTCTTCATGTGCGATGAGGACGAAGCGGGAAATGTGTTCGACGTCATCGTTGTTTTGGGTGAAGCGCGCGAAGGCGACCGTGAGATCAGTTATCCAGCAACACGCAAACCATGATGATCCTGGCGACGAAGACGTAAAAGAAATGGCCGACAGATATAACGCCTTAGGGAGTTCTGGGGACCGTTTATCTAACTCCCTCAGCGCATGGGGTTCAGTCATCACTCCATTGCCTGTGCCCGAGTCGGCGGGACCGTAATCCGTAAGGGGTGGCGATGGCGACGTTGCCAGGCCAGCGGTGGTCGTCACCCCCACCCCAACCCTCCCCCATCAAAGGGGGAGGGGGTTGAAGTCTTTGGCTCCGGGAGCATCATTCCCTCCCCCCTTGTGGGGGAGGATAAAGGTGGGGGGTATTAGGGAAAAGGCCCGTGTCGACGGCTGAGTACGGTCGGCGGCCCTAGGCCCCACCCCCAACCCTCTTGAGTAAATCCACCAAAATCGCCTTCTCGTCCGCATCGAGCCCGTCCGCCATGCGCGCCTCGTGGTCGGCGACCATGGGGCCGAGCTTGGCGGTCAGGGCGCGGCCCAGATCGGTGAGGGAAAGCTCGTTGGAGCGGCGGTCGGTCTCGGAGGGGTGGCGGTCGACGAGGCCGCGGGTTTGGAGGCCGTCGATGACGGCGACCATGGTCGAGCGTTCAATGCCGAGCGCCCGGGCTAGGGCCGACTGGCTGAGGCCGTCGTTGGCGCCGATCAGCGCCAGCACGCCGTACTGGCCCGGCGTGATCTTTTCCGCCGCCATGGTCTTGCGGAAGTCCTCGAAGACGGTGGCCTGGGCGCGGCGCAGGTGGTAACCGACGAGCCCTTCGAGGACGCTGCGGTCGACTTCGTGACAGGCTTCGCCGGCCGGACCGAGCAGTCCTTTTTCTGCCGTCTTAGCGCTCATGCGCCGCCCCCGGCCCTAGCGCCAATGCGCAGTCCTTGAATTCGACGCTCATGCGCGGCCCCCGACCTCATCGGCGGCGATCTGGCGCAGCTTGAAGCGCTGCACCTTGCCGGTCGGCGTGCGCGGGAAATCGTCCAGGTAGACGAAACGGCGCGGGCATTTGTAGATCGACAGGTTGCCGGTCAGGTCGGCGCAGATCTCTTCCTCCAGGGCTTCCCGGTCGGCCCTGGGGTCGGCCAGGATCATGCACAGCGCCAGGCGCACGAAGCCCGACGTGTCGGTGACGCCGACGACGGCAGATTCGGCGACCTTCGGGTTTTCCAATACCCGCTCCTCGATCTGTACCGGGCTCACCCATTGCCCGGAGATCTTCAGCATGTCGTCGCTGCGGCCCTGGTGGTGGTACCAGCCCTTCTCGTCGAGGACGAACATGTCGCCGGTGCGGTACCAGCCGTCCCGGAAGGCCTCGGCGGTTTTGTCGGGCTGGTTCCAATACCCATCGGCCAGCGTCGGCGCCTTGACCCAGAGGATGCCCGGGACGCCGGTCTCGGTGACTGGCCCGCCGTCTTCGTCGGTCAGTTTGACCTCGACGCCGGGGTAGGGCTTGCCGGTGGCGCCAGGAGCGAATTTCTTGGGCGCATTTCCAATGAACATGACCAGCGCCTCGGTGGCGCCGATACCTTCCAAGAGCGGTTGGCCGGTGACCGTCTGCCACTGGCGGCACAGGGTTTCCGGCAGGCGCTCGCCGGCCGAGATGAAATGGCGCACGTTTCGAAAGGCCGGCGATCCCGCGAACCCGCCGCTGACCAGGGCCCGATAAAAGGTCGGCACGCTGAACACCACACTGGGCTTGTGGGTCTCGATGGTGTCGGCGATGTCCTCGGGCCTGGGCCAGCCCCAATGCAGGACCGCGGTGGCGCCGAGCATGAGGCCGGCCAGCAGCACGTGGCCGAGCGAGAAGGCGAAGAACAGCTTCGACGAACAGAACAACCGATCACCGGGGCGGACGCCGTAGACGTCCTTGAGGTAGCGCGGCACGTGGGGCAGGGAGGCGAGCCGGTGGACGGCGGCCTTGGGCTCGCCGGTGGTGCCCGAGGTATACATCCAGAAGGCGGCGTCGTCGGGATCGAGGTCGACCGAATGCATGCGCTCGTCGCGCCCGACCATCAGGCTCAGGATATCGTCATGCCCACCGGCCTGCGCGGTATCGTGGCCCTCGGCCGGGGTCGTCACCACGACCGGCGGAAAGCCATCGCTCATCGCCCTGGCGCGTTCGACGGTATCGAGGAACTGACTGTCGGTGACGATCAGCTTGCAGGCACTGTCTTCGACCATGAAGGCGAGTTCCTGGGCCGAGGCGCGGAGATTGATGGCGACGGGTACGGCGCCGATCTTCATGGCACCGAGATAGACGTAGATGAACTCCGGGCCGTCGTCGGCGAGCAGCAGCACCCGGTCCTGCTTGCCGACGCCGAGCTCTCTGAAGGCGCCGCCCGAGCGGGCGGCGGCGGCCTGCAGCTCGGCGTAGGTGACGGTGCGTCCACCGGCGATGATCGCCGCTTCGTCGGCCTGGCCGCGTTTCAGCGCCGGCCCCAAGAGTTCGTCGGCGGCGTTCATGGGCGTCCCGATGCGTCCCCATACCCCGATTTCAGGATTCGTTCGTGTACCGAACGAGTTTCCGCCGGACCCCGCCTACCTGTCAAGGGACGGGAAGGCGCAGTGCCGCCGTCAATCCCGGCGCTTGCTGGCGTGGAATGGCTTGACGTCGGTGGCGGAAAATCTCGGGCGATCCGGCTCCGGCGCGCTCAGCGGCTCGGCCGGGCGCATGACCTCGAGGGAACGCTTGGCGAGGCGCTGGTATTCGGCTGTCGCCTTGCTCTTCCAGGCGACGTCGTCGTCGGTCAGTTCGCGGACCACCCGGGCCGGCGCGCCGACGGCCAGGTGCCTTGCCGGCACCTCGAAGCCGGCGCGCACGAAGGATAACGCGGCGACAATGGCCGCCTCGCCGATGACGGCCTCGTCCATGATCACCGCGTTCATGCCGATAAGCGCATTAGGGCCGACGCGGCAGCCGTGGATGATGGCGCCGTGGCCGATGTGGCCGTCCGCCTCGATCACCGTCTCGGCGCCGGGGAAGCCGTGCATGACGCAGGTATCCTGGACGTTGACGCCGCGTTCGATGACCAGGCGCCCGAAGTCACCGCGCAAGGACGCGGCCGGGCCGATATAACAATCCGGCCCGACGATGACGTCGCCAATGAGGACCGCGTCCGCGTGGACGTACGCGGCCGGGTCGACAACCGGCACCAGGCCGTCGAATTCGTAGACCTTGGGCATGACACAGCCGTAGCCTTGCACCGCGACGCCGTCAAGGCCCGCCCGAGGCGGCTTTGGCGTTGCGTCGGCCGCCGCCGCGCCGCAAAATGCGGCGAAAGCGGCGTTGGTGGAGGGTGGCGACATGCAGACGATCTTCGTCATGGTGAAATGTGATTTGGGCAAGGTCTACGACGTGGCGGCGGAAATCGCCGACACCGTCGACCCGCCGCCGTCGACCTATTCCATCTCGGGGGCCTACGATCTCTTGTGCATGTTCAATCTCGACTCGGAGATCGACGTCGGGCACTTCGTGACCAACGCCGTGCAGACCGTCCCCGGCATCCGCGACACCTATACGATCGTCGGCTTCAAGGCGTTTTGAGCGGACCGAAACCGGGCGCGCCAAGCTCTCGGGAGCCGGACAATGGGAACAAACCGCGTTGCATTTTTGGGCCTCGGCCGTATGGGCATCGGCATGGCCGGGCGCCTGTTGGACGCCGGCTTCGAGGTCTCTGTCTATAACCGGACGGCGGAAAAAGCCGCCCCCCTCGTCGCGCGCGGCGCCCGTTTGGCGGCGAACCCTTACGAGGCCGCCGAGGGGGCCGATGCAGCGATCTCCATGGTCGCCGACGACGCGGCGTCCCGCGCCGTCTGGCTCGGCGACGACGGCGCACTCGCCGCCCTCGCGCCCGCTGCCTTCGCCATCGAATGCTCGACCCTGTCGCACGGCTGGGTCCTGGACCTGGCAGCGCAAGCGACCGATCGCGGATCGCGTTATATCGACTGCCCGGTCACCGGCCTCGCCGATGCCGCCGCGGACAGCGACCTCAACGCCGCCCACGCGTACCTCGCTCCCTTGTCCGACCGCATCTTTCACTTCGGGCCGGCCGGTGCCGGCACTGCCTATAAGCTGATGATCAACCTCATGGGCGCCGTGCAGATCGCGGCCGCCGCCGAGGGCATGGCCATCGCCGAGAAGGCCGGGCTCGATCTCGAGGCCGTCGCCGCGGCCATCGCCGTCGGCCAGGCGGCGAGCCCGCAGGTGGTGCGCAACACGCGGAAGATGGCGGACGGCAAACACGACACGGAAATCACCTTCACGCCGCCTCTGAGGCTCAAGGACGCGTCCTATGGAGTCGAGATGGCTCAGGACTTAGGGCTTTCGGCGCCCTTCGGCAGCGCTGCCTGCGAGACGTTTCGAGTCCTCTGCGACCTCGGTTACGAAACCGAGGATGAGAGCGTGGTCATCGAGGTGGCCCGGAAAAATCTCCCTTGATTCCAACGGCATTGGGCGTTCGGCAGGGATCGGCCGAGCCCCCGGCCATGACCTGAATCATCGCGCGAAACCGCCAAATCTGGGACACTTATTCTCGGGCGATTCCGTGCTCTTTTCGACAAACGGCCTAACGGGCGCCTTCGGGAAGACTTCGAACGGGAGCGTGAGATGGCGGACATGTTCCAATTCGCCGATGATCTTGGCCCTCTGAAAATCATCCATGTTCAAGATGCCGGCATCGGCCTGAAAGCGGTATTGGTTATCGACAACGTCGCCGCCGGTCCATCGATCGGCGGCCTTCGTATGGCACCGGATGTCACCGTCGAGGAGTGTTTCCGGCTGGCCCGCGCCATGACCCTGAAGAACGCGTCGGCCGGTCTCCGCCACGGCGGCGGCAAATCGGTGATCGTCGGTGATCCGGGGATGCCTAAGGCCGACAAGGAGCGCCTGATCAGGGCCATGGCGGCGGCGCTCCGCGGCGAGGACATGTACATCTTCGGCCCCGACATGGGCACCAACGAGGAATGCATGGCCTGGGTCCACGACGAGATCGGCCGCGCCATCGGCCTGCCCCGGGAACTGGGCGGAATCCCCCTCGATCAATTGGGGGCCACCGGTTACGGCCTGGCCCAGGCGGCCGAGGTGGCGGCTGAGTTCGACGGTTTCGACCTCACTGGTGCCCGCGTCGCCGTCCAGGGTTTCGGTTCCGTCGGTATTCACGCGGCGCGGTTCCTGTCCGAGCGCGGCTGTGTCTTGGTCGCAGCTTCCGATTCGAAAGGCACGGTGTACGATTTAGGCGGTCTCGATATCGAGGCGCTGACGGCCCTGAAAGCGACCGGCGGCGGCGCGACAGGCGAGCGCGAGGCGGTGATCACGGTGGATTGCGACATCCTGATCCCGGCGGCCCGACCCGACGTCATCCACGACGGCAATGTGGAGGACGTCAAGGCACGCCTCATCCTGCAGGGCGCCAACATCCCGGCGACGGCGGAAGCCGAACGGCGGTTGACCGAACGCGGGGTAACCAATCTGCCGGACTTCATCGCCAACGCCGGCGGCGTCATCTGCGCCGCTATGGAATACGCCGGCGCCAACCAGACGACGGCCTTCGAGACCATCAAGGAGAAGATCCGCGAGAACACGCTCGCGGTCCTTGAAGCCGCCAAAGCCGACGGCGTGGCCCTCCGCGAGGCGGCCGTAGCGCTCGCCACCGAGCGGGTGCGGACGGCCATGTCCATGCGCCGCTGGGGCACGTTCTAGGAGGGCGGCGGCCGAAGGAGGAGACATGTACAGGATCCGTTTTCACGGACGCGGCGGCCAGGGCATGAAGACGGCCAGCCGCGCCCTGGGAACGGCGCTCTTCCTGGAGGGCTACGAGGTCCAGGACGCGCCGCGCTACGGCGCCGAGCGCCGCGGCGCACCGATCTTCGCCTATGTCCGCGCCGACAAGCGGCCGATCTTCGAGCGTGGCGTCATCACCCGGCCCAACCTGGTCGTCGTCGCCGACGACACCCTCATGGGCGTGCCGGCGGCCGGCATCATGCAGGGCGTCGACGCCCACACGGTTGTGTTGATTGCCGGCGGCGATGAGGCGGACCTGTGGCGCCAGCGTCTGGCAACCGACGTCACGATTGTGATGCTACCCGGCCCCGTCAGCGAAACGGCCGCCGAGAGGCCGCATGTCGGCGTCGCATCAGCGGCGGCGGCGGCGCGATTGCTGGGGGTCGTCGGCCGGCATCGATTGATCGAAGCGATCGACGAGGAACTGGCCGGACTGGACAAAGAGGCGCTGGCCGAAAACAAGGTCCGGGCCCTGGATGCCTTTGTCGCCGCCGGTGCCTTCTCCGGCGTCGTCGAGGAGGGACCCGAGTTTCCGGCGCAAGCGGGCGATGCGGATTGGATCCAACTGCCGACCGATCCGGCCGACGTCGCGGCCCCGGCCATCCATGCCGAGCGAACCAGCGTCCAGGTGCGGACCGGCTTGTGGCGCACCCTGCGCCCGGTCATCGATACCGGGCGCTGCCGCAAGTGCGTCTGGGTCTGCGGCTCGCTCTGTCCCGACGGCGTCATCTCGCCCGACGGGGAGGGATATGCCGGTATCGATTTCGACCATTGCAAGGGCTGTATGGTCTGCCTGGCCCAGTGCCCGTGGCATGCCATCGAGGCGGTGCCGGAGCGCGCGGCGCGCGACGCCGAGGCCCGAGAAGGAGGCCCGACATGACCCGCAAATTGCTTACCGGCAACGGGGCGGCGGCCTGGGGGGCGCGCCTGGCTGGTGCCGAATACATGCCGGTGTTTCCGATCACCCCGCAGACCGAGATCATCGAAACCCTGGGTGAATGGATCGACCGCGGTGACATGGACGCGCGCATGGTGACGCTCGAGTCCGAGCATTCCATGATTACCGTCGCCGGCTGGCGCGCGCCCTTCGTGCTGGTCAACGTATCGCGCGGTGTCGCCACGCCGGTCACCCTCGAGCCCGACCACAACGACGTGTTGGCGGCCCGCGACTCGGGCTTTCTGCAGATCCACTGCGCCACCTGCCAGGAGGTCGTCGACGCGATTCTCATCGCCTACCGCCTGGCCGAGGACGCCAATGTGCGTCTGCCGGTGACCGTCAACCTGGACGGCTTCTACCTGTCCTTCACCCGCGAACCGGTCGACCTTCCCAATAGGGAGACGGCCGCCCGCTTCCTGCCGCCGTTCGACGCCGGCACGCTGGCCTTCCGCGCCGGTCGCCCGGTTAGCGAGGCCGTCGCCGTTTTGGGCGGCGGGTCTTATTCCTACTTCCGCTACCAGATCCATCGCGCCGCCGAGGCGGCGCTCGACGCCTTCGACGCGACGGCGCAAGACTTCGAACAGACCTTCGGGCGCCGCTACGAGGCGGTCGAGCGTTACCGCATGGACGACGCCGAGGTCGCCTTCCTGATGATCGGGTCCTTCGCCACCAAGGCCAAGGCGGCCGTCGACCGGCTGCGCGCCGCCGGCCGTAAGGTCGGCCTGGTGCGGCCGCGGCTGCTCAGGCCGTTCCCGGAAACGGCCCTGCGTGCGGCAATGAAAGGCACGAAGGGCGTCGCCGTCATCGACCAGAACTTGTCCATGGGCAAGGGCGGTATCCTCTTCGCCGAAGTCGCCTCAGCCCTCTATGGCAGACCTGAGGCGCCGGTCCTGGTCAGTTTCATCGGCGGCCTCGGCGGGCGCGACATCGACGCCGACGACTTCGCCGAAATGGCCGCAGTCACCGAAGCGGCCGCGGAAACAGGCCAGGCACCGCCGCCCAGGCTCCTGTTCAACGCCGACGAACTGGCCGAAGTCCGCAAGCTTCAGACATTGGCCGCCGACGAACTGGCCGAAGTCCGCAAGCTTCAGACATTGGCCGCCGTCGAATGGCCGAAGGAGTCCTTACCAGAGGAGGCGGCATCGTGAGCGAGACTGCCTTCCAACGCATGCGTGACCTGCCGGCCCACCACGTGCTCGGCGCCGGCACCGCCATGTGCGGCGGTATGCAGGCGGTGCACGAGATCTACGACCTGCTGGGCGAGAACACGGTCTTCGTCAACGCCGCCGGCTGCATGACCCTACTTTCGGTCTACCCGTTCACGCCGTTCCCCGGTTCCTGGCTCTACACGGCCATGGCCTCGGCCCCGGCCGGCGCCCAGGGCATCCGCGACGCGCTCGATATCCTCAGAGCCAAAGGCCGCATCGAGGCGGGGGAAGACCTTCAGGTCGTCACCCTGACCGGCGACGGCGCCGCCTACGGAATGGGCCTGTCGTCCACATCCGGCGCCATCGAACGCGGCCTCGATTTCCTCTATGTCTGTTACGACAACGAAGGCTACGGCAACACCGGCCAGCAGACCTCCGCCGCGACACCGCATGGGGCCAGAACGGCGACGGCGGCCGGTGCCGCCGGTTATGAGGGCGACAAGAAGGACCTGTTCGCCATCTGGGCAGTCCATGAGCCGACCTATGTCGCCACCGTCATCGGCGCTGACCCACTCGACCTCGCCCGAAAGGTGGAAAAGGCCAAGGCACTGACCGGCCCGCGCCTGATCATCGCCCTGTCGCCGTGCCCGACGGGTTGGGCCTACGATCCGCAAATGACTGCCGAGATCGGACAGCTGGCCGTGCGCAGCGGCGTCTGGCCCTTGAAGGAATATGTGGACGGAAAGATCGTCCATAGCCGAAAACCGCATCCGCGCCTGCCCGTCGAGGAGTACCTCAAACCGCAGGGCCGCTTCCGTCACCTGTTCGAACCCGAGCGCAACGAGGTGCTGCTGGCCGAGATCCAGGGGCGGGTCGATGCCTATTGGGAGGCCGCCGAACACCAGGGATGAACACGGGCAGCAGGACACAGAGTTACTGTCACGCCGGCGGCGCCGAACCGCTCATCGGGACCACCATTCCGGAACATATCGCCGCTGTCGTTCACGCCAACTCGGATCGCCCGGCGATCATCAGCCGCCCGCAGGGCCGGCGCCTGACCTACGGAGGCCTGGCCGAAGCCGTCGACGACCTAGCCGGTGGACTGATCGGCCTCGGCTACAGATGCGGCGATCGCATCGGTGTGTGGTCGACCGACAATATCGAATGGCTGATCATCCAAATGGCGACGGCGCGCATCGGCGCAATCCTGGTCACCATCAATCCGGCCTACCGGCCGCGCGAACTCGCCTACGCGCTTGAACGCGCCGAGGTCCAGGGTCTGTTCCTGATCCCGGCCTTCCGGTCCAGCGACTACGTCCGCATGATGACCGATATCCTTCCGTCGCTAAGGAAAGGGGATCCCGAACTGGGCGACCCGGCGCTGCCGCTGCTCAGCCGCGTCGTCGTATACGATCCGGCCGAACCCTTGGAAACAAGCCGGCCCCATCCGGCATTCACGCTGTGGCAGGAGGTCATCGAGGCCGGGCAGGGCGTCGACCGGGAAGACCTCGACCGCCGCACGGCGGCGCTCGATCGCGACGATGTCATCAACATCCAGTTCACCTCGGGGACGACGGGCTTCCCCAAAGCCGTGATGTTGAGCCACCACAACATCCTCAACAACGCCTTCTTCGCCGCCAGGCGCTTGGGGCTAACCAGCGACGACCGGCTCTGCGTGCCTGTGCCTTTCTACCACTGCTTCGGCATGGTGCTGGCCAACCTCTTATTCCTGTCAGTGGGCGCCTCGGTCGTCATCGCCGCCGAGCACTTCGACGCCGAAGCCACGCTGGATGCGGTGGCCGAGGAGCGTTGCACGGCGCTTCATGGCGTGCCGACCATGTTCATCGCCGAGCTCGAACACCCGCGCTTCGCCGATTACGACCTCTCGAGCCTGCGCACTGGCATTATGGCTGGCGCGCCCTGTCCGGAACCGCTGATGAAACGGGTCATCGCGGACATGCACTGCTCCGAGATCCTCATCGGCTACGGCCAGACGGAAGCGGCGCCGCTCACACACCTGACGAAGCCGGATGATTCCATCGAGCGGCGCACGCAAACGGTTGGGCGCAACATGGCGCACCAGGAGGTGAAAATCGTCGGGCCGGACGGCGAAACCATGCCCGTCGGTGACATCGGCGAGATCTGTTTCCGGGGGTATCACGTGATGAAGGGGTATTACGGTGACGCGCAAGCCACCGGCGAGGCCATCGACGGCCAGGGCTGGCTCCATTCCGGCGACCTCGGAGCTATGGACGCCGACGGCTACCTGCGCATCACCGGGCGCCTCAAGGAAATGGTCATCCGCGGCGGCGAGAACGTCTACCCGGCTGAGATCGAGGCCTGCCTCTATGAGCACCCGAAGATCGCTCAGGCCGCCGTCTTTGGCATCCCCGACAAACGCCTCGGCGAGGAGATCATGGCCTGGGTGCAGCCGCACGAGGGCGAAACCCTCGACGAAGAAGCGGTGCGCGTCCATTGCGCCGCCAATTTGGCCCACTTCAAGGTGCCCAAGTACGTCTGGATCGTCGACGACTTTCCGACCACGGTCACCGGCAAGCTGCAGAAGTTCCGAATGCGGGAGATCGCCGAGGACAGGATGCGGACGGCGGTCTCGTGAGCGTTGTGTGAATTGACACATAAAGTGAGAATCGTGACGCATAACTTGAGATTTATGCATCGCCGATCGCTCGTTGCATGAGATCAAAATTCCGTATTCAAGAACTGAGCGGACCCGCCAGCCAGTCCCTTTCAAACGCCGCTTATGGCGTTACAGCCGACGCCCGGAGGCCGCTCGCCAAAAGGACCGGAAGATCCCGTGGCCGTGTAAAAACGCGGTGTCAGGTTGTCGGATTTGATCTGCGGTTGCTGTTGTGCGCTTTTTTTCGGCGATTTTGCGGTCCTGGAATTGAGACGAAGG
>Ga0056126_10000225_pt1 | contig 21989 bp, 23 predicted proteins | sample WorMetLIZAISLAND_FD_71117 | JGI IMG/M metagenome (GOLD analysis project Ga0056126, IMG submission 71117) | Marine gutless worms symbiont microbial communities from Max Planck institute for Marine Microbiology, Germany - Inanidrilus manae... ...
CTCCGATATCGCAAGAAACCAAGGGCACAACTCCCGGTTTTCTGCAATTCGGAATACTTGGGAAAGCCGAAATCCGCCACCCAATCAGGACGTTAGGGGTTGTTCACGGACGACGAAATACGCTAACCGCTTTGGCGCTCACGGACAACCAATGCATGCCAAAATCAACGGCGAAACGAAAACCCTCAACAAGTCGGGGTCAATCGCCGATCCAGAATGTCAACCTATTCCCGAAGGGATCAACGATCGTCATTTCGCGATCGCCCCACGGCATGCGCTGCGGTTCTCCAGGCTGCGCAAAGGCATATTCCTTATCCGCCAATCGTTTCGCATAGCCGTCGAGATCGGCAGCTTCGATCCGTAGCCGCATTCCCGGGGTGCTGTCGCCGTGGTGTTCCGAGAGGTGGAGCAAGCAGTTTCCCAAGGAAACCTGCATGTAGAGCGGTGCGGAATCCGTAAACCGGTGTTCCCATTCGACCTTAAACCCGAGGAATTCGATATAAAACTCGCGGGCCTTCGCTTCGTCGAAAATACGCAGGATCGGGACCGATGGGCCGTACTCAGTCATGGTTTCCAAATGCCTATTGACTGGCCATGTACTTCGGCAACCATCCGTCCCGAACGGCACCGAGTTCCGAGAGCGCGATCGATCCAACCTTTTCGATCACAATCATGTCGCCATCCACCTCGCCAATTACCGCTGCTTTGACTCCGGCGGCTCGGGCAGCGTCGAGAAAAGAACCAGCGTTCCGCACCGATATCAGGTAGCGGGCCTGGTCTTCGCCGAAAGCCCAGGCATGCAAGGGAATATCCTCGGGCGGAGTGATTCGGCAGCCGATACCGCCGGCCAGGGCCATTTCGGCGGCGGCGACAAGAATGCCGCCGTCGGAAACGTCATGGCACGCGGTCACGTCGCCGCACCCGATCCGTTCGCGGATGAAATCGCCATTGCGCCGTTCGGCTTGCAAATCGACCGGTGGCGGCGCGCCGTCTTCACGGCCTTCGATCTCGCGCAGGTATATGGAACTGCCCAAATGTCCCAAGGTTTGGCCAACGAGAACGAGGGTATCCGCGTCCGCGGTAAAGCCGAGACCGACCATTTTCTCGACATCGTCTGCCAAACCGACGGCGCCGATGGTTGGCGTCGGGTGGATCGCCTTGCCGTTGGTCTCGTTGTAGAGCGACACGTTGCCGGAAACGACCGGAAAGCCGAGGGTCTCGCAGGCCTCGCGCATCCCTTCAATACACCCCACGAATTGACCCATAATTTCCGGTTTTTCCGGATTGCCGAAGTTCATATTGTCGGTGACGGCGAGCGGGGTCGCGCCGACCGCCGTGATATTACGCCAGGCTTCGGCGACGGCCTGACGGCCGCCCTGCCGGGGATCGGAATAGCAATACCGCGGCGTGCAATCGCTGGTCATCGCCAATCCCTTGCGGGTGCCGTGAACGCGAACAACCGCGGCATCGCCGCCGGGCCGGCCGAGTCCTAAGGTATCGGCCATGACCATGTGGTCGTATTGTTCCCAGATCCACTGTTTCGAGGCAAGATTAGGTGTCGCCATGAGGCGAACGAGGACTGCCATCAGGTCGTTCGGCGGCACCATTTCATCGGCGCGGACGACCGGCGCTTCCGGTGTCGGTTCCCACGGCCGGTCGTATTCCGGTGAAGCAAGCGCAAGAGGGTCGATGGGCAGGTCGGCGACCACGTCACCCTTGTGCTGGAGAACCATGTGCCCGGTATCGGTCAGTTTGCCGACGACGGCGAAATCGAGTTCCCACTTCTCGAAGATGGCCCGGGCTTCATCCTCGCTGCCTGACCGGAGTACCATCAGCATCCGTTCCTGGCTCTCGGACAACATCATCTCATAGGCGGTCATACCTTCTTCGCGTTGCGGTACCGCATCGAGATCGAGTTCGACACCGACGCCCCCCTTGGATGCCATCTCGAAGCTCGACGATGTCAATCCGGCGGCACCCATGTCCTGGATCGCGACGATGCAGTCCGTCTGCATCAATTCGAGGCAGGCCTCGATCAGCAATTTTTCCGTGAACGGGTCCCCGACTTGCACAGTGGGGCGCTTCTCATCCGAGTCCTCGTTGAACTCGGTCGACGCCATGGTCGCCCCGTGGATGCCGTCGCGTCCGGTCTTGGACCCTACGTAGACGATCGGATTGCCGGCGCCCGTCGCTGCCGAGTAGAAGATTTTGTCCGTTTCGGCCAAGCCGACGGTCATGGCGTTAACCAGGATATTGCCATTGTAGCTGTCGTGGAATTCGCATTCGCCGCCGACGGTCGGTACGCCGACACAGTTGCCGTATCCGCCGATGCCGGCGACGACCCCGGCAACCAGATGCCGGGTCTTGGGGTGATCGGGATTGCCGAACCGGAGCGCGTTCAGGTTGGCGATAGGCCGGGCTCCCATGGTGAAGACGTCGCGCAGGATTCCGCCGACGCCGGTCGCCGCGCCTTGATAGGGCTCGATGTAGGAGGGGTGGTTGTGGCTTTCCATCTTGAAAACGACCGCCTGGCCATCCCCGATATCGACGATACCGGCGTTTTCCCCTGGACCGCAAATCACCCAGGGTGCTTCCGTTGGCAACGTCTTCAACCATTTTTTCGACGATTTGTAGGAACAGTGTTCCGACCACATGACCGAGAATATCCCAAGTTCCGTCAGGTTGGGTTCGCGACCCATGATGTCGAGGATCTTGTCATATTCTTCGGCGGTGAGGCCGTGTTGGGCGATGATATTCGGTGTGATTTCGGTCATCGGGCTTCCGGATCGCGGTGATGGTATTGGGTCAGGGCCGCGCCAATTCGCGGGCAGGGTCTTAATAGCAGATGCATCGCCGTTGGCAACGCCGTGGCGCTGCCGTTGGATCCATGGGCGGAACTTCCAGTCGAACGCTCCTGATCGAGATCAGAAAATCTTGCTCTTGGTCAATTTTCCAGTGTTTGTCCGTAGAACTTAAACGCTTTTCACGACAAGGCGGTGTAGTTGCGATTCGACTCACGGATCGTTAGTGGAAAAATATACACAATTTTTGTGTTGTATTTTTTGTGGCACGATTAAGAATTATCGTATATAAGGACCGACACCCCCCGGCGCAATAGAGGCCGGAAGGGGTATTGCAGTACCAGCAGAGGGAGAGACTTCGTGAAACAAGGGAATAGAACAGCGTTGGCGGTTTCTTTGGTCGCATTGGGGACGCTCATGATATCCCCAGGCAGCATTATGGCTGCCGATATGGCACCGGCCAGCATGCTGGCCAACACTTGTAACGCGTGCCACGGACCGGACGGCAGCACCTATGGTCCGGCCACTCCGTCGATTTCCGGCGTCAATATGGATTACTTGATCGATACGATGCAGGCTTATAAGTCGGGTGCTCGCCACTCGACGATCATGGGCCGTATCGCCAGAGGATATACGGACGCGGAAATCAAGGCCATTTCTAAGCACTTCTCTAAGCAGAAACTGATTCGCCAGGTCGAGCAAGAGACCGACGCCATGCTCGCTTCGAAAGGTGAGGGACTGTCGCGCAAGTATTGTCAGGACTGCCACGAAAAAGATGGCTACACGGGTGTCGATTATCCGGCGCTTGCCGGCCAACCGGTTCCCTATCTGACCTATCAGATCGCCGACTTCCTGTCCGGCTCCCGGGATATCAACAAGAACCCGGCCATGTCGAAGAAGGAAAAGCGCAAAAAGATCCGTAATCTCGAGGATCTCAAGGCGGCCGAGGGTGATCAAGGCTTCAAGGCGATCATCAACTTCTACGGCAGTCGGAAATAGGGGAGCAGACAGATGACAAACAATCAGATCAATCGTCGCGGCTTCCTAAGAGCGACCGGAGCAGCCGCCGTCGCAGGAACGGTTGCCGGCATTCCGAACATCGCCCGCGCTGCGGGCGGCAAGGTCGTCGTCGTCGTTGGCGGCGCGACCACGGCACGCTACCTGAAACTCGCCGATCCGGCCATCGACGTAACCATGGTCGAGCCAAATGCGTCCTACCACACCTGTTTCATGTCGAACGAGGTGTTGGGCGGCGATCGTCCGCTTTCGGGCATCGAAGTCAAGTTCGACAACCTCAAGAAGATGGGTGTCAAGGTCGTCCAGGACATGGTCACCGGCATCGATGGATCGGCCAAGACGGTAATGACCAAGGGCGGCCAGAAGCTCGCCTACGATCGCTGTGTCGTATCCCCGGGTGTTGATTTTAAACTCGGTGATTTCGAAGGTGCCAGCATGGACATGTTCGACAAGATCCCGCATGCCTGGAAAGCCGGCCCGCAGACGGCGATTATGCGCAAGCAGCTTGAAGCCAGCCGGATGGCGGCACGGTCTACATCCTGCCGCCGCCCAACCCGTTCCGCTGCCCGCCGGGGCCGTATGAACGGGCCAGCCTGATCGCGCATTACCTGAAGCACCACAAGCCGAAATCCAAGATCGTCATCATCGACGCCAAGGACAAGTTCTCCAAGCAAGGCCTGTTTACCCAAGCTTGGAAGAAGCTCTACGGCTACGGTACCGACAATTCGATGATCGAATGGATTCCGGTGGCCAAGGCACACAAGCTCAACAAGATCGACGCCGGCGCCATGATGGTGGAGACCGACTTCGTCGATCTGAAGGCCGACGTCATCAACTACATTCCGGCGCAGACGGCGGGCAAGATCGCCCTCGACGCTGGTTTGGCCAACGCCAAGGGCTGGTGCCCGGTCGACAAGGTGACATTCGAATCGAAGCAGGTTCCGGGCGTCCACGTGCTCGGCGATTCTTCGGTTGCCTCGAAGATGCCGAAGTCCGGTTATGCGGCGAACTCGCAGGGCAAAGTTGCGGCGGCGGCCATCTGGTCGATGTTCGCCGGCGCCAAGGCGCCGACACCGTCGTACGTCAACACCTGCTATTCGATTGCCGGTGAAGACTATGGCTTCTCGGTTGCGGCTGTATATCGCTACAACGCCAAAGGCGACGTCATCGGCGGCGTCAAGGGCGCCGGTGGTCTGACCCCGATGGATGCTTCGGCGGAAGACCTCAAACGCGAGGTGATGTACGCCTACAGCTGGTACGACAACATCGTTCGGGACATCTGGGGCTAACACCCGGTCTCCCGAGGCTCCTCGCGCCGGGGCGGTCCCGCCACATAGGTGGGACCGCCTTCGGCACGAAAGCCTCGAAAATCCCCAATGAATGTTCGAGTTGAAATGACCAATACTGCGGAAGGTGCCGGCCGCGGCAATCTGGTCGAGGAGTATTGAACGATGATCAAGAAGATCAAGAAGGGTTTGGATTGGTTTAGAAAACTCGGCGCGATTTGGGGGTTATCGATCGGCGTCGTTGGCGTGTTCGTCTTCTTGATGATCTATTCGCCGGTCGTGAAGTACACCAACAGCATGGGCTTCTGTACCTCCTGCCACTCAATGACCATCCCCTACGAGGAGTACAAGAAAAGCTCCCACTTCAATAATTCCATCGGCGTCCAAGCGGAGTGCAAAGACTGTCACGTCCCTCGGGAATACCCGGACTTGCTGATCGCCAAGATCTTGGCTGCGAAAGACGTGTACCATGAAATTCTCGGCACCGTGGATACAAAGGAGAAGTACGAGGCACACCGCCTGAAGATGGCCAAGGCCGTATGGGCCAAGATGGAGCGGCGCGAGTCCCGCGAGTGCCGAAACTGTCACGAACTGACCGATATGCTGGTCGAGGAGCACGGCCGCCGTGCTCGCCGCCTGCATAAGGAAGCCATGGAAAAGGGCCAGCATTGCATAAATTGCCATAAAGGCGTCGCTCACGAACTGCCGCAAGGGTACGAAGGCTGACGACCGACCTTGGTAACCGAAAGCCGACGGTTAGTCCGAACTCATGGAAACCTCGGGTGACCGGAAAAGCGCAAACTGACCGAAAGCCGAATCGAAGGAACAACAAAAATGAAAATAATCATCGATCAACGGAATGACGATTACTGGTCCCGCAGCCGGCTTTTGCCCAGGCTGCACCTTGGTCTTATCCTCGCGGGCTTATGGCTATTCGGCCTGGTGGTGACGACGTGGTCGAGTCCAGTGGTTGCCGACCACGACGAAACGCTTGGTTCGATCGCTGCCGGTGGGCGTCTTTACGACAACTGGCCTCGGGAATTGGCCAAGAAAAGCCCTAAACAACTCCATCCGCTTTATTCGCCGGAGGGACCGCACAGCCGGGAGCCCGCCGAGACATGGCGTTGTGTCGTTTGCCACGGATGGGATTACCGCGGTGATGAAGGGGCCTTCCGGACAGGACCGAACTACACCGGGATCAAGGGTATTTCCGGCATGGCCGGAGCTTCCAAGGAAGCGATCCTCGAGGTTGTCGCCGGCGAAAAACATGGCTATGCGGAGGTTTTCGACGAAGAGGCTCTCGAGGACATTGCTGCATTCGTGAGTGCAGGTCAGATCGACATGGAGAACCATATCAATCTGATTACCCGTCGGATCAAAGGCGACCCGTCGGGTAGCGCCGCCATTTTTTCCACCGTCTGTTCCAGTTGCCACGGCAACGACGGAACGTCGATGGCCGAGATCCCGCCAATCGGTGACGAAGTTCGTCTCGATCCGTGGAAGGCCCTGCACAAGATGCTGAACGGACACCCCGGCGACGAAATGCCGGCTCTTCGTGTCTTTGATCTTCAGACGGTGGTCAATCTGCTCGCCTACCAACAGACATTGCCGTCGGCCGACGTCCTTACATCCATCTTGCGAGGCGGTAAGCTCTATGATGACTGGGGCCGCGAGATCAACTATCGCTACCCGGACTCACTACATCCAGCTTATCCGGAAGGCCGGAAGGTCGCCCCGGGAACCAGCAGTTGGCGCTGTGTCGAGTGCCACGGCTGGGACTACAAAGGAACCGCCGGCGTCAAGGGGATAACCAAGATGGCGGGCGCACATCCGGCGATGATCATGCGGACCTTGAGAGACGAGCAGCATGCTCTGCCGAAGGCTATGAAATACCGGGATCTCTGGGATCTGGCGACTTTCGTCAGCCGCGGGCAAGTCGACATGGGCGAGTATATCGACCAGGGCACCTTGAAAGCGCGGACCACCGGAGAAGTGGACCACGCCTATTTCTCGACTCTTTGCGCCTCTTGCCATGGTGAAAAAGGGATCGATATCCGAACCATGCCTGCTATGGGACGGGTTGCCAATGACAACCCGTGGAAAGCGTTGCACAAGATCCTGCACGGCCATCCCGGCGAATACATGCCGGCCTGGCAGGTAGCCCTGTCGCCGAAGGCAGTCAAGGACATCCTCGCCAAGATGCAGAAGCTGCCGGAGAAGCGGCGCTAACAGCCAACTGGCCGGCAAATGGTGATCAGACGAATCGGCGAGCCTGTTACGGGCTCGCCGTTTTTATTCGCGAGGGGCACTCTTTGATGCAGGCCAGTTACGACAGGGCCGCCACCAAGCCGTCGAACATCGGTTTGCCGTCGTCACCGCCAAGCTCGGCGTCGGCCAGGCGTTCCGGGTGCGGCATCATGCCCAGCACATTGCGTTCACTGTTAAGGATGCCGGCGATATCCCGTTGTGAGCCGTTCGGGTTGGCACCGTTGCCCTTTGAACCGTCGGCGTTGACATATCGAAAGGCGACACGGCCCTCGCCCTCCAATTCATCGAGGGTCGCCGCGTCGGCGAAATAATTGCCGTCATGATGGGCAATCGGGATGCGGATGATTTCGCCTTCGGCATAGCGGTCGGTGAACAGGGTGTCGTTGGTCTCGACTTTCAGGTGCACGTCTTTGCAGACGTAAAGCAGGTTGGCATTGCGCATCAATACGCCGGGCAGCAGGCCGCATTCCGTGAGAATCTGAAATCCGTTGCAGACGCCGAGTATGGGCACGCCCTTGTTGGCCCGGGCCACCACCTCGCGCATGATCGGCGAATGCGATGCCATGGAACCGGCGCGCAGATAGTCGCCATAGGAAAACCCGCCCGGCACCGTGATCAGATCGACATCCTCGAAATCGCTGTCGCCGTGCCAAACCATCAGCGGTTCCGATCCGACGGCGTGCATGAGCGCGACCTGCATGTCGCGGTCGCAGTTGGATCCGGGGAAGACGATGACGGCGGCTTTCATATCGGCGCGGTAGGCCCTTACCCGATCTCGACCGAATAGTTTTCGATCACCGTGTTGGCGAGTAGTTTCTTGCACATTTCCTCGACCGCGGCGTGGGCCTGGGCCTCGTCCGTCTCGGCGAGTTCGAGCTCGATGAACTTACCCTGGCGGACGTCGTTGACACCGTCGAACCCGAGTGATCCGAGGGCGTGCTGGACGGCCTTGCCCTGTGGGTCGAGGACACCGTTCTTGAGGGTTACGTGGACTTTTGCCTTCACTGCATCACCTCCGGGCCTTTCAAGTCGCGGGGCCCGCCTTCGGGCAGGATGCCGAGGCGCCGGGCCACTTCTTGGTATGCCTCCTCGACTCGGCCGAGGTCGCGGCGGAAACGGTCCTTATCCATGCGTTCGTTGGTTTCGATATCCCAGAGCCGGCAATTGTCCGGGCTGATCTCGTCGGCCAGGACGATGCGCATCTGTTCGTTGTCCCAAAGCCTACCGAATTCGAGGCGGAAATCGACAAGGCGTAGACCGATCCCTAGGAACAGCCCCGACAGGAAGTCATTGACGCGCAGGCTGAGCGCGACGATTTCGTCCATGTCCTGAGGATAAGCCCAGCCGAAGGCGGTGATGTGTTCCTCGGTGACCAGCGGGTTGTCGACTTCCTCGGATTTGTAATAGTACTCGACGATCGAGCGGGGCAGGGCAGTACCCTCCGGCATGCGGTAGCGTTCGGCGAGCGTCCCGGCGACGACGTTGCGGACACAGACCGTGATCGGGATGATCTCGACTTCACGGACCAGTTGTTCACGCATGTTGAGGCGGCGCAGGAAATGGGTCGGTACACCGATCTCGTTCAAGCGGCTCATCAGGTATTCGGAGATGCGGTTGTTGAGCACACCCTTGCCGGTGATGACGCCGCGTTTGGTGTTGTTCTGTGAATAGGCGTCGTCCTTGAAATACTGGACGAGCGTCCCCGGTTCCGGCCCTTCGAAAAGTACTTTGGCCCGGCCCTCGTAGATTTGTCTGCGTCTTGCCATGAGTCTCCACCCGATAAAGGCGCCGGGCCGTCGTTCCGGCACCGCGATGGACCCGATCGATAGCCCCCTAATAGCAGGAGTTCTGGGGGAACACAATCGCGCGCTTGGCCGTCTTCTCGCCCTTGTGATCAAAGGCGAATAGGCTCATACGGCACCTCGTCGGGGCGTCCCGAGGCGAACAGCCAGCGCGGTGTTTCACCGATCATTTCCGGCGACGGCAAGGCAATCAGCGACGAACTGACGGTACTGAAACCGGTGTCGGTGACGACGTTCATGGCGCCTCCAGGTCCGGCTTCGGCGTCGAAGTCCCGGGTTCCCAGAAGGGCTTGCCAGGCCCACCAATCGCCGTTTTCCGGTTCGGGGGCCTGAGCGGCGCGGAAGCGCTCGAGATTTCGCCGCATGCGGGGCGATTCGGCGTCGTTGAGGTCATAGGCGGTGATCATCGACACCCCCTCCGGAATAGGAAAAGCCTGGACCCGGTTGCCGGCCTCTCCCGTCGATTTGATCCAGTAGGCCTCTAATGCGTCGGCGACGACCAGGTTGAAGCTACGGTAGCTCGTCGGCTCGATCATCGCCAACGCTTCCGCCGCGGCCCGCGCTTCGGCATGGTCGACCGCCTCGAGGGGAAGTTCGCCGCGGCTGCGTTTGTCGTCTGCAGGGCCCAGCGACCGACGGCGGTTGAGGATGGCGGCGACGATACCGTCGTCACCCAGCGCCAGCCATGTGCCGCCGGCCAGTTCATCCAAACCGGCGGTGACATGGTCCCGGTCCGGCCAATGCCGGGCCGGTGGCAGCCACGGGCGGTCGGCCATTTCATCGCGATTGGCGGCGACTATGAGCGGCCAATCGTGGCCGGGCCGACGAAGGATGACGAGAGTACACATGTGTCCTTACTTCATCGAAGGTCTTGACCATAAATCCCAGGCCGTGCCGGGCGAAGCGAGTGTTGCACGGGACTGTGCTAGGCGGTAAAACTCGGCGCGATTCGAAACACGGCGGCAATCAAAGGGGACCCAGATGTCCGATACTTTCCGCGATCGTGAAAAGGGCTATGAAGCAAAGTACAAACACGATCAGGAGTTGGAATTCAAGGCGACGGCGCGGCGCGACAAACTTTTCGGTTTGTGGGCGGCGGTCAAGATGGGCTATGCCGAAGGTCTGGCGAAGGACTACGCAATGGAGATCGTATCCCTCGAACTGGATAAGCCGGGCTCGCAGGCCGTGATCGAAAAGATCACGAGCGACTTTGACGAACACGGTATTTCGATCGATGAGAAGGAGTTGCGGGCCGAACTGGATCGGTTTTACGCCATCGCCCTGTCCCAGTTATACTCCGAGTTTCCGGATGCCCTTGAGACCGACCACGAAAACGTCGGTTAATTTGGAAAAATCCCATTTTCTGAAGACGACTCGAACCTGTCACTTGAGGCAGGGCCCTTACGACCATATATAGCGCCCGATACCCAATAGGGGACGGACAAAATCGCACGGAGCGGACAATGATTGATTCTATAGAAGATCGTAAGAAGGCCCACGAGAGCGTTTTCAAAAAAAAGAAGACATCCGCTTCAAGACCGAGGCACGGCGCAACAAGCTTTTGGGCCTTTGGCTGGCCGAGGCCTTCGGAATTGCAGGCGAGGAAGCGGACGCCTACGCCAAGGAGGTCGTCATCGCCGATCTCGAAGAGCCGGGTATCGAAGACGTTGTCCGTAAGGTCATGGCCGATATTGAGCGCCACGGCGTCGATATATCGGATGCCCAGATCCGCGCCAAGATCGACGAACTGGATGATGTTGCCTTCGATCAGGTCTGCGACGAAGAGGGCATCGAACACTAAACGGCCAAGCAGCCGATCATCCCTTCATGCCTTCGACCAACCCCCGTGCCGCTGTCTCGATGATGAGGCCGTCGTACGACATCATCAATAAGGCATAACCACGATCCACCATGGCGCGGCCTTTTTCGGTGTCCATCGCCAACCCGCCGAGAGCGGCGGGTGAGGCGAGGATCGCGTTTTCCGCCTTGGCCACGGCATCGAGAAATTTTGGGTGATCGAACTCGCCCGGAATTCCGAGACTTTGCGACAGGTCGAAAGGCGCGATGAAGGCGACATCGATGCCGTTGACGGCAAGGATTTCATCAATGTTTCGGACGGCTTCGGCCTGTTCAATCATGACGATCGTAAGCAAATTGTCGTCGGCCCCGGCGGCGTAATCAAAGGTGCTCTGCCGCCAACGGCTGGGGGCAAAAAAAGGGGCGAAACCCCGGGTTCCGATTGGCGGATAGCGCATTGCCGAAACGGCTGACCGCGCTTGCTCAGCGGAAACCACGAGCGGAAAGAATATGCCCAGCGCTCCGGCATCCAGCGCCTTCTTGACCATCCATGGATCCGTTGCCGGAACGCGCACTAGCGGAACCGTGTGCGACACGGCGGTGGCGTTGATCATCGCATGCATCGATTCGGGTCCGATCGGGCCGTGTTCCATGTCAATTGTCAGCCAATCGAAACCCGCCGCGGCCAACACCTGGACGAGTTGTGGGCTTGGCATGGAGACGAACGTGCCGATCGCCGGAGATCCGGCAGCGATCGTCTGTTTCAGAGGATTGACCAGTGCCGTCATGAAGAGATTACGTTTCGCCGAATACGCGCGAGAAGATTCTGTCGACGTTTTTGGTATGGTAGGCCATATCGAACAGGCCCTCGAGCTCGGCGTCTCCAATGTGTGCATTGACGTCGCGGTCGGCCTTAAGAAGGTCGAGGAAATTGCCGCGTCCTTGCCAGACCAGCATGGCGTTGCGTTGCACTCCGGCGTAGGCGTCCTCGCGGCTCATGCCGGCCTGGGTCAGGGCCAGCAGAACACGCTGCGAGAAGATCAGTCCGCCCAGTTGGTCGAGGTTATTTTGCATGGCGTCCGGGTAGACGAGTAGTTTTTCGACGACGCCGGCCAACCGGTTCAAGGCGAAATCGAGCGTGATCGTCGCGTCCGGTCCGATCATCCGCTCGACGGACGAGTGCGAGATGTCGCGTTCGTGCCACAGGGCCACATTCTCCAGTGCCGGCAGCACGGCGGAACGCACGATACGGGCGAGACCGGTCAGGTTTTCGGTCAAGATAGGATTGCGCTTGTGTGGCATTGCCGATGAGCCCTTCTGGCCTTTCGAAAAGAACTCTTCGGCTTCCCGTACCTCGGTGCGCTGCAGGTGGCGGATCTCGACGGCGACATTCTCCACGGAACTGGCGATGACGGCGAGGGTCGCGAAGAACTGGGCGTGGCGGTCGCGCGGTATGACCTGGGTCGAGATCGGTTCCGGTGCCAGCTCGAGCATGGTGGCGACGTGTTCCTCGACGGCTGGATCGATATTGGCGAACGTCCCGACAGCGCCCGAAATGGAACAGGTGGCGACCTCGTCGCGGGCTTGGACGAGGCGTTGGCGTCCGCGCTCGAACTCGGCGAAAAACCGAGCGAACTTGAGGCCCAAGGTCGTCGGTTCGGCATGAATGCCATGGCTGCGCCCCATGCACGGGGTGTCGCGATGCTCGTAGGCGCGCTTCTTGAGTGCATCGAGGACGCGGTCCATGTCCTTGATCAGAATGTCGGCGGCCTGTTTCAGTTGCACGGCGAGACAGGTGTCGAGCACGTCGGACGAGGTCATGCCCTGGTGGACAAACCGCGAATACTCGCCGATGTGCTCGGCCAGTTCGGTCAGGAAGGCGATGACGTCGTGTTTGGTTTCACGCTCGATGGCGTCGATCCGTTCGATCCGCTGCTCTGTGTAGGGCTTGTCACCGTTCACCCATACGGCCTTGGCCGCCTCTTCGGGGATAACGCCCAGTTTCGCCTGGCCGTCGCAGGCATGGGCCTCGATTTCGTACCAGATGCGGAATTTGTTGGCGGGTTCCCAGATGGCGGCCATCTCGGGACGGGAATAGCGTGGGATCATCGGAACTGCTCTTTGTACAAAGGATCGTAATCGAAAAGGACCGGGTTGGTGGTATATTCTCCCCCACGGGGTAAGTAAACCGGAAGCACTCCATGGACGCATCCTCCACAGGGCGACCGACTAAGGACACCATTCCCTATTTCGACATTGCGGATGGCGGCCCCATCGACCTGTGCGGCTTGGCGCCGGAGCGCCTCGAATCCCTAATTGAGGCAGGGCGTGACCACTATGGGTCAGCGGCGCTCGCCGTCGGCGACAGGATATCGCGAAACTGGCTGACAAAGGCCCGAAACCCCTATGTCGAAGAGATCGACCGTATCGCGGGAACCATCGGCACCGCCGGCGCCTTTCTACTCAACCTCTCTTATGAATGGACTTGCACGACCGGCATCGGTCGCGACCCGTCCGGACGCGGCAACCGGCTGTTGCGCACGCTCGATTGGCCGCTCGACGGCCTCGGCCGCAATGTTATCGTCGCCCGCCAGGCCGGGCCGGCAGGTGACTATTACAGTGCAACCTGGCCAGGCTTCACCGGTGTTCTGACGGCGATGGCACCCGGGCGTTTCTCGGCCGCTATCAACCAGCCGCCCATGCGCCGCTGGACCCCGAGTTGCTGGTTCGACTGGGTGATCAACCGGGGCCGCACCTGACGGAGCCGCGCCTTGCCACCCGTTCACCTGTTGCGCAGGGTTTTCGAAACCTGTGCGAGCTTCGACGACGCCCTCCGTCTGTTGGCGGAAACGCCGCTTGCGTTGCCGGCTTTCTTTACCCTGAGCGGTAACGGGGTGGACGAGGGGGCGGTCATCGAGCGCGACGAGACGCGGGCCTGGGTCCGGCACTCGCCGTCGGCCGCCGCCAACCATTGGCTCAACGGCGGAAATCCGGGCGACCGAATGCGCGGCGAGGACAGCCCGGGACGCGTGGCCTTGATGGAGCGCGTGCGTGATGGCGCTGGTGATGGGTTCGATTGGGTGCAGCCGCCGATCCTTAATGGCACGACGCGCCTTACCGTTGTCGCCAACGCCAATGCGGGCACCTTCATTGTCAAGGGCTTCGAACGGGACGGACCGGTTACGGCACCATTTACCCTCGGTGAGCTATTGACGTGAGTCAATCCCATCACAGTACCCGATCTGTATGATGGTGACCCAGGAGAGGTAGCCAGCGGCGGTCGCACCTATACGAACCGCCGCCGTCGGTCGGCGCCGAACCGACCGCGTTGACAGGGGGAGAATATGGCGATTTCCAAGGAAACATTGGACGACCTTGCCGAACGGCGCCAACGGATTTCTGCGGGCGGCGGTCTCGATAAGGCTGAAAAACGCCACGAAAAGGGGCTCCTGACGGCACGCGAGCGGATCATGCGCCTGGTCAATCCGGATTCCTTCCAGGAGGTCGGCGCCCATGTTCGCCACTCGGCGACCCACTTCGGCATGGCGGAAAAGGAACTGGCCGCGGACGGCGTCATAGTTGGAACCGGATACACGGCGGACCGTATGGTCGCAGTCGTCAGTCAGGACTTTACGGTTGCCGCCGGCACGTTGGGTAAGTCTCATGCCCAGAAGATCGTCGACATCATGCGGTTCGCCAAGAAGGTCGGCGCGCCTTTGGTCGCCTTCAAGGACTCCGGCGGTGCCCGCATTCAGGAGGGCGTCGATGCGCTGTCCGGCTACGGCCGCGTGTTCTACAACAATGTTCTGCTCTCCGGCGTCGTGCCGCAGATCGCCGTTATCGCGGGGCCCTGTGCCGGCGGTGCCGCCTATTCGCCCGCCCTCATGGACTTCGTTATCATGACGGAGAACAACGCCCGCATGTTCATTACGGGCCCGGAGATCATCAAAGCCGTCACCGGCCGCGAGACGACCATGGAGGAGATCGGCTCTGCCGCCGTCCACGCGACGGTCAGCGGCAACGCCCATCTGGTCGCCCGCGACGACGAGCACGCGATCGCTCTCGTCCACGAGTTGCTCAGTTATCTGCCGTCGAACAACATGGAGGATCCACCGCACCGACCGTCGGCCGACTTCTCCCTGGATCCGAACCCGGCCTTCGACGCCCTCGTCCCTGAGGATTCGTCGATGCCATTGGATGTGCGCGAGGTCATCGACCACGTCACCGATCCCGGTCGTTTCCTCGAGATCCATGCCGGCTGGGCGCGCAACCTGATCATCGGGTTCGCCCGCGTCGAAGGCATGGTCGTCGGCATCCTCGCCAACCAGCCCATGGAAAAGGCCGGCGCCCTCGATATCGATGCCTCCGACAAGGGGTCGCGTTTCATCCGGTTCTGCAACATCTTCAACGTCCCGCTTCTGACCCTGGTCGATGTGCCCGGCTTCCTGCCCGGCGTCGAGCAAGAGCGGGGCGGCATCATCCGTCACGGCGCCAAGATGCTTTATTCCTATGCGTCGGCGACGGTGCCGAAGATCACGGTTATCCTGCGCAAGGCCTACGGCGGCTCCTATCTCGCCATGTGTGCCCAGGAAATGGGAGCTGATTTCGTTTTTGCTTGGCCGAGCGCCGAAATCGCCGTCATGGGGGCCGAGGGCGCCGTCCGCCTACTTTACCGCAAGGAACTGAAGGAGGCCGAAGACCCGGTCGCGCGGGCCGCCGAACTGGCCGCCGAATACCGGGCCGAGTTCGCCTCGCCTTACCTGTCGGCGGCGCACGGTTACATCACCGACGTCATCGAACCGGCCGAAACGCGCTGGAAGATCGCGCTGGCCCTTCGCAAGGCCTTGGCCAAAAGAGAGTTGCGGCCGCCCAAGAAACACGGCAACAATCCAGCCTGACGAAAAAGGAATAAGAGGGGATGGGGGAACAGGTCTTACTCTCGCTGGCGATCTACGGGCTCGCCATCGTCATCTCCTTCGTCGTCGCCGTGATGATCAAGGGCATCGTCGTCGCGCTGCCGATGATGGGCCGTGTGTCGGCGAAACCGGAACCGACGCCAAATACCCGTTCCGTCGAAACGGCGCCACCGGGGATTCCGCCCGAACATGTGGCGGCGATTGCCGGTGCCGTCGCCGCGATGGTCAAGGTGCGCCACATCCTGCATATCGAAGACCACCACAGCGGCCGCGATTGGATGACCGAGGGTCGCATGATCCATCAGACATCCCACTACGTTCCCCGCCGCGGGCGGCGGTGAGACTGACCGACCTAGGAGGTAAGTGACCGTGTTGAGAAAGTTCAAGATTTCCGTCGACGGCCGGCCCTACGACGTGACCGTGGAGGAACTCGAAGAGGACGGCGGATCGCTCTATCCGGACACCAAGGCGATGGCGGCGTCGGCACAACCGGTGACCAGCGCCGCGCCAACGTCGCAGCCGAAAGCCACCGCGGCAGCAAAACCGGCAGCGGACGCCGGTCCCGGCGATATCGTCAGCCCGCTCGCCGGTGTCGTCCATGCCATCTCGGTCGCGGTCGGCGATGAGGTCGGCGAGGACACGCAGATCTGCATCATCGAGGCGATGAAGATGAAGACTGTCGTTGCCGCGCGCTGCACCGGCAAGGTCACTGCCATCGCTGTCAACGAGGGCGACGGCGTGGAAGCCGGCCAAGTCTTGATGACGGTCGCCTAACGGCCGTCTGAGCCCATGGAAAACGTCAACCTCCTCAATATCTTCCAAGGCCTGGCGACGCTCGCCGATTCGGATCCGCCGGTCATGATCATGCGCATCTTCCTGATCGCGCTCGGCATGGCGCTAATCTATCTCGGGCGCAAGGGCATCCTCGAGGCCCTGTTGATGATCCCCATGGGCCTCGGCATGGTGACGATCAACGCTGGCGTCCTGTTTCTCGAGGACGGCCGCCACGGGACGCTGTTCGTCGATCCATTGGTCACGGATGTCGGCGAGTTGATGACCACCCTGCAGGTCGACTGGTTGCAACCGGTATACACGCTCACCTTCTCCAATGGCCTGATCGCCTGCATGGTATTCATGGGCATCGGCGTGCTGTTGGATGTCGGTTTCGTCATGGCGCGGCCGTTCCGCAGCATGTTCATTGCGCTCTGCGCCGAGCTCGGCACCGTCGCCGTGTTTCCCCTGGCCCAGTGGTTCGGGTTGTCGACCGCCGACTCAGCGGCCGTTGCCACCATCGGCGGCGCTGACGGGCCGATGATCCTGTTCACGTCGCTGATTCTGTCGGACGACCTGTTCGTTCCGATCACTGTGGTTGCTTATCTTTATCTCGGCCTCACTTACGGCGGTTATCCCTACCTGATCAAGCTGATGGTACCGAAACACATCCGCGGTATGCGCATGGAACCGGAGAAAGTACGCGAGGTGACGGCGGGCGAGAAGATCACCTTCTGCGTCGCCGCCTGCACCTTGCTGAGCCTCCTATTCCCGGTGGCCGCACCCTTGTTCCTGTCGCTCTTTGCGGGCGTCATCGTCCGCGAGTCGGGCCTGACCCATTTCGCCGAACTCTTTTCCGGACCATTGCTCTACGGCGCCACCTTCTTCTTGGGGCTACTGCTGGGCGTCCTCTGCGAGGCCAATACCATCCTCAATCCGGGCGTCTTGATCCTGCTGCTGCTCGGCATCGTGGCCCTGACGATTTCCGGCATTGGCGGTATCCTCGGTGGCTACGTGCTCTATTTCGCGTCCGGCAAAAAATTCAATCCGGTGATCGGCATCGCCGGCGTCAGCTGCCTGCCGACAACGGCCAAGGTGGCGCAGAAATGCGTTGCCGAGGTCAACCCCGACGCCGTCGTTCTGCCGCATGCCTTGGGCGCCAGCATCTCCGGCGTCATCACGTCGGCGATCTTCGCTGGTATCTTCATCGCCGCCGTCGGCGGCATCTAGGGACCAACCAACCCGCTTTATGTCTGATTCCCACGTTTGGCGATGACATACCAAGCCAAGCCGGCGGCCTGCAGGATCAGCATCATGGCGAAGCCGGCCTGGAAGCCTTCCGCCGGATAGCGGCCCGATTCGGTTCTCGGCCACAGGTCGATGACGGCGCCGATGCCCCATTGGGCGGCGAAGGCGCCGAAGAACGAAAGCACGTTGATGCCGGTGACGACGCGCCCGGCCAGTTCCGGGCGGAACTCCTGGGGCAGGGCGGCGTAGGGCAGGATGCCGGCGGTGCCGAAGAAGCCGAACAGCATCCAGGCCAGCAGCGCCCCGTCGGTCCATGGCAGGACGAGGGCGATCTGGACGACGGCGAACAGGGCCATGCCGGTGACGGCGACGCTCATGATCTTGATGCCATAGCGCCCGAGATGCACGGCGATGGTGCCGCCGGTCAGGTTGCCGGCGATCATAGCGGCGGCGACAATAAACAGGTACTGGGCGACGGCGTCGCGGGGTAGGCCGGCGACGTCGGTCAGCCACGGGCCCGACCACAGGCTCTGGATGGCCAGGAAGGTCGCCTGTGAAGCGACGCACAGGGGCGCGATGCGCCAGAACCGGGCTGCCGAAAAGACCTCGCGGACGCCGCGGAGTTGGTCGGCGAACGACTCGCCTGCACCGGCGCCGAGGCCGCGTTTCGGCACAATGAAAAACAGTATTGCGGCGGCGGCCAGGGACAACCCGGCAAAGACGAGGAAGACACCGCGCCAATCGGTGACGGCCAAAGCGCTCTCCACCGGCACGGTACCGGTCAGCGCGCCGAGGCCGCCGGCTGCCATCTGGAAGCCGTTGATGAGCGGGATGCGGTCGGGCGGAAACCACATGACGTAGGCCTTGAAGGCGGCCATCAGGCAGGCCGAGGTGCCGAGCCCGATCAGCGCCCGGCCGATGATCAGGGTGTCGAGCGATTGGGCGAGTGAGAAGATCAACGCACCGGCAGCCGCGATCACCAGCAGCGCCGCTTCGGTTCGCCTGGGGCCGAAGCGGTCGAGCAGGATCCCAAGCGGCAGCTGGAAGGCGGCGAAGGCAAGGAAGTTGGCGCTGGTCAGGAGCCCCAAGTCGCCTGCCGTCAGATCGAGCTCGCGGATCAGGTCGGGCGCGATCACCGCGTTGACCACCCGCAAGAGGTACGACAGGTAATAGCCAAGGGCGAACGGCAGGAAAACGCGGGCGAGGATCACGGACAGTTGTTTCCTAATCTCCAAATGGGGGTGCCTCGGCGGCAAACGGAATGCGATAATAGCCCAAGGACGCGGCCGGACGAGCCGCAATCGACGGAGAGGAGCCGATGAACGGCGCCGGCAGGCAAAAGGACGGCAGTTGGGACCGCGACATCCAGGCGATCAGCGACTGGATCATCGGCCACGCCATCGAAGGGCACGACCTGGCCGAAACCCTCGACGGCGTCTGCGAAAGGGCGCGGGCCGCCGGGCTGCCGGTGGCGCGGGTCCACGTCGCCATGACCACCCTGCATCCCATGTTTGAGGCCCGTTCGTTGCGCTGGAACGAGACGGGCATCGGGTTGCGGGAAAATTACCCTCACATAGACGGACCGGGCGACGACTGGCTGAGAAGTCCGCTTCGGCCCCTCATCGAGGCTGGCCGGCGCGAGGTGCGCTATCCGATGGAGAGCAAGGGCTCGTGGCGTGACTATCCGCTTCTTGTCGATCTCGCGGCGAAGGGCTTCACCGACTACTTCGGCGCCGTCAGCCCGTTCGCGCCGGAAGAGGAGGCCCGGGCCCGCCAGGACGGTATGCTCATGGCCTGGGCGACGCGCCGGCCGGGCGGTTTCACGAAGACCCATCTCGCCGCCATCCGCCGCTTGCAGATGCGCTTTGCGGCGGCGGCCAAGATCGCCAATCGCGAGGAGACGGCGTTCAACATCTTGACCGCTTATCTCGGCGGCGACGCCGCCAGCCGGGTCCTTGATGGCCAGATCAAGTTGGGCGACGGCGACGTCATTCCCTCCGTCATCTGGTATTCCGACCTGCGCCACTCGACGGACCTGGCCGACACCCTGCCGGGCGAAGCCTTCCTCGCTGTCTTGAACGACTACTTCCGCTGCACGGCCGGCGCCGTCCTCGACCATGGCGGCGACGTGCTTCGTTTCATCGGTGACGCGGTTCTGGCCATCTTCCCCATCGCCGAGGGGCGCTTTACCACCGAAGAGGCCTGCTCTCGGGCTATAGAGGCGGCGAGCGACGCCGATCGGCGCATCGCTGAGCTCAACGCGGACCGGGGAACGACGCCCGGCTATCCCGTCGCCTCCGGCCTGGCGCTGCATGTGGGTCCGGTCCTGTTCGGCAACATCGGCGTTCCCGAACGGGTCGAGTTCTCGGTCATCGGCCCGGCCGCCAATGAGGTCTGCCGCCTTGAGGGTAAGACCAAGGACCTCGGCCGCTCGATCGTCGTCTCCGAGGCCTTCGCCAAGGAACTGGACCTCGACTGGCAGGACTTGGGCGAACACGAACTGAAGGGCGTCGGCACCACGCGCCGTATATTGGCGCCGCCTGCTTGAGACGGGCCGTCCGACCCCCGGCCGACACCTGACCGAACCCCGGCCGACACCTGGCCGATCCAGGCCAAGCGCTTGCTGCCCGGCGGCCTTTCTTGCTGTCCCATCAACGATCGATGCGGGCGGCGGCGCGAAATGTCCATATATGTCCATAACCGTCTATGGAAAATCTCTTGCGGCCGATTCCACTCGTTCCTCGTGGGAAAAAATTTCCAAGTTTGTGCCAACTTGTAGGCATCCCGACGGTTTCAGCATCCGCTAAGTATAGGAATTTATAGCAATATTCGGGCAATCAGTAAAGAACAAAAATTGAACATACTGGTGTTGCCATTACCCGTAAGTCCGATCCCGCGATGGTTTTGTCGGTATTTACAGAGAGTGGAAATTACTCAAATGAGTGAGAGATATTGAAGTGGACGACGCGACCGCGTTACCGGATCGTCCGCAAAATCCCTTCTCGGACATCGGGTCGACCCATCGAAAGGGTCTCCAGACCAAAAGAGCGGACACCCACTACGGCCATTTCGCCTAAGGCGAAACGAAAAAAGCCCCTATCTACGGTTGTCTCGCAGAAAAAGTACATGGCGTTGCCCGATTATGGTGCGATCTGCGCAAGTTACGGCAACCTGTTGAATCCTTGTGTTCAAACCATGACATATCTCAATGGGGGAAGCCGGGATGGATGATCTGACGCAATTGATCGACGACATTTATGCTGCGCTTTTGGAGCCGGAGCGGCGGGACGACGTTCTGAAGTCCATCGTTAACCAGACTGGTGGCGACAATGGGATCTGGTTCGTGCCCCATCTCCAGGACTTCAATAACTCGTTTCTGGGATTCACGCTGCCCGAGGAAATCCTGAGGCCCTGGTTCGAACACTATCACGCGGTAGATTCATGGCACGCGGCTGCGAAGTTTCATTCGGTTGGTTCCGTCATGAATCTGACCGAAAGCTACCTACGCCGACATCAGGGTAATGACGAGATGTACAACGACTATTGCCTGCCAACGCTAGAAGCCGCCGGCATGTCGGCCTTAAGATTGGGTGACCATGGTGATTTGAATTCAACGGTGGCCATATACAGATGTCCGGGTCGGCCCGACGCGACGGCAGAGCAACTTCGGATATTGGAAATCCTGTCGCCGCATTTACAAAGGTTCTCACAGTTGTATTCCCGGCTGGCGGAGGCGGACCAGCATCAGCACCGGTTTTCGGATTTCCTCGACGGCCTGGGGCGGGGTATCGTTTTGACCGATCCGACGGGCCGCATCCATTTCGCGAACACTGCAGCGCTTGAAGTTCTCGAACGGCGCGATGGCTTATCCGACTTTGGCGGGGTCTTGCGCCTGGCAAGTCGGTCCGATTCCCTAAACCTGATCAACATCATCCGCGATACCGCCTTAGGCTTGAACCCAATCTTAGTCGTCCGTGAACAACCCCTAACGTCCTGATTGGGTGGCGGATTTCGGCTTTCCCAAGTATTCCGAATTGCAGAAAACCGGGAGTTGTGCCCTTGGTTTCTTGCGATATCGGAGGC
>Ga0056126_10000234_pt1 | contig 21712 bp, 17 predicted proteins | sample WorMetLIZAISLAND_FD_71117 | JGI IMG/M metagenome (GOLD analysis project Ga0056126, IMG submission 71117) | Marine gutless worms symbiont microbial communities from Max Planck institute for Marine Microbiology, Germany - Inanidrilus manae... ...
GGCGTGACGGCTTCCTTCGTCTCAATTCCAGGACCGCAAAATCGCCGAAAAAAAGCGCACAACAGCAACCGCAGATCAAATCCGACAACCTGACACCGCGTTTTTACACGGCCACGGGGTATTCCGGAAATGCGGAAGCAAACGCGATCCAACGCGAAGCGCGACGGGCGGTGCCGAATCGTGAGATTGTTCCGGCGGACGGGTGGCGCGATTGGGTTGGACGGCCCCATTGACGGAAGCTGGGCGCGGGCGTGCAAGGCCCACTCGATTGACGCGCCGACCCTCACAACGGAGACCCAATACGTGACGAGGACGAAAGCCCGTTTGACATCGGCCGGCAACCCCCCCTTTGTCTCGGAGCCGGAGGGCCGGCTGCGAACGGGGCGCCCGCCGCTTTGATAATTCGTTTCTCAATCCCTAGATTGAAGGTGGTGACACCGGAGATGATCTCGCATCCGTCCGGCTGCGTACAAAACACCAACGCAGGCTGAGCGGGCTTTCCCATTGTTCGACGAAGCATTGAAGCAAATAAGTAATCGCAGCGGAACGAAGGCGCCCGTCGCTGTCCTGTCGGACACGCGTTTGTCATACCCCGCAGTCGACGGTGAGGTTGACGTGCTGCGCGGCATCACCATGCATATCGGCACCGGCGAAATCGTCGCGGTGACAGGACCGTCCGGATCCGGCAAATCGTCGTTGATCGCGGTCATCGGCGGCCGCGAGCGCGCCACGGGCGGTCACGTTAACGTCCTCGGTGTCGATCTCAACACGGCAAGCGAGTCGGTACGCACTGAACTCCGCCGCAAAGACATCGGCATCGTGTTCCAATCGTTTCATCTCGTCCCGGCGATGAGTGCGCTTCAAAATGCATCGTTGCCGTTCATGCTGGCTGGCGAGAGGAATGCCGAGCAAATGTCGGCTGAGATGCTGAAACGGGTCGGCCTCGGCCACAGACTGAACCACAGGCCCTCTGCACTCTCCGGCGGCGAGCAACAGCGCGTTGCCATCGCCCGGGCGTTTGCGTCTGCGCCGCGCCTGGTCCTCGCTGACGAGCCCACAGGCAACTTGGATCAGGAGACAGGCGACGAAGTTGTAAGCGCCATGTTCGACCTTGTCCGCGACACCAAGGCGTCGATGCTCATGGTCACGCATGACAAGTTGCTCGCCGACCGGTGTGACCGCACCATTGCCATCGATGCCGGCAGAGTCCGTTGATGAGTATTGTCCATCGACGGCCATCGCGGCCTGACCATGGAAGAGCCTTGCGCGCGCTTCTCGCTGCCGAGTGGGCGGCGGGTATTTATGGTCTGAAACTTTTCATCGCCTGCGTCGCCATTGCCACCTTCATGATGGGCGCCGTTTGGGTGCTCGGTGGCGGGTTGTCCAGCATGCTGGCCCGTGGCGGCACGACGTTCCTGGGCGGAGATATCGCGGTAACAACGGCAAACGTGCCTGTGTCCGAGGAAACTCGGGACGATCTGAGAGAACTTGGCCAGATGTCGCAGGTGGCTGAATTGCGATCCTCTGTAAGGGTCGGCGAGACCCGTGTCGCCGTTGAGGTCAAGGGCGTGGACAACGCCTACCCGCTGTATGGCAACGTCGTCCTGGAGAGCGGGCGCGATGTTGAAGCGGTTCTTAGCGGGCCGGGTCCCCGACCTGCCGCGATTGTCGAGCCATCGTTGCTTACCCGGACCGATGGAAAGATCGGTGACACGTTGCGTCTCGGCGACGACGACTTCGTCATCGCCGACGTGCTGTCTTTGGAGCCGGATCGATTGTCCGCCGGGCGTTTCATGATCGGTCCTCGGGTTCTCGTCGATCTTGACGTTCTTCTCGACAGCGGTCTGATCCAGCGCGGCTCCATCGTGGAGTACCGGTATCGGCTTCGCCAGGACACCGGTGCGTCGACCGCGTTGGTCGCCGCTGTCCGGGAATTGCGCCCTCGCACGGGGTGGGAACTCGAGACCCCCGACGATGCCGGGGATCGGGTGTTGCGGACGGTGAATCGGACCACCACATTCCTCGGCATTGCAGGCATCGTTGCTTTTGCCATCGGTTTGTCCGGGGCCTGGGCCGCCGCCAAAGCTTGGATTCGGCGCCGCTCCCGTACCATCGCACTCTATCGACTGTCCGGCGCGACGCCGGGCATGGTCTTCGCATTGCACGCATCGATCTTGGCCATCGCCAGTGCCGTCGGCCTGATTGTCGGACTCGGCGTCAGCGTGGCGGTCGCGTCTCCACTACTCGATATCATCACGGCGCGACTGCACGTCGCCTGGCTTGTCGGCGACATGGTCGATCAAATTGCGGCGGTGGCAACCATCCTCCTGGTCGGTCTCATCGGTACGGGTTTGTTGGCGCTCTCGGGCGCCGCCAGAGTGGCCCCCGGAGCGGCCATGCGCAGTGGCGAGGCCCCACTGTATACGGATCCTCGCCATGCCGTCGTCGCTGGCGTGTTCGTGCTATTGGCGATGGGGGGCGCCGCGATCAGTTTGCCGGTCCCCGGGTTGGCCGTTTTGGCGATGCTCGGGTTCGTGACGGCGATGGGCGTGTTGGCGCTTGCCGCTGCCCTGCTGTCGATTTCCATATCGCGGCTGTCGCCACGCGGCTTTTTCGGCACCATCGTCTGCCAGAGTCTCGGAAGCGTCGGGCACACGGCGACCCGAACGGTGGCAATTGGTGTCGGGATCGTCGGCATCACGGCGATCGTCTCGGCCCAAAGTTCGCTGAGTCGCGCGCTGACACGGGAACTGCCGGAGCGAGTTCCGGACCTTGTGCTCATCGACGTGCAACCGTCTCAGGTCGAAGACATTCGAAGCCGCGTCGCCGCAGACCCGACTCTGGGTGGGCTCCAGGCTGACCCGTTCATGCGGATGACGATCATCGCCATCAATGGCGTGCCGGCGGCCGACGCGTTGCGCCGTGCGGACAAGTCCTGGGTAATCGAGGGCGACCGCAGCTTCTCGTGGACAGCCATGCCGACCGGGGCGGAATTGCTCGGGGGCGCGTGGTGGAATGCGGATTATGTCGGCCCGCCGGTGGTCTCGCCGGAAGAGGATATGATGGAGGCGTTCGATCTGAAGGTGGGTGACACTGTCACCTACAGCGTGTTGGGGCGCAACTTCACGTCCGAGGTCGTCAACATTCGCAAGGAGTATCACCGAACATTCCGGCCGGAATACTTGATGATGGCCTCTCCACAACCTTTCAAGAGCGCGCCGCACACCTGGATCATGAGCCTGCAGGGCGATCCCGGGGGCGCCATTGACCGGTTGATACGCGAGCTGTCCAATGCGCACCCGAATGTCACGAGTATCGATATTCGGCGTATCGTCACACAGGTCCGCAATGTGATCGACGGCGCCACCTTGGCATCGATTTTGATCGCTGTGCTTTTGGTGGTCGCTGGTGCTCTCTCCGTTGCCGCTCTCGTCGCATCCGATGTCGATTCGCGACGCCGCGAGGCGTTGGTATTCTCCCTCGTCGGTGCGTCGCGACGTGAAATCGCCCTGGTCCGTCTGACCGAGGCGGCCGCCGTCGGTGCCGTCGCGGCGACCCTCGGTGGCATCGCCGGCGCAATCGGTGGCTATTTTGTCGTGACCGTAGGGCTGCGCGTTGTCTGGGCACCGGGGATTGCGGTTTTTCTGCTTCCCATCGCCCTTGGACTCGCGGCATCGATCGTCGCCGGGATCGTCGGCGGGCTCGGCGCTGCACCAAGCGGTCGGGGGCAGATGGTCAGGCAATTGACGGCTTGAGCGGTCTCTCCTGCATAGCCCGTCCATGGCTGTCGGCGGCAGATCCTCCATGCGGGATCGACGTCGCAAAACTGATCCGGAACCGGACATCCTTTCGCATACGGCTGAGCGTCCGCCCAGCGGTATGGGCGTGAGTCAAATCTCCGGCGGGAACGAGAGCGATAGGGACATACCGGAAATGCGGAAGGAAACACGAGCCGACGCGAGGCGCGACGGATGACGCGATTGGGCGGGACGGCCCCATTGACAGAAGCGCCACGCCGGCGTGCAAGGCCCACTCATTTGATGCCTCACGGCTCCCAACATCGACCCCAAAGCGACCCCACGCCTGGAAATCGAAGACTGCAACCCATACCGCAGGTTGCTGCCGGCGGCGTCGATGGCGCGGGAGGTGTTGAAGCCGCAGGTCCGGGACCGCATCGACCCGGACCGGGACCTCGGTCACGGCGATTGCCCATGGGCGTGTCGCCAGCTATTGCCGGAGGCGGCGGGCGCGGGCACGGACGGATGCGGCTTTATCGGCCTCACCTTTTGCGAGAGCGGCTTCGGCATCCTGGCGGTAATTCGGGAATGCGCGGCCCAGGACGACGATGGCGTGCAGGCTCCAGGCCCGCACAAAGGGGCGTTTGTGGCCGGTATGGGTTTGGGCCCAGCGGATGACGCGCCCGGCCTGCGGTTCGCTGAGGGAAACCCGCTCGATCATCTGGCAGATGTGCAAGACCGATTGCCAGGAGGTTAGCGAATCCAATGACGAAACCAACTTTTCGGTTCGATCTGGCGTGAGTTCGGTGCCGTCTTCCAGTTCCGCCTTCAAGATCCAGGTCGCGCCATCGGATAGGTGGCCGCTGGGATCGAAGGACAGGTCGACCAGGGCGTCCAAGAAACCCTCGCGGTCCCGCCAGACCGCCTGCGCTTCGGACAGGATGGAAACGGCGACACCATCGAACTCCAGCAGCCTGGTCCTGAGATCATCATCGGGCAAAGTTGGTCCCTCCCATGAATTGCCTGTCCCTCCTGCCCGCCGATGTCGGCCGGCGCCGCGAGGGTTCGTCGGACATTTTACGCCATTGCCGCATCCGCCCGGAGACACGATCCCTTTGCCTTGCGGCATTTGAACCTCCGGCTGGTTTTCCGGAGATTACACCGCGCCGGCGCGATCGCCATCGCCATCGACTTCAGACCTCCGTCGCCTGTTCCGCCGTGACCGCCTCGACGTCTTCGCTCGTCGGCGGCGACCATCCCCGGTCCGTACGCGTGGCGTAAGCGCGGCCCTTGCCGAAGATCTGGGCCTCGTGCTTTTCCATGAGGGCCTTGGATTTCTCCACGTAAGCCGCGTTCCGGTGCAGGGGGACATCGGGGTCGAAGACGGCGGCAAGCTCGGCAAGGATGGAGCGGTCGTCTTCGGTGAATTTCCTCGCCAGCTGTTCCGCATCGAAAGGATGCATGCCCAGCACCTCGTAGGCCGTTCTCGCCGTACGCACACTGCTGTCGAAGGTCTCACGGATGATCTCGCGGCAGCCGGCCGCGTAAAGATCATAGACATGGGAGCGGTCGACGGCCCGGGTAATGATCTGCACCTGCGGATAGGTCATCCGCACATAGCGCACCAACTCGCTGATTTGTTCCTTTCCGTCGATGGCGACGATCAGCAGCCGCGCCCTCTCGATGCCGGCCGCGTGAAGCAGGTCAGGCCGGGTCGCGTCGCCGAAAAACACCTTGAAGCCAAAGGCGCGCAGGAACTCCAGATGCGACGAGCTGAAATCGAGCACCGTCGGTGTATAGCCGGCGGCCCTGAGCATGCGGTTGACGATACCGCCGAAACGCCCGTGACCGACGATAATGATGTCGCCGGGCTCGTCGATCTCGTCGGCGTCGCGCTCCTGGACTTGCGTGAGACGGGGCAGGATCATGCGCTCGTAGAGGATGAACAGCACCGGCGTCAGCAGCATGGAAAGGGCGACGATGAGCAGGAGTTTATCGGCGATGCCTTGCGGGATGACTTGATTGGCCACCGAGAACGACAGCAACACGAAGCCGAACTCGCCGGCCTGGGCGAGCCCCAATCCGAACAGCCAGCGCTCGGCCCCTTCAAGCCGGAACAGACGCGCCAGGGCCAGCAATACGGCGATCTTTATGGCGATCAAGGCCAGGGTCAGGACCAGGATCGAACCGACGTTGTCGAACAGCAAACCGAAGTTGATGCCGGCCCCCACGGTCATGAAAAAGAGCCCCAGCAAGAGCCCGCGGAACGGGTCGATATTGCTTTCCAGCTCGTGGCGGTACTCACTGTTGGCGAGCACGACGCCGGCAAGGAAGGTCCCCAACGCGGGAGACAAACCGACCAGCATCATCAAAAGCGCGATGCCGATGACAAACATGAGCGCGGCGGCTGTGAACAGCTCGCGGAGACCAGCCATGGCGATGAAACGGAAGATCGGGCGGGTCAAGTAGATGCCGCCAAGGATCACCGCAGCAATGGCACCGACGGTGACGAGCGCCCTCTGCCAGCCGTTCAAGCCGGCGACGAGGCTGAGGCCGCCCGCGTGATCGCCGGCCGAATGCTCGGCGCCGTGCCCAACCGCATCCATCAATTCCGGCATGGCCAGTAGCGGAATGAACGCCAGCATGGGGATGACCGCGATATCCTGGAACAGCAGGACGGAGAAACTCGCCTGCCCGCCACCGGTCTTCATCAGGCCTTTTTCGTTCAACGTCTGCAGAACGATCGCCGTCGACGACAGGGCCAGGACAAGGCCGATGGCGAGCGCAATGGTCCAGGGCTGGCCGAGAACTAAAGCGACAGCCATGACGGCACCGATCGTGCCCGCGACCTGCAAGCCGCCGAGGCCGAGAAGCTTGCCGCGCATCTCCCAGAGCAGCCTTGGTTCGAGTTCGAGGCCGACCAGGAACAGCATCATGACCACGCCGAATTCGGCGAAATGCTGAATGGAGACAACGTCGACGCCCATGGTCACCAGTAGGGGACTGATTACGATGCCGGCGATCAGATATCCCAGAACCGACCCGAGCCCGAGACGGGTGGCGATGGGCACGGATATGACGCCGGCGCACAGGAAAACAAAGGCGAGGAGAAGGAAATCCGTCATCGGTCATGAACCTAAAAAGAGGTGAAGGTCTGCGTGGGTCACGATGTCCTTTTCGGCGGCCCGGCCGAAGTCGTAAAAGTCGTCGCGGATTGCCGCCAAGAGCCTGATATATCCGGCGGCATGGGCAGTGATATCGTCGGTCTCCTGGGCCTTCAGGGCGGCGTGCAACACATAGGGCGTGGCAAAGTCCATTTTGCAAAGGCGCGCCGTCTGCTCGAGCGGGGTCAGGAAGGTGCGCAACGGATAGTGCTGATAGCCGGACGGTGTATAGGCGTCCTCGGGGCCGGCCATGGTGATGGCGAGCATCATGGTCTTGCCGGCCAGTTTGTCGCCGCCGGCGCCGTAGGCGAACCCGTGTTCGAGAACGAGATCCAGCCACTCTTTTAGGAGCGACGGCGTCGAGTACCAGAAGAGCGGGAACTGGAAGAGGATGACGTCATGGTCGAGGAGGCGGGTCTGTTCTCTGTCCACGTCGATGTCGTGGCGCGGATATTCGGCGTAGAGATCGACAAAGGTGACACCATCGATATTCCGCGCGGCGTCGGCCATGGCCTTGTTCGCCCGCGAGAACCGCTGGCCCGGATGGGCGTAGTAAACAATGAGCTTTCCCAACTGTCCTCCGGCAACCGAAAATCGTGGGTGAGTGTTAAGGGACTTTGGCTTTGGTCGTTGTTTCTTAGCCCATGCCACGAAAACACCGCCCCTCCCACTTAGTCAATCGGGCTTCAGGGCGCAATGTCCGTTGAACGGCTAAACGGCGCCTCGCAATGACGTCTTTCTAAGTCGGAAGACACCGGGCATAGCCGGCGACCCGGGCCTAAGGCCCGTGCCTGCCCGCCGTCTCGCCGCGGTAGGGATGCGCCTTGTAGATGCCGAGGATCTTGACCTCGCGCGAGAAGAAGCGGAGTTCTTCCAAGGCATTGGCGAGGCCGTCCTGATCCGGGTGGCCCTCGACGTCGGCGTAGAACTGGGCGGCGACGAAGTCGCCCCGGAGATAGCTCTCCAGCTTGGTCATGTTGATGCCGTTGGTGGCGAACCCGCCCATGGCTTTATAAAGAGCCGCCGGCAGGTTGCGCACCCGGAAGACGAAGGTGGTCATGGTGTCCGGATCACTGACATCCGGGACCTGCGGTTCGAGCGCCATGACGACGAAGCGTGTGGTGTTGTGTTCGGCGTCCTCGACGTCGCGCATGAGCGACGTCAGGCCGTACATCTCACCGGCCATCTTCGACGAGATCGCGGCCTGGCTCTTGTCGCCCCACTTGGCGACGTCGGCCGCCGCGCCCGCCGTATCCACATGTTCGACCGGCTCGAAGCCGTGGTTGCTGATCAGGTCGCGGACCTGGCTCAGGGCATGGATGTGGCTGTGGATATGGGTGATGTCGCCCAAGGACGCACCCGGTACGGCGAGCAGATGGTGGTTCACCCGCTGGAAGTGTTCGGCGACGATATGCAGCCCCGAATCGGGCAGCAGGTGGTGGATGTCGGCGACGCGGCCGGCCACCGAGTTCTCGATGGGGATCATGGCGTAGCGCGCCCGGCCCTCGTGGACGGCGGCGAAGGCGTCGTCGAAGGAGCGGCAAGCCAGCGGTTCCATATCCGGATAGGCGCCCTTGCAGGCCATGTTGGAATAGGCGCCTGGCAGCCCCTGGAAGGCGATGATGTTGGATTGTTCGGCCATTGTCGTCTCGTCGTCCCCCACTGGCGTCTTCCCCCGCCGTCCTCCAGCGCCGTCGTCCTCCGCCGGCGTTTTGCGATCAACCGTCGGCCAGCATCTGGCGGGCCCGGTCGAGATCGGCCGGAGTATCGACGCCGAAGGGGACCGTGTCAACGAGAGCGGCGTCGATACGCATGCCGTTCTCGAGGGCGCGCAACTGCTCCAGTTTTTCCCGCGCTTCAAGGACGCCGGGCGGCAGCGACACGAAGCGTTCGAGGGCCTGGCGGCGATAGGCGTAGAGGCCGATGTGGTGATACAGCGGACCGTCGCCGGAAGGGATCGTGGCGCGCGAAAAGTAAAGAGCGCGGCCGACGGATTCACCCGCGCCGAGGCCAACCACGGCCTTGACGACATTGGGGTTGGTCCGTTCCTCAGGCTCGGTGATCTCGGCGATCAGCGTCGCGATGTCGACATCCGTGTTTTCAAGCGGTGTCAAGGCGGCGCGGATGACATCGGGGTCGATGGTAGGCAGGTCGCCCTGGACGTTGACGATGCAGTCGTGGGCACCAGCCGCGTCGATGACTGAAAGCGCCTCGAAGATGCGGTCGGAACCGGACGGGTGGTCGGGATTGGTCATCACCGCCAGGCCGCCCGCGGCCTCGATGGCATCCTTGATGGGCGCATCCCCGCAGGCGACGACGACGGGGCCCAAGTCCGCCTCCATGGCGCGGCGCCAGCAATGCACGATCATCGGCTCGCCGGCGATGTCGGCCAAGGGCTTGTCGGGCAGCCGCGTCGAGGCCAGGCGCGATGGGATCAGTATGACCGGGTTCAGCGTGACGTTCATGGCGCTCACCATAAAGGCCGCCGTGGAGCCTGTAAAAGCCCGGCTACGGGCCGGAGGAATGGCCGGGATAGCGCCTGCGCCTGCCACACAATCGGGTGATTGCGCGCGACGGCATGAACGGGTAGATTCCGGCGCGAATTTTGGAGGGCTCCTTGCATGAAATTCAAGTTGTGGGAAAAGATCGCTTTTGGCGTCCTGATCGCCGCCTGGCTGACGTTCATCAGTAACTTCATCGGCGACACGCTGGTTCAGGCCGAACATTTGGAGACACCGGCCTATGTGGTCGCCGTCGCGGACACAGACGCGGAACCGGCCGAGGCGACGGAGTCCGCCGCCGCCGACGCCCTGGCCCTCCTGGTCTCCGCCGACCCGGCCCGAGGCCTCAAGGTCTTCGGCAAGTGCAAGGCCTGCCACACGACGGAAGAAGGCGGCAAGAACAAGGTGGGACCGAACCTCTGGGACATCGTCGGCAAAGCCAAGGCCAGTTCCGCCGGTTTCAAGTATTCTGGCGCGCTGACCGATCTCGGCGGCGACTGGTCCTACGAGGACCTGGACGCGTTTCTCGCCAACCCCAAAGGCTTCGCGCCGAAGACGAAAATGGCCTTCGCCGGTGTCAAGAAAGCCAGCAACCGGGCCTCCGTCATCCTGTTCCTGCGCGGTTTGAGCGCGGCGCCGAAGGCCCTGCCCTGACGCGCCCCCTGTGGCACCCTCAGTGGACGACGCCCGCCTCCAGCCGCTCATCGCTCTTGCCGAACGGCTAGCCGACGCCGCCGCACCCGTATCGCTCAAGTATTTCCGCAGCGGTATCGGCCACGAGACCAAGTCCGACGAGAGCCCGGTCACCATCGCCGACCGCGAGGCCGAGGCGGCCATGCGATACGTCATCGAGGCCGTCTATCCGGACCACGGGATCGTCGGCGAGGAACACGGGTCCGATCGCGAGGATGCCGATTTCGTCTGGGTCCTCGACCCGATCGACGGCACGCAGAGCTTCGCCACCGGCAAACCCCTATTCGGCACCCTCATCGCGCTCTTGCACCAGGGCCAACCGGTTGTCGGCGTCATGGACATGCCGGCGCTCGGCGAACGCTGGGTCGGCGCCACGGGTCGGCCGACGCTGTTCGATGGCAAGCGCAGTCGAATCCGCCGCTGTGCGGCCCTCGACGAGGCCTGGCTCTACGCCACGTCGCCGCAAATGTTCACCGCTGAGCGCTTCCCGCGCTTCGAGACCTTGCGCCGCGCCTGCTACCGGGCCGTTTACGGCGCCGAATGCCAGGCCTACGGGTTGCTTGCCAGCGGCTGGGTCGACATCGTCTGCGAGGACACCATGCAGCCCTACGACTACGCCGCATTGGTCCCGATCGTCGAAGGCGCCGGCGGGGTTATGTGCGATTGGCACGGCAATGAATTGTCGATGACATCGGGAGGTTCCGTACTGGCCGTCGGCGATCCAGCCCTGCTCGACGCCGCCGTCGAGGCGCTCGCTTCGTAGATTCGGCACAAAAGAAATCGCGGGGCGGTCAAATCTCCGCCATAATCGCCGGCCATACCTTGATCCCATGCCCGCCCCGCCCCAATATTCGGGACATTCGAACGACCGGAAGAAGGATTGGGCCATGCGTCATTTCGCGGCCGTTTTATGGATTGGATTGTTTTGGGCGTCCGTGGCCGCCGCCGGGACGCTCGACGGCGTCGAGGGCAAGCACGGTGTCGCCATGCACGGCGACCTCAAATATGGCCCCGACTTCACGCACTTTGACTACGCCAATCCGAATGCCCCAAAAGGCGGCCTCGTGCGCCAAGGCACCATCGGGTCGTATGACTCCTTCAATGGCTACATCGTCAAGGGCAACTCGGCGGCGGGATTGGGCCTCATCTACGAAGGCCTGACTTCGGCGTCGGCCGACGAGGCTTTCACACGCTACGGCGCCTTGGCCGAAGAGATCTTCATGCCGGAAGACCGCTCCTGGGTCGCCTTCAAGCTCAGAAAAGAGGCGCGCTGGCATGACGGCAAACCGGTCACCGTCGACGACGTCATCTGGACCTACAACACGCTCTTGGAGAAGGGCACGCCGTTCTTCCGTTTCTACTACGGCAATGTCACCGAGGCGGTGAAGGCCGGCGACGGCATCGTTCGCTTCAACTTTGCGCCGGGCGAAAACCAAGAGTTGCCGCTGATCGTCGCCGAGATGCCGGTGCTGCCCAAACACTATTGGGAGACGCGGGACTTTTCGAAGACGACGCTCGAGCCGCCGCTCGGCAACGGCCCCTACAAGATCGAGTCCTTTGAGCCGGGCCGCTCCATTACCTACGTCCGGATCAAGGACTGGTGGGGCGAGAACCTGCCCGTCAACAAGGGCTTCCAGAACTTCGAACGCATCCGCATCGATTACTATAGGGACGGCACCATCGCGCTGGAGGCCTTCAAGGCCGGCGAATACGACTACCGGGCCGAGAACTCGTCGAAGGCCTGGGCCACCTCCTACAAGATCCCGAATGTGGAGAAGGGCCTGATCAAGAAAGAAGAGATCACCCATAACCGGTCTTCCGGCATGCAGGCCTTCGTCTTCAACACGCGCCGCGCCATGTTCAAGGACCGCAAGCTGCGCCAGGCCCTGGCCTATGGTTTCGATTTCGAATGGTCCAACAAGAATTTGTTCTATGGCCAGTACGCGCGCACGCGGAGCTTCTTCGACAACTCGGAACTGGCGGCGACGGGGGTGCCGAGCAAGGAAGAACTGGCGATCTTGGAACCCTACCGTGGAAAGATCCCGAACGAGGTCTTCACCCAAGAGTACAATCCGCCGAAAAATGACGGGTCGGGCAAGATCCGCCGGAACCTGAGGACGGCCTCCAAGCTCCTCAATGACGCCGGCTGGATCATCAAGGACGGCAAGCGGGTCAACGAGAAAACCGGGCAGGCCCTCGAGTTCGAGGTGCTGCTGGTCAGCCCACTTTTCGAGCGCATCGTCCTGCCGTTCTCCAAGAATTTGGAGAAACTCGGCATCAAGGTGACTGTTCGTACCGTCGATTCGTCCCAGTACCGGCGCCGCCTCGACACTTTCGATTTCGACGTTATGGTCGGCAGCTTCGGCCAGTCCCTGTCGCCGGGCAACGAACAGCGCTCCTTCTGGGGATCGACAGCCGCCGACCAGGAAGGCGGGCGCAACATCATCGGCATCCAGGACCCGGTCATCGATGAACTGATCGAGAAGGTCATTGCCGCGCCCGACCGCAAGGGCTTGATCACGGCGGTCAAGGTCCTCGACCGAGTATTGCAATGGGGCCACTGGCTGATTCCGCATTGGCACGCCACCTACGACCGCATCGCCTATTGGGACAAATTCGGGCGCCCCAAGATCACGCCCCTGAGAGGCAACCAGTTCTCCGCCTGGTGGGTCGACGCGGAAAAGGAAAAGGCGCTCAAGGGCAAGCTGGCGTCGGCCAAGTGACCGCCGTCGCCTGATCCATGTACGCCTATATCCTCCGCCGCCTTTTGCTGATCATCCCGACACTGCTCGGGATCATGATAATCAACTTCGTCATCGTGCAGTTCGTCCCGGGCGGACCCGTTGAACAAGCCATTGCCCAGCTGACCGGCGAGGCCGTCGGCGCCACGGCGCGGGTCGGCGGCGAGGCGGGAAGCGAGGTGGCGACGGGACCCGAACAAACCGGCCGACCGGCCGTCGGCGGCACGACCAGCCGCTACCGGGGCGCCCAAGGGTTGCCGCCCGAACTGATCGCCGACATCGAACGCCAGTTCGGCCTCGACAAGCCGGCCCACGAACGTTTCGTCCACATGATGGGCAATTACATACGCTTCGATTTCGGCGACAGTTTTTTCCAGGACAGAAGCTTCGCCCAGCTGGTCGTCGACAAGATGCCGGTGTCCATATCCTTAGGCCTGTGGACGACCCTGCTGGTCTATCTGGTGTCGATCCCCTTGGGCGTCGCCAAGGCGGTACGCGATGGGACCCGCTTCGATGTCTGGACCTCGGGCCTGGTCATCTTCGGCAACGCTGTGCCCGGCTTCCTGTTCGCCATTCTGCTGATCGTGCTCTTTGCCGGCGGGCGCTATTTTGACTGGTTCCCCCTTCGCGGCCTGACCTCACCCAATTTCGATGACCTCGCCTGGTACCAGCAGGTGGCCGATTACTTTTGGCACCTGACCTTGCCCTTGTTGTCGATGCTGATCGGCGGCTTCGCCGGTCTGACCATGCTGACAAAGAACTCATTCATCGAGGAGATCAACAAACAATACGTGATGACGGCGCGGGCCAAGGGCCTGACCCGAAACCGGGTGCTCTACGGCCATGTTTTCCGCAACGCCATGTTGATCGTCATTGCCGGTTTCCCGTCGGCCTTCATCGGTATTCTCTTCACCGGCGCCATGCTGACCGAGATCATCTTCTCCCTGGACGGGCTCGGGCTCATGGGTTTCGAGGCGGCTTTGAAGCGCGACTACCCGATCATGTTCGGCACCCTCTATTTCTTCACGCTCTTGGGCCTGATCATGGGCATCATCGGCGATATCATGTACCACGTCATCGATCCCAGGATCGATTTCGAGGCGCGGGAGGCTTGAGCGCCATGAAGGACGACGCGCCCGTGACCGCCCATTCATCCTCCGAGGCCCTACGGACGGAGCGCTTTTTAGGTCTGCACGTTACCTCGATCACGCGCCGGCGTATCGAGAATTTCAAGCGCAACAAACGCGGATATTGGTCCTTCTGGATTTTCCTGTTCCTGTTCTTCGCCAGCCTCTTTGCCGAGGTCATCGCCAACGACAAACCGCTCCTGGTGCGCTACGACGGTGCCTTCTACGTCCCGGTCTTCACCGAATACCCGGAGACCGCCTTCGACGGCGAGTTCCAGACCGAGGCCGACTACCGCGACGAATTCGTCGTCGAGCTGATCAATGAAAAAGGCTGGATGCTCTGGCCGCCGGTGCCATTCAGTTACGACACCGTCAACTTCGATCTGCCGGTGCCGGCCCCGGCGCCGCCGAGCGACGTCAACTGGCTCGGCACCGACGACCAGGGCCGCGACGTGGTGGCGCGCCTGGTCTACGGTTTCCGCATCTCGGTCCTGTTCGGCCTAGTGCTGACCATCGTCAGCGCCGTCATCGGCGTCTCCGTCGGCGCGTTCCAGGGGTTCTACGGCGGCCTCCTCGACCTTTTCGGCCAGCGCTTCATCGAGATTTGGGCCGGCCTACCGATCCTCTATCTGCTGATCATCATGGCCAGCGTCATCACGCCCAACTTCTGGTGGCTGCTGGGGCTCATGCTGCTGTTCAACTGGATGGGCTTCGTCGGCGTCGTCAGGGCCGAGTTCCTGAAGGCACGCAATCTCGACTTCGTGCGCGCCGCCCGGGCGCTGGGCGTCGGTGATCTGAAGATTATCTACAAACACGTGCTGCCCAACGCCATGGTCGCCACCATCACCTTCATGCCGTTCACGCTTTCCGGCTCGATTACGACTCTGACGGCGCTCGACTTTCTCGGCTTCGGCTTGCCGGTCGGTTCGCCTTCGCTCGGCGAACTCTTGAACCAGGGCAAGGCCAACCTGCATGCACCGTGGCTTGGCATCTCCGGCTTTTTCGTCATCGCCATCATGCTGAGCCTTCTGGTCTTCATCGGCGAGGCGGTCAGGGACGCTTTCGATCCCAGAAAGGTTTACCGATGAGCAAGGTCTACCGATGAGCACGCTCCTCGACATCAGGAACCTGTCGGTAACCTTCGGTACCGGCGCCGGCGAGATCGAAGCGGTCAAGCGGGCGTCCTTTTCCATCAGCAAGGGCGAGACGGTGGCGCTGGTCGGCGAATCGGGGTCCGGCAAGTCGGTGACGGCCCTTTCCGTCATGCAATTGCTGCCCTATCCGCTCGCCCGCCACCCGGAGGGCAGCATTACCTTCGAGGGCGAGGAGTTGGTCGGTGCGCCCGACCGGCGCATGCAGGAGATCCGTGGCGATCGCATTTCCATGATCTTCCAGGAGCCGCTGACGTCCCTCAATCCGCTCCACGCTATCGAGCGGCAGATCTCCGAGGTGCTGCTGCTGCACAAGAAGATGACCCCCGAACAGGCCCGGGCCCGGGTCGTCGAGCTCTTGACCCTGGTCGGGCTCGAGGAAGCGACGACCCGGCTCACGGCGCTGCCGCACGAGTTTTCCGGCGGCCAGCAGCAGCGCGTCATGATCGCCATGGCGCTGGCCAACGAGCCGGACATATTGATTGCTGACGAGCCAACCACAGCCTTGGATGTGACGGTCCAAGCCCAGGTCTTGAAGCTTCTTAAGGACCTGCAGGACAAACTGCACATGGCGATCCTGTTCATCACCCACGACCTCGGCATCGTACGCTCAATGGCCGACCGGATCTGCGTCATGAACGACGGCGAGATCGTCGAACAGGGCGATATCGAACAGGTCTTCGAAAGACCGGACCACCCGTATACGCGCCACCTCCTGGCCGCCGAGCCCAAGGGCCGGCCCGACCCGGGCCCGGAGGGTGCCCTCGACGTCATGACCGGTACCGACGTTAAGGTCTGGTTCCCCGTGAAGAAAGGTCTGCTGCGGCGCACCGTCGGTCACGTCAAAGCCGTCGACGGAATCACCGTTGGCATCCGCGCGGGACATACCTTGGGCGTCGTCGGCGAGAGCGGCTCCGGCAAGTCGACCCTGGGCCGGGCGCTGCTCAGGCTCGAGAAAAGCAACGGCGCCATCCGCTTCGAGGACCGCGACATCCAGGGACTGACCTTCAAGGACCTGAGACCGCTGCGCCGCGAGATGCAGATCGTCTTCCAGAATCCCTTCGGCAGCCTCAGCCCGCGCCTCTCCATCGGCCAGATCATCGAGGAGGGCCTGCTGGTCCACGGCCTCGGCGGGCGTTTCGAGGAGCGCCGCAAGATCATCGGCGAGGCGCTCGAAGAGGTCGGCCTCGAGCCCGACATGCAGGATCGCTACCCCCACGAGTTCTCCGGCGGCCAGCGCCAGCGCATCTCCATCGCCCGGGCGATCGTGCTCCGTCCCAAGTTCATCGTCCTGGATGAGCCGACCAGTGCGCTCGATATGTCCGTGCAGGCGCAGATCGTCGAGTTGCTGCGCGAACTGCAGATCCACCACAACCTCGCCTACATGTTCATCAGCCATGACCTGAAAGTGGTCCGCGCCGTCAGCCACGACATCATCGTCATGAAGGAAGGCCGCGTCGTCGAGGCCGGCCCGGCCGAACAGGTCATCGACAACCCGGCCGACCCCTATACCAAGGCGCTGATGGCGGCCGCCTTCGAGATGAAGGCGGACGAGACGGGGGCGGTAAGGATGTGACGGCGGTGGTCCGGGTAGAGCCCAGGCTTACCGTTGTGTTGCGGGACTGATCTTTTTCACGAGAATACGCGAAAGCCATCTATTCAGGGCGTGGAAATGCGATTGCAACACCGTGAAGTCCTGTTCGAACCACTGGAACTGCCCTGCGGTGTGATCCTGAAAAACCGGATCGCCAAATCGGCGATGTCGGATTCCCTGGGCGACGGAACCGGCCATCCGACAGCGGAGCAGATCCGGCTCTACCGACGTTGGGCCGGCGGCGGGGTGGCCGTATCCATCATCGGCGAAGTGCAAGGTACTGCTGGTTTCGCGGAGAAACCCGGCAACCTGGTGCTCAACCAGGCTTCCGATCTCGAGCGGTTTCGGGACCTGGCCCGGCAGGGCGGCGAAAACGGCACTTTGCTCTGGACACAACTCGGCCACGCTGGGGCGCTGGCCTACGCGCCGACCAGCAACCCCAAAGGCCCGAGCGCCCTCGATCTGCCGGGCCTCAGCTGCGGGGAGTTGACGATCGACGAGATTCATCATTTGCCCACGGCGTTCGCAAGCACGGCCCGTTTGGCGCAGCAAGCGGGGTTCGGCGGCGTGCAGGTCCATGCGGCGCACGGGTTCTTGCTCAGCCAGTTCCTTTCGCCGCTGTTCAACAAGCGGCGCGACGCCTACGGCGGAGCAATCGCCAATCGCATGCGCCTTCTGCTCGACGTCATCGAAGCGATCCGCGCCGCGGTTGGGCCGGATTTTCCCATTGCCGTGAAACTCAACTCCTCGGACCAACTGGAAGGTGGGTTCGCCCCGGAAGATGCCCTCGAAGTCGTGGCGGCGTTGGAACGGTCCTCGGTCGACCTGATCGACATCAGCGGCGGGACCTATTTCCCCGGCGCGAAGGCCGCCTCCGACGGGTCCGGAAAGGGACCCTATTTTATCGAATTCGCGAAGCGGGCCCGCGCGGTGACGGCCAAACCGCTGATGCTGACAGGCGGCTTCAAGACACGCGCTCAGGCCGAGGACGCCGTGGCCGGCGGCGCGGTCGATGTCGTCGGCCTCGCCCGCGCCCTCGTCCTCGAACCGTCGCTTCCCGACCTTTGGAAGGCGGACCGGAAAACGGAGCCGATCTTTCCCCGGTTCTCAGAAACCCCGGAGGGCGGGATTACCGCTTGGTACACGATGCGATTGACGGAGATCGCTGCCGGCAAAGAAGCGCAGGCTTTCGGCGACCTCGGGCAGGCCATTACGGACTATGAAGGGCGCGACAAGGATCGAACGGACGTGTGGCTGCGTCACTTTGCTAATGATGGCGTGGGGCGAATCTAGATTGGGGGTTCCAGTGGGAATTCACTCAATACCAACGCCCAGAGGACGCTCCCCCTCACCTTCGGTAAAGCAAATTGTCCCCCCAATTATGGAATGGCGTCCGGGTTCTGCCGCACGAAAGGCGAGTAGACCGGCGCGCCCGGGACCAGCCGTTTCGTCTCGTCGAAGTCCCCGTCCCGGTTGTAGGGCACCAGAGGCCGCGATGACAGGGTCCCCAGCGTTTCCGCCCAGCGCTCGGAATAGGTGTCCATGGTGCTTAGCCCGCTTTCGTTGCCTTCCATGAAGGCGACACCCCCGACGCCGTGGAGGACCTGGGGTTCGTAGACGTCGAAACCCAGGTATCGAAAGGGGAAAAGAAGCGGCCATAGGTGAAGGCGGGTATCGCCCTCCCGGCCGTTAAAAGCGCAACTGTCGGCGTTGGCGCCAGTGGTGACGCAGGCGATCATTGTCTTGCCCGCGCAGATCCCGGTGTCATACCGCATGACGCTCCTGTACATGCGGCCGTAGACGAAGACCCGGTCGACCCAGCCCTTGAGGATCGCCGGCATGCCGAACCACCACAGCGGAAAATGGACGACCAGCATGTCAGCGCCCAGAAGGTGTTCGATTTCCGCGTTAACCTCAGGGGGCAGGCTGTCCTGGTCCGCGTTGAACCGCTGTTCGGTCTGCGTATGGAACTGGTCCGGGTCGCGCCGCGTCTCGTAGTGGCGCGGCCCTTCGCAGGGGTCGAAGCCCATGGCGTAGAGATCGGACAAAGTGACTTGCCACCCGGCGGCTGTGAGCACGCGCCCGGAAATGCCTTACAGATGAGTGTTGAAGGATTTCGCCTCCGGGTGGGCCTCGTTTCGCCATGCCGTTACCGGTGGACCGGCAGTGTAGCGAAATCCCGAGCACGGGGAACACATCCCTTCCCCCGGTTCAGTACACTGTCACCTTTATCTCACCTTGAACTTATACCGGGTTCGTGCGGCAATCGACGAGGGTGGCACCAAAACCCGGGGCGGGGTCACCCATGAGACCCAGGCACCCGCGGCTGCCCAGGTGGGGGTTCCACGGGATCACGCGGCGAAAGCCGGCGGGGCGCTGACCCGCTTGGGCTAGAAGCAACACGGCGGCCACCGATCGGAAGGCCGCCGTGTCGATTGGGAAATTGAATTACCATGCGCAATGTTTCGTCATCGTACTCTCCTGTCCATTTCAGTCACCGGCTGGGATTACCGAGGTCGATGCTAGCGTCGACCCGCTTTCCGGGTAAATTGTATTCGGCGCAAATCTATTCGGTTGACAAATCCGAAAGGTTGTTTTTCAGGGCGCGTAAGCCGCTATGGTCGAGATGGCGTAGAGTTCCGGTGACTGAGCGTTCCGGTGCCAGATTTTTGATTTACGAAAGGCACGAGAAATGTGTTTCCTTGTCCCCGGCTGGGTAAATTGCCACCGGATTCCGGCAAGTCCGGGAACGACGGTCTCCCGCGTTCCCTCGACGCTCCCTGCCTTGACAACCTACGCCGCCGGGTCCATTCGGGACGGGCGAGAACGACGGGGGAGGATCACGGCATGCGGCTTCTTTTCATCTCCGAGTGGGACAAGGCGGACCTGTGGAAGGACTCGCTCCAGGCCGAACTGCCAGAGCTCGAGTTCCGCCTGTGGCCGGACGGGGCGGAGCCTAGGGACGAAATCGATTATGCGCTCGTCTGGAAACCGCCCGCCGGCGTGCTTCGCACGTTCCCCAACCTGAGGGCGATCCTATCATTGGGGGCCGGCATTGACGGTATCCTCTGTGATCCGGAGCTGCCGGCCGGCGTGCCGGTGTCGCGATTGGTCGACCGTTGCCTGACCCAGGGCATGACCGAATACGTGGTTTATTGGACGATCCATTATCACCGGCGTATGGGCGAATACGCGGCCGACATGACGGAAGGGCGCTGGCGCAATTTCCTGCAGGCGGACACGGAACAGCGCCCGGTCGGCATCCTCGGTCTCGGCGAGCTCGGCAGCGATGCGGCGCGGGCCCTGAAGGCGCTGAACTTCCAGGTCCTGGGCTGGAGCCGCACGCCGAAAACCATAGTCGGGGTTGAGACTTTCCACGGCGCCGACGGCCTCACCGACATGGTGTCGCGCTCGGAGATCCTTGTCTGCCTGCTGCCGTTGACGCCGGAAACGGAAGGTCTTCTCAACAGGGCCCTGTTCGACCGGATGCCCGACGGTTCGTTCCTCATCAACTGCGCCCGCGGCGGCCATTTGATTGAGTCCGACCTGATCCCGGCATTGGATTCCGGCAAGCTCGCCGGAGTCACCCTCGATGTCTTCAGTGAGGAGCCGCTGCCCAAGGACCACCCCTTCTGGTCGCACCCCAAGTTGGTCATGACGCCGCACATGGCGAGCCTGACCGTGCCCTCCTCGGCCGCCGCTTATATCGCCGACAACATCCGCCGCGTCGAACGCGGCGAGGCGCCCTTGAACGTCATTGACCCGGAGGCCGGCTATTGAGCGACACGACCGGCCTCCTCAAGGGCCGGTTCCTGGTTTTCATGGCCGGCCTGTTTTGGTCGACGGGCGGCCTGCTGGTCCGGCTCGCGGAGACGGCGGATAGCTGGCAGATCGTCTTCTACCGCTCCTTTTTTGTCGTCCCCTTCCTGATCATGGTCCTGGCACTCAGGAACCGCGGTAATGTCGTCGAGAAGTTCCGACAAGCCGGCGGTCGGGCGGTGCTCGGCGGTTTTTTCCTGGGCGGCGCCTTCACCTGCTTCGTCCTGGCGTTAGAGAAGACCAGCGTTGCCAACGTGCTCTTTGTGCTTTCGGCGATCCCGTTCCTGGCCGCCGTCGGCGGGCGTGTCTTTTTGGGCGAGTCCGTGCGCCGGTTGACCTGGGGAATGATGGCCGTCGGTTCCATCGGCCTTTTCGTCATGGTCGAGGGCGAGCTCGGCGGCGACGGCATCGAGGGCATGGTCTTGGGCTTCGTCGCCGCCCTTTGCTTCAGCGCCTACACGGTGGCGCTCAGGAGCGGTCAGACCCGCGACATGACTCCGGCCGTCTGCTGGGCCGGGTTCTTCGGCTCCTTGTTCGCGGGTTCCGCCCTCGTCTTGCAAGGCGGTGCTTTCGCCGTTCCCGCATATGATCTCGGCGTCTGCCTGACTATGTCCGTCGGCCAGATCGGCTTTGGGCTGCTCTGCTATACGGCCGGCTCCAAGGCGGTACCGGCCGCCGAACTGGTTCTCATATCACTCACCGAGGTAGTCTTTGGGCCTATATGGGTGTGGCTTGTTGTCAACGAAGTGCCGCACCTGGAAACGCTTATCGGCGGCGCCATCCTCTTAGGCGCCATCACCGCCAACGCGCTCACCGGCATGCGCCGCAAGCGTCCGCCGCCGATGGTATAATAATGAAAGGGCTTGTTTTTCCCGACCGAAGATTTACCTGACGGAAAACACTCATCGAAGGAGCCGGAACACAATGAAGAACACTTGGCGGACTTTTCGCGCGTTGACAGTTGGGCTGCTCATCGTCTGGTCGGCATCGGTTTCGGCCAGTCTGCTTGACGATGAACTGATGCAAGCCCTGACCCTCACGCCCAACATCGAAAACGGCAAGAACCTCTTGTCTTATGATTTTCATTGGCTTCCGAGGCAAAAGGGAGCCCCTGCCCGCCACGCCATTTATGGCGGGCAGTGGCGGGGGTCGGATCGAGAGAAGCTGGGCCGCCATTGGCGCCGT
>Ga0056126_10000239_pt1 | contig 21312 bp, 18 predicted proteins | sample WorMetLIZAISLAND_FD_71117 | JGI IMG/M metagenome (GOLD analysis project Ga0056126, IMG submission 71117) | Marine gutless worms symbiont microbial communities from Max Planck institute for Marine Microbiology, Germany - Inanidrilus manae... ...
TGCCCATTGATGATCCGTGATCACAAAACGCTCTGCTGTCATTCAAACCTCCTTCGAAAGGTAGGGTGAAGCACAAATCAACCCGTTTGGGAATCCTGAATCTCAACAGATCCTAGGCCGGTACGGTGCCGACGATCCTGTCGAACCATTCAAGTGATTCGGCGTAGGCGCCGGCATTCATGGCCGCAATGCCGAGCGCCAGGTGGCCTTCGACCTCGCCCTCATCGCGGCGCATCCAGATGCGCCAGATCGCGTGTTCGACGGCGCGGGCTTCCGCCGCGTCGCCCGCCGCCTTCAGGCGGTCGAACAGGGGATCGAGTTTCGGACTCGACTGGTCGGCCGCCGACGCTGTCGCCAAGCCGGCGAGTGCCGCCGCGAAGAGAACCACCGACAGAAATCGCAACACTCTGGATATCGCCCAATTCTATCGGACCATCGGTCGGTCGGCCAAATCACGGATCAGAGAGCATATCCGCGGCCGCCGCCGATACGGCCGGCTAAAAGAGCGATCCGACGGTGACGGCGGGCCTTATGCGACAGCGGGCCGAAGGCGACAGCAGGGCTTGCAATCGCCCGCCAAATGGATATAACCCCTTTCCTCTGACGAATGTCCCGACACGGGCGCGTAGCTCAGCGGGAGAGCACTACGTTGACATCGTAGGGGTCGCTGGTTCAATCCCAGCCGCGCCCACCATGAGAACCCTCTGGGGAACCGGGGGGTTTTCTTTTTTGCGCGCTGCTTTCGCCGTTCATAAATGTTAACAATGCCGTAACGCAACATGGCAGTGTCGTACATCAATCCGATGTAGAATTCACAGATCGGAATCTGCCGGCGGGCGCGGACGGAAGTCTGCGAGGACGCTTTGAATGGAGTGGCTGCTTGCGTTTGAGAACCGGTTCGACCGGAGCCATTGTCGGTATAATCTTGGCCCTCGCCGCGCGGACGAGCCCGGCTGGTGAGGAACTGGTATTCGGCGTCCATCCGTTCATGCCGGCCGAAAAGGTGTTCGAGGCTTTTTCGCCGTTGACCGAATACGTGTCCGATGTCGTCGAACGGCCGGTGCGATTGGAAATCGCCAAAAATTACCAGGCCCATATCGAAGCCGTCGGAAACAACGAGAGGGACATCGCTTACCTGGGCCCGGTCCCCTACATCCGGGTCGTCGACGGCCACGGTGCCAAGTCGATCCTGGCGCAACTCGAGGTCAACGGCAAAACCACTTTTCGCGGTGCCATCGTGGTGCGACGCGAAAGCCCTTTGAAGAGCCTCGCCGATCTCACGGGTAAGCGCTTCGCCTTCGGCGACGAAAGCTCGACCATGAGCCACTTGGTGCCTTGGTTCATGTTGTCTTCGGCCGGCGCACCGAAGACAAAGCTCGCGGGCTTTGAACACCTACCCAACCACGAGGCCGTCGGACTGGCCGTGCTCAGCGGCATGTTCGATGCCGGCGCCATCAAGGAGAGCATCTTCCGAAAACACGAAAAACGGGGGTTGCGTGTCCTGACCTGGACCGTTCCGATTGCCAACCATGTGCTGGTGGCCCGGTCCGACTTGCCGGAAGCAATCCAGCGAATGCTTCGGACAGCGCTGCTAAGGCTTGATACATCTGCCGACGGCCTCAACATTCTACGGGCCATCAAACCCTCGATAACGGCCCTGGTGCCTGGAGACGACGGAGACTTCGATAGTTTGCGGACCGTCCTCGCATCGCTCAGGATCAACGGGTGAACGAGTCATGAAGATGTTCACCGCATTGAAGAAGTACCCGGGACTGCTGCCGTTCCTGGCGGCGCTTGTCTTTTTCCTGGCGGTCAACGGTTATTTCGTCCTGGTCGACCACCGAAAAGCCCTGTCGGTCACCTATCACGAACATATGCAGCACGAGGTCGAGCTGATGGCGCGCGTAGTCCGTGAGTCGGCCCTGAAGCATGATCTGGCAATGGTCGAGGAGTTCCTGATTCGTTGGGCCAAGTCGAACGACGAGGTGCTTGCCCTCAAGGCTGTCGCCGCCAACGGGCTCGTCCTCGTCGATTATCGCTATCACAAAGCTGGTGACGCCGACGCCGGCCATACCATTCACCGGGAAGCCGTGCATTACCGGGGCAAACCCTTGCTGACCATCGAAGTCGTTCACGGTGAGGGGCTGGTCACTCAATCGGTCCGCGCCTTGAGCTGGAAGCTGACCCTATTCTCGACGTTGCTCGCTGCCGTCATGGGTGTTGGCCTGTGGCTTATCCTTCGCCGCACCGCCGTCGCCCCTATGGAACGAGAGATCGCACAACGGAAGGAGGCCGAAACAAGGATCGCTCATCTTCTCAAGGAGAACGAACTGATTCTCGCCTCCACCGGAGACGGCATCTACGGGATCGACAAGGAAGGGCGGACGACCTTCGCCAATCCGGCGACGATACGGATGATCGGCTGGCGGCCGCAGGAGATTATCGGCCAACCGCAACATGACGTGCTTCACCACACGAAAGCCGACGGCAGCCATTATCCGCGAGAGGAATGCCCGATTTACGCCGTTCTTAAGGACGGCGAGACGCGACGCGTCGACAATGAGGTCTTCTGGCGCAAGGACGGCTCGAGTTTTCCGGTCGAATACGTCATCACACCGATCATCGAAGGCGGTGCCATTACCGGTGCCGTCGTCGCCTTTCGTGACATTACCAATCGCGTCCGACAGGAAGAGCAACTCCGTCGCAGCCACGAAGAAATCGCCCGCCGAGTCAACGAGCTCAATGAAGCCAATGCGCGGCTCGAAGATCAAGCGGCGTCGATGATCAAGCTCGCTGAGGAAACGGCTTTGCTCAACGAGCGCCTGAAGGAGGAGGTGGCTGTCAAGAACCGCTTCTTCTCGATCATCTCCCACGACCTGAAAAGCCCCTTCAACGCGCTTCTCGGCATGACCGAAATAATGGCGCAGACGGCTGATAGAATGAGCCGGGAAAAACTGGTCGAATACGCGACGGACGTGAACGAGGCGGGTTCCAAGGTGTTCGAGCTTCTGCATAACCTTCTCGACTGGTCGCGCTTGCAGATGGGCGGCGTCGACTTCGAGCCGGAGGCCTTCGCGTTAAACGAAGTCGCGCAAGCGAGCATCGACCTGTTGATGCCGATGGCTTCCGAAAAGGGGGTCGCGTTGAGCAACAAGGTCACCGACGCCACCGCTTACGCCGACACCAAAATGGTCAACACCGTTGTTCGCAACCTCGTCACCAATGCCCTCAAGTTTACGCCCACCGACGGTTCCGTGGTCGTGACATCACAAACCAACGGCGAGATCGTTCAAGTGACCATTAGCGATACCGGCGTGGGTATTCCACAGGAAACGGCCGCGTCCCTTTTTGCCATCGACAGGAAGACGACGACGCCGGAAACGGCCGGCGAGCTCGGCACCGGTCTCGGGTTGCCGCTGTGTCGCGAGCTGGTCGAAATGAACGGCGGAAAAATCTGGGTCGACACGACGCAGGGCGAAGGGTCTCGGTTCCATTTCACCTTGCCGATCGCGGCGCAGAACATCTCAACCGAGCGGTTGGCGCAGTCCCAATAAATCAAGACCCGCCCGATTTGTGGCGAGCCTACTGGCCGGCCGCTTCGCGGGCGATGCCGTCGAGCAGTTCCTCGATCACCAGAAGCGCCTTGCGCGAAGCCAGAGAGCCACCCGCCAACGGCCGGCGATAGGCGACATGGACTGTGTCTGGTTTGTCGGGCAACGTGAACACGTTGATGACGTAGGGGCAGAAGACAATGTTCATGGGATCGGCGATCATGGCATCCCTGGAGAACTTGGCCGAACAGAACATTAGCATGGTAGCGTCGCCGTAGACCGAGGTTTTGGCGCCGACATCACCTTCCGTGCGTTTCAACATGTCGCTGATGCGGGCTTCGAAATCGAGGACGAAGCCGCGGTTGACAATAGCGTCGAGCACGTCCTGACGGACATCACCGAAGCTGCCTTCGGCGGTATAGGTTTTCATATGGTACCGGCCGGCCTCGGCGGGTTGTCCGGCCACGATCAGGAAAACCGCAAGGGCGGCGACAAAACAGGTTACCGTTCGCATGATATACCTCCGTTTACAGAAACCGAAGTCCTCGCGCCGGAGGCGGACAGGCCGAACCGGCACGTGTCTGCCTACGATGGTACACCCTTTCACCAACAGGATAAACGTCGGTGCCACCGTTCTCTGGGTCCTGAGGGCATGGTATCCTGGCGGTCTGCACCGGTAGAGAGCGTCTGTCGTCATGCCGATGGATTATAGGATAGACAAGGGGCGTGGCGTTGTCCTGATGCACGGCTGGGGCCGCTTGGTCAACGAGGAGATGGCTGAGTGTATTGCCCGGCTTCGCGCCGACGATCGTCTGTTGCCGGGCATGCCGACGCTGTCCGATATGCGCGATGTGACGGACATGGCCATCGATATTCACGACATGCTTGTTCTCGACAAGATTATGGTGGAGAGCCGCAAAGAGCGCGGAGCCGCCCGTATTGCGATCGTTGTCAAGGACTTACCCGACGCGGTCATGGCTCGATTACTCGACGCCTCGACACACACCGACAACCCGGCAATTGAAATCAAGCCATTCGACGTTATGGATGAAGCGGAAGCCTGGCTTGGTCTTAAGTCCTAGCCGATGCAGAGTCACCAGACCGGTATTTTCAAGGCACCCGGGCTCATCGCCGGGCTTGAGCCGATGCGGCAGCGCTCGGCGTCGAACTTTTCGACCCAGGTGGTGAAATCCAGTGCCTCGGCTGGGCGCATGACGCAGGCTTCGTTCGACCACAGGTGCCCCAGGTGGTAGAGCTGGTGGCCCATTTCGTGGGCCAGCATGGCGCCGGCGAGGTTCAGCGCCTCATCGCGCGTGTAGGACCGGCCGCCGCGCAGTTCCTTGATCTGCGGGTCTTCCGACAGATAGGGGAAGAGCGACACCCACACCGATGCGCCGAACCGCGAGGTCGGGTTGTATTCCGTCGAACCGCCGGTGATGCCGCCCCGAAGCGACGTATGGATTGGCACCTCCATATATTCCACACTGGCGATCAGTTGGTTGGTCAGAATGATCTCCGCTTCGATGCCCCGCTTGGCCATCAAGGACCAGTAGGCCCATTCATTGAGCGGCAGGTCGGGGCGCCCCGGCACAGAGCCGATTACCGGATGGCCGTCCGAGAGTGTTGCTGTCGTCCAATGCGAGAGCCGAGTTTTGAACGTTAACGCCACGGCCTCGACGAAGGACTCCAGGTCCTCTTCGCTCAGCGGCACGGTCAGATGGGAACGGGCGAAATCGATCTGTTTGGCGAGCGGGTCTTTCTGTTTCTTGATCTGTTTGTTCAGCGATGATCGAACCCGGGCCCAATCCACATTTCCCCGGCGGAAGTCTCCGATGATGTTATCGAGGAAAGGCGGTTTGTCAGCCGCCAGAGGGGAGAAAACCCGGTCTATGTGGTGCACGGGAATATCGCCCGGATCGGCGAGCGCAACGCCGAAGTGCTCGCCAACCAAGTTGGCGGCCGAGCGATAGACCTGCCGAAGATCGTCTAGGGAGGCTTTCGGAAACCTGGGGTTCTCGATGTAAATCACACGCGGCGCTATTTCCGTGGTCTCGATCTTAGGAAGCGTAACCGACGGATTTGCGGTAAGCGCCGTCATTGGCCAAGCGGCCGCGACGAAGATTGCCATCGGCACCAATAGCCCCTGGATAACTTGTCGCCGTTTCATGTTGGCTCCGTTCGGTGATCGAGATCAGTCGCTATCGTAGCGCGTGCGACGATTCCATTCGATGGCTAACCGGTTCAACAGTTGCCCTGTCCAAACCCCCTTGCTCTCGTACGGCTGTCGGTGTTTTCATCAGGCTTCCTTAAGGTTGTTCAGGAAAAATAGAAAAAACGTAACCGGGAGGCACCATGAACGACGTAAAGACCGACCGTCCGGCAGACGCGCCCGCCGATCCAATCAAAAGCACTTCCACCAGACCTGGCCGCCGTCAGGTGTTGGCCGGCATGGCGGCGGCCTCGGTGGTTTCCGCCCTGCCTACGGGCGTTTCTGCGGCCGTCGGAAACCCTATTTTTGCGTTCCTCCGCGTTTCGTCCCTGATCACGGGCATCCCCCTCGACAAGTCCTATACCCAATTGGGCGAGACCATCCTCGCGGCATTGCTCTCCGGTGAAGACGACGACGGCATCGCCGAATGGGCTGAACTGACCGAGCGCCTCGAAGATCTTTCAAATGACGCCTCCGGGGAAGCCATCGAACAGGCCCTGACGCCGTCGCTACTGGCCAAGGTCCGCAAACTGGCACGGGTCTGGTACACCGGTCAGATCGAGAGAGCGGACGGCCGCATCGACGTCATCGATTATGACGAAGCCTTGGTTTGGCGGGCCTGTGCCTGGACCAAGCCGCCGGCGACCTGCGGCGGACCCTTCGGCTATTGGAACCACCCCGACAAAGGGGGGCGTGACCGTGGTACCCGATATTGCGCCCACCGAAGTCATCGACGCCGATATCGTCGTCGTCGGTGCCGGCCTGGTCGGCGGTTTGATGTCCTGGGACCTCTCCCTCAAGGGGCTTAGCGTCGCCTTGCTCGATTCGGGGCCCCTGGACGATCGTGCCGCCGCCGTGAGGCGTTTCAAGAAGGCACCTGTCAAGGACAACAACGCGCCCTATGTCACGGCGCCCTACGCCCCTTCGCCAGGTGAGACGGATCCGTGGGACTACTATGTGCAGAAGAACCACGACTCCAAGGATCCTCTCAAGCAGGTCGGCTTCACCGGGCTCTATATCCGCAACGTCGGCGGCACGTCCTGGCATTTCACCGGCCACGCCGAGCGCATGTATCCCAACGACTTCCGTGAGAAATCGGCCTATGGGCGCGGCGAGGACTGGCCGATCTCCTACGAAGACCTGGTGCCTTACTACGAGCGGGTCGAGCGGGCCTGGGGCGTGGCCGGCGACGAGACCTGCGTGGCGCCGGAGAAGCATGCCTACCCGCTGCCGGTGATCCCGCTTACCTACCTGGACAAGCAGGTCGACAAGGCGGCGGTCGCCCTCGGCGATTCCATCGGGCCGCTGCCGCAATGCCGCAATTCGGTGCCCTATGATTTCCGCCCGCAGTGTTGCGGCAACGCCAGCTGCGTTTTCATCTGCCCGATCGGCGCCAAGTACGACGGCAGCGTCCATGTCATGAAAGCGGAGACGGCCGGCGCCCGCCTTTATCATTCGCACGTCGTCTACAAGATCGAGGTCGATGCCGATGGCGAGATCAAACAACTCCGCTACGCCAACTATCAGGACCAGAACAACCCGGTCTACGGCGTCGCTCGGGCCAAGGTCTACGTTATCGCCGCCCATGGCATCGAGACGCCCAGGCTATTGCTGTTGTCAAAAGACGAACATGCGCCCAACGGCGTCGCCAACTCCAGCGACCAGGTCGGGCGCAACCTGATGAGCATGGGCGGCGTCGACTCACGGGCTTACGTACCGGAACCGGTTTATCCAATGCGCGGGCCGGTCAACGCCACTGGGGCCTTCCGTGGGCTTCGCGACGGTCCGTTCCGTAAAAATTTCGCCTGCATCGAGGCCATCATCAACGGCGGCTTCGATGAGACCTCGGCGCCGATCACGGAAGCCGAAGAGGCCATTGCCGCCGGGCTGCTGGGAAAGAACCTGCGCGACCGGGTCCACAACCGGACCATCCGCCAAGTTTACATCGACAACGCTGTCGAGATGCTCCCCAACCCGGACAACCGGGTAACGCTCGCCAAGGAGCGGACCACGGTCATGGACCTGCCGAGGCCAGAAATCAATTTCAGGTTCGACGAATACACCATGGAGGGCATCTACCAATCCTGGGTCCGAAGCTTGAAGGTGCTCAGACAGATGGGCGGCACCATCCCGGGCGGCCTACCGGAGCCGACGCGAGCGGAATTCAAGCGCCTTGTCGAGGGCAAGCTCGATCCTACCTACAATGATCTGGCCGCCGGTTACGCCCTGATTTCCGGCACCTGTCGCATGGGGGCTGACGCCAAAACATCCGTCGTCGACCCCTGGTGTCGTAGCCACGATCACAAAAACCTCTTTATCATCGGCACCTGCAATTACGTGACTTCCGGCATCGTCTCGCCGTCGGAAACGGCCGCTGCCCTCGGATTGCGCGCCGCCGATCACATCTCCGCTACTTTTAATCTTCACGGGGAGTAGGGCGCATGGATCATCTGAAAAAAGCCTTCGGACGGCGCTCCCTTCTCAAGGGTCTCGGCGCGGCGACAGCCGTGGGTGCTGGCGTGCCCCTGGTTTCCAATGTGTTTGCCGCCTCGCCGCCGGGCCAGGACCTGAGACAACCGCCGGTCGAACGCTCCAAAGATGGCCTTCTCGATGTTTCCTTGAAGGCGCGGATCGGCACTTACGAACTGGGCGGGCGCACGGTCCATCTGCGCGGCTTCGACGGCGGGCCCGTCGGCCGCACCCTCGACATCGAGGCCGGTGATACCTTGCGCCTGCAACTGGTCAACGAACTGCCCTTTGACCCGCTGGAATACCTGTGCACCGCCTATCCGGTGCCGGGCGAGAATGCGCCCCGGGGTTTCAACGTCACCAACATGCATGTACACGGCGTCCACGTGTCGCCGCGGGCGCCGGCCGATGACATCTTTTTGCTTTTGCGCAGCGGCGAGACTTTCAACTACGTCTACGACATCCATGAGCAGCACCCGCCGGGCACCTATTTCTACCACGCCCATTTCCATGGATCCGTCGCCCTGCAAGTGGCGAGCGGCATGTCCGGCGGCTTGATCATCCGGGGCGAAATGGACCGCATCCCTGAGATCGCGGCTGCCGAAGAGAAGGTCATGGTCATCCAGACCCAACGCTTCAACCGGGACGGCATCTGCGACAACTACGAGATCCTGAAGACCGGCGATCAGTATTACGTCAACGGTCAGGTCAATCCGGTGATTCGCATGCGGCCGGGCGAGGTGCAGCGCTGGCGATTGGTCAACGCCAGCCACATGTTCGCCGTCGACCTGAAGCTTGGCAAGTGGCCGATGACCGCACTCTGTTACGACGGCAATCCGCTACCCAAGGCGAAAGAGGTCGGCCATGTCCTACTCATCCCCGGCAACCGGGCCGACGTTTTGGTCAAGGGTTTCGCGCCGGGTGTCTACTACCTGACCGGCGGCGAGGCGGTGGGGACGCTCGCCACCATCGTCGTTGAGGGCGAGCCAACGAGATGCCGCTGTTCGCCGGTGACCTTCCCGAGGTTCCCGCTCTCAAACCGATCTCGGAAAGGGAGGTCACCTACGGCCGGCGCCTCGAATTCGGCATGACCTACGCGCCGCCCCGGGTCCACTACCTGATCAACAACCAGCCCTTCTCGTGTACCGAGACATGGAAGATCCCCTTGAACGCCGTCGAGGAATGGGAGGTCTACAACCACACGGAAGACCCGCACCCCTTCCACATCCACATCAATCCGTTCCAGGTGGTGTCAGGCGGTGACGTGGAGCCCGGCATCTGGCTCGATACACTGGAACTGCCGCCCTTCGAGCGCATCACCTTCCGCACGCGGTTCAGCACCTTCACCGGCAAGTTCGTCTTCCACTGCCACAACCTGACCCATGAGGACATGGGCATGATGCAAGCGGTCGAGGTCGTCGTGCGGGAAGCCTAATCTTCGGTCGACAGACGCAGGACCATGGTTTCGCTATAGGGCTGGTCGGGGTCGATCCGCGTTGACGGGAAATCCGGGCGATTGGGACTGTCGGGGAAATGCTGGGTCTCCAGGCAGATCGCGCCGCGTGGCTGGAATACACCGCCAAGATGGTTGGCCGTATAGACCTGGACGCCGGGTTGTGTGGACGACACGGCGAGAACACGCCCGGACGTGGGATCCCGGAGCTGGGCGGCCGGGCGCAGAGTGCCCGGGTCGCCGTCAACGATAAAACAATGATCGAGACCCTTGGCCACCACCATCAGCGGATGCGGGCTGCCGACCCGGTCACCCAAGCGGGTCGGTTCCCGGAAATCGAAAGGTGTGTCGGCGACGTCTGCCGTTTCCGGTAGCGGGATCATGGTGCCGTCGACGGGCAGGAATTCCTGGGCATGTACCGTCAACTCGTGTTCGAGAACGCTGCCGCCGCCGGCCAGGTTGAAATAAGCGTGATGGGCAAGATTGACGACGCTGGCCCGGTCGCAGGTGGCGGCGAAGGAGATGGTCAGGCTGTCGTCGGCCGTCAGGCGGTATTCGACCGAGGCCTCAAGATTTCCGGGGTAACCGGCGTCGCCGTCGCGGCTGGTCAGAGAGAAGCGCACTGCGGCGACGCTTTCGTCCGGCACGGCGGCCCGCCACAGGCGCCGCCCGAAACCGTTGGACCCTCCGTGCAGGTGATTGGGACCGTTGTTGCATTCAAGCTCGTAGGCCTGGCCGTCCAGTTCGAACCGGCCCTTGGCAATGCGATTGCCATAACGGCCGACGACGATGCCCATGGAGGAGGCGCCATCGAGGTAGCCCTTCGCATCGCCATAGCCGAGAACGACGTTTGCAAGACGGCCGTTACGATCAGGCGCTTCCAACGAAACCAAAGCGGCGCCGAACTCGGCAACGGCAACCCGGCAGCGCCCGCCGGCATCGAGTCGATAGAGGGAAACGGGGCCATCCGGCGTTTCGCCGAAGGCCTCGGCAGTTACGGCCGGACGATCGCCGTTCAATGGGCCGCCTGGTTGCGCGGTTTCCAGCCCTCGGGGAGCTGGCCGAGGATGATCAGGCTCAGGACATCGTCCTTGGTCACTTCCTCGATCCGGTGGGTGCCCACGCAGCGGCCGTTCTTCATGACCATGATGCGATCACAGAGATCGAAGACGTCGTGCATGTCGTGGCTGATCAGAAAAATGCCGATGCCTTCTGAGCGCAGCTGCTTCGTGATGTCGGCGACCATCTGTGTCTCCGATGGACCCAATGCGGCCACCGGCTCGTCCATGATCAGGATACGGGCATCGAAATAGATGGCGCGTGCGATGGCGACGACCTGGCGTTGGCCGCCGGACATATTGCGCACGGCATCGTTGATGTTGGTGAAGTTGGGATTGAGGCGTTGCAGGACGCCACGCGATTCCGCCTCCATCGCGTCATCGTCCAGCGTCCCGTAGGGCGTCATCAACTCGCGCCCGAGGAACAGATTGGCCGGCGCATTGAGGTTGTCGGCCAAAGCCAGGGTCTGGTAGATGGTCTCGATGCCGTATGACCGGGCATCGCGCGGGTTTTCGATGGTCGCTTCCTGACCGCGTACCAGGATTTCACCGCCGTCCTTCGGCAAGGCGCCGGCCAGGATGTTCATCAGGCAGGACTTGCCGGCGCCGTTGTGCCCAAGCACGCCAACCACCTCGCCCGGGTAGAGATCGACGGAGACATCTTCGACGGCGTGGACGCCGCCAAAACGTTTCTGAATGCCGCGCATCTCGACCAGTTTTTTCGTATCCATGGCCGTTCTCCCTACCGGCGATTTTTGTAAAGCGTGTCGAACCAGACGGCGAGCAGCAGTACCAGACCGATAATCACCTGGCGCATGGCGCTCGACACGCCCATCAGCACCATGCCGTTTTCCAGGCTCTGCATGATGACGGCGCCCATGATGGCGCCGGCAATGGAACCGACACCACCGGCCAGAGATGTACCGCCGATAACTGCGGCGGCGATGACGCTCAGCTCCGCCAGCAGCCCCATGGAATTGGCGCCGGCGTTGAGCCGCGCTGTCGTGATGACGGCGGCGATGCCGCAGAGGATACCCATGACGACGAAGATCATCACCGTCGTCTTCTTGACGTCGATGCCCGACAACTCCGCCGCCTGCGGGTTGCCGCCCATGGCGAAGACATAACGGCCGAAACGGGTGACCTTGGAAATCAAAGTCATGGCGACGACGACGGCGATGAGGATCAGAACCGGGATCGGAATGCCGCGGGGGATTTCCGTTCTCGGCTTGTAGTAGGAGTTCATTACGATGACGAAGGCGATAATGAGGACGGCCCACATGGCGACCAGTGCCGCTTCGATGGCGACCGGTTTCGTCGGGAAGCCGTGTTTGACGCGACTGGCCCGGCTTCGGTAGGTCTGAAAGGCGACCAACGCGATGGCAACAATGCCAAATATCCAGCTCCAGGTGGCACCGATGGAGCCGTCGATGCCGCCACCGAGCAACTGGTAGGTCGGATCCATGGGGGCGACGGTGCGTCCGTCGGTCACCAGAAAGGCGGCACCCCGGAACATCAGGAGGCCGCCGAGCGTCACCACGAAGGCCGGGATGGCCCGGTAGGCGACCCAGTAGCCCTGCCAAACACCGATGATGGCGCCGAGCGCCACGCCGATCAGGATCGTCGTCGGCCAATTCCAGACGACGCCCAAGGGGAAGACTTCGACCTGCATCCAGGCGATGACCATACCGGTGAAGCCCATTACGGAGCCGACGGAGAGGTCGATGTGGCGGGCGACGATGACCAGAACCATGCCCGTCGCCATGATGCCGACGACGGAGCTTTGGACGGCCAGGTTGTAGAGGTTCCGCGCGGTCAGGAAGATCCCGTCCGTCAAAAAGCTCAAGACCAGCCAGACGATGGCCAGAATCGCCACCATGGCGAACATGCGGACGTCGATCTCGCTGGCTTGAAGGAAGCGCGTCAAGGCGTTTCCGTTGTTGGATGACTCGCTCATGATCGGCAATTCAACTTCAATTGGTTACGAGAATAAAAGACTTTAAAGAAAATCGGGCGGCACACAACCCGTGCCGCCCGATACAGGGAGATTACTTGCAGGCCGCCGGTACGTTCTTGGTGACGCCCTGGCAAACCACGGCCTTCGACACCCAACCGGCGTCGATGACCACGTTGAGGTTGTCGTGGGTGACCGGAACCGGCGCCAGCAGGATGGCGTCCATCTCTACGCCCTTGGCGCCGCCGCTCCACTTGATCGCGCCCTTGACTTTCGAGCCCATGGTGCCCTTGGCCAACTGAACCGCCACTTCGCCAGCCGCCTTGCCGAGCGCCCGGGCATCTTTCCAGACGCTGACCGTCTGCCAGCCGCGGGCAACCCGGTTGAGCGCCGCGTGGTCGCCGTCCTGGCCGGAGACTGGGATGCCTTCCATGCCCTGGGCGGTAAGCGCCGCGACGACGCCGCCGGCGGTGCCGTCGTTGGATGCGACGACTGCATCGACCTTGTTGTTGTTGGCGGTCAGAATCTGCTCCATGTTGCGTTGCGCATTCTCGGGCTTCCAGCCGTCCGTGTACTGCTCGCCGACGACCTTTATGTCGCCCTTGTCGATGGCGGCTTTCAGGACCTCGAGTTGACCGCCGTGCAGGAAGTCGGCGTTGGGGTCGGTTGAGGCACCTTTGATGAAGGCGTAGTTGCCCTTCGGCTGCTTCTTGAAGACTTCACGCGCTTGCATGCGGCCGACCTCGACATTGTCGAAGGTCAGATAGAAGACGCCAGGGGCTTCGATCAGGCGGTCGTAACCGAGAACCGGAATGCCCTCGGCCTGCGCCTTGGCGACGGCCGGAAGAACGGCGCCCGAGTCCCAAGCCAGGACGATGATCGCGTTGGCGCCGCGCGCGATCAGGCTCTCGATGTCGGCCAGCTGCTTCTCGGCCGAACCGCCGGCATCGGCGCTGATGTATTTGGCGCCGCCGGCATCGAGCGCGGACTTCATCGCCGCCTCGTCGGTTTTCCAACGTTCCTCCTGGAAGTTGGACCAGCTGACGCCGACGACCATATCCGCCGCCTGGACGGCCGCACTCATGGCCAATCCGGCGACAGCGCCGATGACGACCCCGGCTAGAGCTTGTAAGTGCATTTTCATGATTTCCTCCTACTCCTTACTCACTTAAAGTTCCGCGGCCTTCGCGCATTTCTTTCTTTGCGTCTCGGCCATTCAAGAAGACCCTATTCGAGGGCCTTCTTCGCCATTGACGGCGGCAGCCACAAAGCCGCCTCCGTCTGTCCACGCGAAATCCGCGCGAATTGGTTTGCAAACAGTCGTATCCAGGGACTCCAAACACCATCCGGCCATTGGACTCGAACCGTCAGGCGTTCGGCGACTCCGACACCGAAGTGGTGCCAGGTCGCGATGCCGCTGGCGTGACCGCCGCCGACGGTGATTTCCTTGCGTTGGGTGCGATCGGCGGCGCGGACTTCGATCCAGGCGCCGACGGCGTTCCTATTGGCGCCCGGTTGTTCGACCTTCAAGGCAACCCAGTTGCCGGCCGGGCCGGGTCGGTCGGGCGTGCCGAAACCGGCATTCCGCCAGACCTGGGCTTTGGCCTCGCGATTGACAACGATGAGGTCCAGGAGGCCGTCCAGATTGAAGTCCGCCAACGCACTGCCACGGCTTTTTGAAATGCTGTCGACGCCCGCCTGGCTGGCCGCTTCCCGGAAGGTGCCGTCCGGCCGGCCGAGCAAGAGGTTGTTGGGGTCGAGCCGGGCGAAGTCCTGCATGGCTTCGACATTGCCCTTGGCGATAAAAAGATCGACGAAACCGTCGTTGTTGACGTCGTCGAATTGAGCGTGCCAGCCGGTGGACGGCAACACGTCGTTGCCCGTATGGGGCCGATGGGCGGTGACCCCGGATTGATGCGCAAGGTCACGGTAGGACGGCCGCCTCGGCGGACCGTCGAGCGAACGGAGTTTTTGGTCGCCCATGCTGGTCAAGAAGTATTCCGGATAGCCGTCGCCGGTGACGTCGCGACTGGCGATCCCCATGCCCCAGATTTTCAGTTTCCGCCAGCCCTCGCGTTTAGAGAAAAGGTGCGGTTTTCCGGCTTCGATGGTCCACAGTTGTTCCTGGCCGCCACGGTAGTACTGGCGGTCGTTGCTGATGCGAAGTGCCTGAACGCCGGACCGGTTCCAGTCGCTGAACAGGACGGACAGCGAGCAATATCCCGGTTCCAGCGCGTGAGGGTTCGAAAATCCGTACGTCCCGGCGGCCGGGCGATAGAGTCGGTTCTCCGAACAGGTGCCCCAGGGCGCGCCCGGTTGATCACGATCAACGTAGTTGCCAACGGCCAAGGTCGGCCAGTTCCGGGTTTTTTCCCAGGTTGCCGAGAAGCCCGTGCTCCAGGCATTGCCGCCGTCGAAACTCCAGGCGTCGTTGGCCAGCGAAAACCGGCAGCCGCCTTCGCCGCGGTAAATGTGGTTCTCGCCGAGCCGGAGGACGGCGAGGTCGAGCTTGCCGTCGCCGTCGACATCGAGGGGATAGGCGCCGAGCACGTTGTCGAGGCCATCGGGCAGAGCGGATGCCGGGACAAAACGCACGATCCCGCCCTTGGTAGATCCATTGACCAGGAGACGCGACGGGCTCGAGCCGCCGGCCAGAAAGAGATCCGGATAGGCGTCGCCGTTGCAGTCGAAAACCGCGGTGCCGCCACCGACGAAATACTCCCATCCCCCCGTGTAGGTGTGATCGACGCCGGATGCGGCGGTTACGTCCACGAACACGGGAGGCTCAACGGCACCGGCGGAGGTCGTACCGGCGACGAGCAAGGCGGCAGCGAAAACATGACGCCTCATGCCCCGCCCCCCTGTGAGATCGTCAAGCTCTTCAGGAACTCGATGACAGCGGCCCGATCTTCCGCCGGCCGCGCCTCATAGGCTGCTCTCGCTTCGCGCCCCTCCGCGCCGTGGTGGGCGATGGCTTCGGCCAGCGTCGTTACGTCGCCGCGATGTCCATAGGGAGCGGTGCTGCCGACGCCCCACAATCGGTTGGTCAAGAAGACGTCGCGCCCGACGAAGCGTTGGCCCAGCATTTCATTGGCGAAATGCGGGCGGTCGTCGTCGGCAATGCGGTGGCGCTTGAGATCGGAAAACAGCGGCACCAGCCAGCGCCCGGCATCGTCGCGCCGGAGGCCGGAGCCGTCGAGGTCGAAGGCGAAGACCGCCGTCGTTTCTTCCGGTCGCAAGGTGCCGGCGGAATTAACCGGTCCGGGTTCGTCGAAAGTCAGGGACTCGAGCGGCAGATAGGGACGGTGGCAAGTGGCGCATCCGACTTCCTCGAACACACGGGCACCGCGTTCGACGGCGTCGCGGAGCGCAGAGTGATCCGGAAGAGTCTGGCCTGGCGTTGGAAGTGTCGCCTGGAAGGCAACGAGGGCCGAGATGTCGCCGGGGGTCAACTCGTCGGTGACACCGTCCTCGTCGAAGTCCGCCTGGTCCGTCCAACGTTCATCGAACCGTTCGCTGGCCTGCATGCCGTGGTGGGCATTCATGGCGTTGATGGTGAACTGACGCAGGCTGGCGACGACACCCTTCTGGCTGAACGGGCGGACGATAAGATCCTGGTCGATGCCCTGGATTTCGCCGGTTTTCACGAAACCATCGGCGTCGATGGTGAGATGACCGAAAGAAACCCCCTTGCTAACCAGTTCAACCCGTACCGTTTCGCCCGTCCGCGCGGCTTCCTGGCGGGCGGCATCGCGCTGGGTTTGCAGGTCGCGGGTCATCTCGCGGGCCAGCAGTTCCACGAGGCCGGCACCGTGAACGGGCGGCGTGCCGCGTTCGCCGGAAAACTGGGGATCGAGGGAATCGAAGTCCGCGTCGTTTATACCTTCCGAGGCAAAGACGTTGGTGACGAAATCGCCGGCGCCGCCGGTTTCGGGTTGGTTGTGGCAGCCGGCACAGGAATTGGCTTCCGGTCCGGATGTCCGGAAGAAGGCCGGCGTTTCGCCCGCCCGGCGCTTGACCGGGACGTCCGACTGGGTCGCCGCCGGACGCCCGGCCCCATCGAGCGTGGTGAACCGCGCCTCGAACAATCGCCTGCCGTGGGCGGACAATTCGGTGACAGGCATGGCCGCCGCTTCGGCTTCGCCGATGTGGCTCCGCAAGACCCGTTCGTCCCCGATTATCGGCCCGATTACCGACGCCGTTTCCGGCGCGACCTTCGGTTCCGACGCCGATACGCCGAGAGCCGGTGCGATCAGCACCAGAAGCGCGAAGAGGAGCGAGCGGGGAGACGTCATCCTAAAGGTACCGGTTGACCAAGTTTTCCAACATTTCCTGACGGCCCGAACGCGGCTCGGGTTCGATGGCACCTTCGACGACGCGGTCCGACAGGTCGGCCAGCGAAAGCCGGCCGGCCATTATGTCCGTGCCGAGCCCGCCGTCCCAACCGGCGTAGCGTTCGGAAACGAAGGTTTGCAGCTTGCCGTCCTCCAACATGTCGGCAGCGATCAGGAGTGCGTGAGCACAGGTGTCCATGCCGCCGATATGGGCGTGGAACAGGTCGTCCGGCTCGAAGGACTGGCGTCTGATCTTAGCGTCGAAGTGCAATCCTCCCGTCGTAAAGCCGCCGGCTCTGAGAACAATATAAAGAGCCATCGCCACTTCGGGAACGTTATTCGGGAATTGATCGGTATCCCAACCCAGTTGTGGATCGCCCCGATTGATGTCGACGCTGCCGAATATACCGTTGGCGGTCGCGTAGGCCAACTCGTGCTCGAAACTATGCCCGGCCAGGGTCGCGTGGTTGGCTTCGATGTTAACCCGGATCTCGTTCTCGAGACCGTACTTCAATAGAAACGCATGGACGCTTTGGCTGTCGTAATCGTACTGGTGTTTAGTCGGTTCCTGGGGTTTCGGCTCGATCAGGATCGTGCCATTGAATCCAATCTTGTGTTTGTGCTCGACGACCAGGTTCATGAAGCGGCCGAGTTGATCGGCCTCACGACGTAAGACGGTGTTGAGCAGCGTCTCATATCCTTCACGACCGCCCCAGAGCACATAATTGACGCCCCCGAGCCGGTGCGTGAGGTCCATGATCTGGCGCACCTGACCGGCCGCGTAGGCGAACACCTCGGGGTCCGGATTGGTGGCGGCTCCAGCCATATAACGCCGGTGACTGAACAGGTTCGCCGTGCCCCACAGGAGCTTGAGGCCGGTCCTTTCCATGGCCGCTTGCATCCTCTCGGCGATGGCCTCCAGGTTGGCGTTGCTTTCGGCGAGCGTCGACCCTTCGGGGGCGGCATCGCGGTCGTGGAAGCAGAAGAAGTGCACGCCCAATTTCTCGAAAAACTCGAAGGCGACATCGAGTTTCAGATTGGCGAGCGACATGGCATCGTCCGCATCGCCACCGAACCAGGGGCGGTCGATGACGGGCCCGCCGAAGGGATCGCTGCCAGGCCAGCAGAAGGTGTGCCAATAACAGACGGCGAAGCGAAGATGATCTTCCATTCGTTTTCCGAGCACTTCGCGGTCCTTGTCGTACCAGCGGAATGCCATCGGATTGTCCGACTCCGTTCCTTCGTAGGAGATCTTGTCGACGGTGGTGAAGAAATCGCTCATGGGTCCTCCGGACAATCTGCATTCGCCGCCGCTCAAGGCTCGGCGAAAGTCTTTTTCAATAGTGGATAAAGCGTGTCGAACATTTCCCGGCGGCCCGCATAGGCGTCGCTGAGGGCGGGATCGGGTTCGACGGTGTCTGAGACGGGCGGCGGCATGCAGACGTCGCGCGGGTCTTCGCCGGTATCGGCGAGGCGCGCCAGCCGGGCGGCGCCGAAGGCCGGTCCCAATTCACCTCCAGCGTGGTAGGTCAGCGGCCGATTAAGGACGCTGGCCAGGATTTCGCCCCAAAAGCGGCTCCGCGCGCCGCCACCGATAACCGACACGGTGTCGATATCGGCGCCGGCAGCGACAAGAGCATCCTGGCCGTCGGCAAAGGCGTAAGCGACGCCTTCAAGTACGGCGCGAACGAGATGGTGACGCCCCGTCTCATGGGTCAAGCCGAAAAACACGCCCTTGGCGTTGGGGTCGTTGTGCGGGGTCCGTTCGCCGGAAAGGTACGGCAGGAAGATCTCCTTGCAGGGACCCTTCGTTTCTTTTTCGACCGACGTCAAGCCCGCCGCCTCGCTTTCGAACCCGGTCATTCTGGTGACCCATTCGAGACAGCTGGCGGCGCTCAGGATGACGCTCATCTGGTGCCAGGTGTCGGGCAGGCAGTGACAGAAGGCATGGACGCCCTGCTCCGGGTTGGGCGAGAAGCGATCGTTGGTGAGGAAATAGACACCGGATGTGCCGAGGGAGAGGAAGGCGCGGCCCGGGACCACGGCGCCGATGCCGGCGGCTCCGGCCGCGTTGTCACCGCCGCCGCCGGCGACCGGAATGCCGGCGGGCACGCCCCAAGCCTCGGCGACGTTGGCCTTGAGGTGCGCGGAGGGGGCGCTGCCTTCGACCAGGGACGGCATGTGGGCGCGGGTCAATCCTGTCGCCTCGAGCATTTCATCGGACCAGTCCCTAGCCGCCACGTCGAGCCACAACGTGCCGGCCGCATCCGACATCTCGGAAACGAAATCTCCGGTCATACACCAGCGGACGTAATCCTTGGGGAGCAGGACCCTAGCGACACGGTCGAACAGCTCGGGCTCGTGTTCCGAGACCCATAGAAGCTTCGGTGCGGTGAACCCCGGCATGGCGACGTTGCCGGTGATGTCCCGGGTCCGCGGTTGGCGCCTCTCCAACTCCGCACATTGGGATTCGCTGCGACCGTCGTTCCAAAGGATAGCCGGGCGCAGGACGTCGCCTGAGTTATCGAGAAGTGTGGCGCCGTGCATCTGTCCCGACAAGCCGACCGCCCGGACCGCCGGCAGGACATCGCCATGTTCCGCACGAAGGGCCGCCACGGCTTCGCCGGTTGCCGTCCACCAAGCGGCCGGATCCTGCTCCGACCACAAGGGCTGCGGCCGGGATAACGCCAGCGAAGCCGTGGCTTGGCCGATCACCGTGTCGCCGTCATCGCCCCCGCAGAGAACGGCTTTGACGCCTGACGTGCCGATATCGATTCCCAGATACATCGGGAACTCCCTATGGGTGCGGGATGAAGTGCCGCCATCGTTGTTGGTTATTCTGTGCCCACTGAGGGCTTTTGATTGTTTTTATGATGAGATGATGATGGGAAATGATGGGGTTGTCAATCAGATTCTCTTTACTCCGTGAAACGCGCTCTACTCCGTGAAACGCGCTCTTTAAGGAGTATTTTCGATAAATTAGACTCGTAACATACTGAATATAAGAAATAAAAAGTCTTCTGCTCTTATTCTCGCGGGTATCGGCGTCGACAATAATTTTTTGACAAACCAATCAAAATGATGTTTTTATTGAGGGCGATTGCCTGTCCCATGGAGGTTTCCAGCCTTGGTTCCTAGGAAAGCCCGACACGCCGAAATTGCGGAGGCCGCCGATGTCAGCATCGCGACGGTCGACCGGGTATTGAATGCGCGGCCCGGCGTCAGTCCGCACACGCAGCGACGCGTGTGGGATGCGGTGCAGCGTCTGCAAGGACAAAAGGGGAAGGCAATTGGTGCCAATGCCGTTAGGCGGCGTTTCGACTACGTATTACCGGGCGGCCCCAACACGTTTTGGCAGTTGGTTGCAGACGGCGCCCGGGCGGCCGGCGCCGAATTTGCCGAGCAGGCGGTGGAAATCCACTGCCACCTGATCGAGGGATTCAACGCCGACGTCTTGGCCGAGACGATTCATCGGTTGGGCGCCACCTCCAACGGCTTAGCTATTGTCGCCCTGGAACATCCATTGGTTCGCGAGGCGGTCACGGCCTGCTTTCACGATGGCGTTCCCGTGGTTACGCTCGTCGCCAATCTGACCATCCAGAATACGGTAGGATACGTCGGTCTCGACAACCGGGCCGCGGGACGCACAGCCGGATATCTCATGGGCCGGCTCCTTGCTGGCCGCGAAGGAAAGATCGCGCTCTTCGAAGGTAGCCTGAACCTATCGTACAGGGACCATCAGGAACGCGACATTGGTTTCCGTGATGTTCTGCGCGAGCTTTATCCCGGCCTTACGGTCGGGTTCAAGCACCCGACGTTTGACGACCACGAAGAGGCATACCGTTTCACCAAGAGTCTGCTCGAGCAGCACCCGGAAATCCTTGGCATCTACAACGTCGGCGGCGGCATTCGCGGAAATGCTAGGGCCTTGCAGGAATCGGGGCGCGCCAAAGACATCATCTGCATCGGCCACGAACTCACGCGTTTTACCCGTGAATTTCTGGTCGACGGTACGTTGGATGCCGTGATCGACCAGGCGCCCGCGTTCCAGGCCCGCGAAGCGGCCAAGGTATTACTCGATTTTCACACCAAAGGCGCCGGCGCCCCACGTCCCCGTCGGCCCCACGTCGAGATATTCCTGCGGGAAAACCTGCCCTGACCCGTAACAAGGAGATGGCATGAATGGGGTGTGAGCGGTCATGCCTCCTGGCTCTGATAAGGTGTTGGGAGAGGCGGATAGGCTGCAGGCTGGATTGCTTTTTAGGGCCCTGCGACCCTGTCAAG
>Ga0056126_10000247_pt1 | contig 20915 bp, 18 predicted proteins | sample WorMetLIZAISLAND_FD_71117 | JGI IMG/M metagenome (GOLD analysis project Ga0056126, IMG submission 71117) | Marine gutless worms symbiont microbial communities from Max Planck institute for Marine Microbiology, Germany - Inanidrilus manae... ...
GAGTTTGACAGACTGCTAAATACATCGCTTCCAAAATACGGTGAAACACTGAATTTACCAAATCAACGATCCTGGCACCCGGTCGAAATTAAGCGCCGTAAAATAGGAAATTCCGAAAAAAACGAGGGGCAAGAACAGGTCTTGCCCCTCGCCAATGGAGGGAGGTTAAACGGTTCCGCCGAGTGAATCCTCCAATTGCGCAAGCTCCTGGCCGCCGGCCATCAGGTCCTGCAGTTCCTCCGGCGAGATCTCACCTTTCAGGGCCGTACCCAGAGTTTTTCCCCGGTTGAGTACCGTAAAGCGGTCGCCGACGGCCAAAGCGTGCCGCACGTTGTGGGTGATGAAGACGATCCCGATGCCCTGCTCGCGCACGCGGTTGACCGTCGCCAGGACGTTCGACGTCTGGCGCACGCCCAGCGCACTGGTCGGCTCGTCGAGGATCAACACCTTGGCCCCGAAGTAGACGGCCCGCGCAGGTTGATGCCCATCTTGCGCATTTCTTCGACCGTGATCTTGTTGGCGCTCTCGGTGTCGAAACGTTTCAAGAGCCCGCGCCCCTTGGTCGGTTCGCGTCCCATGAAGAAGTTGCGGGTCACCGACATCAGCGGGATCATCGCCAGGTCCTGGTAGACGGTGGCGATCCCCGCTTCCATCGAATCACGCGGGCTGTCGAAACTCATCGGCTGACCTTCGAAGAAGATCTCACCGGCCGACGGCTTGTGGACGCCGGACATGGTCTTGATGAAGGTCGATTTGCCGGCCCCGTTATCGCCCAGGAGACAATGGCATTCGGCCGGTCTGACGTCGAAGGAGACGCCGGCCAGGGCGATGACGTTGCCGAAATGCTTTTCGATCTGTTCCATATGGATGATTGGCTCGGACATGTCAGCGCTCCCCGGTCACACGTTTGCGGATCATGTTATTGAAGAGAACCGCGACCAGCAGCATGCCGCCCAGGAACACCAGGTACCAGTCCTGGTCGATCTGGGTGTAGCTCAAGCCGATCAGCACCATGCCGAAGATGATGGCGCCGAAGAAGGCGCCGATCGCCGAACCGTAACCGCCGGTCAGCAGGCAACCGCCGATGATCGCCTCGAACTCCTTCTGGAAGCCGCGGCGAGCATCGGTCGAGCCGCTGTCAAGCACGGTGATGATGGCGACCAGTGCGGCACAGCAGGCGGTCAGCATGAACAAACCGAGCTTGACGTGCTTCACGGGAACACCCGAGTTTGATGCCGCGTTGGCGTCGCCGCCGGAGGCGAAGATCCAGTTCCCAACGGGCGTTTTCAAAAGCACGTAGGTCGCGGCGATGGCGATGACGATGAACCACAGGATCTCGACCGGGATGCCCTGGACTTTCGGCAGGCCGTTCTTGAAGGTGTCGATCAGGCCCATGTTGGCCAAGGCGACGAAGACGCCGGGAAAGGCGTCGCCGCTGAAGATCGGCGCCAGAAAATCACCTTCGACCGCCTTGCGAACGCCGCGCAACTGGGTCGAACCACCGGTCGCCCATTTCAGGCCGACCAGGGACAGGCCCCGGAAAATGAACAGGAACGCCAGGGTGACAATGAACGACGGCAGGCCCGTCCTGAGCACGATCTGGCCGTTGATGGCGCCGACGATGGCGGCGAAGACGAATGTGGCCGGAATGGCGATGATCAGAGGAATGCCGAAGGTGACGACGCAGGCCCCGAAGAACAGGCCGGCAAAGGCGATCATCGAGCCGACCGACAGGTCGAACTCGCCGCCGATCATCAGGAGCGAGGCGCCGATGGCCAGGATACCCAGTTGAGCGGCGGGCGACATGAAGTTCATGAAACCGGCCAGCGTGAACATCGCTTCGTCGGCGGTGAACAAGAAGAAGACGAGTACCAGGATGACGCCGGCGATGGCGCCGAGTTCCGGCTTTTTCATCAACTGCGTCAGGAACGGTTCGTCCTTTATTCGCTCGTCTACCGTATCGGCGGAGACAGTCGACATGATTCCCTCCCAAATTGTTGGTTGGCGGGGCGGCAGTGCCGCCCCGCAAGAGTGTCAGGCTGTTAGCGGATACCCTTCGCCGACAGCTCGACAACCTGCCCCGCTTTGTCAGCGGTGATCAAGTTGGGGCCCGAGGGCACGTTGCCGCCCGGGATCAGGCCATACTCGGTGTGCATCGCCAGGAAGACGACCGGCAGGTAGCCCTGCAGGAACTGCTGCTGGTCGATGGCAAAGGCCGCGTCGCCGTTCTTCACGGACTCCAGGAAGTTGGCGGAAAGGTCGAAGGAACCGATCGCCACCTCGCCCTTGCGGCCAACCGCCTTGACGGCGGCAACGGCAGGTTCACCGGCCAGCGAGGCGCCGAGCGCCATCACCGTGTCGATTGAGCCGTCGGCGTCCAGCGCAGCCTTGACCTTGGCTTCGATTTCAGAGGGATCGTTGGTCGTTGGCAGAACGGTGACGTTGCCGCCGAAGCCTTCCGCGAACCCGGCGCAGCGGTCATCGAGGGCCACGTTACCGACTTCGTGGTTGACGCAGATGGCCTTTTTTTGGCCCATCGAGGCCATTTTCTCGCCCGCCGCCTTGCCGGCGACGAACTCTTCCTGGCCGACGTGCAGAAGCGCGCCAAGGCCCTTGGAGACGTCGGAGCCCGAGTTCATGGAAACGACCGGGATGCCGGCAGCGACCGCTTTCTGGATCGACGGGCCGAGGGCGTCGGCGTCGGGGATGGAAACGACGATGCCGTCAGGCTCCTGGTTGACGGCCGCATCGATCAGCTGGCTCATGGCCACCATGTCGAAGGTTTCCGGGGCCCGGTACGAAACTCTCGCGCCGGTGTCCTTGGCGCCGCGTTCAACGCCGTTCTTGACGACCGACCAGAACGGGTCGCTCGCCTGACCGTGACTGACGACGATGATGTCAGCCGCAAAGGCGGGTGCCGAAAAGGCGATGGCCGCCGCGGCAATAATCGATTTGATGGGTGATCTCATGAATTCCTCCCTAAGCATGAACATGATCCCACCGAAACAGGTGGGTATGACAGTTCGGACGTTTCAACAGTTTTAGCGTCCAGCGTCGGTACCTAAGCACAAACGGATTAAATTTGCAACCGATTGCAAAAAATTGCGATAAAATGTTCCATGAACCTGGTTTTTCGGAGTATGGTTCCGTCAACAGGGTAGCTTCCGACGAACTGTTTACCCATTCTCGCAGGTCGCAGGACATGGCCGTCACAATCAGGGATGTAGCATCGCGCGCAAAGGTCTCGACATCCGCCGTCTCGCGGACGTTCACCGAGGGTGCATCCGTTTCGGAAAAGATGCGCAAAAAAGTTGAAAAGGCGGCCAAAGAACTTGGATACACGCCTAGTATTCTGGCTCGTAGCCTGACGACTAGACGCACGAAATTGATCGGTCTGGTGTCCAACAACTTCCATAACCCTTTGTTCCTTCAGGTTTTTGATTTATTCACGCGGGGGCTGCAATCGCGCGGGCTCAGACCTTTGTTGGTCAACCTCACCAGCGAAATCGACCCGCAAAATTCTTTGAAAATGTTGCAACAGTATTCCGTCGACGGCGTGATCTTGACCACCTCGGAGTTGCCGGTCGCTTTCGCTCAAGCATTCAAAAAGGCGGGTATTCCGATCGTCCATGCATTTGCGCGATTGAGCGGCGCCTCCGACGTCCACTCGGTTAGCATCGACGATCGTCAATGCGGCGTTTTGGTCGCAAGGTTGCTTGTTGAAAACGGTTACAAAAATATTGCCTTCTTGGGAGGGCCCGAGGAGGCATCCGTGACCCAGGACCGGCTTGCCGGATTTGTCGAAGAAGCCGGCCGGCACAAGGGGGTCCGCATCGGCCACAGTTTTGCCGGCACCCATTCCTTCGAAGCCGGACGCAATGAAATGCTCCGGTTGCTGAAAAAGCCGCTGGCGGAAGCCTATTTCTGTGGTGACGACGTCCTGGCGATTGGTGCCATCAGCGCGATACGATCGCGAGGCCTGACGGTGCCCGACGATATCGGAATCATCGGGCTCGACGACATGGAGATGGCGGCTTGGGACAACATCAAACTAACGACCGTACGCCAACCCATCCAACGGATCGTCGATGCGACGATCGAACTGATCGCGACCATGCTTGAAGATCCGAACCGCAAACCCGAATCACGCCTGTTCCCCTGCGAAACAGTGGAACGGGGAACATTGAAACGCCAGCCATAACCGCCGAGCGGCATTCGCTCGTCCTTTGGCCAAGAGGAAACTGCCATGTCCATACCTCCATTTCCCCCCGCAGAGCGCCGGTTACGGCTCGGTATGGTTGGCGGCGGCCGGGGGGCCTTGATTGGCGAGGTCCATGCCAACGGCGCGCGGCTCTCCAATCGATGGGAAATCGTCGCCGGGGCTTTGTCCTCGGACCCGGAACGCGCCCGCGCCTCGGGGCGTGATTGGCTCTTGGATTCCAGCCGGACCTATGCCGACTTCCGTGAGATGGCCGATCGGGAGGCGTCCCGCGACGACGGTATCGACGCCGTTGCCATCGTTACGCCGAACCACCTGCACGCGCCGGTCGCGCTGGCTTTCATGGAGCGCGGCATCGACGTCATATCGGACAAACCGGTTACCGCGACCCTGGACGAGGCCGAGGCGCTTGTCGAGGCGCAGAAGCGGTCCGGCGTCGTCTTCGGCGTGACCTATCCCTACGCCAGTCATGCTATGGCCCGCCAGGCCCGGGAAATGGTCCGCGCCGGCGACCTCGGCGAACTGCGTCAGGTGCATGTGGAGTACTTCCAGGAATGGGCGATCGACATTGGCGACGACGGGCCGGAAACCCGGTGGCGTCTCGATCCGGCAAAAGGCGGCGCCAGCCTCACGGTCGCCGACATCGGCACCCATGCCGAACACCTGGCTCGGTTCGTCACGGGTCTGGAGATCGAGGCCCTGAGAGCGAACTTTCACGTCAGCGGGGCGCCGAAGGCGCTCGAGGATACGGCATTCATGCAGATCCGCATGAGCGGCGGTGTGCCGGGCACCCTTATGGTCAGTCAGGCGATGGCAGGAACACAGTGCGGGCTGCGCATCCGTGTCGCCGGCACCAAAGCGTCGCTCGAATGGCAACAGGAGAACCCCGAGTTCCTCACCTTCCGTCCGATCGGCGCGCCGGCACAGGTTCTTTCGCGCGGCCATGGATCCGGGATTTACCCGGCCGTCGAGAGGCTCCTCAGGATGCGTCGCGGTCACCCCGAAGCCCTCAGCGACGCCTGGGCCAATCTCTATTTCGAACTGGCCATCGCTATTGATGCCCGCCGCAGCGGCCGGACATTGCCGGAAGGGATGGTGGCCTTTCCGACACTGGCCGATGGCGTAGGGGGCATGCGGTTCATCGATGGCGCCATCCGATCAAACGAGATCGACAACTGGACCGAAATCGAGATTTAGGAGGCCGCGCACCGGCGCCGGTTCGCCTCGACTTTGCGGTGATACGAGCCTTAATGCGCTTGCGGCGTCGAGTACTGCAATCACCAATCCCGACCATTCACAACCGTGTCAACAGCGACCTTCGACGTTCCGCTAGACCCGCCGATCAGCTACCCTCATTGGCGCATCATCGGGATCGGGGTCGCCCGGCGGTGCCGTAAAGAGTCTTCGACCAGGGAGGTGACCATGGACCGCATGCTTGAGGGGGACGCCATCGATCCCCGCGTTTACGACCTTTATGACGAATATTGCCACGGCCGCATGGAACGCCGCGAGTTCCTGAGCCGCGCCGCCGCCATCACGGTGATCGGCGGTGTCTCGGCCCTGGCCATGGCCGAGGCCCTGTTGCCGCGTTACGCAGAGGCGCAAATGATCTCGTTCACGGATAAGCGCATCAAGGCGCGCTACGTTACCTATCCGTCTCCCGGTGGTACGTCGGGCGAGATGCGGGGTTATCTTGTGCAGCCGGCCGGCGACGGGCCGTTCCCGTCGGTTCTGGTCATTCACGAAAACCGCGGCCTCAATCCGCACATCGAGGACGTCGCTCGGCGCGCCGCCGTCGAGGGTTTTCTGGCCCTGGCCCCGGACGGGCTCTATCCGGTTGGCGGTTATCCCGGCAACGACGATGACGGTAAGGTTCTGCAACGCGGCCTCGACAAGGGCAAGTTGTTCACCGACCTATTGAACGGTGCAAAGTTTCTGAAGGCCCACAAACTCTCAAACGGTAAACTTGGGGCCACTGGCTTCTGTTACGGCGGCGGTGTTGTCAACAACCTGGCCGTCGTCATGGGTAGCGATCTTAACGCAGGCGTGCCCTTTTACGGGCGAGCCGCTAATTCGGAAGACGCCGCCAAGATCAAGGCGCCGCTGTTGATCCACTATGCGGAGGAGGATCCCCGCATCAATGCCATGAAGGACGGCTACGAAGCGGCTTTGAAGGCGGTTGGCGCGACTTTTGAGATGCACACTTATCCCGGGACCCGGCACGGTTTTCACAACAACTCGACGCCGCGCTACGACGAGGCCGCTGCGAAACTGGCCTGGGATCGGACGGTGGCCTTCTTCCGCAAGCACCTGTCTTAGATCTGAGTGTTCGTCCACAATTGCGGCTTTAAGTCTCGTTGACGGACTTCAAGATTTCATCGGCATTTGCCTCTCCGGCTTCGGTGTCGCCGGGTAGGGCGGGCAGGTCAAAGTGGAAGGTCGTGCCTTCGCCGATTTTGGTCTCGAAGCCGATGGTGCCGCCGTGCAGTTCGACGATGGCCCGTGCGATGTTGAGGCCGAGGCCAAGACCGCCGCTGGCCCGGTCATCGCTGCCGTCCGCTTGCGAGAACCGCTGAAATACCCGGTCCTGGAATTCCTCGGGGATGCCGCCACCCTGATCCTTGACTGTGAACCGGACCCGGTCGCCGAGGTCCTGGGCGGCGATTTCCACCGTCGATCCGCTGGGCGAGAACTTGGCGGCATTCGATAATAGGTTGGCGAAGACCTGCATCAAGCGGTCGGCATCTCCGTCGATGCGGGCTCCGGAAAGGGCAGGTTTGACGGCGAAGGCGACACCGGCGTCACGCCCGATCAATCTGTGTGCCTCAACCGCCCTTCGACTAGATCGGCGGCACCGAGCGGCGCCCGGTTCAAGGCCAGCTTTCCGCTCCCGATCTTGGTGATGTCGAGAACATCCTCAATCAATATGGCGAGGCGGTCGCTGTTTCGACTGGCAATGTCGATCATGTGAGCGGCTTCGGCTGGCACCGGTCCAATGGTGCCGCCGCGCACCAACTTTAGCGCCCCCATGATTGAAGTCAGCGGTGTCCTCAGCTCGTGACTCATGGTGGCGATGAACTTGGATTTGGCGGCGTCCGCCTCCTTGGCCGAGACCAGTGCTTCGAAGATATCCTCCGTGTTCCGCTCGAGCTTAGCGTGCTGTTCCTTGATGGTCCGGTCAGCCACTTTTACCACCCTGTAGAGCACGAGATGGAGCAGGCCAAAGCCGATCAAGAGCGTGACAAAGACATGGAGGACATGCCTATAAATGTCCTCGAGAAACTCGGTCACGTCGGATTCGACAAGCAGAATGCCGATGACGGCCCCGGCACCGTTGCGCAGCGGCATATAGGTCGAGAGGATTTCCCGGCCCGCCGTTATTCCGGTTGGCGCCCCGTCGCTGCCGCTGACAGTTCGCGACGACGCTACGTTTCCGCCGCGCGCTGTCAGGAACGACGGATTGTTTCGCCGGGTCGCGACGCCGCCGGCCGCCGGTAGGGAAAGGATCATCCGTCCAGTAAGGTCAAAAAGGCCGACACGCGACAATTGTAGATCGCGGATTTGAATTGCCAGACGGTTTGCCAATGTTTCCAAACGTTCGGCGCCGGGATCGCCGATCCAGCCAAAGTCATCCCCATCATGCATGCGGATATCGTTGACGAGCGCGCGGCCCAGGGTCGTGTTCTGGCGTTCGCCGAGGCGGATCATATCCTCGATGGAAAGGTGGTGGAAAAACAGCATCAAAACGGCAACAACCGCGAATATGGCTGTTGCGCTGACAATGGAGAAGTGGCGGGCAAGCCTAAACGCGGGCATACTGTCTTGCGGGGCCTCCCTATACGCGATTGCCGGCCGCTAGGCCTGCATGCCGGGCCGTCCCCAGCTAAACAAGCGAGCCGCCCGTTAACCGAGAATTTCGTAGCAAAGAATCTGCGTTTACTATAGGGGAAATTACTGGAACCACCAAAATAGCTCGACGGAACGGTCTCTTCCCGCGAGCGGCGAGGCGATAAACGCGTTGTCCATGAAGACGGTCGTCTACCAATCCCAGCGTCTCAAAGACCGCCCCCCATGGCTCGAAGAATGCCTCACGAGCGTCCGGTCTTGGTCCGAAGAAGCGGGGTTCGCTTACCGTTTCTACGGTGACGAGATTTTCGATCGGGTGCCGGCCTGGTATCGCGACCAAACGGCTGCCTATCCACAGATCGCCACCGACCTCGGGCGGTTGCGCCTGGCCCGGGAACTGCTGGATGAGGGCTATGAGCGCACGATTTGGCTCGATGCCGACGTACTCGTCTTTGATCCTGAGAAGTTTCGGATCAACGTGGTGGCGGGCTCCGCTTTCGGTCGCGAGGTCTGGGTGCAGGGCAACGGCAAGGGCGGTCTCAAGGCCTACCGCAATATCCACAATGCGGTGGCGTTGTTCTGCCGGGATGACACGTTTCTCGATTTCTACGCTGCGGCTTGCGAGCAAATCATCAAGCGTGCCGAGGGCGGCCTGCCGCCCCAGATCGTCGGCACCAAGCTGCTGACGGCGCTTCACAACATCATCGGCTTCCACCTGATCGATACCGTCGCCATGGCGAGCCCGCCGGTCACCCGCGACATCGCGTCCGGCGGCGGAGTGGCTCTCGACCGGCTTTCGCGCGAGCTCGACACGGTGCCGGCGGCGGTGAACCTTTGCTCGTCGTTGATGGGCGCCACCACTGACGGGATCGACTTGGACGAAGCGATATTGGTGGCCGCCATCAACTGGCTTTTGGACGACCGCGGCCAGGTTTTCCACAATCCGCGCCCATAGAAATTCGCAAACTGGCCTCGCTTTTGCTGACAGACCTGTCGAGAACGGGAAGGGGCCCGTGATGCGGTGGATCTTGCCTATTTATTAGGCGAATTGGGCGCGTATCGCCTAATTCTTAGCCGTAATTCGTCCTGCAATCCCGTTTTTGGGGCTGCCCGGCAGGGGCGCCGGGCTCGGTGGTTATTGGAAAACGGATGAAAAACATGAAAAACCTTCCGAAAACACTCGGATTGTGTCTGGCTGTGGTTGCCGGGCTGTTGATCGCGCCGCAAGCGGCGTGGGCCGAGGAGGCGACCTTGAACGGCGCCAACACGGCCTGGATTCTTACTTCGACGGCACTCGTGCTGTTTATGACCTTGCCCGGTTTGGCGCTGTTTTATGCCGGTCTGGTTCAGGCCAAGAACGTGCTTTCGGTGATGATGCATTGTTTCGCCATCGCGTGCTTGATGTCGGTTCTGTGGCTGCTGGTCGCCTATAGCCTCGCCTTCAGCGATGGCGGCGCCGTCAATGCCTTCGTCGGCGGTCTCGGCTCGATGATGCTCTCGGGCGTCGGCTGGGAGAGCCTGTCGGGCGACATCCCCGAGAACGTCTTCTTCATGTTCCAGATGACCTTTGCCATCATTACCCTGGCCCTGATCGTCGGTGCCTACGTGGAACGCATCAAGTTCCCGGCCGTGCTGCTGTTCAGCGGGCTGTGGTTGATCTTCGTCTATGCACCCGTCTGCCACTGGGTGTGGGGTGGCGGCTGGCTGGCCGACATGGGTGTCATGGATTTTGCCGGTGGCCTCGTCGTACACGCCACGGCCGGCACCTCGGCCCTAATCACCGTATTGGGCCTCGGCAATCGCGTCGGTTTCCCGACCCAATTGCGTCCGCCGCACAGCCCGGGCCTGGTCATGATGGGTGCGGCCATGCTGTGGGTCGGTTGGTTCGGCTTTAATGCGGGTTCCGCCCTAGCTGCGGATGCCAGCGCCGGCATGGCGATGACCGTCACCCACGTCTCGGCGGCCACGGCGTCGCTAGTCTGGATCGTCATCGAATGGGTCAAGTTCGGCAAACCGAGCCTGGTCGGCGTCGTCACCGGCATGGTTGCCGGCCTCGCCACCATCACCCCGGCGTCCGGCTTCGTCGGCCCGCTGGGCGGTCTCGCCATTGGATTAGCCGGCGGCGCCATCTGCTACTATGCCGTCGGCTTGGTCAAGAACCGCTTCAACATCGACGATTCGCTCGACGTCTTCGCCGTACACGGCGTCGGCGGCATCACCGGCACCATCCTCGCCGCCGTCTTCGCCGTCGAAGGACTGGGTGGGCCCGGCCTCGCTGAAGGTGTTTCCGTCGGTGGGCAACTGGGTGTCCAGGTCACCGGCGTCATTGCCACCGTCGCCTGGACGGCCATCGCCACCTGGGTCATCGTTAAGGTTACCGGTATGATCACGGGTCTCCGTGTCACCGACGACCAGATCACCGAAGGGCTTGACCTAGCCCAGCATGGTGAACGAGGCTATTCGCTCTGACGGGCGGTTTGGATCGAGGAGAAAACACATGCAACTCGTTATGGCCATCATCAAACCGTTCCGCCTGGACGCCGTCCGCCAGGCCCTGACGGAAGCTGGGGTCCAGGGCCTCACCGTTTCTGAAGCCAAGGGTTTCGGCCGGCAGAAGGGGCAGACGGAGATCTACCGTGGTGCCGAGTACAACATCGACTTCGTGCCCAAGGTCCGGCTCGAAATCGTTGTCGACGATGATCAGGTGGAGAGCGTCGTCGAGGCGATCCGCTCATCGGCTCATACCGACAAGATCGGCGACGGCAAGATCTTCGTCCTCGAAGTCGGCCAGGCCATGCGCATCCGTACTGGCGAGACCGGACCGGACGCGCTCTAGGCTGAGGGTGGACAAAAGGCAGTTATTCGACGGGGCCTTCGGGCCCCGTCGTTGTCTCGGTCACTAGTTTCCTGGCTCGGGCTCAGCGCTTCCTGGCCAGCATCAGGCCGTCACCGATGGGGACCAGGCTCATGGTCACCCGCTCGTCAGCCTGAACCTTCTTGTTGAGGGATCGGATCGCCTCGGTGGTCTCCTTGATGTTCGAAGCATCGGCGACGCTGCCGCCCCAGAGAACGTTGTCGACGGCGATCAAGCCGCCAGCACGGAGCAAATCGACGGCTCGGTCGAAATAGTCGGGGTAGGTCTGTTTTTCGGCGTCGATGAAGACGAAGTCGAAATCGCCGGAGCGACCCTCAGCGATGAGTGCATTCAATGTCTCGATGCCGGGCGCCAGACGCAGGTTGATCTTGTGGGCCACCCCCGCCTCTTCCCAGAATGGCCGCCCGATCGACGGATACTCGTCGGAGATGTCACAGGCGATGATCTCGCCGTCGTCGGGCAGCGCAAGGGCCACGGCCAGCGCCGAGTAACCGGTGAAGGTGCCGACCTCGATGCAGCGTCGAGCGCCGATCAGTTCGACCAGGAGCGCCATGAACTGGCCCTGTTCGGGCGCGATCTGCCAGCCGGCGAACTCAAGGTCCGCCGTCTTTTCGCGAAGGCGTCGCATGACGTCTGGCTCGCGCAGAGAATTGGCGAGCAGGTAGTCGTAGAGGGCATCGGTCATTTCAAGCGTGCGGGTCGACATGGCGATTATCTCTTGGTGCCGTGACAACGGCAGGAATGGCATTTCCCGGGTGTCCGGTATTGATGCTGGCGACTTGATATAGTGGCTTAAATGATTGATGCAACGGAAAGCTCGGGCGGGTTCGGGCACGTGTCGGCGAAGCGTGGGCGTGCCGGTTTCGGGCATGTATTCCGCCAGCCAGGTCGGCTACATGGTGCTGCAATGCCCGGATCACGAGCGCTACCACGTGCACGGGGCGGGATCCTGATCGACGTCGTCGAGGAAGAAGGCGACGAAAACTGGGTCAACGCTAAATTCGGTGCGCGTTTCCGGGTGCTTATCGACTACGGCGACGAAATGTCGCGGACCAAGGCCGGCAAGTTTCAGGTTTTCGCCTGCGTGTTACCAGAACACCAATAGGGACAGGACACGGCCTCGGGTGTTTGCTCGAGACGCATCATTTTGAGATCGGCAACGCCAGGTAAAACGTCGTGCCGGCGCCCACTTGGGATTGAAAAGTGACCGTTCCGCCATGGAGTTCAACGATCGATTTGGTGATTCCCAATCCCAATCCCGTACCGCCCGTCTGGCGATCATCTGACGCATTCAGCTGGGCAAAACGATCGAAAATCTGATCGTGGAATTCATCCGGAATACCCGGGCCAAAATCGGCAACCGAGACCCTTGCCATGCTTGCTTCGTGGTCGACTGAAATCTCCACCCTTCCACCTTCGGGCGAAAACTTGGCGGCGTTGGACAACAAATTGGTGATCGCCTGGCCGAGCCGGTTTCGGTCGCCACGCACAATCACATCCGGAGGCAGGTTGGGAAGATTAAACCCGACCGAAAACTCTTCGGACAGTCCCTGATTAATCTGAACGGTGTCTCTTACGAGGTCCGACAGGTCGAGTGTCTCGAAATCCAGTTCGATATTACCGGAATCGAGTTTTTCCATATCCAGGATATCGTTGACCAGATGGGAAAGCCGCTCGGTATTCCGGTGAGCGATACGCAGCATTTCAACTACGGCATCGGGCAGTTCGCCGAGAGCGCCGTCGATGACGAGCCCGAACGATCCTTTGATCGATGTCAGTGGCGTACGCAATTCGTGGCTGACGGTGGAGACGAATTCCCGTTTCAACCGTTCCAGTTCCCGGCGCTCTGTTATGTCTGCCGCCGTTCCCCGATATCCCGCAAATTCCCCATTGTCGTCGAACAAGGGCTTGCCGCTCACTGACAGCCAGCGAACACTGCCGTCATCGAGTTCGCGCGGTTGTACGAAATCGCGGAACGGGCGGTGTGACCTCAGATCGTTAAGATGTGCCTGCCAGTCGTCATCGTCGATCCCAGCGGGTTTGACATCGGCTCGGTATTTTCCGAGAAAGCCGGAAACGTCGTATTCGTGGGAACTCAACGAGCCCGGCGCGATGAAACTGTAGCGGAGGTCCTTGTCGAATTCCCACAACCAGTCCGAACCGGCTTCGCTGAAATCCCGGAACCGCTGCTCACTCTTGCGCACGGCTCGCTCTGCCCGTTTCCGTCTGGAGGCGTCCTCGACCGCTTTATGCAGCAATCCCCGGTTTTCTCTCAGAAGCACCTCCATTTCAGCCCGTCTCCAGATATGTTCGAAGACGGTGAGATGGTCGGGCTCGCTTTTGCGGCCAAGGACGGGTGATATGGTGATGAAACTCCAGGTCGTGTCGCCGTCACCTTGGATCAGGCGGGCTTCGTGTTCGCCGATCGGGAGGGTTCCTTCGGCAACCCGCTTCTGCAGATCGACATGTGTGGCGAAATCGTCTGGATGAATGATCGACGAGAACGTCAGCGTCGAAAGCTCATCGGGATCGCGCTTAAGAATATCGCCGAGCTTGCGGTTGGCGCGAAGCCATTGCCCGTCCAGCGTATTCAACACAATACCGACGGCGGGTTGTTCGAAAACGCCCTCGTAAAGTGTTAGACGGTCGTCCTCGTCACCGGTCGATTGGGAGATGTTGTCTTCGCGCTCCCGTTTTCGTCGGCCTGCCGATTTCTGGTAATTCGCCGGGCGCAACTCTTCCAACGAACCTGTTCCTCTAACGATCTGCGCCGATAGCCTAATCGAGCTTACCTGGTAAGGGCACCCACTTTGTCGGTGGCCTGGTGCCGAGGATTATTCGTTGGTGACACTGCGCCGGCGCCGGGTGTCCAGCCGGCTTAGCTGGCGGCTTCGAACCGGACCTCGGCTCCTCCCGGCACGGTCTTGAGGATCGCAATGTCCTCCACTGCGTCGCCCCAGATGTTGGCCGGGGACGCCAAGCGGATCTCTTCACCGTGCGAGGCCGGTGTCGGTCCCCAAGCGATGGCGACGCAACTCCCGGCCAGCCAAAAGGCGATCTCGCCGGCCTTGGGCGAATCGGTGGCATCGACCTCTGGCGGCGCCGACACCGGCACGTCGAAATAGACTTCGTCGCCCCAGGTCCGCGCTGTCGATGTAAAGGGCAGAGCGTCGAGAACGGCGGCGGCGGTCGGCGTGTCGCGCGGTTCGATCGTTAGTGTGATATCGCCAATGATCATGCGAACCCTAGCCATGGCGTCTTTCCTCTGCTTAGCGTCTCATTGGAGCATTTCAGATGTTTCATCTTCATCGTCTTCCGGCGGCAGAGGCGAGGCCGCGCCGGCCTGGTGATGGATCATCCGCCAGCGCCCGCCATCGCGGATAAAGACATTGGTCGCCAGCAGGGCACCAGCGGTCAGCGCCTCATAGCAAATGACATAGGCGACGTCGCCACGGATGAAGGCCTGGGCGTCGCGGCAGGTAACCTCGGGCGAAGCCTCATTGTTGAGGATGCGGTCCCAGCTTTCCATACCTCGTCGCGGCCGAACAATGGCGGCCAGCCCGGGTGCAGACAGGTGATCCGATCGTCGGACGACCAGACGTCGGTCATGGCGTCCAGGTCGCGGTTGGTGAACGCCGCGTAGAAGGCCTCGTTGGCGAAGAGCACGGCCGCCGTATCGGTCATCGATCGCTCCCTGAAGTCAACAATTCGAAGAGTTTAGCCCGTGTGGGCGGATCGACTCAAACATAGGGTGGCCCGACGAACCAGGCGACCAACGAGCGGCGCAATCCGGTTTCGACCGCGTTGACCCGGTGATAAAGGGACGACGGAAAAACGATCGCTGACCCCCGTTTCCGGGCGTTGCTAAGGACATGCAGCCGTTTGTCCGGCGCATCCGGCGGCCAATTGAGGTCCTCGATGCAGAAATCACCGCCATTGAAGTCGCTTTCGTCGCTGAGCGCGATGGCAATGGTCACCTTGCGGATCATCCCGGGCCAACGCGAGTCCTGGTCATAGACCTTACGGCGCTGATCGGCATGCCAGGTGTAGTATTGACCGGGCCCGTATCGGGTGTATTGCACGGACTCCAATTCGCTCAGTTTCCAGCCCCAGTAGAGCCGATTGGTCTCCAACACGAAATCTCTTAACTGTTTGTAAACCCAGGAACTTCCCGGTGCGTCGCGGATCCAGGATACGGTCGAATCACGCAGGTTGTTGTCCGGGTCGTAGGCAACGGCGGCGGCCATCGGATCGAGGCTCTCGCCGATCTCGATAACGCGTTCGCAGAACTCGGCCGAGAAATGGGATTCAAAGACGCAAAACGGGTGTTCGAGACGCACGTTGAAAGGACCTCGGAGCAACGGTCGGGACGCGTTTGGTAGCATGCCACCGACTAGCGGAAAACCTCCAAAAACTTAAGCGCAGGGACATGACCTTAGATGACATAAATCCCTGAATTCGGGTGATTCCTGAAGGGAAGGGCATAAAATCAACCGATAGGCACCACTCATCCCGCGCAGTTTCGATTTGATCCGGGTCGGGCCGGAGCGCGAGGATCTTTTTGCGAGGTCGATTATGGCTGAAGAAGGCGTCAACCCAAACGAAGAGGTCGATGAAGAGGAAGAGGAGGAGGAACAGAGTTCCGACGACCGCCAAACCCTCGATGACCTGACCGTCCTAACCGATACGACGTCGCCGCTCGACGACGCTGACGAGCAAGGCATCGGCGACGATACCCTGGAATGGGAGGAACCCGCCGCCAGCCAGTCGTTATCGACCATTCATACCGGGTCGCGGCCGACCGATGCCGAGCTCTTGGCCAACCTGGTGCCCGAAGGGGATGTCATCATCGAGGAAGGCGAGATCGTGCCGCCCGAGGAAACGGTTGGTGCCGAACTTCCCGAAGTGGATGCCGAACCCCCCGAAACCGAACCGGATCCCGAACCGGTGCCCGAGCCCGTCGCTGATGCTCCGCCGCCGCCGTCTCCGCCACCCGCTCCTGAGGAGCCCGTTGCCGAGGAAGAACCCGAGGAAGAACCGGTACCCGAACCGGAAGCGGCTCCCGCCGAGCCGGTTCAATTCGCCGAAGCGCCGGCTGCCCCACCGCCACCCGCCGAGCCTGATGACGACGATGAGGAAGAGGACCCGGATCCCGAACCGGAGCCGGAACCGGAAGACGTCGAAGTCACCGATGCTGCTGGTGACGAGGACACAGCCATCGCGCTCGACATCGATCCGGGCGATGCTGACGAGATACTGATTGAGGGCGTGCCGGAGGGCGCCATGCTCTCCGCCGGTACCGATAACCTCGACGGCTCCTGGACCTTGACGGCGGAAGAACTCACCGGGCTTACGATCACGCCTCCGGCCGATTCGGATGTCGATTTCACGTTGCAGGTTACCGGGTCTGACGGGGAGCCCCAGGATCTCATAGTGACGGTCAACGCGGTCGCCGATGCGCCTGAGGCGCAGGCCCAAGATGTAACGGGCGACGAGGATACGGCGATCAAGCTCGACCTTTCAGCGGCCTTGGGATCGGATACGGATGGTTCCGAATCCCTATCGGTTACCCTCGAAATCAGCGATACGGGCTTTCCGGCCGGCACGGTGATTTCCGTTGGTATCGAAGAAAATGGGACGATCAATCACACCACCGTCGAACCGGATCCGGAAACTGGTGCGTGGACGATCGCTCCTGAAGATGTGGGCAACATTTACATCACGCCGCCGGCCGATTTTTACGGCGACATTCCGCTGACCCTCTCCTCGACCACGACTGAGGCAGACGGCGGCGACACTGCGACGGAGACAGCGCCGTTTACGGTGACGGTCAACAACACGGTCGACGGTGGCGAAAACGTGGTCGGCAACGAAGACACGGCCATCGCGCTTAACATCGATGCGGCCGGCGCCAGCGAAATTGTCATCTCTGATCTTCCGGACGGCGCTGTGCTGTCGGCTGGCACCGATAACGGCGACGGGACCTGGACCGTCCAGGCTGCCGACGTCGGGTCCCTGACGGTGACACCGCCGCCCGATTCCGACGTCGACTTTGACCTGACCATCACCGCCGATGGCGCCAGCGACACCATGACCGTGGAAGTCAATCCCATCGCCGACATGCCGACGATAACGGTTCCGGACCCCTATGATCCGGACACGACCGACCAAGACCTGACACAGGTCAACGTCGAGGGCAGTCAGGGCGATGCGATCCATCTCGGTATCGGGTCGTCGCTGACCGATACGGACGGCTCGGAAACCCTGTCGTTCACCATCACTCTGCCGGAGGATGCGTTAGACGCCCAGTTTTCTGCCGGCACGGATAACGGCAACGGTACTTGGTCGTTTACCGCCGAACAGCTTGAAGGATTGACGCTGACGGCGCCGGAGGGATTCGCCGGCATCATCGACCTCGAGCTTGAGGCGGTATCTACGGAAACCAATGACACCACGTCGCAGGCAAGATTAACGACCGACATGAAGGTGCTGGTCACGGAAGAAGGAACCTTTCAGACCACAGACGCCGTCGGCGACGAGGACAACGCCATTCCGCTCGAGATCGATCCGGGCACGGCGCAGACGGTTACGATTTCCGATATTCCGGCCGAGGCGACGCTTAATTACGTCGCCATCGTTGACGGGCAAGAAGTCACACAGGAGATCACGGTTACGGATGGTTCCGCCGAATTAACGCTGGAACAACTAAACGGTCTATCGATCACACTGCCAGCCGACTCGGATGTCGATTTTACGCTGTTGGTCTCGGTCGCCGGTGAGCCGTCCAAGGATCTCGACGTCACCGTCAATGCGGTCGCCGACGACCCGACGGCGACGGCTGAAAATGTCTCCGGTGATGAGGATACGGCGATCCAGCTCGACCTGTCGGCTGCCCTGGGGTCGGATAATACGGACGGGTCCGAAACCCTGTCGGTCACTCTCGAAATCACGGACTCGGGGATTCCGGCCGGTACGGTGATTTCCGTTGGTACCGACAACGGAGACGGGACGTTCACCTATACGGCCATCGAGCCGGATGCGGAAACGGGGGCCTGGACCATCGACCCGGCGGACGTGCCTAACCTTTGGGTGACACCGCCCGCCAATTGGGACGGCGAGATTCCGTTCGATTTGACTTCCACCTCGACGGAACAGGACGGCGGCGATACGGCGTCGACCACGGTGCCGTTTACGGTCAGCGTCTCATCGACGGCCGACTTCGAATTCCAACACGCGGAAGGCGTTGAGGACACGGCAATCGCGCTGACCATCAATCCCGACTCCATCGACGGAGATACGATCAGCCTGAGCGACATCCCATCCGGGGCGAAGCTCGAATACATAGCCATTGTCGACGGTGAAGAAGTCACACAGGAGATCACCGTTACGGATGGTTCGGCCGAATTGGCATTTGACCAACTGAACGGCCTGACCATTACGCCGCCCGCCGATTCGGATGAAGACTTCGTCCTCAAGATCACCGCCGACGGTGAGACCGAGGATATGCACGTGGTCGTCGAGGCCGATGCCGACGCGCCGACGGCGACGGCCGAGAACGCGGTCGGCCTCGAGGACAACCCGATCGACCTCGATTTGGGTGCGGCGCTGACCGACGTTGACGGCTCCGAATCCCTATCCATCACCATTCAGGGTGTTCCAGAAGGCGCCGTGCTCTCTTTCGGCACCGATAACGGCGACGGCACCTGGACTCTGGCTCCAGGCCAGCTGACCGGCCTGACCATCACGCCGCCCGTTAACTTCGAGGGTGACATCCAGTTGAACCTTGTCGCAACGTCGACGGAAGCGGACGGCGGCGACTTTGAGACCACCGAGGTGCCGTTCACGATCACAGTCGAGCCCGATCTGTCGAAGCCGGACTTCGAAGTGACAGCGGCCGAGGGCTACGAGGATAACGCCATTGCGCTCGACATCGACCCGGACACTGTTGACGTCGTTACCATCGGAAACGTTCCCGCCGGCGCCGTTCTTTCCGCTGGCACCGACAACGGGGATGGCACCTGGACCATTGATTCCGGCGACCTGGCCGGAATCACCATCACGCCGCCCCAGGATTCCGATGAGGAATTCACACTCACGGTCACCGGAACCGACGTTACAGGTATCACACAGACCCTGAACGTGCCCGTCACCGTTCACGCCGTTGCTGATAGCCCCGACCTCGACGTCGACAGTTCCATCGGCGACGAGGATACGAAGATCGATCTGAACATTTCGTCGGCCCTGACCGATACGGACGGTTCGGAAACCTTGAGCATGACCATCGACCTCGTCGGCGTGCCGGAAGGTTCCGTGTTGACGTTTGAAGACCTCGTGTTCACCGAAAACGGCGATCCGGTGATGATCGAGGGCACCGACGCGGAAGGCAACACCATCCTGGTGCAGGCGACGGAGACGACCGTAATCGAACCGCAACCCGATGGTAACTACAAGCTCGAACAACTCGAAACGAGCAACCAGCTTAACGGCCTAGCGATCACGCCGCCTCAGGATTACTACGGCGATATTACCCTGCAAGTGACATCGACGGCGACGGAAGGGGCTGAGGACGCCTCGCCATCGTCGGCGGCCACCATGGCCACCTTCGGCGTTACCGTGCGGCCGATCAACGACAACCCGGACGTGACGGCGAACAGCGTCTCCGGTGATGAAGACACGGCCATCAATCTCGACATTTCGGCCGCTATGCCCGACACGACGGTTGGGCTCGATTACGTCTTGTTGGGCGGCATCGAACCGGGGTCGACGTTGACCTATGTGGATGGCCAGGGTGCCCCGCAGACCATCAGTTTCAGCGGATCCGTTGCGCAGTTGTCGCCGGAGCAGCTGAACGGCCTGTCGATCACGCCGCCGCAGGACTACAACGGCGTCATGCCGATGACGGCGACGGCTTTTTCGGAGGACGGTGGCGTCGACGTGGCGCCCTTCTCGGTTGATGTCGCGGCCATCGCCGCCCTGGACATTGATACGACGAAAGACGGTTCTGTCGAGGACGGCCAGGACACGGCGACCGTCAGTGGCCTCGAGGACACCGCCATTGACCTCAACATCGGCGCCGATTCGGATGTCACCCTGAACGGAATCCCCGATGGCGCCACGCTGACCTATGTGGACGGCAACGGCGACACGCAGACGATTACCGTTACTGACGGCACGGTGACGGTGACGCCCGACCAGTTGAACGGCCTCGCGATCACACCGCCCACTGACTCGGACGTCAACTTCGAGCTCACGGTTTCCTCGGAATTGCCAGACGGCCAGACCCTGTCAGGGATCATCACCGTCGACGTCGCCGCGGATGCGGACACGCCGACTCTCGATCTGTCCCTGGCGGCGGGAGGCCAGGAGGACACGGCCATTCCCTTGACCATCAACACGGGCACGACGGATATAGATGATTCGGAAACTCTTTCGATCACCATCGGTGACATCCCCGATGGGGCCGCGCTGACCTATGTGGATGACCAGGGCGCGACACAGGCGATCACGGTAACGGACGGCGCGGCGACGTTGAGCGAGGATCAGCTGAACGGATTAGAAATCACACCGCCGGCTGATTATTCCGGCAGCTTCGATCTTTCGGTGACGTCGACCGCGACAGAGACGGATGGCGGCGATACGGCGGAGAACAGCGGCACGCTGACGGTCGACGTTTCCGGTGTCGCCGACGCGCCGAGCCTCGACCTCTCGGTTCCGGCTTCGGGTGTCGAGGACAATGCCATTGCGCTGACCATCAACGCCGACACGACGGATGGTTCCGAGACTCTCAGTGTGTCCATCGCCAATATCCCCGAAGGCGCGACCATGGCCTATGTGGACGACCAGGGTGCGACGCAGGCGATCACGGTTACCGACGGCACGGCGGAACTGACGCCGGACCAGTTGAACGGTCTAGCCATTACACCACCCGCCGACTCGGATGCGAACATCCCCCTTTCGGTGGTTGCCACGTCTACG
>Ga0056126_10000249_pt1 | contig 20793 bp, 24 predicted proteins | sample WorMetLIZAISLAND_FD_71117 | JGI IMG/M metagenome (GOLD analysis project Ga0056126, IMG submission 71117) | Marine gutless worms symbiont microbial communities from Max Planck institute for Marine Microbiology, Germany - Inanidrilus manae... ...
ACCCTCAAAAGTCGCCATCACCGCCGTCATGCGCAAGCTCATCGTCCTCGCCAACGCCCTCATCCGCGACAACCGGAAGTGGGCCGAAACAGCCCCTTGATCAAGACGGATACTTCTGATCGGAGCGTCGCTTGTCGGACGCGGAAGCGCCCTCGTACATCGTCATTTCCCAGCTGTGTTTCAGTATATCTTGACGAAGTATGTAGGTTGCTTCGTCGGAACCTAGGATCTTGAAGTATCTATGGCCAGTGCCGAACCACCGGTCGATGACCTCGGCGACCTCTATCGATCGATCGTCGAAGAACAACCGACGCGGTGTTTCGTCTCCGTGATAGCCCGCGTAACACTCTACCCGGATGTTCATGGCGACAATCACTTTAGTTGGTTCCACGCCATCGAGAAGGTCTCGTCATCGCTGAGTTGCCGGTATGGGGTGCGGTCAGGATACTTCGTGACGACATGCCAGTTTCCGGCACATAGCCCCATACGGAGGCAGGAAGAAAATTCCACAACGTGAAGGCAAGCCTCCTGCCGACAAGGCCAACCTCTTCCTCCGGTAAGGGTGAGGCCAGTCGATAGGAGTACGCGAGGAAACGGTGACCTGCAGGCATGAGCGAGAATATAAGCGCTACCAGCTCCCGCTTCTGCTCAATCGGTAACAGGGATGCGGGGATGCCGCAGATGACTGTGCCGACTCTACCGATGACCGATTGTGGCAGGACCTGCTTGATGTCTAGGGCATCGCCTTCGATGACCGTGATATCGGGATAGGTCCCGCGTAGAAACCGCGCCATTTGCTCGTCAATCTCCACCGCGATCAGCTTTCTGGCGGGGATTCCAGAGGCAAGCATGGCGTGCGTGACCGCGCCAGTGCCAGCCCCGAGTTCGATAACAAACTCGTCCTCGACGCGACGCACTTGTTCGACTACGAGCCGACTTAACGATTCAGACGAAGGTGTAAGCGATGCCAACCTGTTCGGGTGCGTAAGGAAGCGCCAGAAGTGCAGCCAACTTGCGGATCGCTGTCGCGTCCCCATCGATTCAGCCAAGGTACGCTGTCCACTGGTCATTTCGTGCATTGTGCAAAAGGGAATGGCCGCGAGCACTGATCCCAGATTTAAGATCGCGCTTACATGATTCATCAATTCCGTTGGAGGTCATTAACCCACGTCAAGCAAGTAGCCTTTAGGACATTTTTTCCGCCCGCCTTGAGCCAGAGCTCGGTGATGCTCGCTGCTTGTAGAATGCCACGTCCCGCTTCGCGGGCCGAAGCAAATGGCATCCATTATCGAATGGGGCCACCGATCCGGTCTGAAAGATGACTAGAGCTTTTCTGCTGCGTGTGGAGCGGAGAGTGCAGAACGATCAAGGTCGTGAATAGCGGCAACGCGACCGTGACCAACCGCCACGGCGATCAACAGCCACCCCACTTCGCCGTGATGCCAATAGCGACTTTTATCCGGCCCTGTGGCATTCATACCCAAACAGCGCCGACAGGGAACGTGCCAAGCGACTGCGGGTCGACCCTGGGGTGGAATCATGATCCACGCCGTACCCGACGACTATGAACCCAAGGGGCCGGGCGAACGCATGATCAACTGGCCGACGGCTGTATCGCCGTCACCAATGCGGACATAGATGAAGTGTGGGTCCCGCTCCCCGATGGCACACGCGCGGATTTTCGTCCCTGAACTCCTATCGCTCGACTGTGGCATATCTTGCCCCCTTGACGTGGGTCATTTCCGATCCGGCCTTAGAGCACTAGTGTCTGAGCGATTCTAGCGGACCGCTGATCATGCAAAGCTCCACCGCCAGATGGCAGTTTCAATGGAGGAGAGGTCGATGAGCATCAAACCGACACTGCCTATTCTGATCCTCGGCGCCACGCTGCTTGCCGCAAGTGGTTGCGCCACAAAGGAAGAGCTTCAGGGTTATGCGACGAAGGGCGAGCTCTCATCGCTGCGCACGGAGTTGCTGGAGGAGATCCGGAAGGCCCAGGAGAGCGCCCAGGCCGCGGAAGAAAATGCGGCCGCTTCAGCAGCCGCATCGGAAAGAGCTGCAGAGGATGCGAGAACGGCCTCGGAAAAGGCCGAGGCGATCTTCCGGAAATCGGTCAGCAAGTAACCTTGGGTTCGACACAAGCCTATACTTGGGTCGATGCGGAGTTCACCTGAAGCTGAACCGGACCCGGTTCCGGATACCCAAGGCGCCGGCGACAGGGGGCCGCACATCTTTCCTTTGATGGGCCTCATCGCCGCACTGCTTGTAGGGGCGTATTGTGGGCCGGCATTCGGGGGACCCACCAGCCTGACCGGCAACATAGGCGTCCATTTCGTCGGCGCTGAGAAGACCTTGCTCGACATTGCTCGCGACAACAATCTCGGCATATTCGAGGTTATGGCCGCCAATCCGGGCGTAGATCCCTGGATTCCTGAAGAAGGCGACATGGTCTTGCTGCCGCAGCTTCGAATCCTGCCTGACGCCCCGCAGCGTGGCATTGTGATCAACCTGGCGGAGCGGCGCCTCTATTTCTTTGGAGACGGCAAGGAGGAACCGCAAAGCTGGCCCATCGGCATCGGTCGGCATGGCTTCACCACGCCTTTGGGCGAGACGTATATCGCCAGGAAGAAGATCGGTCCGATCTGGTATCCGACTGCGGAAACGCGAGCTGATGATCCGCTACTCCCAGCCGCCGTACTGCCAGGACCCCAGAATCCCATGGGGCAGTTTGCACTCTACTTGGGTTGGCCCCTATATGCGATTCACGGCACCAACCGTCCTTGGGGAATCGGCCGCCGCGTAAGCCGAGGCTGCATCCGTCTTTACCCAGAGGACATTGAAGTGCTTTTCAATCTGGCTGAAGTCGGGATGAAAGTCACCGTCGTCGACCAGATCGCAAAGCTGGGCTGGGACAACGACAGGCTCTATCTCGAAGTTCACCCGAGCCGGTTGCAGTTGGACGCCTTAGACGAGACCGGACGCTTCGATGCTGAGCCTATTGAGGGCCTCATGGAAATGATCGAAGAGGTTGCAGGAGACCAGGCTGGCCGGCTCAATCATATCGCTATTGCCCGCGCCGAGCGGGAGCGGCGTGGCGTCCCGGCCATCATTACTAACCCATAGGCTTGTTCTTGCCAGCGCGTATGCTCTTACGGGCGTGTTCTGGCACAAGAGACGCCGAACCTACGATCTTGTGCGTTATCGATTGGTGATCCAGCGCCGATGATTCAAACTGGCTTTGTCGAACCTGTTCCGATGCTCTTCCGGCCGAAATTACTCCTTTTGGTAGGATCAGCAATAATGGAGCGTGAGCAAAAAGATTCCTTGTCACGGCAAGCGCTGTCGGCAGCCAGCGAACCCCGCTTAATCACAGTGATAGACTGCAGATGCGCCCGCCGCCTGAACGATCTGGCTCGCCGATCCGCTCCCGCGCAGATGGGATCCTTGAGACGGTGCCGTTCGTGGTACCTAGGATTGAAACCAGCCACAGGGATCTGATAATGAAGCGGTGTTTGATGCAAGCGCCAAAGGCCTAATCGGGATAGCCACGTAATGCGGACTCTCCGTTCCCCCTGGCGGCGTGATCCAGGCGTCGATCCGGTCACGCCAACCAGAATCGAAAAAGGGCTCGACATCCCGATCGCTGGAGAGCCTGAACAGGCAATCACGAACGGCAGCGACGTAGCGTCCGTCGCTTTGCTCGGCGGCGACTACGTCGGTCTGCGCCCGGCGATGTTGGTCGAAAAGGGTGAACGCGTCAAAGTTGGGCAGCCACTCTTTGCCGACCGAAAGCGCCCAGAGATCGTATTCACCTCCCCCGGTAGCGGCATCGTCCGGCAGATCAATCGTGGGGCAAGAAGGGCGCTGCTGTCCGTCGTCGTGGAGCTCAGCGGCGACGACGAGCTGAGCTTCAATAGCTGGCCCGCGAACCGTCTGACCGTTCTGCAACGCGACGAGGTCGTCGATAGCCTGCTTGCATCGGGACTGTGGACGGCGTTGCGAACGCGGCCCTACGGCAAGACGCCGGACCCTGGTACCGCGCCATCGTCCCTCTTCGTGACCGCCATGGACAGCAATCCATTGGCGGCCAAGCCAGAGCTGGTCATCGAAGGATCTCAGGAGAACTTCGCTAATGGCCTGACGGTGGTCTCGCATTTGACTGGCGGCCCGGTCTTCGTCTGCCACGCGCCATACGTGACTTTGCCCATGGGGGATGCAGACAACATCACCATGGTTCAGTTCTCTGGTGCTCATCCCTCGGGTCTGGTCGGGACGCATATCCACCATCTCGATCCGGTCAGCGCCCGGAAGACCGTCTGGCATCTCGGGTATCAGGACGTAATTGCCATCGGGAAGCTGTTTACGACCGGCAGACTCCCGGTCGAGCGGGTCGTGGCTTTGGCCGGCCCGGCGGCGAAACGCCCGCGGCTGGTACGCACCAGACTTGGTGCAAACACGGATGATTTCACGCAAGGTGAACTCACCACCTCGGGCTGTCGGGTCATTTCAGGCTCTGTGTTGTCGGGCCGCCACGCCCGAGGAGCGCTCGGCTATCTTGGTCGCTTCCATAACCAGGTGTCGGTCATTGCCGAGGCTCGTGAAGAACGACGCCGAGGCTGGCTCTTCTCTCGCCGCAACACAGTATTCTCCGCCTACAACCTTGCAGTCGCCGCAAGGCCCCAGAGGCGGAAGTTTGCCCTGACAAGCGCGCTCCATGGCATGCCCATGGCCATGGTTCCGCTTGGTGGCTTCGAACGGGTCATGCCGCTCGACATTTTGCCGACACCATTGCTCCGGGCGCTTCTCGTGGGGGATAACAGCATGGCCGAAGCGCTTGGCTGTCTTGAGCTGGAGGAGGAGGACCTCGCGCTCTGCAGCTTCGTCTGCCCAAGCAAGATCAACTATGGGCCATCGCTGAGGACCTGCCTGGATCGCATCGAGAAAGGAGTTTGATGCAGACCCTGCGGGAATTGCTCGATCGTCGTTCGGGCCCCGAACTCGCCGGCTCAGGGGCTGTCCGCGGCCACTCGGCGGTGACCCTGACCGCACCCCATGTACGCGACGGTATGAGCGTGAGGCGAGCTATGAACTGCGTCGTCGTAGCGCTCATCCCCTGCATCTTGATGGCGCTCTTCAACACTGGCCACCAAGCCAACCTCAACATGGAACAGGTCGGCGTCAGCTCGGCGCCAGGTTGGCATGGAGCCGTTCTCGAGGCTTTGAGCATCGGCTATGACCCCTTCGATGTCTGGGCCGCCATGTGGCACGGGGCGCTCCACTACCTGCCGGTCCTGGCGGTAGCGCTGATCGTTGGCTGGCTCTGGGAGCAGCTCTTCGCTAGGCTGCGCAAGCGAGAGCGTGCCCCAGGCTTGCTGGTGATCGCCTTGCTGTTCTCGCTCAGCCTGCCGCCCGCTGTTCCACTCTGGCAGGTCGCACTCGGCATGTCCTTCGGCATCGTCGTGGCCAAGGAGGTCTTCGGAGGCCTCGGCAAGAACTTCTTGAACCCAGCACTCACCGGTCTTGCATTCCTCTATGCCACCTATCCAAAGCAGATGGTCGGCGAGACAGCCTGGACCGTCGTCGAGGGCTTCACCGGAGCGACCACCATGCGCATCGCCGCCGGCGGCGGCATCGAGGCGGTCAACTGGGCAGGCACGAACTGGATGCAGGCCTTCATCGGTGCGGTGCCGGGGGCGTTCGGCGCGACCTCTACCCTCGCATGTCTGCTTGGCGCGACGGTCCTGATCGCTACCGGCGTGGCGTCGTTGCGCGTGATGGCAGGAGCCCTCTTTGGCATGATCGCAGCCGCTCTCTTGTTCAACCAATTCGTGGGCACCGACCTGCCGTTCGGAGATCTGTCTTGGCACTGGCATGTGGTGTTAGGCAGCTTTGCCTTCGGCGTCATCTTCCTGGCCACAGATCCGGTGACGGCGGCCGTGACCAATACCGGGCGCTGGATCTACGGGATTCTAATCGGCGGCCTGGTCGTGGTGATTCGCGTCGCGAACGTAGCCCATCCCGACGGGGTCATGTTCGCTATCCTATTCGGCAACATCGTCGCGCCACTGATCGACTATCTGGTCATGCGCGCGAACATCAGAAGAAGGGCACGGCGCAGTGCCTAGCGACGTAGGCAACAATCTGAGCTCGAGCGGCGGCTCCTGGTTCGGCAGGCTGCTGCAACTGCCCAATGACAGCCCGCTGAAGTCCGTGATCGTCACGCTCGCCGTCTGTCTTATCGCATCAAGCTTAGTGTCCGTATCGGCGGTGCTCCTGAGACCCGCACAGGAGGCTAACAAGGAGCGTGAACGCCTGGCGCGCATTGGTGAGATCGCCGCTCTGCTTCCTGGAATTGACGAGGCGATCCCAATGGCGGACTCGATCCGCTTGGAGGCACGGGTCGTCGACCTGGCGACCGGAGGCTACGTTCCCTCGATCGACCCGGCCGATTTCGACCAGCGTAGCGCGGCGAAGGACCCTGAACTGAGCGTCGCGATCCTGCCCGAGCGCGACCTTGCCCAGATCGGCAGACGTGCGGCCTCCGCCGTCGTCTACCTGATCCGTGAAGACGAACGCCTTCAGGCCGTAATCCTGCCCGTCCGCGGCCGGGGTTTCGGCTCTATGCTCTATGGTTACCTCGGGCTCTCCGCCGATCTTCAGACAGTGATTGGCCTGAGCTTTTACGAACATGGTGAAACCCCCGGCCTCGGCGCTCTCATCAATGATCCCCGATGGCGCAGCCAGTGGCGTGGCAAGAAGGTCTGGGTGGGCGCGGGCATGCCCGGGATCGGCGTTGCCGATGGTCCAGTCGAGCCAGGTTCGCCCGAGGCGGACTATCTGGTGGACGGTCTGACTGGTGCCACCTGGACCAGCCGAGGCGTGACCAATTTGCTGCGCTTCTGGCTCGGCAGCGACGGCTTTGGCCCCTATCTTCGAACAATTCCCGACCAACGAGGCTGATGATGGAAAGTTCAGCTAAGAGAGCGTTCCTCGACCCGTTGCTGAGCAACAACCCGATCACGCTTCAAATCCTTGGCCTCTGTTCCGCCCTCGCCGTCACCAAGACGCTGGCCACAGCGCTGATCATGTCACTCGCGGTCACTGCGGTGATCATCCTGTCCAACACCATGGTCAGCCTAATCCGCCGACAGATGCCAAGGAATGTCCGCCTGATCGTGCAGATCACGATCATCGCGTCGCTTGTGATTGTCGTAGACCAGGTGATGAAGGCTTACGCCTACGGGCTCAGCAAGCAGCTTTCAGTGTTCGTGGGGCTGATCGTGACCAACTGCATCATCATGGGGCGGGCAGAAGCCTTTGCAATGAAGAACAGCGTCGGTCTCAGCATCTTGGATGCCCTGGGCAACGCGCTGGGGTACAGTTGGATCCTCATCCTTGTTGGTTCTGTGCGAGAGCTATTCGGCTCTGGGACCCTCCTGGGCGTCGAAATCCTACCGACAATTTCTGCCGGCGGCTGGTACCATCCCGCCGCGCTCATGCTGCTGCCGCCAAGCGCGTTCTTCCTCATCGGGTTCCTGATCTGGGGTCTTCGGGCCTGGAAGTCCGAGCAGGTCGAGCGCAGCGAGTTCCGGGCCCTACCGGCCAGCGAATCGGAGCGTGTGGCATGACCGGCTATCCGAGCTTATTTGTCCAGGCAGCCTTCGTCGAAAACCTGGCGCTTTCCTTCTTCCTCGGCATGTGCATGTTCTTGGCCACCTCCCAGCGGGTGGAGACCGCGATCGGCCTAGGCGTCGCGGTGTTCGCAATCCAGTCCATAACCGTCCCGCTCAACAACCTGATCTATTCATCCCTGCTGAAGCAGGGCGCTCTCGCCTGGGCGGGGCTGCCGGAGATCGACCTTAGCTTTCTTGCCTTGATCAGCTTTATCGGCGTGATCGCGGCCATGGTGCAGATCCTGGAGATCGTGCTCGATCGATTTTTCCCCAGGCTGTTTCTCGCGCTCGGCATATTCCTGCCGCTGGTGACGGTAAACTGCGCCATCCTCGGTGGCTCGCTGTTCATGGTCGAACGCGATTACGATTTCGCTGAGAGCCTGGTCTATGGCATGGGGTCGGGCTTCGGGTGGGCGGTGGCCATTGCCGTTTTGGCGGGGATCCGGGAAAGGTTGAAATACAGCGACGTGCCCGAAGGGCTGCAGGGCATGGGCATAACCTTTATCACCATCGGGCTGATCTCGCTCGGATTTCTGACCTTCTCCGGCATTCAGATCGGATGAGGCTGCGCCATTCCCTCTGAGGAAACCAGATGCTTGTGATCGGCCTCGGCATCGCACTGTTTACCGCTATCGTGCTCTGTTTGGTGCTCGTCATTCTGACCGTCCACTGGAGGCTGGTGGCGGTCGGCACGGTCGACATCACCGTCAATGACAAGGAAACGATCAAAGCCAAGACCGGTGACAAGTTGCTGCGTGCCCTGGCAGAGGCCGGCATTTACCTGCCCTCGGCCTGCGGTGGCGTCGGCACCTGCGGGCAATGCCGCGTCAAGGTGCTGCGAGGCGGCGGTGCGATATTGCCCACCGAGGTGCCGCAATTCACCAAGCACGAGGCAGCGGCAGGGATGCGCTTAGCCTGTCAGGCGACGGTCAAGCAGGACATGGCGGTTCGCGTGCCGGAAGACGTCTTCGGCGTCAGGCAATGGGAATGCACCGTTCGCTCCAACGCGAACGTCGCAACCTTGATCAAACAACTCGTGCTTGAACTGCCGCCCGGACAGACCATCGATTTTCGTGCCGGCGGCTACGTGCAGATCGACTGTCCACCTTATCAGGCGCAGTTCTCCGACTTCGAGGTCGAGCCCGAGTTCCGCGCCGAGTGGGATCGTTTCGATCTATGGCGGTTTCGGGCGAAGACGACGAAGCCGACGACCCGTGCTTACTCGATGGCGAACTATCCCGAAGAGAACGAGGTGATCATGCTCGTCGTCAGGATCGCCATACCACCGCCGGCCGCATCCCCATCCGTCCCTCCCGGGGTCGTATCTTCTTACATCTTTGGCCTGAAGGCGGGCGACAAGGTCAGCGTGTCAGGTCCTTACGGGCACTTCTTTGCCACCGAGACCGAGTCGGAAATGGTCTTTGTCGGCGGCGGCGCAGGCATGGCCCCGATGCGCTCCCACATCTTCGATCAACTGAAACGTCTGAAGTCGAAGCGCAAGATCACCTTCTGGTATGGCGTACGAAGCCGCCAGGATTTGTTCTACGTAGATGACTTCGACCGACTCGAGGCCGAACACGAGAATTTTGCGTGGTTCATCGCTTTGTCAGAACCGAGGCCCGAGGATCAATGGTCCGGCAAGACCGGTTTTATCCACGAGGTGCTTTACGAGAGTTACCTCAAGGACCATCCGGCGCCGGAAGACTGCGAGTATTACCTTTGCGGCCCGCCGGTCATGATTAAGGCTGTCCGCAACATGCTGGACAATCTCGGCGTCGATCCTGACAATGTTTTCTTCGACGAATTCGGTGGCTGAGCGATGACCTTGACCCTGTCCAGACGCGACCTCCTGCGGGGAGCAAAGGGCTTTGCACTGACGACGCCTTTCCTGAGCCTCGTTGGCTGCGATGAGGGGATTTCCTGGCCGCGGACAACCACGATCGCCGGCCCTACCATGGGCACTGGTTACAGCGTCAAGATCACGAACGCTCCCCCAAATCTCGACCGCCGCATCCTCAGGGCGGCCATCGAGCAACGCCTCGAAACCGTAAATCAGCAAATGTCCAATTGGCGCGCGGAATCCGAGATTTCCCTAGTCAACGCCGGCCTGTCCTCATCATGGAACACCGTTTCGGCTGACACCTTGTCTGTGGTCGAGGAAGCCTTGCACATCAGCCGCTTGTCCGATGGTGCATTCGACCCGACCATCGGGCCGCTGGTGGATCTCTGGGGCTTCGGAGCGGCGTCGGCCAGCCGTCAGGTTCCGCCGCACAGCAGTATCCAGGAGGCGCTGGGCAGGACCGGCTTTCGACATGTTCAAACCAGGAGGGCGCCCGTCGCCATCGCCAAGCACCGCCCCGATATCAGGATCGACCTGTCTGGCATCGCCAAAGGCTTCGCAGTGGACAGGCTGGCTGAACTTCTCGAGGCGCAAGGTGTGGCCCACTACCTCGTCGAGATTGGCGGTGAGCTCAGGGCACGGGGGCTCAGCGCTCGACGCCGAGCCTGGCGGATCGGAGTGGAAAGACCAATCGCGGGGCGCAGAGCGGTTCAGCGGATCGTCGCCCTCGGTGCCGGTGCAATCGCGACGTCCGGGAACTATCGGATCTTCTTCGACCATGATTCGACGCGCTATTCACATATCATCGATCCGCGCAGCGGCGAGCCGGTTGGCCATGCACTCGCGTCGGTCACGGTCATTAGTCCATCAACCATGCGTGCCGATGCGCTGTCCACTGCCCTGATGGTGCTCGGGCCCGATGCCGGCTATGAGATGGCCCTGCGGCAGAAGATTGCCGCACTGTTCATCGTCAAGAGCGGAAAGAGTTTCGCCGAGATTAGCTCTCCGGCATTCGAACGGTATCTTCTCGGCTGAGGGTATCCCAGTGGCGCTTTTCCTGCTCAGCTTCTTGGTCTTCACGGCGTCGGCCGCAGGACTGGCTTTGGGCGTCATCGTAAGGAAGCGGCCAATCAGGGCCGGCTGCGGAAGGTACGCCGAGCCGGATGTTGAGCACACCGGGTGCGAGCTCTGCACCACCACAGAAAGGTCGGAACGAGACCGCGCTAACCGGGAAAGGTCGGTCGGGACGGTGGCCGTCAAGTAGATCTTTCTGTGGGTACCCATAGAGACTCGGATGCGATATGAGCCCATCGCCCAAGGCAAGAGACTACATGTCGACCAAGCTAGTCACCCTCACGCCCGAAACGGACATCCATTGGGCAATGAGGACATTGCTCAGGAACCGCATCTCCGGGGCGCCGGTTCTCGACGAGCTCGGGCAACTCGTGGGTATCCTATCCAAGAAGGACTGCTTGAAGGTCGCGTTCAACGCGTCCTACCACAAGGAGTGGGGCGGTCGTGTGTCGGATTATATGAGCCGTGAGGTGAAGACGATTGACGCCGGAACGGACATCGTCGAGGTGGTGCAGATTTTCCTGAAAGGGCCCTATCGGCGCTTCCCCGTCGTGTCCAACGATCGTCTGGTCGGGCAAATCAGTCGACACGACGTGTTGAGGGCGCTCGACGACCTCTGGTAAGGCGGTTAGCTGGGCCTTGTCTGATTCGCGGCTGGTCACCGCCGGCGCACTTGTGGGGCCTCGAAGCCGCTGCCACGGCTCAACACGGACCACCCTAGGCTCAGGTCAATTCTCCCACAGTGCCGGCGTGCTAAGCTTTATTGAGAAGCAAATTCTCGCTCATTGACCGCTATCGGCTTCGTCTTGCGGCAATCTAGTTCCGGGATGAATGAAACGACGCCAAGGAACCTGCATTGGAAGTCTTCATCGAACTGCTCGTGCTGCTCATGTTGACTCGGGCGCTGGGAGAAGCCGCCGAGCGCTTGGGTCAGCCGGCCTCCGTAGGAGAGATCGTTGCCGGCATAGCCCTTGCCAGTCTTGCCGTATGGTTCGGCGACAGCATTCCCTTCCTGGAATCGCTCATAGCCAGCGAGATCCTGGAATATGTCGCTAACCTCGGAATCTTTGTCCTGGTGCTCCTGGCGGGAATCGAGATGGAGCCGAAAGAGATCGCGGAGAACTCGGCGGGTGCGCTTGCAGTTGCAGTCGGCGGAATGGTGGTTCCGCTCGTCGCTGGCTTTGGACTAGCCTGGCTTTTCCTGCCAGATACCGACGCAAGGCAGGCCCAGGCCCTGCTCGCGGGTGTGGCGCTGTCGATCTCGGCCATCCCGGCAACCATCAAATTGCTTGGCGACGCCGGCCTCTTGCATACGCGGGTCGGGGAAACGGTGGTTTCCGCGGCGGTCATCGACGATGTGCTAGGCCTTTTCCTGCTCGCGATCCTTCTTGCAGTGATCGAAACCAAGCACATTCCGGATCTGGCAACGCTTGGGCTACTGCTGGCAAAGGTCTTGGTCTTCTTTGCCATCACCATCGCCCTTGGTGCCCACGTCTATCCGCGAGTGAGCAGGGGACTCAGGACCATGCAAGCCGCGTCGGTGGAGCTCAGTGCATTGGCGGGAGTAGCATTGGCGTATGGCCTGCTGGCCGAGATCCTGGGCATGCACTGGATACCTGGCGGCTTTATGGCAGGGCTCTATTTCGAAAAGTCTCGAGTAGGTGTGCGAGCCTACAATGAGATTCGCTTGATCTGTGCCGCCATTGCCAGCGGATTTCTTGGTCCCCTATTCTTCGCTTCGATTGGCCTGCGCGTGGACCTCACCGCCGTTACCGCAGTTCCTCTTTTCCTCTTTCTGCTTATTGTCGTCGCGGTCGTTGGTAAGATCGTAGGTGCTGGTCTTCCCGCCCTATGGGTCGGATTGAAACGACAGGAGGCTTTCGCCGTAGGGGCCGGCCTGAGCGCCCGAGGCGCGATCGAATTGGTCGTATTAAGCATTGCCTTCGAAGCGGGACTGTTCGCGCAGGGCGACCACGGGGATCCAGTCGTAGCCCACCTTTTCTCATCGCTGATCATTATGGCGGTGGTGACTACTCTTTTGGCGCCAGTCCTGTTGCGGCGCGTTTTGCCACGAAGTGACGATAAAGGCGGCGCTCCGAGTGTGTGACCAAGCTGCTCCGTGACGATCACCCTGGGCGGAGACTGGCTGGGCACCTGTCCGCATAGAACGCTTCCTAGGAGTAGTGGCCCGTGGACAAGTAGCTTGTTTGGCCGAATCATCCGTTTGCAAGTGGAAGGCCGCTACTTCCACATGCCAGGATAAAACTTATGCCGTCGTTTTCCTCGTTCCCGCTGTTCGCCAATGTTGTCATCTTCGCAGTGCTTGCTGCGGCTATCTGGATTGCCGGCACACAGCTGTCACAGCTTGCAGATGCCATCAGTGAACGCACCCGAGTGGGCCGGGCGCTCATGGGGCTGCTGTTCCTGGCAGGCATTACCGAGCTGCCGGAAGTGGTTACAACCGTGACCGCGTCGCTGAAAGGCGATGCCGCTCTAGCCCTCAACAACATGTTCGGGGGGATCGCGATGCAGACGGCCGTCTTGGCCGTGGCGGACGCCGTCGTGCTTCACGCCAGCCTGACGTCGCTGCCGCGCAAACCGACCTCTATTCTGGAAGGAGTCCTCCTTATATTCCTACTGACGTCTATCCTTGCCATCATTTCGCTCGGCGAGAGGCCCCTGATCGGCGGCGTCGGGTTGGGCGTCGTTCTGCTTGCTGGATTCTATATCGTTTCAATCCTTATCCTCCGCCGCTATGAAAAGCAGGAGATTTGGATTCCGGCTCATTCGCCGGGGGGCGATAGAGGCGAAGCGCACGGCCGGCACAGGGGGGCTTTTGGCGGCCTTCCCTTGCGCACGCTTGCCCTCTATTCGTTTGCCGCCGCCGCGGTAATTCTAATCTGCGGCGTCCTGCTGGTGGAATCCGCTCTAACGATCGCCGTGCAAAGTGGTTTAGGAAGCAGTTTCATCGGAGTGACGCTTCTAGCCTCATCCACGTCCCTGCCGGAGCTGAGCACGACGGTCGCTGCCGTTCGGCTAGGTGCCTACACGATGGCAATCTCCAACATTTTCGGCAGTAACCTCATCATGGTCGTCGTGATTCTTCCGGCGGATCTGTTCTATCGACAGGGCGCGATACTTCATGAGGTCGACGACATCGGGCAGTTGGCACTGCTATCGGGGATCCTCGTAACAGCCATCTATGTCATCGGTCTTTTGATCAGAAAGAAATGGCAGATCCTGGGCGTGGGCGCAGACTCGATACTCGTCTTGGGTGTCTATTTGGCCAGCGTGTACGCCTTCTATTTGGCACGTCAGTGACCCGCTCGCCTTGGGCGGTCAGCAATCAGCCAGCACGAGGATCGACGAGAACAGACATCTGCCGGCGTCATCACCGCCGTGCTGCGCGGCAGCCGGCGCCAATGGGACCAGAGTTCGGAATCCTACGGTGCTTCCAGGCTGAAATGGTCCATAGCGTCCCGATGGACCGTCGCATAGGCCTCCGCAAGCCGAGCGTGGGGAAAGCCTCCGAGCAAGACTTCCTCGGGCTCTGCAAGATACAGGGGGAACCCGGCTGCTTCCTTGGCCAGCACGTAGTTGTCCTTCCGGCTCGGTGTGTCTTCAGTGATCGCGTGGGAGAAGGACACCCATTTTGAGCTGCTCCGGGCTGCATTGAAGAGATCGCAGTAGGCACGTGCCTCCAGCAGAGAGTTGAACCTGCCGATTTCTTCGGCTTCGTGGCGGGACCTCACCTCGGTCAGAAATGCACCGCTAACCAGCCGGAAGATCGTGTAGTAGCTGCCGTCTAGTCCCTTCGCAACGGCCAACGACAGTGGCGCGAGTTCCTGCTCCTCGAGAACCGCGACGAACGGCATCTGCCAGCGAGAAGTCCAGATTGCAACGGCGAGACCAGCGGGTCCCGTCTGATTGAGACCTTCGTAGATCTCCCGGTGATTCGAGAAAGCGGGTCTAAGTGGCCGGCCGGCGTCGGTACTTGCCGCCCCGATCGCCTCAACTAAGGTATTGCAGCTTGCTTTCGTATCCAGCTTCTCCGGCTCATATACAAAGGCAGCAGGGTCGGGATCGGCGTAGACTTTGTAAGCTGCTTCCTCCCTGCAGATCCGATAGTAGCGACCTTGGCCTGGCACAAGTTTTTTTTCGATCAGATTGTCGCTCAGCAAGATCTCGTAGTCTCGCGTATAGAGCTCTGCCAAAGCCGCGGCGTTTGCAAAGCCTTCGGTTTCCGCGATGACGCGGTCGTTAACCTCGAGTTGAGCTCTTTGGTCGATCTGCAGATCGATTCGTAGGGCCGCTTCTCTCTCGTGGCCGACGAACTCCTGCAGCGCGCCGCGTGCGGGCAGGTGCAAATCCGGCGTCCACAATATCGTCTTCTCGGTAGGAGCCATCCCCGGTCTTCCCGTATTACCTGCTTCTTAAGCGTCTATACTTTGGGCATCAGAGAGCAAAAAGTGGACCCAGACGCTTTGATCCAACTCAATCACCTAAAGGTCGGTACCGCAAGTCTGGACGGGTCTTATGGCCTTCGCCATGGTGTGCTTCGGGGTGCTGCCTCTGGTTGCCGAGTCGTTTGGCCAGAATGCAGGTCGGCTCGTATCTTAGGCCCTTGAGGCCTTTCCCATCGGTCACGTGGAGGCTTGCCAAGACATGAGACAGATTCTGGTGCCGCTCAGCGGTCAATACGATCCGGACGATCCGGAGACGTTGGATGCGCCTGCGCTGAAAACTGCGTTCACTCTGGCGCGTACCTTTGATGCTCACGTTGAGGTGTTCTGCATGGAGGCAGAGACAGATCGCGCGCATCGGCACCTTTCGATCTGGGTCCCCGGTGCCACCGTCAGCGAGATCATTGATTCCATAGAAGCCGAGAGCGAGAGGCGCCGCGAGCGCGCTCGGGCCGTCTTTGACCAGATCGCTGCGCTTTTGGAGGTGCCTCGAGGTCTTCAACCGGGTGCAGGCACCGGCTTCTCGACGGATTTTATTGAGCATACCGGCGACGTAAGGGGTGCGCTGTCTTTTCGTGGCCGACTGGCGGACATTATCGTCACTGCGAACGCCCCTGGCAGATTTCCGGGAGGGCACCCCTTGATCCTAGAGGTCGCCCTGCGAGAGACCGGCCGCCCCGTCCTCATCAGTCCTTTCGAGCCGCGAGAAACCGTCGGTCGGCGGGTTGTTGTTGCCTGGAATGGGAGTACTGAAGCATCACGTGCTGTTGCTATCTCCATGGAATTCCTCAAGAGGGCCGAAAGCGTCTGCGTGATTTCAGTCAGGGAAGGTGGACCTCCAGGCCCGGGCGCTGATGATCTTGCGAACTATCTGCGCTGGCACGGAATAGAGGCGAAGGCCACGACTTTCGACGGTGACGCAGCCTCCGCTGGCGGAATCGTGCTGACGGAAGCCGAGTCCGAGGATGCCGACCTCCTGGTGATGGGAGCCTATACGCGAGATCGTGTCAGCCGGCTGATTTTTGGCGGGGCCACCCGAGAAGTTCTCGGCCACGGAACCATACCGGTCCTGATGCTGAACTAAGCCAAATCGGCACGCAGAGAAGGGTTTGCCCGCGCATCCTCTTACACTGCCAGGCGGCTGCCGAATGCCGACCGGGGACGCCGTAGCTAGAAACCGGCCACGCTCTCGCAGTCGATCTCGCTGAGCCTCTGGGCCACTTCATCGCCCCTCAATATATCCTTCGCCACACGGTTCGGCCGCCTCTGCATTACGCTGCCGACAGCTCTGATCCGCTCAGGGCGCCGCTGAAGAGCAAGAAGAGGGCTAACGCGACCACAGCCAGGAAGATTGCGAGCCCGTGCCGCCTCATGAACTGCCGTCCGTTTTCTCCTTTCATCTCCCAACCCAGATCGTCCCCGTACGGGCCTAGAAGCGGCGACGAACATGGCGACGCCGCTTCAGCCGAGGCGCCAGGGGGTTCAGTGATGTCCTGTCACCGCTTCGACGACTTCGCCGGAAAGCTCGTGAGACGCGGCGTGGGATATGTCGCCGAGGCTCAGCATTCCGACCATACGTTTGTCCTGATTGAGAACAGGTAGCCGGCGGATCTGCTTCTGCTCCATGGTATGAGCCGCTTCCTCCAGATCCTCATCCTCCATGCAGAAGGTGACCTTCTCGGTCATCACCTCGCGAACCTTCGTTGCCGAAGGATCCGACCCTTCGGCGACCGCACGGCAGGTAATATCCCGATCGGTCACCATGCCGATCACCTTGTCGTTTTCTCCGACCGGTACGGCGCCGATATCCTGCTCCCGCATCTTCTTCGCGAGCTCCATGATGGGCATGTCGGGAGTGACCCACTCCACATCGGTGTGCATCACGTCTTTTACTTTCATGGTGGTCTCCTCAAGACCTCCACTCATCCGTCAGCGCGACGGTGCGCGAGGCCAATGTCTGAATGTATCTCAGCCTGCTGAGTTTCTGGCAATCGGGCGCCGAGCGACCCTTGGGCTGCGCGCAGCATATTGAGTAAAATCGCACGCGCTGTTCCGGCCCGCCATAACCTGCGTCAATTGACAGTTGGCCGAAGCCTCCCCTTAGTCGTTGCCCAGCCAATGATAGGCCGGTCAGTGTGACGACCGCGAGGTGCTCTGCCAGCCGTTGTATATTCCAGGGGTCCGAAGGAATCTCCTCAAGACCCCCCTGGCCTGCAAAAAATGACGGCTAGCTCGCGGCTGCCGGTTGCGCCGGGATACTGCCTCTGTCTACAGGCAGGCCTTCCATCTCTCCCGGCAGCACATTCAAGCGGAAGTCCGCGTCAACACTGTAAACCGTGCCATTGGGGACCGTCTTCCAGCGCTCGTGAGTGATCGGCTCAGACGCGAGCTCGACCGAGCGATAGTGTCCAGTGGGCCGTCGGCGATGATCATGATGGACGTGCGTCTTACCGCAGACTTCGCATAGAGGGACACCCTCGCGTTCGAGGTACCAAAGCGAGCGACCGAGCCGTGAGCCCACCAACTGCCCGCCGTCGCTCCACAAGACGTTGAGGCTTACCTCTGCCTCGGCGTCAATCTCACGACACCAGGCAACGACCTGCTGCAGTCCCAGGCGCAGCGTCTCGACGAGCGGCCGTCCCGGGTCCCGCTCCCACAAAGACAGGAGGTGGCGGAAGAGGCATTCGCTGTCAGTGGAACCACGAATCTCCTCGCGATGCAGTGGATCCATCGTCTCGAGCATGGGAATGCGCACAGCGTCAAGATTCGGCACCGTCCCGTTGTGGGCAAAAGCAAATCGACCGTGTGCGAATGGATGTGTATTTTCGAGCGCCGACGGCCCCACGGTTGCCCGGCGTACGTGGGCGATCACCGTTTCCGAGTAGCTGCGCGCCGCGGTTTTTCGGAAGTGTTCTCCATGATACGCGGCCCATGCCTGCTTCTCGACCCGCGGCCGACCATCCTTATAGATGGCGACACCCCAGCCATGTGCATGGCTGAACCCTGCCATGTCCCGGCGGCTCTGGTCCATTAAGGCGTTCTGGGCAAGGACCAAGGGGCATTCGATCTTGGTCGGTTCCGTGGCACGAAAGCCATAAAGGCGACACATTGAAGCAGGCTCCTTTCTGGCCGGTTAGAGCCAATTACAGAGGCGAAGGGCGAGCCCTGATCATCGCCAGCAAACGATGTGCGGTTCTCGGCGGGCAACCCCAGGCGTCGTCCCCCGCGGAAAGCCAATGACGATCGGCAGCACTGGCGTCAGGTCTTCGGAAATATCCAACTCGGCCTTGGTTTCGGGCAGGCTCAAAAAGGGGCGGGCCCATCCGATGCAGCACGAGCCCAAGCCCAGGCTATAGGCCGCGAGCATGAGGTTCTGCCCTGCCAGGCAACAGTCCTCGGTCGGAATCAAGCCCTCGGTTGTCGCGTAGATCACGATCAGTGTGCTGGCGCCGTAGAAAAGGTCGAAATCGGGACTGGAGAGCTCGTCGCGGTAGCGCTCCATCCGAGGATCGTCCGCGAATTGCGTGAGTAGATGCGCCTTCGCCCTACTCGAATAGTCTTGCAAGAGCTGGGCTTGCTCGATCACGGCGAACGCCCAGGGCTGCGAATTCATTGCGCTAGGCGCTTGTACCGCAGCCTCAAGGAGGGTGTTTATCGTCTCCTTGTCGACTTTCCTATCAGAGTAGTGGCGTACCGAGCGTCGCTCATAAATGGCCTCCATGATGTCCATGGCGCTCGCCCCGTTCGAAGACCCACTTCCACGTGAAACTGGCGCTGGCTAATCGCAATTGCATTGACCTAGCGCAGCATTGGCACTGGTTTGGCCGCAACTGGTCATGGGAAAGGTTTCCGGGGCGCGAATACGGCTGGCAGCGCGGTGATGGCAAGGAAATCTTGGTGTCTTAACCTGCATCAATGACCGGCGTTCGGGGTGTCTCTAGGCTCTGGACTGTCACGACGAGGAGCCTGGGTAGAAGAAGCCAGTCAGGCAAGGCGTTTTCGGACGAGGCGCCTGAAAGGTGATGGATTTGCCCCGGCGACGATCCGCCGTGGCCAGGCCCGCAGGAGGTCTGCTCAACCGCTAGAGAAGGAGACTTCGAGGCGCGAGAGCAGCCACTGCGGGTCCTGGTTTGGAGGTAGGGCGCGCCGCGGATTTCTCCAGCTTAGGAGCTGGCCGTGGCCCGATGGCGCCGTCTCAGCCCCGGCGGATCGCGATCCGGGCCGAAGGTTTGCATTCAGCTCACCGTCTGATTTGCTTCTTCCAGCTTCTCCCAAACCGTCTTCAGCATCTGTACTGCCGATTCATAGGTTGGGCGAATGGCAAGCCGGCGCCGGTAGCGCTATCCTCCCGCCGTGACCAGATAGGACGCCACGCTCCAGCTACCGCTCTTGTTCTGCTCAACCACGATGGCAACGCGTTGCGGTGTATCCGGGGTCATTTGGATGGCTAGCTCCTGCCTGCTTGTGAAGCGAACTCTCGCAGCGGCCGAAGCCGGACGCCTGGTGCTTCGTCGTTGGTGAACTCGATACCCCGGGCTTCAAAGGTCGTGCGGATCCGCCGCAGGGCATCCGGCCGATGGCAAGGCTCGTCGTTTTCGAATCTGGTCACAGAGGAGGGCGACACGCCTGCCAGTTCCGCAAGCGTGCTCACGGTCATTTGAAGGCCCGCGCGCGCCATGCGGCATTGTTCGGGTGTGATGATCTCTGAATCACTTTGGGCCATCGGTTGATCAACGCTCCCTGGAGTTGTGCAGTCTAGCCGCGCCCGCGAGAGGCCCGAGTAAGCAGTCCGCGCTGTTTTCGGTACCTCCGGCGCGGACTGTCAGCCAGAAGGAACCAAGGACAGAACCACAAGTCGGCGCGCCCTGGCGTTGATCTAGGTTATGTCGCCTGGGCCGTTCGGTCTGGAGGGACGGCACCATGCGAATTGCGCGTGCCGCTTCAGCGAGAGGAGGGAGGGCAGCCATCCCCCGGCAGGGACGAGTCCGGCCCGCGGTCTCTGCAAGGCCGCCAAATGGCGCCGTAATCAACGGCCCAATTGTGGCGCCAGATCAAGCCCGCCCGGCGTGTCCTTGGGTTTTCCGCTGGAGGGCACGGAGGAGCGCCGGCCGCTGTCGCCACTGGTACCGCCGCCGGCCGCCGGATCGGAGCGGTCGATCTCCTGGTCGTTGAGGATCGCCTGCACCTCCTGCGCGTTCAGGGTCTCGTATTCCAGCAGCCCTTTGGCCAGCTTGTGCAGGTCTTCCATGTGCTCGTTCAGCACCTTGCGCGCGAGTTCCTCGGCCTCGTCGATCAGACGGCGGATCTCCTCGTCGATCATCTGCGCCGTCGCCTCGGAGATGTGCTGGCTGCGCGCCACCGAATGGCCCAGGAAGATCTCCTCCTGGTTCTCGTTGTAGCGCAGCGGCCCGAGTTTATCGCTCATGCCGTACTCGGTGACCATGGCACGGGCCAGATTGGTCGCCTGCTGGATGTCGTTGCCGGCGCCGGTGGTCACGTCCTCGTGGCCGTAGATCAGCTCCTCGGCCACGCGGCCGCCGAACATCATGGCGAGCTTGGCTTCGATCTCGCGCTTCTTGAAGCCATAGCGGTCGCGTTCCGGCAAGTTCATCGTGACGCCGAGCGCGCGGCCGCGCGGGATGATGGTCACCTTGTGCAGCGGATCGTTGCCCTTCACGTTGAGGCCGACCAAAGCGTGCCCGGCCTCGTGATAGGCGGTCAGCTCCTTCTCTTCCTCGGTCAT
>Ga0056126_10000250_pt1 | contig 20788 bp, 20 predicted proteins | sample WorMetLIZAISLAND_FD_71117 | JGI IMG/M metagenome (GOLD analysis project Ga0056126, IMG submission 71117) | Marine gutless worms symbiont microbial communities from Max Planck institute for Marine Microbiology, Germany - Inanidrilus manae... ...
CCTTCGTCTCAATTCCAGGACCGCAAAATCGCCGAAAAAAAGCGCACAACAGCAACCGCAGATCAAATCCGACAACCTGACACCGCGTTTTTACACGGCCACGGGATCTTCCGGTCCTTTCGCCGCGTCGTTGCCGATGTCTTCTTGTCGGAAATGACGGACGTGCGCCCGGTCAATCCGATCGCAGCAATTCCCCCCCGACCAGCGTATTGATCATTCCGGCGACGGCCCGCACCTGCTTGCCGGAGCGGCGGTGGAATTCGTTGCCGCTGTACCCCCACCAGTCCCAACAGGCTCGCGGGTTTCTCGCGTAGTCGGTGAGGAAGTTTTCGGACCAGGCCTTGGTCTGCGGATAGAGGACGACGATGTCATTGGTTTCGGCGATCTCGTTGTAACCGGCATGGCCGTAGAAGCCATCGCCGATCACGTGACGGGAGTGGATGACGTGGAACTGTTGCGCCATGTAGGCGCCGGACGAAATGCCGGAGACGGAGATGCCGCCCCTGTCGATGTTGAGCGTCGCCGCGAGGTCGCCGAGGGACGGGCCGTCGGCCCGCGTCGGGCCGGCCGGGGCCAGGAACAGGGCGAGGACGAGAACGAGTAGCGAGGGACGATCGGGCGGTGTCAAAGACATCACCCTCTATAATCGGGCCCGGCCGCTTGCGACAGCAAAAACACCGTGGAGCGCCGGTCCTTCCTCTCTCCGGACACCCGTCCTATTGCAACCGATTCGCATTCCGGGGACAATGGGCGCGGGCAAAACCATAATCCGGAACGCAACCGGCTCTGAACCTTGACGTATGACGGAGGGCTCTATGAGCTGTCGATTGTTGTCCACGACCTTTTTGGCCGCCTTGTTCGGCCTGTTCCTGATCCCCGGCCAATCGCAGGCCGCGCCCCAAATCCTGGCGGTGCTGGCGACGGAGACCGGTGTTCCGTTCACCTGCGACGGCGAGTTCTGCCGCGCCGATCTCAGCACCTACTGCCTGCAGCGCGACCGGCCGGCACCACAGGCCGGCACCCAGTATCTCCCCGCCAATACCGACGATTTCACGCTTACGGTGAAGACGGCATCGGGCAAGGTGCGCAACCTGCCGGCTATCGAACACGTGACCTTCGCCGAGACGCGCGGGTTCATGTCCATCGCCGCGATCATCGAGGAACGCCAGCTCCGGCGTCTGGGTAGCCTGGAGGCGACCATCCAGGTCGGCGAACAGGCGTCCATGCTACCGGTACCGACGCCTGGCGACCCCGACCCGCTGACCGAAAAGGAGATCGCCTACGCGACGCAATCGCTGCGCAGTCAGGGCTCCGATATCGTCGACAGGCGTCCCGAGGCGGCTTCGGCCCGGGTCCTGGCGCGGGTCATGAACAGCCTGCCCCAGAACGGCCCGATTGACGGCGGAGTCCTCGACTCAGCCTGGGAACAGAGTATCGGCGATGAGTTTCCGGACGGCGTCCCGGCAACGTCTGCGCTGCCCCGGGCACGGGCCGAATATGGCCGCTGCAAGGGTGGCTCCTTTTCTCGTTCCTATGGCGGCCTGCGCCGCTGCCTCGAGTTCCGTCACGACGAACTGATTCGCGACCTCAATATCGACTACTGGAACTCGTGGGTCGGCAGTTGAAGCGAGACCCTTTCGTGATACCGCCCGGGCCGGCACCCGGGCGGTTGCACCTGCGGTCTGATCGGTTACGGTAGGCCCATTCAACATCCCACCAACCGGAAGACTGCCATGGCTGCCATTCGTTCGCCCAATCCGTCCGTCGTCGTCTTCAACCGCGACAATGTCTGCTGGATCACCTTCAACCGCCCCGACGCGCTGAACGCCATCAATCGCGACGTCATAGATGCGCTGATCGTCATCACCGACGCCCTCTTACACGACACCTCTGTGCGCGCCGTCGTCCTGCAGGGTGCCGGCGGCCATTTCATGGCCGGCGGCGACATCAAACATTTCAAGGAACGGCTCGACGCCGGCCTCGACGAGGCCGAACTGAAGGCCGAGTTCCAGACGCTCCTCGATGATGTCCATCGCGTCATCCACAACATGCGGTCCATGCCGCATCCGATCCTGGCCAGCGTCTCGGGCGCCGTCGCCGGGGCCGGGGCCAGCGTCATGATGGCCTGCGACATGGTGCTGGCCTCATACGATAGCGTTTTCACACTTGCTTACTGTCACCTGGGTGTCAGCCCGGACGGCGGTTCGACCTATCACCTGCCGCGCACGGTCGGGCTCAAAAGGTCCTTTGAGATCGCGCTCTTGGGCGATCGGTTCGATGCGGCGACGGCGGAGCGCTGGGGTTTGATCAACCGGGTGGTCGAGGCGGATGAGCTCGAGGCGGAAACGGAAAAACTGGCCCATCGATTGGCGGCAGGTCCGACCGCCGCCCATGCCCGGGCCAAGCACCTGCTCAATAACTCCCACGCCCGCGGCCTCAATGCACAACTGGAAGCGGAAACTGAGGCCTTCGTCGCCTGCACCTTGGGCGCCGACTTCGCCGAGGGTGTCGACGCCTTCGTCAACAAACGCAAACTGGAATTCAAAGGTCAATAACAATAACAAAGGAGAATCGGACATGAGCGAAGGAAGCTTGAGCGGGAAAGTCGCCATTATCACCGGTGCGGCACGTAACATCGGCCGCGCCACAATGCCGTCCAGGACGCGGAAGCGGCCGACGCCGTCGCCCACGAGATTTCCGAATCGGGCGGACGCGCCATGGCGCAACTCGCCGACGTTACCGACGAGGACTCGGTTGCCCGCATGATCCAGATGACCGAGACCGCTTTCGGCGGCGTCGATATCCTGGTCAGCAACGCTTCCGTGCGCGGCCAGGTGCCGACGCTTGAAATGTCGTTGGAGGAATGGCATCGGGTCCTCGCCGTGCCGCTCGACGGCGCTTTCCTGCTGGCCAAGGCCTGCATTCCTCTGATGACGCGGCGCGGCGGCGGGCGCATCATCGCACTGGGCGGCGTCGCGCCTTGCATCGGGACCGGCAGCCGCGTCCATCTGCTGGCCGCCAAGGCCGGCTTGATCCGCGGATTGGCCACCGAATTCGCGCCGAGAGGCATCACGTGTAACATCGTTTCGCCCGGGGTCATCGACACCCAGCGCCCGTTGTCGGCCGGCCCGGTGCCGCCCATGAGCACAAGGCCGCCGATCGACCGCAAGGGCGATCCGGACGAAGTCGCCGCCATGATCCACTACCTGTGCCTGCCGGAAGCGGCCTACGTTACCGGCCAGACCCTGCATGTGAACGGCGGGCTTTATTTCGGTTCGTAGTTACCACCCCGGCCCGTCCCAGCGGGCGTCGTCGTCGAGGATGGCGACCGGACGCGGCAGGTGCTTGAAATCGAAGTTCGACAATACCGGCGAGGTCAGGCCCGGCACGTCGATCTCGTAGGTCTCTTCAGGGCCGAAATAGGGCGCGAAACCGGCCCGGAAGTGGCCGCGTGACTTGACGACGACGGATCGCGCATCGGCGACATCGAAGCCGAACAGCTCGAAGAAGGACGGCGAGGCGCATTGCTTGCGAAGGCTGGCGACGATCAGCTTGACGCCGCCGACCTTGAGCAGCGCCGAGGTTCCGAGGCTGATGGCGCGGCCGTCCCAGATGCTGCCCGGGCTGCCGATGCACGCGCCGTCCGATAGGGCCAGGACTTCGACCGGCCAATCGAAGCCTTGAGAGAATTCGCTTTCCGTTTGGGAATTGAAGGTGGCCCGGAAGGTGGCCCCGACGCCGGCTTCATGGGCACGGGCGGCCAGTGCCGGGTCGATGAAGTTGCCGAAATAGACGCCATCGGCCCCCGCTTCGAGGAGGGCTTTGAGGACATAGACCGTATTGCCACGGCCGCCGCCGCCCGGGTTGTCGGCGACGTCGGCGAAGATGCGCGGTGGCAATGAGGAATCAACGCCGATTTCGAGCATCATGGTGACGGCATCCTCGAGGTTGGTCAACTCGCGGCGAAACCGATCACGGATTTGCCAGCCGAATGCGGCGATTTCGGCACAAAGCTCGCGGGCCGCACGATCGTCGTTGCGACCGGTGACGATGACGGCGATGCCGTTCACGGGCGTGTCGCTGAACACGAACCCGGCGACCACCGAGACGTTGGCGATGGCCTCCGTGATCCGGCTTTGGCCGAGGTTGATCATGGCGGCATAGGGGCCCTCAGCTGTCAGCAGAGAAACCGAAGGCGCGACCAGGGGCAGACGGATAAAGACCGGCTTCGGCACCATGCCGCCCCACATCTCGACCATCAGGCGGGCCGACTCCGATGCGCGCTCGACCTGATCGACGTGCGGGTTGGTGAGGTAGGAGACCAGGACATCCGTCTCCTCGACCATGCGCTCCGAGATGTTGGCATGGAGATCGAGGGTGGCGATCAACGGAGTCTCGGCGCCGATGACGGCCCTGACCATTTCGAAGGCCTCGCCGTCGGGATCGAAATCCCCGGTCGAGACCATGGCCCCGTGCGCGGCGAAGAAGACACCGTCCAGCGGCATTGCCGCTTCGAGACGGGTTTTCATTTTATCGAGCGTGCGAGAGAAAAAGGCATGGTCGATGGGCCCACCCGGTTCGGCCGCCGTGACCAGGATCGGGGCCGGCTCCCAGTCGATACCGGCACGGTTCATTTCCTCGGCAAAGGCGGAGATCTCGGCCGGTAGGCTCGGGTTCGGCCGCGCCATGTCGGTGAGTATCTCTCCGCCGGCCATGTAACAGAGCGAGCGGAAGGCCTCCTCGTCGGAAACCGGCGCGAAGGCATTGCTTTCCAGCATAAAGCCCATCAGGGCAACGCGTTTGGGCCCAGGCATCGGCTCGCTACCGCTTCGCGGAAAGCCGCAGGTCTAACGTGAGCGCAACCTCGGATCGAGGGTATCGCGCACACCGTCGCCAAACAGATTGAAACCGAACACGGCAAGGCTGATGGCGACGCCCGGCCAGATGGCGACCCACGGCGCGCTTTCGGCGAACTCCTCGGCTCCGCCCTGCAGCATCAGTCCCCAGGCCGGCGTCGGTTCCTGCACGCCCATGCCGAGATAACTGAGCGACGCCTCCAGGAGGATCGCCTGACCGAGGAACGAGGTCAGCATGATCAAATAGGGCGCCATGACGTTGGGCGCCATGTGCCGGAGGATGATGCGGATATCACTGAAACCGAGGGCACGGGCGGCATCGACATAGGGGATCTCGCGGATGGCGAGCGCGTTCGAACGGACGACTCGGGCGCACTGCGGGATGAAGGGTATGGTGATGGCGATGATCACGTTCTGGGTTCCCGGGCCCAAGGTGGCGACGACGGCGAGGGCCAGGATGATCAGCGGGAAAGCCATGATGACGTCGACGATGCGCTGCACGACGAGGTCGAACATGCCGCCGAAATAGGCGCTGGCGACACCGAGGATCAGGCCGACAGTCGAGCCCAGGAGCGCGCAGGTAAAACCGACGAACAACGCCGTGCGGGCGCCGTAGATGATGCGAGTCAACAGGTCGCGTCCGAACTGGTCTGTGCCCAGAAAGAACTCGTCGCCGGGCGGCTCCAGCATGTAGGCCAGATTATTGACCTCCGGATCCACCGACGTCAGCAACTCGGCGAACACAGCCATCAGGATCATGGCGACGACGATGGCGCCGCCGAAGGCGGCGAGGGGTTGTTTCTTGAGAAGCGATACGAAGACTTCGTGCCAGGACTTCTTGTCGGAAAGTTCCTCGATCTCGGCTTCGACCTGGATTTCTGAAACGGTTGTCATGGCACTGATCCTTAACTGTACCGGATCCTGGGATCGAGCCAGGCATAGAGGACGTCGACGAAAAGGTTGGTCAACACGAAGATCAGGACGACCAGCATGACCAATTGCTGGGTCAGGTTGAAGTCCTGGCTGCCGACCGACTCGACGAACAGCTTGCCAAGACCGTTCAAGTTGAACACCTGTTCGGTCACGACGAGGCCGCCCATCAGGAAGGCGAACTCGATGGCGATGATGGTGACGACGGGCAGCAGTGAGTTTTTCAGGGCATGGCGGTTGATGATTATTTTCTCCATCAACCCCTTGGCTCGGGCCGTGCGGACATAGTCCTCGCGTAAGACCTCAAGCAGTGCAGAACGCGTCATGCGGGTGGCCACCGCCGAATAGCGGTAACCGGTGGCGACGGCCGGCCAAATCAACTGGGACATGTTACGTAGCGGGTCCTCCCAGATCGGCACATAGTCGATGGGTGGCATCCATGGCGTACCAAACACCTCCTGGGTGATCACCAGAAGCCCAAGAATAATCAGGATACCGAGCCAGAAGGACGGCATGGCAATGCCAGCAATGGAAAAGGCGCGAACCACGTAGTCGATCCATGTGTCCTGCTTAACCGCCGAGATGATCCCGAAGGGAATGGCGATAATGACGGCGACGAAGGTCGCCATGATGGCAACCTGTAGGGACAGTTCGAAGCGCAGGCCGATCTCCTCGAGGACTGGTGCGCCGGTCCACATGGAAATGCCCAGGTCGCCTTTGAAATAACCGAAGATGAAATCAAAGAATTGAACAATCAGCGGTTGGTCCAGCCCCAGGTTCTTCTGACACAGCGCGATCTCCGCCGGGTCGGCGTAGAGACCGGTTCCGGCGAGCCGGATTTCGCAGACGTCACCGGGAATGGCGCGCAACAGGAAAAAAACCAGGATCGCCGCCCCGAAGAGGGTCGGGATCATCAGGACCAATCGTTTGATGATGTATTTTGACATATCGATAAACCGATCGCCCGGAAGGCCGGAACCCGCCCGCCGCACGGGGCGGCGGGCGGAATCCAATATTTCCGGTCGAGCCTAAATCAGCCCTTGTCCAGCCACACGTTGTCGAGCGACTGATTCAGGTAGTGGCTCGGCGCGATGCTCCACCCCTTCACGTAGGAGCGGTGCGGGTTGATCTTGTACCACCACAGCGTAATCGCCAGGTGGGCCTGATCGCTGAGCGCGCGCTTTTCGTACTGACGGATCAGTGTGCGCTGTTCCGCTTCACTGCCGGAGCGCAGGATCTTGTCGTAGATATCCTCGAGCTCCTGGTCTTCGTACTGGCCGTAGTTGTTGCCGGCCGAGCCGAGGAACTTGGTGATATCGGCGATCGGATTGATGACCGACTGGCAGTTGAAGTCGATGGAGACATCGAAGTCCTTCTTCTTGCGGAGCGTCGCATAGAACTGCGGCGACGGCTGTACGCGCTGCTTGGTCTGGACGCCGATCTTCTTCCATTCGTCGATCAACCAGGTGCCGACGACCTTGTAAGGCTGGTCGACGCCGCGGTTGTTGAAGTCGACGTTGAGGCCACTGACACCGGCATCCGCCAGGAGCTTCTTGGCTTCCGCCTGATTGGCCGCGTTGTCCTTGCCGTAACCCTTGAGCTGGACCAGTTCCTCTTCGGTCGCGGCCAGCGGGTGGTTCGGGAAGACAACGCCGCCGACGGTTTTCACGATGGCGATACGCGACAGATACTTGGAGCCGGCCCAACGGTCCATGCCGAGGGTCAGAGCCTGACGGACGCGGGCGTCGTCAAAGGGCTTGCGCTTCTGGTTCGGCGTCGCGAGAAGCACGCAGTTCCAGTCGCTTTCCTGGACCTTGATCTTGTCGCCGAGCGCCTTGACCAGGTCGTCGCGGTGCTTCGGTGGGAAGCCGCGGAATTCGATGGCCGCGCGGTCGCCACGAATGGCCTGAACGCGAACCGCCAGCTTCGGTGCCGAAATGGCCTTGAAGCCGTCGAGATAGGGCTGACCCTTGAAATGGTAGTCGGCGTTTTTCACGCCCTCGACGAAAGCGCCCTTCTGCTCCTGAACGAACTTGAACGGGCCGGTGCCGTTGATGTTCTTGGTGTGCCAGGTGTAGCCGTGAGTATCGAGATCGCGCTTCGAATAGACAAAGTTGAACGGCGTCGCCAAGGCCGGAATGAAGCTACCGGTCGGGAACGCCAACTTGAAGACGACCGTGTTGGCATCCGGCGCGGTGACCGATTCGACGGCCTTGAAGAACGCCTTCCTGGCGCTCGGAATCCCTTCCGGCGGGAAGATGATCTTGTCGTAGGTCGCTTTGACATCGGCCGAGGTCAGCGGCGTACCGTCATGGAACTTGACGCCTTGCTTAATCTTGAAGGTGTACTTGGTGCCGCCCTCCGTCGGTTGCGGAACGTCGCCTTCGCAAAGATCGCAAACGAAGTCCGTCGGCGAGGACGGGTTGTTCGGATTGACGCGAATCAGCAGGCTGTAGAACGGCCGGATCGGATGGATCATGCCGAAGGTGGTTTCCTTGTGACCGTCGTAAGACGGAATCTTGGATCCGACAACGAAGTTCAGGACGCCTCCTGATTTCGGTGTTTCCGCCTTAGCGATACTGGCGGAGCCGAGAGCCAGGCCGGCACCGACCGCCAACGACACCGCCAGTCTCATATGGACGTTAGTCATCTGGGTTCTCCTTCCCTGTTACGGGGCCTCCCAGCCCCCGATACATGCGCCGCGCGTCGCGCATGGTCACACCTCTGTGCAGGCCACCCAATGGCCTGGTTTTACTTCCCTGAACTCAGGGATGTTCTTGCTGCACCCGTCGACCGCCAAAGGGCAACGCGGATGGAATACGCAGCCGCTCGGCGGATTGATGGGGCTTGGAATTTCTCCCTTCACGACCTTGTGCTCACGCCCGTTCTCGAGGTCCGGATCTGGGATCGGAACCGCTTCCAAGAGCGCCTGTGTGTACGGGTGTTGCGGGTTGTCATAGAGCTCGTCGCAATCTGCCAACTCCACCATGTTGCCGAGATACATGACGGCGACCCGATGGCAGATATGGCGCACGACACTGAGGTCGTGGGATATGAACAGATACGTCAGGCCGAACTGTTCGCGCAGGTCTTCCAACAGGTTGATGACCTGGGCCTGGATCGACACGTCGAGCGCCGAGACCGCCTCGTCACAAATGATGAACTCCGGGTTCATGGCCAGGGCCCGGGCGATGCCGACGCGTTGGCGCTGTCCGCCAGACATTTCGTGTGGATAGCGATCGGCGAAATTGGCTTTCAGGCCGCATACGGTGAGCAGTTCACTGACCCGATCGTTGCGTTTCTGCTCATCGGTGATGATGCCGTGCACCCGCATCGGCTCGGCAATGATCTCGCCGATCTTCATGCGCGGATTCAGTGAGCTGTAAGGGTCCTGGAAGATAACTTGGATCTTCTTGCGATAATCGATCAGGTTTTTCGAATCGAGCTTGGTCAAATCCGTGCCGCCGTAGAGGATCTCGCCCTCGGTAGCGCGTTCCAACTGCAGAATGCAGCGTCCCGCTGTCGTCTTGCCGCAACCTGATTCGCCGACCAGCCCCAGCGTCTCGCCTTTCTTAATCTGGAAACTGACGCCGTTAACCGCCTTCACAGTGGCGACGACACGATGGATGAACATTCCCTCCGTCACCGGGAAGTGCATTTTCAGGTCTCGGACGTCGATCAGAACTTCGTCCGTCGGTTGCCCACGAAACTTGGAATCGTCGCGAACGTCGATCTCGGAAACGTTGTTCATGATGCCGCTTTCTCGAGGTTGTCTTTTTCCCAGCAGGCCGTGAAATGCTCTTCTCCAACCTGTTCCAGCGGCGGGAATTCATTGGCGCATCGATCCGTCGCGAACCGGCAGCGCGGCCGAAAGGAACAACCGGTGTCGAGCATGGACAAGTCCGGCGGCTGCCCCTCGACGGGATCGAGCTTTTCCTGGCGCGGCTGATCCATGCGCGGCACCGACTTCAGCAGTGCCAGCGTATAGGGATGGCGCGGATTGTAATAGATATCCCGGGCACTGCCTTTCTCGATGACCTTGCCGGCGTACATGACGTTGACGTGATCGGCGTAACGCGCGACGACCCCGAGGTTGTGGGTAATGATGATCATGGCAACATGCAGCTTGCGGGTCAGGTCCTTCATCAACTCGAGGATTTGGGCCTGGATGGTGACATCGAGCGCGGTCGTCGGTTCGTCGGCAATGATCAGCTTCGGCTCGCAGCTGAGGGCCATGGCGATCATCACGCGCTGGCGCATGCCGCCTGAGAGATGGTGTGGATATTGTTCCAGCCGGCGTTCAGGCTCGGAAATGCCGACCATGCCGAGGAGTTCGACGGCCCGTTTGCGCGCGTCCACCTCCGAGATATCCATGTGCGTCAGCATCGTTTCGGTCAGTTGAAGGCCGATGGTCAGCACCGGGTTGAGGGACGTCATTGGCTCCTGGAAGATCATGCCGATATCCCGGCCGCGAACATCCCGGATTTCCTTGTCCGAGAGGCTTAACAGATTCTGGCCATCAAAGCGGATCTGGCCGCCGATGATCTTTCCCGGCGGCCACGGGATCAAACGGAGGATCGACATGGCGGTCACGGACTTTCCGCAACCGGATTCGCCAACCACAGCAACCGTTTCGCCCTTGGCGACATTGTAAGAAACACCGTCAACGGCTTTGACGATGCCGGCAGACGTGAAGAAATGCGTCTGCAAGTCTTCGATCTCTAGGATCGTATCCACGGACCCCTCCCTGTTTGGGCCTTTGTCTTTATTGTTGGGTTGACGGTAGAGTCACCGATTAAGGATGTCAATTGGGAAGCCCGACCGCGAAATTCAATCAGTTGAACGATTTAGGAACGGTCGGCGAATTACGAGGAAGCGAGACAAATATGGCGACTGAACAGTTTGAAAAAGGCTTGAAATGCCGCAAAGAGGTGCTGGGAGAGGCTTACGTGGACGCAGCGCTTAACAATGCGGATGATTTCAACCGTGAATTCCAAGACATGGTCACAGAGTATTGTTGGGGCGGAACCTGGGGAAGAGGTGTTTTGACGAAACAGCAAAGAAGCCTTCTCAACCTGGGAATGCTGGCGGGACTGAACCGCCCTCACGAGTTTAAATTGCATTTTCGCGGGGCCATTACGAATGGCGTCAGCCTTGAGGAGCTCCGCGAAATTTTGATCCAGATCGCCGTCTATTGCGGGATCCCCGCTGGCATCGAAGCCTTCCGCCTGGCCCGTGAGGTCTTTGCCGAACTTGGTATCGACGTCTCGAATATGGACGAAAACCCGTGAGCGGGCCTGACGCGATCGGATTCGCCGGTCTTGGCCAGATGGGCGGACCGATGGCCGCTAATCTCGCCGCCGCTGGACTTGCGCCGATCGTATATGACAAGGCCGGGACGGAGGAAAGGGCCCCGCGTGGCGCGGCGCCCGCCAAGTCCTTCGAAGATCTGGCCCGCGGTTGTGACACGCTTTTCCTTTCCCTGCCCGACGGCACCTATTGCCTTGACGTGGCCCGCCAATTGGCTGCGTGCAAGGGACGAAAAATCTCGGTGGTATTCGACCTGTCAACGGTCGGACCGCCGGCAGCGCGGGAGATCGATACAGTCCTAGGCGAGGCAGGGATCACCTATGTAGATGCGCCGGTCAGCGGCGGTGCCGCCGGCGCCAAGGCGGGTACCATAACCATCATGTGCGCCGGTCCAATGGCTGAATTCGAACGCCACCGCGACATCCTCGGTTCGTTCTCCAAAAACCAGTTCCAAGTCGGCGACAGGCCCGGTCAAGGCCAAGCGCTCAAGGTCCTCAATAACTTCCTGTCGGCCACCGCCATGGCTGCGACATCGGAAGCGGTGCTTTTCGGTCTCGCCCAGGGTCTCGACATGAAGACACTGCTCGACGTGGTCAACGTCTCGACCGGGCAGAATTCGGCGACCCGGGACAAATTTCCAAACCGTGTCCTTCCCGGCACCTTCGACGCCGGGTTCAAGACCGCCTTGCTGGCCAAAGATGTCCGGCTCTATCTGGAGAACGCCCGAGCCGCTGGTGTTCCCGACCGCATCGGTTCGGTGGTCTCCGCCACCTGGAACGAATGCGAGACGCGGCTGCCAGACTCGGACTTTACCCGCATCTACACGTTCATCGAAGGTGGCGACTGATCAGTAGTCCTCGAACAACAACGGGAAGGCGCTGAAGACGTCCGACGGCCCGACCGGCTCGCCCAGGAAGAGATGTCCGGGTGTCAATTCGGCGAAGGAGCGGACGCCGAGAAGGCCGAGACAGATCTGGATCTCCGTTTCGAGGAGTTCAAGTACACGGACGATTCCATCTGCCCCGGCGGCCCCCGTCCCCCAGTCATGAAGGCGCCCGATTCCGACTGCATCGGCGCCAAGCACCATCGCTTTGACGACGTCGGTACCTCGGTAGATCCCACCGTCCATGAAGACTCGGGCGCGTCCTGCGACGGCGTCGACCACTTCCGGCAACACCTCCAGACCGCCGCGCCCATGATCTAACTGCCGGCCGCCGTGATTGGAAACGTAGACGGCCTCGATCCCGTTTTCGCAGGCAAGGGCGGCGTCTTCCGCCGTGGCGACCCCCTTGAGGATCATGGGGATATCGTAGCGTTCACGATAGCGTTTCAGATCATCCCAGTTGAAGCGCGACTGGTAATGCTCGTTCTTGGCCGTCGACCGCGCCGTCGTCTTATGCCGTTTGGCAAGGTCGCGCTCCCGTCTGCCGTAATAGTCGAGGTCGACGGTGAAACAGAATGCTTCATAGCCCGCGTCAATGGCCCGCCTGATGTGGTCGTCCACATGGGCTTCGTCACCGCGCACATAGAGCTGGAAGATCTTCGGGTGATCCGGCGTCGCCGCGGCCACCGCTTCCAATCCCGGTGCCGAAGAAGAGCTCAACATCATCATCGTACCGAAGCGCTCTGCCGCCCGGGCTGAAGCCTCGGCGCCTTCCGGTATGAAGTCCTGCATCGAACCGATGGGCGCCAGGAAGACCGGAAGCCGCAACTGATGCCCGAAAAGCTCACCCGACAGGTCGAGGTTCTCGACATCGTTGAGGACCCGTGGCCTGAAGGCAACGGAGTCGAGGGCGCGGCGGTTACGTTTGACGGTCGTTTCCGTGTCGGCGCCGCCGATCAGATAATCCCAGACTTCTATGGGCAGGTTGGCTTCGGCGGCCGCGACGATCTCATGAAGCGCCTGGAAGTCCCCTTTGTCACGGTAACCGAAACGGCTAATGGGTGATCGGGCTCGTCGAGCACGATGACGCAATCCTGATCGGCATACAGGTAATCCCCGGGATGCACCGATATCCCGCCGAAGGTTAATGTAAGTCCTTCCCGGCCTATTCCGTCTTGGCGCGGCGGCATCGCCGTCGTACCGATGGCCTTGACGCCGAAGTCGAGGTCTGTGAACTCGTGGCTGTCTCGGATACAACCGTTGAACACGATCCCCTCCCATCCGTGACGATGGGCTTCGGCCCCGATATTTCCGCCGCATAGTGCTCGGCGCCGTGAGCCGCGGCCATCAACAACGAGAACCTTACCTTCGCCGCCCTGGGACAAGACATCGCGCAGCCCCTTGTTGTCCTCATAAGTCGCGAAGGTGACCACGGTGCCATGAAAATGACGGCGTCCGGCATAGTCAAAAAACCCAAGTTCGCAGATGCGGGCATCGTCACGGTGATTGTCGCAGATATCCGCCGTGCGCACGATCGCTTGGTTTCTGGCCATGGTCCCTCTCCCCGAGATCACTGACCAAAAAACTCAAGGGGTCTTCTACTGCGCGGCAATTACCGTTACAACGTCGCCCGGAACAAACGCATTTCCGGGGAGGAAGAAGTGAGCCGTTTCGCCATCATCGTAACCATCAAACTGAAGCCCGGCATGGGCGACGCATTCGAACCGCATATCCTGAAGAACGCCGCGGCGGCCGTGCGCGACGAACAGGATTGCCATATGTTCCATGTGTCACGGGCCGAGGATGATCCGGATACATTCTTTTTCTATGAGGTCTATACGGACTCCGCCGCCCTCGACGTCCACCGTGAAACACCGCATTACAAGAAGTTCTTTGAAGACGCCGGAGACATGGTGGCCGAGCGGTCGATCCAACGGGTGACGGTCATCAATCCAGAGAATATCGCCTGAACGCCAAAACGGCTTCCCTGAAAATCGGGACTAAACAATACGGCAACCGTCGCATAAGTGGCATGGGCGCGTGCAGACCATATCGCCCCTGGGTGGATTAACAGGACGGTGTGATCCTCCGCAACGATATCTTCCCTGAACGTCGGGCTACGGTTATCCTTCGAGACAAGTCGTGTAAAACCGACCGCTGTCGAGGGACATAATGGAGCTTTCGCTCCCCACCGCCGTCATCAGTGCATTCATTGGATCTTCTGTACTGCTGATGGCTCTGATTTACGTCAGCACCACGCCGGGCGCGCCCAAGGGCTTGAGTTGGTGGATCGCCGGCATGGCCATGAGTTGCATTCGTTTTGCAACCGTCTATTGGGTTTTGGCGACACGGCTGCCGGCGGCCATTTTCGTCGCCGAATCCTTGCAGGTCATGAGTGCGATCGCCCTGGCGGCCGGAGGTCTCGAGTTCCTGGGCCGGCGGGTTTCGAAGGTCCACTTCGCCGCCGTCTCTGCGGTGGCCGTGGCGTGGGCGGCTTACACGACCCTCGTCTACCCCGATTTCTTGTTGCGTGCCATTCCACTGTATTTCACTTCGGGAGTTCTTCTCATTCTGGTCGGTGTCGCGTTCCTGAGGGCGCAGCCGGCCGGGCAACGATCTGGCTACGCCCTGACCGGTATCTTGTTCATGGCTTGGGGCCTCCACAAGCTCGACTTCCCCTTCCTGAGGCCTGTTCAATGGTTTGCGCCATATGGGTTCCTGATTGCCATGGTTCTTCTCATGGCTCTGGCAATCAGCCTCCTTGTCATCGTGCAAAGACGAATGTTGCACGTCACGGAGAACGAAATTCGTGAACGCCAGGAAGCGGAGGCGGCGCTATCGGCTTCTGAGAAGCGCTTTCAGCGGTTGTTCGAAAACTCCGAGGTTTCGCTTCGGAACGAAGATTTCTCGCAGGTCTACAACGCCTTGAAAAAACTACGCCAGGAAGGGGTTGAGGATCTTCGCGCTTACCTGATGGAAAACGAACAAGCCGTGGGAGAATTGATCGGGAAAGTTAAGGTCCTGAACGTCAACAAGGCGACATTGGACCTTTTTGGCGCTGAAGATGAGAGAGCTCTCCTTGAAAACATACAGAGTTCCTTTGGACCGGGCGCCCGTGATGTGTTCATCGATGAACTCTGCGCCATTTGGGACGGTCAGGCGGTTTTCCGGTCCGAAGCCGCACTTCGAACGCTCGATGGCGAAAACCTCGACGCTACGATCTCATTTCAGATTCCCGAGACCGAACAAGGTTTCAGCAGCATCCCGGTCAGCATCATCGACATCACCGAACGCACGCGTGCCCATAATCTGTTGAGAGATGCCATAGAAAGCCTGGGCGAAGGGTTTTCCCTTTGGGACAAGGATGACCGCTTCGTCCTTTGCAACGAAAAGTATTGGTGCTCCATGGCCGGTCTGGAAGACATCCTGAAGCCGGGATTGCCGTTCGATGAGATGATACGCGCGCTGGCCGATCGTAAGTTGCGCCCGCAAGCCCTCGGTCGCGAGGACGAGTGGATCAAGGAACGGCTGGAGATGCGTGGGAAACCGGGGACATCGTTCGAGATCCAGACGGTCGACGGCACGTGGATTGAAGTCCACGAGTTCGGCACCAGCGATGGCGGGATCGTTACGGTCCGCAACGACATTACGGACCGCAAGCTGGCCGAATCCAAAGCGCAAAGAAAAGCCGGCGAAGAATTGGCACTCGGCAACCTTCTTCGCCTGTCGATCGGGAACTCGGCAATAATTGACTATCTGCAGGACTCGATCGAGACCCTGCTCAATTCTGTACCGTGGCTCAACCTGCTGCCGTCGGGCGGCATTTTCCTGGCCGAAACCGTTGACGGCGAAAAAAACATCCTTCGGCTGGTTGCCCACCACAACTTTGACGCCCGCCTCGTCGATCTTTGCGCTCGTGTCCCGAACGGAAAATGCCATTGCGGCAAGGCGGCCCTGACACGGCAGGTCCAGTATTCATCCTGCGTCAATAGCGCTCACGAAATCTCCTACGAAGGGATTGAGCAACACGGCCACTATAATGTACCCATCCTACATGACGGTGCCGTCCTCGGGGTCATTGTCTTCTAACTGCCACACGACTACCCAAAGGATGACCATTCCATCACCTTCCTTGAGCGCGTTGCCGACGTCTTGAGCATGGGGATAACCGCACGGCGGACGGCTCAAGCCCTGGGTGAAACGGAAAAACGTTTTCGGACGATCGTCAACAATTGCCCCTTCGCGATCTTCCTGAAGGACCCGGATGGCCGTTACCTGTTCGGCAACAGCGAGTTCCTGAAATGGCACGCCGCTGAGCAACCGAACAGCGTCGTCGGCAAGACCTCGACAGAACAGTTCGACGCAAAGGACGCGACAGAAATGATGGAGCAGGACACGGCCGTCCTGGAAACCCGTGATGTCGACGTGCGGCAAGTTGTCCGCAAATACCGAGACGAGGTGACCCGCCACCTGCTTGCCATCAAGTTCCCGATTTTCGACGAAGCAGGCGGTGTCGCTTCGATCGGGTGCGTCGATGTCGACATCACAAGGCTCAAGGAGACAGAAAACGAGTTGAAGCTCGCCATGGAAGAGGCGGAAAGAGCCAACCGCGCCAAATCGGAGTTTTTGGCCAGCATGAGCCACGAGTTGCGAACGCCCTTAAACGCGGTACTCGGCTTCGCTCAAATGCTCCAGTTCAATCCGAAACACCCATTGACAAAGGACCAGAATCGGCAGGTCGAACATATCCTCGAAGGCGGCGGGCATCTGCTCGACCTCGTCAATGAAATCCTTGACCTGGCCAAGATCGAGGGAGACCAACTGGCGCTGAGCCTCGAAGAGGTCGATGCTGCCGAGATTGTCGCCGATTGTATGGTTCTCGCTGTCCCCTTGGGTGAGCAAAGAAACGTCGCCATAGTCAACGAATTAGAAGCCAGTGGCTCGACGATTCTGCGTACCGACCCCCTGCGGTTGAAGCAGGCCCTTCTCAACCTGCTATCCAATGCGATCAAGTTCAATCGGGACGGCGGAAAGGTGTCCATATCCGGCCGGGTACTGGAAGACGGTTTTCTTCGCCTCGCTGTCGCCGATACCGGCGTCGGCATCGATGACGCGGAAAAATCGACAGTCTTTCAGATGTTTCATCGACTTGGGGCCGATCCCACCCTTGCGCGCGAAGGAACCGGCATTGGATTGACGGTTACCAAACATCTCATCGAACGTCTGGCCGGCCGGATTGGTTTCGAGAGCGAGAGAAACGTCGGCAGCACATTTTGGATCGACCTTCCTCTCGCTGACAACGAGAACGTGCTTATCTGGACCGATACCATGCGCATCGGCATCGACGCTATCGACAAGGATCACCAGATCCTCATCGCCCTGCTCAACCGCCTTTCCCATACCGTCGCCGAGGATCCGGCGGTCGACAAAATCATCGGCGAACTGTGCGATTACACGCGTTACCATTTTCGGCGCGAGGAAATGATCCTCGATCTGAGCGAACATCCCAATCGTGAAGAACACCGTCTCCAACACCGAGAACTGTCGGCCGAAATGAGCGCTTTGGCGAAAAGATGGCAAGGCGACCAGGAGACCTACACGAAACTGGTACGATTCCTGCGCACATGGTTGTTCGAGCACATCATCACGACCGACGCCGAAATCCGGACCTACGCCAAGGGCAAGGAGCAAGAAATCGACAAGGTTTTGGCACATATGCGCTAGGCAACGTTTCGCTAGGTCACGTTCGCCGGCACGCGCCGCTCTAAAAATCGTTACCACCGCCGATGCCCGAAAACCGAACAAACTTGATCCGTATCAATGCTGAAACGGTGCGCCGGGAGGAAAGTTGCCTTGCGCGGGCCTAGACCGCAGGGGAAACCAATGCCGGCGACGGAAGACATCTCGATACCGACCATCGACTTTAAGGCCAAGGCTGACGAATTGCTGCCGCCCGGAGCGGACCATGATTCTTGCCTGGCTTGCGGGCTCTGTGCGTCGGGATGTCCGGCAACCGGGTTCCATGGCATGGACCCGAGGCGCTTCATCCGCATGGCCATGCTCGGCATGAACGAGGAGCTGTCCTCGACGCCGTGGATCTGGACCTGCACCCAGTGCAAACGCTGCACCTATTTGTGCCCGATGAACATCGACGTCGCGGCGCTTGTCGGTTATGCCCGTGGCGTCTGGCCGAAGGAGAAGAAACCGCAGGGGATCGTGCGCTCTTGCGAGGCCCAGATGAAGTTCCCGTCGACCAGCGCCATGGGGGTCATGCCCGAGGACTTCGTCGAGATCGTCGAAGAGATCGCCGAAGAACTCCGCGACGAGGACCCGCGCTTCGCCGACATCGAGGCACCCATGGACAGGAAGGGCGCCAAGTTTTTCGTCAACCAGAACTCCCGCGAGCCGGCCGTCGAACCCGAGGAACTGGCACCTTTGTGGAAGATCTTCGATTACGTGGGCGCCGACTGGACCTATGCGTCGAAAGGCTGGGCAGCCGAGAACTTCTGCATGTTCACTGGCGACGATGCGGCCTGGAAGGCGATGGTCGAGGACCGGGTCGACGCCGTCAACGAACTCGGCTGCCAGGTCTGGGTCAACACCGAGTGCGGGCATAGTTTCTATACGCTTTGGAAGGGCGTCGAGCGCTTCGGCCTCAAGGCCGATTTCGAGGCCGAGAGCCTGGTCAGCCTCTACGCGCGCTGGATCCGCCAGGGCAAGTTGCCGGTCAACGCCGATTGGAACACACGAGGCCTCAAGTTCACGGTGCAGGACCCCTGCCAACTGATCAGGAAATCGATCGGCGATCCGGTTGCCGACGATCTCCGCTATGTCGCCCGGCAACTCGTCGGCGCCGACAACTTCGTCGACATGCAACCCAACCGCAGCGCCAACTATTGTTGCGGCGGCGGTGCCGGGTTCCTGCAGGCCGGCATGACCGAACTGAGGCGCGCCTACGGCAAGCGCAAGTACGAGCAGATCGCCGTCACCGAAGCCGATTACGTGCTGACCCCATGCCACAACTGCCACACCCAGATCGAGGACCTCGCAGAGCACTACGGCGGCCGTTACCGGGTCATTCATTTCTGGACTTTGATCTGCCTGTCGCTCGGCATTCTGGGCGCAGGCGAACGCAAGTACCTGGGCCCGGAGTTGGCCCAGATCGGCCTCTGAGACACGATCATGACCGGCCCCAAGACCTACGAGACGGATGTCCTGGTCATCGGCGGTGGTGTCACCGGCACCGGTGTCATGCGCGACCTGGCCTTGCGCGGCATCTACTGCGTGTTAATCGACCGCAAGGACCTCAACGCCGGCGCTTCGGGCGGCAACCACGGGCTGCTTCATAGCGGCGGGCGCTATGTCGCCAATGACACGGAAACGGCGGCCGAATGCGCGGCTGAAGCTGCGATCCTCAAACGTGTCGCCGCCGACTGCATCGACCCCTGCGGCGGCCTTTTCGTAGCCGTCGCCGGCGATGAGCCGGAATACGCCGAGCGTTTCCCCGAGCATTGCGCCAAGGCCGGCATCGACTGCCAGCCCCTGACCCCGGCCGAAGCCCGCGATCGGGAACCGGCCTTGTCGGACAAAGCCTTCGCCGCCTGCGCCGTGCCGGACGCCACGGTCGATCCCTTCCACATCACGCTCGGCAACGTCAGCCACGCCCAGGAACTCAACGACAGTTACTACCTGCCGCACACGGAGGCGGTAGGCTTCACCATCGAGAACGGGATCATCACCACAACGCTTTGCCGCGACAACCGTTCCGGCGACACCGTCCGCATCGTCGCCAAACAGGTGATCAACGCCGCGGGCGCCTGGGCAATGACCGTGGCCCGCCCCGCCGGCTGCGAAGACGTGCAATTGCTCTACGCCAAGGGCACGCTGATCATCAGCAATTCCCGTTTGACCAAAGGCGTCGTAAACCGTCTTAGGCGGCCCGGCGACGGCGATATCCTGGTCCCCGGCGGCACCGTGTCGCTCCTGGGCACCACCTCCGACACTGTCGACGACCCGGACGGCGTCCGCCCGACGCCGGCGGAAGCGGAGCGTAATCTCCGTGAGGGTACGGCCATGCTGCCCGCTCTCGCCGACACGCGCTTCATCCGCGCCTTCTCGGGCGTCTGGCCGCTCCTGCAGTCGGCCGATGCCGGCGCCGGCGGGCGCGGCGCCAGCCGCGGCTTCCGGCTCTTCGATCACGAGGACCAGGGCCTTTCCAAACTCGCCACATTGGCCGGCGGCAAACTGACCACCTACCGCCTCATGGCCGAGAAGACCGTCGACCTGATCGCCGAGCGCTTGGGCAATTCCGAGCCCTGCCGCACGGCCACCGAACCGCTGCCACCGGGCGACGCGGTGCGCTGGACCGAGCCTGGCTTCGCGCCCCGCTACTGGTATCAGCGGAACGACCCTTCGGACATGATCCTCTGCGAATGCGAGATGGTGCCGGCCTCCGCCGTCGATGCCATCGTTGCCGAGGCGCCGGGCCACGAGGCCCACATGACGCTCCGCGCCATCGCTTTGCGGTCGCGCATCGGCAAGGGGGCTTGTCAGGGTGCCTTCTGCTCGGCCCGGGTCACTTCGCATCTCTACGGGCGAGGCGTCTACGAGGGCGCAGAGGGCCTCCATCACATGCGCGACTTCCTGGGCGAGCGCTTCAAGGGCATCCGCCCGGTCCTGTGGGGCCGCCAGATGCCGCAGATGGAACTGGCCGAGGCGCTCCATTGCGGCCTCATGGGTCTGGACTTCCTCGCCCCCGAGAACGATGGCGACGACGAGGCCGGGGAATGAAACGCCGTTCGCGGACCAT
>Ga0056126_10000256_pt1 | contig 20476 bp, 24 predicted proteins | sample WorMetLIZAISLAND_FD_71117 | JGI IMG/M metagenome (GOLD analysis project Ga0056126, IMG submission 71117) | Marine gutless worms symbiont microbial communities from Max Planck institute for Marine Microbiology, Germany - Inanidrilus manae... ...
AATCGATAGAGGTCGTGCCATGTCTGCTGGCCTCCTCATCCAGCAGACACGGTGAATCACATCCAACACCCAAAGGGAATCCCTTTTCCCGATTCCGCCTAACTCCGGACCGATCTAGCGACGCCAACCAGGGTACAAACGCCGCCGCCCGACCGTTTTCACACGGCCAATTCCCGGAGGCGAAGGTCTACGCCGTCGAACCCAAAGGCTTCGACGATACGGCGCGATCCCTGGCCGCCGACGCCGTGGTGCGCAACGAACCCGGACGGACGTCCATCTGCGACGGGCTTCTGTTGCCGGTCCCCGGCGCCCTGACCCTGCCCATCAACCGAACCCTTCTCGCCGGCGGTTTGGCGGTGGACGACGACGCCACCGTGCAGGCGATGGCCGTCACCTTACGGCATTTGAAGGTTGTCGCCGAGCCCAACGGCGCGGTCGCACTGACGGCGGCGCTCTCCGGGGAATTCGATTGCCGCGGCAAGACCGTCTGCGTTGTCTGCTCGGGCGGCAACGTCGACGGCCGAACGTTCTTCGACCTCGTCGGGCCTTATCTCTGAACGATTGATTCGAAGGGTGCGCTAGGCGCCGGTGGTCGCGGCGGCGCACCGGCCGCGGCGACGTCCGCAGCGCCGGCCTTCTCGGCGCCGTCCTTGACGACCAGATTGAGGTGCCCTTCGACGCCGTCCTTCCGGTCGGCAATCCGCCGGTAGTGGCCCTCGAGGAACGCACCCTGCTCGATCGAGAGCATTTCGTGAAGGATGTCGCCGCTGACCTTCGCCGACCGCGCAAGGCTGACCGAGCGGGCGTTGGTCTGCCCGTCCACGGTGCCGTGGACGCGCACGGAATCGGCAATGACTTCGCCCCGAACGATGCCCGCTTCGCCGACGAGAATGGACTTGGCTTTGACGTCTCCCTCGACGGTGCCGTCGATGTGGACTTCTCCTTCGCTGACGAGATCGCCGGAGATCACCAGATCGGTGCTGACGATCGAGGGTGCGGCCGGCTTGGCGCCGGCAGCAACCGGGCCATTCTTTTCCTGAGAGCCGCTATTCCTGGAAAACATGGCGTCCCGCCCTGATAAAGTGGATGGGGTTCCTGGCTTTGCCGGCGAACACGACCTCGTAATGCAGATGCGTGCCCGTGCTGCGTCCGCTGTTGCCCAGCAGTCCGATCTTATCACGAAAATTGACCGCCTGCCCCCTCTTAACGAAGATCTTGCGCATGTGGCCGTACCGCGTCTTCAGCCCCGCGCCATGGTCGATCTCGACGAAGCGGCCGTAACGCCCCTTCCAACCCGCCTGCGTCACCGTCCCGGCGGCGGTGGCGCGAACGGGCGACTTGGCGCGGGCGCCGAGGTCGAGGCCGTAATGCATGGCCCATTTGCGGGTGATGGGGTCGCGGCGCTTTCCGTAGGAGCTGGTGATGTAGTAGGAGTCCAGCGGCGCCGCCAGCGGCATCTGTTCCAGCACCTCGCGAAGGTTCTGCCAGTGGGCGAGTCGGCCTTCGAGCGCGGCGAGATCCGTCGCAAACTCGCTCTGCGTATCGGCCGCGCCGGCCGGAACGAAGGGGCCGCCCTGCCCGGATACCGGCTTTCCGGCGGCGACGAACAGGGCCTCCTTCTCGAGGCCTGTCCTCTCGATGACGCCCTCGGCCGACGCAATCAGGCCATCGGCATGGTCGTTCAGGCGTTCGACCGCGTGCCGCTCGCGGTCGCGCAACTCGGCCATCTCCTCCTTGAGCTCGCCGATCCTTCGGGTCAGCCGACGCGATTCGATCACCGCGGCGTTGCGTTCGGACATCGCCGTCTGGAGGTTCGCTTCCGCCGAATCGAGGTCGCCGCGCAGGGAGTAGTTCCGCGACGTCGCCTGGTGCAGCCCGTCTTCCAGTTCCGCGAGCTGGCGCTTCAGTTCCTCCCGCGCGGCGTCGAGGTCGATTCGTTCCTGCTGCGAGCTCTCGAGCTCGGTGCGGACGGTCTTCAGGTTCTGTTGCAGGGCGGCATTCCGCTCGACGAGGCCAAGCAACATGCCGTGGTTGGCCTCCAGGTCGCGAGTGATGGCAGCGAACTTCCTCTGGTATTCGGCGACTTCGCTCAACAGGTCGCGGTAGGCCATTTTGACGCCGGCGATCTCGTCGTCCTTGGCCGCGACGACGCGATCGTGCAGGACGTAGCTGACCGACGCGTAGCCGGCCCAGGCACACACCGCCACGAGCAGTGTTGCCAATGCCCACTGCATGCGCTTGGAGAGCCGTACAACGCTGATGCGAGCACCGGTGCGAACGAGAATCTGCCGCTCCGGAAAACGGCGGCCCAGCCAACGGCCGCCGCGATCAAACCACGTCCCCCGCGGACCCGAGTCCACCATCGCTGCCTTGCCCCTCGACGCCCCTCTTGTCTTCGCCGTGGACCGGTTCGCACCCGGCTTGTGGCGCGACCGTATCCATTCGCCGCGGGGGGCGCAACCCCCGAGTTCTGGGCGTTTCCGGACCGGCGGGTTTGCTCGCCGGGGGGGGGCGCCGCCCCTGTCGTCGCCGCTCGCAGTCGCCGAGGCAGCGCGAATCCCGTTGCGGGCCGGCCGGCAGGTCGCCGCGAGCCATGATGTCTCGGGTGGGCAGGGACGCGCGGCCACCGCTTTCCGACCCGGCCGTGCTGCTGGCAACATGCTTCGGCATCGGCTACCTGCCGTGGGCTCCGGGGACCTGGGCCTCGCTGGCCGCCTTGCCCGTTGCGTGGTGGATTGCCGGCTGGGCCGGGTGGCCGGGACTGGCCGCCGCCGCGGCCCTGGCGACCGCCCTCGGCATCTGGTGCTCCGGGGTCTATGCCGCGCGCAGCGGCGTCGAAGATCCGAGCCCGGTGGTCATCGACGAAGTCGCCGGTCAGTGGGTTGTGCTCCTCGTCGTGCCGGCCGATCCGCTGCTCTATGCCATCGGATTCGCGGTGTTCCGGTTCTTCGATATCGTCAAGCCGTGGCCCGTGTCCTGGGCCGACCGGTCCGTCGGCGGCGGCTTGGGGATCATGCTCGACGACATCATCGCCGGAGCCTATGGCCTGGCCGCGATGCTCGCGATCATGGCCGGGATGGAGGCCGCCTTCTGATGGTTGACGACCGCTGTCTCACTTTGGCCACAGAGGTCCTGGATCGTTGCCGGGCACGCGGCCTGCGGCTGGCAACGGCGGAGTCGTGCACCGGCGGGCTCATCGCCGCCACCCTCACCGCCATCGCCGGCTCCTCGGATGTGTTCGACCGAGGCTTCGTCACCTATGCCGATGCGGCCAAGAGGGAGGTCCTGGGTGTGCCTGCGGAGCTGATCGCCGACAACGGCGCGGTGAGCGAGCCCGTGGCTCGGGCGATGGCGGAGGGCGCGCTCGGTGCGAGCGGAGCCGGCCTGGCTGTCGCCGTCACCGGCATCGCCGGACCCGGGGGCGGGACCGAAGCCAAGCCGGTCGGCCTCGTCCACCTCGCCGCGGCCCTTGCGGGTGCCGGCACACGGCACCAGAGGCACGTATTCGGCGGTGACCGGACGGCTGTCCGTGTCGCCACGGTCGAGGCCGCGTTGTCGATGCTCTTTGCGGCGGTCCGGTAACCGATGGGGTGCGGGAATTTACCGTCCTGGATACGACCGGTAGAATGAGCCCATGTCCATAGGCCGCCGTTCGCGGATCGCGCGTCGCCTTGCCGGGGTTATTGTCGTTCTCGCCTCCCTGTTCACACCCCAGTTCGGGTCGACGCCCGCTGCCGCAACGACGACCGAGATCGGCCGATATTACGAGGACGGTCTTCGCCGCCTCGAAGCCGGCGATATCAGTGGGGCCATCACCGACCTCAAGAACGCGTTGAGGATCGACCCCGACCACGTGCCGTCCCGGCTGCTGATCGGCAGGGCGTATGTCAGTGTGGGCGATGGTGCCTCCGCCGAGGACTCTCTGGAACGGGCCCGCGATCTCGGGGCCAGCGACGAGCAGTCCCTGATCCCGCTCGCAAGGGCCTACCTGTTGCAGCAGAAGTGCGACGTCCTGCTCGACGCCGTCCTCAGCGGCAGGGGCGTTCCGGAACTGGAGGGTCAGATTCTGGTGGTCCGCGGCCTGGCCCATCTCGGCCTCCGGCGGCTGGCGGAGGCCGAGAGGACCTTCAATGCCGCCACCGAACTCCTACCCGACTCCGCGGATCCCCTCACCGGTCTGGCGCGCCTGGCCCTCGAACGGGGGCGCGTCGATGATGCCGACCGTTTCGCCGATGACGCCCTGGACCTGGTTCCGGCGGACGCGGAGGCGCTGTACATGAAGGGCGAGGTCGATCGGGTCCGCGAGGACTTCGAGGATGCGCTGGCGTTCTACGACCGCGCCATCGAAAGCAACGTTCGTCATGTACCGGCCCGGCGGGCGCGGACCCGCGTGCTTTTGAAGCTCGGACGCCTGGAGGACGCCAGGACCGCCGTCGAGGAGCTGCGCGAGATCTCTCCGTTCGATCCGGAGGCAGCCTACTTCCAGGCGCGCATCCTCCGCCAACTGGGAGACGAAACGGGGGCGTCCGCCGCGCTGAACGACGCCGCGTTCATTCTCTCCAATTACGACGAAACCGACTACGCCGCCGATCCGATGAACCTGTTCCTCGCGGCCAGCGTCAACTTTTTGCTCAGGCATCACGAAGCCGCTGAGCCGTTCGCGCGCGACTACTTTCGCCTCCGGCTCGATGACCCGGACGGCCGCCGGCTGCTGGCCGAACTGTTTGTCGCCAAGGGTCGCGGGGCGGAAGCGGCGCAACTCCTGAAGCCGCTGCGCCGCAAGAACCCCGACGATCCCGACATCCTCGCCCTCATCGGGCAGGCGGCAACCATCGAGGGGCGGCACGACGTGGCGATCCCGCTCCTGGAACGGGCCCTCGAACTCGCGCCCGACGACGTCTCGATCCTCGGCCGGCTGACCTATGGCCGGGTTGCCGCCGGCGACATCGAGACCGGCCTGGACGATCTGGAAAACGTGATGGCCCGTGACCCCCGTGAGACGGAACTCGGGCTGTCCCTCGCCAGGCTGCTTCTCGAGCGCAAGGAGTTCCGCCCGCGCCACGGAAGTGGCCCACAAGCTGATCGACCGCGCGCCGGATAATCCCGTGTTCCATAACCTGGTCGGTTCGGCGGCGCTGGGCCTGGAGGACGTCGATGCCGCGCGCGCCGCGTTCGAGGCCGCCCTGGCCGCGGACCCGATGCACATGCCTGCGATGATCAACCTGGCCCGGATTGACATTCGCCTCGGCAACGAAGACACCGCGCGGAAGCGCCTCGTGGCGATCCACAATTCCAGCCCCGACCAGATCGAGCCGATGCTCGAACTGGCCCGGTTGGCCGAAGGGGAACGGCGCTTTGAGGACGCCATCCGGTGGTTGGAAAAGACTGTCCAGACCGGTTCATCGGCGGTCGCCCTGCGGGTTCGGTTGATCGAGTTCCACGTCCGCAACGGCTATGTCGGTGATGCCGTCGCCGTGGCCCGGACGATCGATCTGACCGATGACACGCCCTTGGAGGTCATCGAGGCGGTTGGTCACGCCGAGCTGGCCGCCGGCAACCGCCGACTGGCCGCCGCCGCGTTCCACCGTGCGGCGAACCAGGCCGGTGGCTCGCCGCGCCTGCTGGTCCGTGCCGGGCGCAACCAGCTTGCTGCGGGGGACGATAGCGGCGCGGAGCAGTCGCTCGGTGAGGCGCTCAGGCTGGACCCGGAACGATTGGACGCCCACGCGCTGCTCGCCGGCCTCGATGCCCGGCGCGGCCGCACCAGTGTCGCCATGTGCCGGATTGCGCTGATTCGCAAGAACGATCCCGACTCGCCGCTCTCCGATCGCCTGGAGGGCGACATGATGATGGCCAACCGGTTGTTTGCCGCCGCCGCCCTCGCCTACGAGACCGCCTTTCGCAAGGAACCGAGCTCGGAGCTGCTGGTCCGGCTGTTCCAGGCCCAGCGATCGGCGACCCCGAACGAGCTCCCCGTCGAGCGGCTGGAGACCTGGATCGCCGATCACCCCGAGGATTTCGACGTCCTCCGGATGCTCGGGGGCGCGTACATTGACCTGGGACGCCTCGATGAGGTCCTCGCCCTCCACGAACGCCTGGTCAGCGCCGGCCGCGTCGATGCCGAAATCCTCAACAACCTGGCCTTGCTCTATGGCGAACAAAAGGACCCGCGGGCGCTCCGCTACGCCGAGATGGCCTACGAGCTGGTGCCCGGTTCCGCCGAGGTGCTCGATACCTACGGCTGGCTGCTCGTGCAGAACGGCGAGGCCGAGCGGGGACTGGCGATTCTGCGCGACGCGAGCGCGCGGAGCGCCGGCAGTCCCGACATCAACTACCATATCGCCTATGCGCTGAACGCCCTCGGGCGCACCGAGGAAGCGCGCGCCGCGCTGGAGGATCTGTTCGAGAACGCCGGACCCAACCCCCTGCCGCCGGGAGCGCGCGATCTGCTCCACGAGATCACCTCGGGCGGCGGTTGAGCCCGTCGGGCAGCTATTTCGGCGCGGCGGCGACGCCTTCCGGGTCCGGATCGTAGAGCGCCTTGGCCCGCCTCTCGAAGGCGCTGACCATGCGCTGCACGGCCTCGTTGAACAGTTTCGCGACGGCCTTTTGCAGCAGGCGCGAGCGGAACTCGAAGTCGACGTAGAAATCGATCAGGCAGCCGTCCTCGCCGTGGGGCTCGAACACCCAGTGATTGTTCAGGTACTTGAACGGTCCCTCCGAATAGCTGACGTCGATCCGGTCGGGACGATTGAGGCGGACGTTGGAGGTGAACCGTTCGCGGAACGCCTTGTAGCCGATGACCATGTCGGCGGTGAACGCATCGGCGCTCTCGCGGCGCCGGATGCGCGTCGCCGTGCACCAGGGCAGGAACTCGGGATAGCTCTCGACATCGGCGACCAGGGCGAACATCTGGTCAGGACGATAAGGAAGGGCCCGCTTCTCTGCGTGGGTCGGCATAAAGTCTCCGACCGTTCAACGTCCCCGGCGGGCGGCGCGCAGGGTCTCGAAGTCCCGGTCGGCGTGATAGGAGGACCGGGTCAGCGGCGACGACGCCACCAAGAGAAAACCCTTGGCCTCGCCGACCCGTTTGTACTCGTCGAACTCCTCGGGCGTGACGAACCGGTCGATGGCCGCGTGGCGCGGTGTCGGTTGCAGGTACTGCCCGATGGTGAGGAAATCGACCCGCGCCGACCGCAGGTCGTCCATGACCTGCAGAACGTCTTCGCGGGCCTCGCCGAGGCCGACCATGATCCCCGACTTGGTGAAGAGATCCGGCTCCAGGTCCTTGGCGCGGTCGAGCAGCCGGAGCGACTCGTAGTAGCGCGCGCCCGGACGGATGGACGGATAGAGCCGCGGCACCGTCTCCAGGTTGTGGTTGAACACGTCCGGCCGGGCCGCGGCGACGGCCTCGATGGCGCCGTCCTTGTGGCGGAAGTCCGGGGTCAGCACCTCGATGGTGGTCTCCGGCGCCGCCTCGCGGACCCGCTCGATGCAGCGGACGAACTGCCCGGCCCCACCGTCGTCCAGGTCGTCGCGGTCGACCGAGGTGACGACCACGTGCTTGAGCCCCATGGTCGCCACCGTCACCGCGAGGTTCTCCGGCTCCAGCGGATCGACCGCGCCCGGCTTGCCCGTGGCGACGTTGCAGAAGGCGCAGGCCCGGGTGCAGATGTCGCCGAGGATCATCACCGTCGCGTGCTTGCGCGACCAGCACTCGCCGATGTTGGGGCACGCCGCCTCTTCGCAGACGGTGTGCAGGTTGTGCTCGCGCATCAGCCTGCGGGTGTCGGCGTAGCCTTTCGAGGTCGGCGCCTTCACCCGGATCCACGCCGGCTTGCGCGGCGACGGGTTGACCGGGCGGTTGGCTTTTTCCGGATGACGAAGGGTCTGCACCTTGCTCATGGTTTCGATATGGCCGGAGTTCCGCGGACGGTCAAGGAGTCCCGTGGTCAACAGGCGCCGGCATCGGTACGTCATAGCGCACCCACTTCGTCACGGGAGCGATGGTATCGTAGAGCTTTCGGGCGCGGTTGTTGTCGGCATGGGTCATCCAGTAGACGCGCAGCCAGCCCGCTTCCCGGCCCCGCGCCACCAGCGTCTCGATCAGTGCGCGGGCGGCGCCACGCCGACGGGCCTCGGGAGCGACAAACAGGTCTTCCAGGTAGCACACGGGCCGCGTCGACCAGGTGTTCAGGTGCAGGACGGCGTTGGCGAAACCGATCACCGCATAGTCGGCGCAGGCGACGTACCCGAGCACCGGCTGGCCGGCATCGAGGATGCGCGCCCATGTCGCCGCGGTAACATCTTCCGAGACCTCAGCGTCGTAGAATTCGCAATAGCCGCGCCAGAGGGTCCGCCACGCCAATGCGTCGTCGGGAGCCGCGGGCCGGATCGTCACCGCCATCGTCGTTGTCCTCAGAAGTGGACGGCGCGCCCGTAAGCGTCGAGCACCGACTCGTGCATCATCTCCGAGAGCGTCGGGTGCGGGAACACCGTGTGCATGAGCTCGGACTCGGTGGTCTCCAGGGTCTTGGCGATGCCGTAGCCCTGGATCAGCTCGGTGACCTCGGCGCCGACCATGTGCGCGCCCAGGAGCTCGCCGGTCTTGACGTCGAACACGGTCTTGATCATGCCCTCCGGCTCGCCCAAGGCGATGGCCTTGCCGTTGCCGATGAACGGGAAGCGCCCGACCTTGACGTCGTGGCCCTGCTCCTTGGCCGCGGCCTCGGTGAGGCCGACGCTCGCCACCTGCGGGCGGCAGTAGGTGCAGCCGGGGATGCGGCTGGTGTCCAAGGGGTGCACGTGGGGAAGGCCGGCGATCTTCTCGACGCAGATGATGCCCTCGTGGCTGGCCTTGTGGGCGAGCCACGGCGGCCCCGTGAGGTCGCCGATGGCATAGACGCCGGGCTCGCCGGTACGGCACCATTCGTCGACGACCACGTGGGTCCCCTCGACCTTGATCTTGGTGCCCTCGATGCCGCAGTTCTCGACGTTGCCGACGATGCCGACGGCGAGGATCACCCGATCGACGGTAAGGTCCCAGGTCTTGCCGCCGCCCTCGATGGTGGCGGTGACGGTGTTGGCGCCCTTGTTCAGCGATTTGACCGTCGCCGAGGTGTGGATCTTCATGCCCTGCTTCTCGAAGGCCTTCTGGGCGAAGGCCGAGATCTCGGCGTCCTCGACCGGCAGCACCCGGTCGAGAACCTCGACCACGGTGACGTCGGCGCCGAGGGTGCGGTAGAAGCTGGCGAACTCGATGCCGATGGCGCCGGAGCCGACGACCAGCAGCGACTTCGGCATCACGTCGGGGACCATCGCCTCCATATAGGTCCAGATCAGCTTGCCGTCCGGCTCTATGCCCGGCAGCGCCCGCGCCCGCGCACCGGTGGCGAGGATGATGTGCTTGGCGGTGAGGTCGGCGACCGCCTTGCCGTTCTTCTCGACGTGGACCTTGCCGGTGCCGTTCAGGCGCCCGTTGCCGTCGAACACGGTGATCTTGTTCTTTTTCAGGAGGTGCCCGACGCCGCCGTTGAGCTGATTGGCCACCGCGCGGGAGCGCTCGATCACCTTGCCGATGTCGAAGCCGATGTCCTTGACCGTCAGCCCGAAAGCCTCGGCATGCTTGATGTTCTCGTAGATCTCGGCGGTGTGCAAAAGCGCCTTGGTCGGGATGCAGCCCCAGTTGAGGCAGACGCCGCCCAGGTGCTGGCGCTCGACCACCGCGGTCTTCATGCCCAGTTGCGCGGCGCGGATCGCCGCCACGTAGCCGCCCGGCCCGGTGCCGATGACGATCAGGTCGAAGGAAGTCTCCGCCATCACTCAGATCCTTTCGAGGTTGCGGACCGTGAGGTCGCTTTCGGCGTCGCCCGTGTTGACCACGCCTTTTCGTTCTAGAAGTAAAACTTCGCATTCCGCGTCCGCCGACGGGCGGTGCTCGACACCCTTCGGTACGACGATCATTTCGCCCGGACCGACGGCAACGGTGCGGTCGCGGAACGCGATGGTCAGCGTCCCGTTGACGACGAGAAACAGCTCGTCCTCGGCATCATGCTTGTGCCAGACGAACTCACCCTGGGCCTTGACCAGCTTGACCTCGTAGTCGTCGACGGTGCCGATCACCCGCGGCGACCAGTGATCGCCGAACAGCGCGAACTTCTCGGCCAGGTTGACCACGTCCACGCGCGCGTTCCCCCGTTACAGCAGCATGGTCAGCGGCTGTTCGATGAGCCGCTTGAACACGGCGAGGAACTCCGCGCCGATGGCGCCGTCGACGGTGCGGTGGTCGGTGCTCAGCGTGCAGGTCATCATCGTCGCCACCGCCAGCGCGCCGTCCTTGACCACGGGCCGCTTCTCGGCGGCGCCGACGGCGAGCAGGCACGACTGCGGGGGGTTGATGATCGCCGAGAACGTCGGGATGCCGTACATGCCGAGGTTGGAGATGGTGAAGCCGCCGCCCTGGTACTCCTCGGGCATCAGCTTGCCGTCGCGGGCCTTGCCGGCGAGGTCCTTGACCTCGTTGGAGATGGCGGCGAGGCCCTTGTTGTCGGCGTTGCGCACCACCGGCGTGATCAGCCCGTTGGGCGTCGCCGCGGCGACGCAGACGTCGACGTCCGCGTACTGGCGGACGGCGTCCTCGGTCCAGGTGACGTTCACCCCCGGGTAGGCGCGCATGGCCAGCGCCACGGCGCGGACGACGAAGTCGTTGACCGACAGCTTGTACGCCCCCTCGCCTTCCGGCGACTTGGCGTTCAACTGCTGGCGCAGGTCCATCAGTGCGTCGATATCGCAGTCGATGCTGAGGTAGAAGTGCGGGATCTCCCGCTTCGACGCCGACAGCCGCTCGGCGATGACCTTGCGCATGGTGGTGTTGGGGATCTCGACGTAGGCCCCGGCCGGTGCCGGCACGGCCGCCGCCGCCGGAGCGGCCGCCGCCTCGGGAGCCGCTGCCACCGCCTTGCCGACGCCAGTGGCGATGGCGGTCTCGACATCGGCCTTGACGATGCGGCCGTGCGGCCCCGAACCGGTGATCTGCGAGAGATCGAGACCGGCATCAGCGGCGATGCGGCGGGCCAGCGGGCTGGCGAACACGCGCCCGCCCGACGGTGCCGCCGGTGGTGGCGGCGCAGGGGCTGCTGCCGGAGCGGGCGCGGGCGCCGGTGCCGCAGGCGCAGGCACAGGCGCGGGTGCCGGCGCTGGAGTCTCGGCCGGTGCCGCAGCCGGAGCGGCCGGCGGCGGCGCTACGGCAGCCCCTTCCAACGCCGAGGCATCCTCGCCCTCTTCCAGGAGCAGCGCGATGACGCTGTTGACGACGACGCCTTCGGTGCCTTCGGCGACGAGAATCTTGCCGAGGGTTCCTTCGTCGACCGCTTCCACCTCTATGGTCGCCTTGTCGGTCTCGATCTCGGCGATGACGTCGCCCGACTCGACGGAGTCGCCTTCGGCCTTCATCCACTTGGCGAGCTTGCCTTCGGTCATCGTCGGCGACAGTGCCGGCATCAGGATCTGAATGGACATGGCTTCGCTCCCCGGCGTCAGCGGTAACAGACGGCCTTGGCCGCAGCAACGACGTCCTGCGGCTGGGGCAGCGCCAGTTGTTCCAGGTTGGCCGCATAGGGCATCGGCACGTCGGCGCCGCACACCCGCGAGACCGGCGCATCGAGGTAGTCGAAGGCCTGGTCCATGGCGAGGGCGGCGATCTCGGAGCCCATTCCGGCGACCGGCCACCCCTCCTCGACACTGACGATGCGGTTGGTTTTCATCAGCGAGGCGACGATGGTCTCGGTGTCCAGCGGCCGGAGTGTCCTCAGGTTGATGACTTCCGCCTGGATGCTCTCGCCGGCCAACGCCTCCGCGGCCTCCAGCGCCACCCCGACCATGCGCGAAAAGGCGATGATGGTGACGTCGCTGCCGGCCCGCTCGATCTTGGCCCGGCCGATGGGCAGGACGAACTCCGGGTCCTCCGGCACGTCGAAGGTCTGGCCGTACATGATCTCGTTTTCCAGAACGATCACCGGATTGGGGTCGCGGACCGCCGCTTTGATCAGGCCCTTGGCGTCGGCGCCCGACCAAGGCGAGACGACCTTGAGGCCGGGGCAGTGGGCGTACCACGAGGCGTAGCACTGGGAGTGCTGGGCGGCGACCCGGGCGGCGGCGCCGTTGGGGCCACGGAAGACGATGGGTGCGCCCATCTGGCCACCGGCCATATATAGCGTCTTGGCAGCCGAGTTGATGATCTGGTCGATGGCCTGCATGGCGAAGTTGAAGGTCATGAACTCGACGATGGGCTTCAGGCCGCCAAACGCCGCGCCGACGCCAAGGCCGGCGAAGCCGTGCTCCGTAATCGGCGTGTCGATGACGCGGCCGGAACCGAATTCGTCCAAAAGCCCCTGGGTGACCTTGTAGGCGCCCTGGTACTCGGCGACCTCTTCGCCCATGACGAACACGTCCGGATCGCGGCGCATCTCCTCGGCCATGCCGTCGCGCAGGGATTCGCGGACTGTCTGCGTGACCATCGGTCCGCTGTATTCCGGTTCCGGCGGCGCGGCTGCGGGTGCGGCGGCGGCCGAGGCCGCAGGGGCTGGAGCAGCGGGCGCCGGCGGGGCTTCCGCCGGGGCAGGCGCCGCGGCGGGTGCCGGCGCGGCTGCAGCAGCGCCCTCCAGCGCCGAGGCGTCCTCGCCTTCCTCCAGCAACAGCGCGATGGCCGAGTTGACGGCGACCGCCTCGGTGCCTTCGGGCACCAGGATCTTGCCGAGCACGCCTTCGTCGACGGCCTCGACCTCCATGGTCGCCTTGTCGGTCTCGATCTCGGCGATCACGTCGCCCGAGGATACGGCGTCGCCCTCGCTTTTCAGCCACTTGGCGAGCTTGCCTTCGGTCATCGTCGGCGACAGCGCCGGCATCAGGGTCTGGATGGGCATGGAATTCCTCCCGCGGGACGGTCAGGCGCGGCGCCTAGGCTTCGATGAGAATGTCGGTGTAGAGCTCGGAGGGATCGGGTTCGGGGCTCTCCTGGGAGAAGTCGGCGGCCTCGGTGACGATAGCCTTGACCTCGCGGTCCAGCTCCTTGAACTGCGCGTCGTCGGCGAGCTTGTTGTCGGTCATGTACTTGCGCAACGTGTCCAGGGGATCGCTCTCCTGGCGGACCTTGCTGACCTCTTCCTTGGTCCGGTACTTGGCCGGGTCGGACATGGAATGGCCGCGGTAGCGGTAGGTTTCCACCTCCATTACGTACGGTCCCTTGCCGGCGCGCACATAGGCGGTGACCTCCTCGCCGGCGGCCTTGACGTCGAGCACGTTCATGCCGTTGACCTGCACACCGGGAATGCCGAAGGCCTCGCCCCGGCGGTAGAGATCGGTGGTCGCCGAGGCCCGGGCGACCGAGGTGCCCATGCCGTACTTGTTGTTCTCGATGACGTAGATCACCGGCAGCTTCCACAGCGACGCCATGTTGAACGCCTCGTAGACCTGCCCCTGGTTGGCGGCGCCGTCACCGAAGTAGCAGAAGTTCAGGCCGCCATCGCCACGGTACTTGTGCGCGAAAGCGAGGCCCGTACCCAGCGGCACGGAGGCGCCGACGATGCCGTGGCCGCCGTAGAACTTCTTCTCGCGGCTGAACATGTGCATCGAGCCGCCCTTGCCCTTGGAGTATCCGCCGGCGCGCCCGGTGAGTTCCGCCATCACCCCCTTGGGGTCCATGTCGCAGGCCAGCATGTGGCCGTGATCGCGGTAGGTGGTGATCACCGAGTCGGCCTCGGTCGCACACGCGTGCAGGCCGACGACCACTGCCTCCTGGCCGATGTAGAGATGGCAGAACCCGCCGATCAGGCCCATGCCGTAGAGCTGGCCGGCCTTCTCCTCGAAGCGGCGGATGAGCAGCATGTGCCGGTAGAGGTCGAGCAGTTCCGCGCGGTCGTGGGTCGCGGCCTTCTTGGATGCCGCGCCCTTGGAACGGGACCCCGTCGAGCGGCGCGAAGTGGTCTTCTTGGGAGCAGTACCCATGACATCTCCTTGGTGAGCTGTCGGTCCCGAAGGCATGAACTGGCGGGACCTCGAGAATGCGGGCACGAGTGGATGAGCAATGGGCCAACGCTAATGCGAACGCCTCTGAATTACAAGCGGCAAACCTCAAGAACGCGTTGGCCGGAAAAGAAAATTTCATGATTAACTTGATTTTGGTTATTCACCCTTTGTGATGAATGGCCAATCTCCAGGTATTTCAATCTTTTGGCGTTCGCCGCCTCGTGCACCGGGCGATCATATCGACCCGAGTCCTCAGCGTTGCGATTGTGGAATGCATTCAGTCCGAGCGTTCGAAGGTCGCCGCGCGCTCGACCCGTGCGACGCGGAGGCGGTAGGCCCGGTACCACCGCTCGCGGCCGAGCCGCCGCGCGGTCGCATGATCGGCGTGGGCCCGCCACCGGGCGATGGCCTCTTCGCTCTCCCAGTAGGAGACGGTGATGCCGGCGCCCGTTTCCGAGTCATGAACCGACTCGACGCCCAGGTATCCGGGCTGCCGAGCTGCAAGGGCCATCATCTCGTCGGCGGTCTGGGCGTAGTGTCCGGCGTCGGCCTCGGTGCGGACGGACGCGAAGATCACCGCCCAATAGGGCGGCTTCGGCGTGTCGGCGAGATCGCTCATGGCTCGGGGGTTCGCTTGATGACGATGACCAGGTCATCGGGATGACCGAAGTTCAGCATATGCCGCGCCGCCTCGTCGAGCATGTCCGCGTCCAGACTGCCCGGATGCAGCAGGCGCACCCGGTGCTCGAGGGTCCGCCGGTCGTTCCGCACGGCGGCCGCCTCGGTCCGGAGCTCCGCGACCCGCTGCTCCAGGATCCGCCAGGCGAGCAGGCCGCGGCCGCCGTGGACGGCATGATAGGCGAAATAGCCGACGGCGCACACGCCGATGACCGGTCCGACCACGTGGCGCGCCCGGATACGGATCTCGGCCAGAATACCCATTGTCCGCGGACCCTCCGGTTGCCGTTCGGACCGCGTCCCAACCCGCCACCAACTCTAGGCGCCAAGCGTTAACGAGCGCTTACGCGTCTTCCTTCCGTCCGGCCAAAAAGGAGCGGGGCGGCTTCCGCCGCCCCGCCGCACTGTTCGAGGTTCGCCGCGCGGGCTATTTGCGCAGGATCGACTTGCCGGCGTAGCGAGCCGCCGAACCCAGTTGCTCCTCGATACGGATCAGCTGGTTGTACTTGGCGATGCGGTCCGAGCGGCTGAGCGAGCCGGTCTTGATCTGGCCGGCGTTGGTGGCGACGGCAATGTCGGCGATGGTCGAGTCCTCGGTCTCGCCGGACCGGTGCGAGATGACGTTGGTGTAGTTGGCCTTGTGGGCCATCTCGACCGCTTCGAGCGTCTCCGAGAGCGAGCCGATCTGGTTGACCTTGACCAGGATCGAGTTGGCGATGCCCTTCTTGATGCCTTCGGCGAGGCGGACCGGGTTGGTGACGAACAGGTCGTCGCCGACCAGCTGGCACTTGCCGCCGATCTCCTCGGTGAGGATCTTCCAGCCCTTCCAGTCGTCCTCGGCCATACCGTCCTCGATGGAGATGATCGGAAAGCGCTTGACCAGGTCGGCGAGGTACCTGGCGTTCTCTTCGGCGTTGAGGGTCTTGCCCTCGCCCGCGAGGACGTACTTGCCCTTCTTGTAGTACTCGGTGGACGCGCAATCGAGCGCCAGCATGACGTCGTCGCCGGCCTTGTAGCCGGCGGCCTTGATCGCCTTCATGATGAAGCCCAGCGCCTCGTCGGCACTCGCCAGCCCCGGAGCGAAGCCGCCCTCGTCGCCGACGTTGGTGTTGTGGCCAGCGTCCTTGAGGCCCTTCTTCAGTGCCTGGAACACCTCGGAGCCCATGCGCACGGCTTCGGCGATCGTTGCCGCCGACACCGGCATGATCATGAACTCCTGGATGTCGATGGGGTTGTCTGCGTGCTCGCCGCCGTTGACGATGTTCATCATCGGCACCGGCAGGACCCGTCCGTGGGTGCCGCCGATGTAGCGGTAGAGCGGAAGCTCGGCTTCCTCGGCCGCGGCCTTTGCGACGGCCAGGCTGACGCCGAGGATGGCGTTGGCGCCGATCCGGCCCTTGTTGGCAGTGCCGTCCAGGTCGAGCATGACCTGGTCGATGGCCTCCTGGTTCGTCGCCTCCATGCCGGAAATGGCATCGAAGATCTCGCCGTTGACGGCGGCGACGGCCTTGGTGACGCCCTTGCCGCCGTAGCGCTTCTTGGCGCCGTCGCGCAATTCCACGGCCTCGTGGGCACCGGTCGAGGCGCCGGACGGGACCGCGGCGCGGCCCATGGCGCCGGTCTCCAGGGTGACGTCGACCTCGACGGTGGGATTGCCGCGGCTGTCGAGGATTTCGCGGCCGGTGATGTCGATGATGGCACTCATGTTGGATGCTCCTCTCGCATGGGACGCCGCACGGCTCCGGCAACTCCCTTGATCGGTTGCGGGCGCTCGGCTCTCGGTCCGATTATCGGCGGCTTAGCGGTGTCTGGTGATCCCCCGGTTCGGCACCCGTTTCTTAGCCGCTCCGCCCCGCCGGTGCAAGCACGCAGCGCGGTTCCGGGCGGCATGCCGGCGGCGAGGCCGTGGACCCCGAAACGGGGCTCCGGCCCGGCGATCTCAGTTGGCGGTTTCGAGGAGGGCGAAGCGGACCGGCAGGATGTCCTGGGTGAGGGTCCGTCCGTCGGCGGTTCTTTCGACCACCATCAGCGACTGGGCGTCGGGCAGCCCCGTCGGAACGACCATCCGCCCACCGGGTTTGAGCTGTGCGATCATGCCGTGGGGGATCAGTTCGCTGGCGGCGCAGACGACGATCCAGTCGAACGGTGTGTGCTCGGGCCAGCCGTGTTCGCCGTTGCCCGTGCGCAGGGTGATGTTGTCGTGGCCGAGGGGTGCGAGCCGGTTGCGGGCCTGCTCGGCCAGCTCCTCGACGATCTCCACCGAATAGACCTCGGCGGCCAGTTCGGTGAGCACCGCCGTGTGGTAGCCGAGGCCGGTGCCGACTTCGAGGACCCGGTGGTCGGGAGCGATGTCCAGGAGATCGGTCATCAGCGCAACGATGAACGGCTGCGAGATGGTCTTGTCGTAGCCGATCGGCAGCGGCTGGTCGGCATAGACAAAGGGCGCCAGCTTGATGGGGACGAAGTCGTGGCGCGGCACCTTGGCCATCACCGACATCACCCGTTCGTCGAAGCGCTCCTTGCCGATCTGATCGCGGGCATACATGGCATGCGCTGCGATCATCTGCAGCATTTCCTCGCGAAGCATGGTGACGAGGGTGTCGTTCATGACCCCGACCCCGGAGCGTCGTCAACACGAACCTTGAAGTCTAATCCATCGCCGGCAGCACGGCTACCGGCACACCGGATCGATCGGGTAACTTCCCCGCCGGCTACCGGGATTCGATCTTCTCTCGTTCGTCGTCCGGTTCGGCGCCGGCAACACCGGCCGGGAACGGCCCGAAGGGGAAACCGCGCTCGAACAACGCCCAGAGCTGGCCCCGCATGCGTTCCTGGTTGATGACGAAGGCCTCCATGCAGATGTCGAGGTAGGTGGCCACGACCACCTGCATGGTGTCGCCGTAGAGCCGGATCAGCGCCGTGAGAAATTCCGGCGGCAGCAGGGACGGCCCCTCGGACTCGCGCTCGGCGATGATCTGCATCAGCACCGTGCGGGTCACGTCTTCGCCGCTGCGCGCGGCATGGACGACGAACTCACGCCCGGCGAGCACCATATCGACCAGGTCGGTCAGCGTCACGTAGCGGCTGGCGCTCGTATCGTAGAGGCGCCTGTTCGGATACTTCTTGATGATGACCGGATCCGCTGCCACGTCCACGTTTAACCCCTATGTCAAGCGGGCCGCCCGACACCTGCGGCCCCGTCACGATTTGAGTGCAATCATTACCTCGATACGAAGGGTTGCATTTCGGGCAGGCGGTTGTCTACCGCCAATCTAGCCCTCTTTGCCGCCGCGATCGCGAAACGACCTTGCCGTCGCGTCCGGCGCGGACGGTTCCGTTCGAACGGCGCACGTGCCGGTCCCGCGAGCCAACGAACCGGATCGTCGGCATGCAGGCACGGTATCCGGTGCGCCCGGCCGGCGGCGGTCTCGGGCGCCGGGCCTTCGGACCTTACTACGCACCTCGCAGCTGATCCGCCCTGGCCCAGCCGACGGTTTCGGTGCCGGTCTCCGGATCGATCGATCGGACCCGGAGCCAGCCCTTGACGGAACCCACCTTCTCGACCTGCTCGTCCTTGCGCAAGACCCGCTTCGCCCTGGAAAGCGAATCCGGCAGCCGGCGCAAGGGAACGTCGTTGACGACCACATAGCGGGCGCCCGGCTCCGCCGAAATCGGCGCAACAGCCGCCGGCGACGAGGCCCGGGAGGCCGACGGGCGCCGGACCGGGGCCTGTTCCGTCCGTGGCTGCGCGACCTGGCGCCGCGGGGCAGGTTGCGCCGCCTCCTCGGTCGCCGTACGAACCGCCGGGCCTTGGCCGTCGTCCGTCCACATCCACACGAAGACGCCGGTGCTCAGCAGCGTGCAGCCGATCCCGATCACGATAAACAGGCGTTCAATCCATTTGCCGAGGGCAAACGGCCGGCGGACCTGCACCGGTCCCGGATTCGGTTGCCAAACCATGCGCCGAAGTTCGTTCCGTTGACCCAGCTGTTCGTGGCCCTCAACTGCGCCGCGAGGATCACCGAGCGCTGTCCGATCATGGTCCACATGGCATTGTGACTGCAACGAACATTTTTGTGTTCGATGCAATACGGCCCTTCGCGGCCCGGCAAGCCCTCTCGCGCCGCTACAGCTCCACGTCCGGATCGACCCGTTTCATCCGCCGCCAGCCGATGGCACCGCGGAGCCCGTTCACGGCCAACGCCACGGCGATGAGCCAGGCCCAGCCGATGGCGGTCGTACCCAGCCCGGCCGCCATGCCGACGGCACCGATCAGGATCAGGCCGGCAGCGGCGGCATTGGGCCGCCTCAACAGCCAGACCGAAAGGCCGACAGCCACGATAGCGGCGGCAGACGCGACGGCCGGTCCCGTCGCTGGGGCGACAGCCACCGGGGTATCACCGCCGAAAACCGTGTACGCCCACGCCAGCGCCTGCGCCTGCGCCCCGCCCGCGGCCGCCCCTTCGTAGATCGCCCGGCGGCACCCGAAGGTTGTCGTCGTGTCCGGCCAGAGCCAACCGATCATGTCCGCTCCCCCCATGTACTGCTATGCCGGCGCGCTCAACGCCGTCCGGCCCGCCAATCCCACGACATGGTGAACGGTCCCTGCCAGAGGCCCGACCTGGCGGCCCGCGCCGCCTCCTGCTCGTCCACATAGTCGGCGGAATAGCGCCGGTCGGCAACGGCGGCACCGATGCCGACCAGGTTCTCGCCGCCGGCCCGGCAGACCGCGATCAGGCCGCCGTCCGCGTCCTTGCTGTCGCCCTCACAGGCCACCGTGTTGCCGCGGACGGCCCGCAGCAGCATCGACGCCACCGCCCGGCCACAGTGCCATTCGGCGCCGCGGGCATCGGTGCACGTCTGCTCCAGTTCGGGGGCATCAATGCCGTGCAGGTAGACCCGTACACCACCCCGGCACGCGGCATGGCGCCGCTTTCCGTCGATGACAAGGGTATCGCCGTCCTCGACGCAGGCCGGGCCGGCGACGTCCGCCTTGGTCGGGAACGATGCCATGGCCAGGACGACGGCGACCGCCCATGCCCAACGCCGCACGCGTCGCAGGCTCGCAGCCACGCCGCTGTTTCCTCGACAGTCCATCAATTCAGAGTAGAGCATCGGCCCGGCCAAGGAAACGATCCGGCCAAGCCGGCCGGATCGGCGGACGTTTCGGGTTTGGCCTAGCGCAAAACGAAGGAGTTGGCCGTGGACGGCTTGGTCGAAATCCACACCGACTTGACCTGGAGGAACTCGTGGATGGCGTCGATGCCGCTCTCGCGCCCGAGGCCGCTGCGGTTGTAGCCGCCGAAGGGCCAGCTGCATCGAGGGGGATCTGTCAGGGACGCTATGGGTGCGTCCCTGCCCCCCGATCGGATCATCGCCGGTTCCGGCGCCACTCCCAGGGCTCAACGAACTCGCCCTTCCACAGGCCCCGCTTTCCGTTCCGGGCGGAGGCCTCGTCGCCGACGTAGTCGCGGGATGTCTGTCGGAGCGCCAGCGCCCAGCCGGTCCACACCATGTTGGCCCCGAGATCGGCGCCGTGGGGATCGGTGCAGCGGGCCAGGCGCCCGCCGTCCTCTTTCCGTCCGACATCTTCGCAGCGCACGTCGACGCCGGCGGTGAGATCCATCAGCGCCGCCCGCGCCATCACCCCGCAGGCGATCTCCTATGATGATTGTCCAGCGGGATTTTGCTGTCCCGTGATTTTGAAGGCCGGGAAGTCCTCGAAGACCCAGCCGTTCTTCAACGTGTCGTAGATGATCTTGAGCAGTTTACGGGC
>Ga0056126_10000261_pt1 | contig 20249 bp, 22 predicted proteins | sample WorMetLIZAISLAND_FD_71117 | JGI IMG/M metagenome (GOLD analysis project Ga0056126, IMG submission 71117) | Marine gutless worms symbiont microbial communities from Max Planck institute for Marine Microbiology, Germany - Inanidrilus manae... ...
CTCCGATATCGCAAGAAACCAAGGGCACAACTCCCGGTTTTCTGCAATTCGGAATACTTGGGAAAGCCGAAATCCGCCACCCAATCAGGACGTTAGGGGTTGTTCACGGACGACTGAATAGATTTCGGCGCATTGTTCAGCGTTGAGATGTTCGCCTCCCTCCGTCAGGGAGTCGATACTGCGGTTGAGATCGGGTTCGACGCCGGCCAGATAGGCGTACCACACCGTGAAGTTCGTCGGGGTCGGCGGAATGTTCCGCTCCTTCATGGCCGAAAGAGCTGCTTCGGCGTTCTGGACCGCGTCTTTCTCTGTTCCGGCGAACACGACAATCCCCTGGTTGGGCAGGTCCTGTTGAATCTCGGTTATCGCCCCTCGCCCTACAGGATAGTCAAGGAACCGGTGAGTCCAATAGGGAATATTTCTTATGATTTACGGCGAAGGCCAATCGACCGCCCCAATTGCGGCGGCGTGTCGGCGCCGCCGTGTTTTTCGGACAAGGCCTTCATCATCTCTTGCGCGCGTGGCGGAAAGGGCGACGAGCGTCGCGTCGCCAGATCGATATGCAGGATCATGAATTCGCCGGTGGCAACGACATCGTCGGCACCGTCCTGGTACATGGTGTGGAAGACATGCAGGCGTTTTTGGTCGCTGTCGACAATCCGGGTTGTGACCCGCAACCGATCGTCGAGCATGACCTCCTGCAAATAGGACACGTGGGTCTCGACGACGAATACCGATCCACCCGTATCGTTGCGGTATCGTTCGCCGATGTCGAGGTGGTCGAGCAGCGCGTCGGTCGCGTGATCGAAGACCAAGACGTAATAAGCGACGTTCATGTGTCCGTTGTAGTCGACCCAGTCGGCGATCACCGATTCCTCATGGAGCGACAAAGGCCGATGTGGGTTCGGTGCGTTATCGGATCGCATATTTCCTTTTCTGTCCCCCAGGCATCCCGCAATATTCAGATGGGAGAATACCGTGCTCAGGATTCATCGGCTAGAGCGACCAGGCGACGGCGGCGGCGATAAGCTGCTGCTACGTGCCCTCGACCTCGATCTCGCCGATGGCCAATGCGCCTGGGTATCGGGTGCATCCGGATCGGGAAAGACGGTGTTCCTGCGCGCCGTTGCCGACCTCGATCCGAACGACGGAGACCTGACGCTCGATGGGCTTGATCGCGATCACTTTTCCGCACCCGAGTGGCGCCGCCGGGTCACTTATGTATCGGCCGAGCCGGTATGGTGGGCCGATTCGGCCGGCGCCCACTTTTCCGACCACGTCCGCGCCGCCGAATTGATGGTCGAAATCGGCTTGGCCGCCGACATATTGGGCGCCGAAATCGCCCGCCTGTCGACAGGCGAGAGGCAGCGCTTGGCCTTGGTCCGGGCCCTGATCCAGGGGCCGCGTGTGATCCTGCTCGACGAACCGACATCGGCGCTCGACGAAAAGGCCGTCGATGCGGTCGAGTCGCTCCTGAGGAAATATAAGGCCGACGGACTGTCGGTCATTCTCGTGACCCACGATCCCGTACAAGGGAAGCGGCTGGCCGACGGTTGCTTCGAAATGCGGAACGGTATTCTCGAGAAGGCGGGGGTTCCGATCCCCGAGGCGGCACCAGCAGGATCCGGGAGGGGTGCACGGTGAATTTCATCGAACTCTCCTACGGAGACGTAGTACTGGCGGCGATCTTGATCGCCGTCAACGCTGGATTGTCCGTGTCCCTGCGCCTCGGTCTCGAACGGCGGCTGCTGATTGCGGCGACGCGCATGGTCGTGCAACTTGGCCTGATCGGATTGGTGTTGAAGGCCCTTTTTTCGCTTCAGTCGCCGCTGCTCACCGGCCTCGCCGTCGCCGTCATGGTCGGCTTCGCCGGATACGAGGCGATGGCCCGCCAGGAGCGTAAGCTTGCCGGCTGGTGGTCCTATGGGCTCGGAACCGGGTCGATGCTGGCCGCCGGAACCGTGGTCACCGTTTTCGCCCTGACCACGCAGATCGCGCCGGATCCCTGGTACCATGCCCGTTATGCCATCCCGATCATGGGCATGATCCTGGGCAATACCATGAATGGCGTCAGCATAGGTCTTGACCGGATGGTTGCCGGCGCTGTGCGCGAACGCCAAGTGATCGAAACGCGACTGGCGCTCGGCGAGGATTCGGTTAACGCCTTACGGCCGCTGGTCCGTGAATCGCTCCGGGCCGGCTTGATACCGACGATCAATGGGATGTCGGCGGCCGGCGTCGTGTCGCTGCCCGGCATGATGACCGGGCAAATTCTCGCTGGTATCGAGCCGGTCGAGGCCGTCAAGTACCAGATCCTGATCATGTTCCTGATCGCCGGCGGCACCGGGCTCGGCCTCTATACAGCGGTGTTCCTGACGGCCCGCCGGCTGACCGATTCACGTCATCGCCTGCGTCTCGACCGTTTAGCGGCCAATTCATGACCGGTGGACCGGAACCGATAAAGGGCGGCTGTCGAAAGAACGCTTTGTATGGCGGCGGTGGGGGTGTAAAAGCGGTCCGCGAAACCGAACAACCGCGCCTCTACCGCCGACCTCCGGACGGCGACGGGCTCGAGCGCCAATGAAAGCTGCCAAATATTCCACCACCAGCGCACCGCCCGTCGATCTGTCGATTGTTGTGCCGGTCAAGAACGAAACCGAGAACCTGGCGCCCCTGATCGGCGAAATCGCCGCTGTGCTGAGGGACCGGGAACGGTTCGAAATCATCTATGTCGACGACGGAAGCGACGACGCCACATTCGACCGACTGGTTGCGTTGCGCGGCGACTATCCGGAACTGCGTGTCCTGAGACACGATGTCTGCTGCGGTCAAAGCGCGGCGATCGCGACCGGTATCCGGGCGGCGGAAGGTCTGATTATCGCGACGCTCGACGGTGACGGTCAGAATGATCCGGCCGATATCCCCGAGCTGCTAGCCAAATTCCGCCAGTCCAGCGATACCGAGCGAACCATGGTCGCCGGCCATCGGGCAAAGCGGCGCGACACCGCCGTTAGGCGGTTATCCTCACGCCTGGCCAACGGTATTCGCGCCAGATTGCTCGACGACAACACACCGGATACGGGATGCGGCCTCAAAGTGTTTCCCAGGCAAGCCTTTCTCGACATGCCGCGGTTTGACCATATGCACCGCTTTCTGCCGGCCTTGATGATCCGTTTGGGCGGCCAGGTGTTGACGGTAGCGGTCAATCACCGTCCGCGGGAGCGTGGAACCTCAAAATATGGCGTGTGGAACCGGCTGTGGGTCGGCATCGTCGACCTAATGGGCGTCATGTGGCTGCGTCGGCGCGGCTCGCGACCGGTCGTGTCGGAGGCTGGTCTCGAGGCGGCAGCGGAAGGGACGCCCGGATCTCCCACGGATTCCGAGGTGGCCGGTAGATGAATTTCAAGACGCTGGTCAAGGGGTTGATCCTGATCGGATCGCTGGTCCTGATCGGATTCGTCGTCAAGTCAACGGGCGTTGGCTCGCTTTTTGATAAGGCCTGGATCGACGCCGATATCAAGGGAAAAGGCGTCGCCGGCGAGTTCTTGTTCTACGGAACGGCGGCACTATTCACGGCCGTCGGCCTGCCTCGCCACCTGATCGCCTTCCTCTCCGGCTACGCTTTCGGTTTCGTCGCCGGTTCGGCACTGGCCCTGGCGGCGACGCTGACCGGTTGTATCATCGCCTTTTCCTATTCGCGATTCCTCGGGCGCTCTTTAGTATCGCGCCATTTTCCGGGTAAGGTCCGGGCCATTGACGGGTTTCTGCACGATAACCCGTTGCAGATGACCCTGCTCGTTCGCTTTCTGCCGGTAGGCAGCAACCTGGCAACCAATCTAGCTGCCGGCGTGTCCAGCGTACCAGCCGCACTATTCTTCGCGGGCTCCGGGATCGGCTATATTCCGCAGACGATGATCTTCGCGCTCGTCGGCAGTGGCGTCTCCGCCGACCCCGTATTCCGGATCGGCGTCGGCGGGGTTCTGTTCATCGTCTCCAGCCTATTGGGCGTACACCTGTACCGAAAATACCGCCATGGGAAACACCTGGATGCCGCGGTTGAAGAACAGATCGGCGGCGGGAATTGACAGTGGCTGACCGGTTGCCCCAATGGCTCCCGTGGACTGGGTTGACCGTCGCTATCGTTGCCGTGGCACTGATTATACGACCGCTGCTGCCGGTCGACGAGACGCGATATCTGGCCGTCGCTTGGGAAATGTGGGTGCGCGGCGATTTCCTGGTGCCGCATCTCAATGGTGCAACCTACTCTCATAAACCGCCATTGCTGTTTTGGCTGATGCATGCCGGTTGGTGGGTGTTCGGTGTCAATGAATGGACACCGCGGCTGGTGGCGCCCCTGTTCGCGCTCGGAAGCCTTTTTCTTGCGGCCCGCTTGTCGCGGCGATTGTGGCCGGAGGACGACGACGCTTTCGCCTACGCCCCCTGGCTCCTGTTTGGCTGCGGGTTCTGGACGCTGTTCACCACGCTGACCATGTTCGACATGATGCTGGCCTTCTTCGCCCTGGCTGGTATCTCCGGAATTGTCATGGCATGGCGAGGCGAACGGCTCACGGGCTTTGCCGTCCTTGCGCTCGCCATCGGCCTTGGCGTCCTATCCAAAGGTCCGGCCATTCTCCTTCACGTGCTGCCTGTCGCCCTGAGCGCGCCGTGGTGGGGCGGGCGTGGCCGCGACGATGCGGCAACATCTCACGGAACCTGGATCGCGTGGTATACGGGAACCTTGGGTGCCGTCGTCGCCGGTGCCGCGATCGCCTTAGCCTGGGCCGTTCCCGCCGGTGTGGCTGGCGGTGAGGCCTACCGGGACGCCATATTCTGGGGGCAATCGGCCGGTCGCATGGTCGAATCCTTCGCCCATCGCCGGGCCTGGTGGTGGTATCTGGTCGTCTTCCCCGGACTGATCCTCCCGTGGATCCTTTGGCCGACCCTGTGGCGGGCCGCGTGGCAGGGAATCCGGTGGTCCGCCGGAGACGTCGGCGTCCGTTTGTGCGCAGTCTGGTTCGTCGTCGCTTTATCCGTCTTTTCAATGATCAGTGGCAAGCAACTTCACTACCTGCTGCCCGAATTCCCCGCCGTTGCCCTGTTGATGGCCCGATGGCTGTCGAACCGCACTTCGATAGGCGATCACGGTCTTACGGACCGTGTTTTCATCGGCGGCTTGGTGGTTGCGCTCGGCGCGGTGATGATCGTCACCGAAGTCGTGGTTCTGCCCTGGCGGCTCCCGGTCTGGTTCCCGCTATTAGACGGCTGGTGGGGTTTATTGCCGTTGGTTGCCGGTCTGGGGGTCGTCGCGAGCGGTTGGTCGAGCGTCCGGCGGGCCCTTCCCATCATCGCCACTCTTCCGGCGGCCATCGTCATCGCCGTGCACTTGGCAGCGGCACCGGTGTTGGACTCCGTCTACAACCTCAAACCGATCGCGAGACATTTGAAAGACCTGGAGCGAAATGGAACGCCGTTGGCCAATTTCGGGAAGTACCACGGGCAATATCATTTTCTCGGCCGCCTCGAGGCACCAATTGACGTCATTGGCTTGTCGGAAGGCGATGAGGAACGGTTTCTCGCGGCTCGTCCGAACGGCCGCATCGTCGCCTATTACGATAACCTTCCCGATCAGGCTGACCCGGTGGCCACCTATGTCTTCCGCAAACGGACAGTCGCCATATGGACGGCGCAGACGATGATCGACCATCCCGGAATTGGCAACCGGCGTTGACCATCGCGTTCCAATCGACACGGTCAATCCCGCTCGGGTAAAAGGTTCGGCCGACGGAAATCTCGACTGGTAAATTCCCGAAACGCTCTCTAGGTTTGCGCCGCGTTCGCCAACCGCCCCCGGATCCCGCATGGAAAGCGCCACCCGATATTTCGGATACTTCTTCGAAGGCCCGATCCAAATCCAGTCGTTTCTCGCGGTGCTCGCCGTATGGGTTGGGCTCGGTGCGTTGGGCAGTCTATTCGGTGGGCGTGAGCGCTTCCGTGAGGTGGACCCGATTATCGGTTGGGCGGTGGTCAGCCTCGTCATGACCATCGGCGGTGTTTTCATTGCCGTGCCGTTTACCCATTCGGCGTTGGCCTGTACGGCGCTCGCCGTATTTGCCGGGCGCTTCGTCTGGCGCCGGGAGGGGTACTTCCTGTCGGCTGAGTTCTTCATACTCCTGATGTTGTTCGGCCCCCTGCTGGTGTTGGTTTCCGCTATGCGAGGGTCGCAGTGGGATGAGTTTTCGACCTGGCTGGTCATACCCGATTTTCTGATTGAGAGCGACGCCTTCCCGAATCGCGATGACAAGTTTCCAGGGCAGGTGCTGGTCGCTTATCCATTTAGCTGGCATTTCATTACTTATCTGGCCTCCCGCCTGTCCGGCGTGTTCTTGGAAAACGCCGGGGCTCTGTTTAACGTTTTCCTCCTGGTCGGTTTTGCCATGTTGGTCATCCGTCTCATTCTTCAGGGCGCGGAACGGGTGGAACTCGCCGGGCGTGTGCCATGGTCTTTGATCGCACTCGCCGGATTGCTCGTGTCGCTGGCCAACCCGACTTTCGCCCAGAAGGTCGTATTGACCGCCTATGCCGACACGGCTTCGGCGGTCACGACGGCGGTGGCGGCCGTGCTCGGTTGGTTCATGATCGAGGCCCTGGCCGAGGACGACAAATCGCGAGCCCAAGGATTCGCCTGGCAAATGGGCGCTGTGTTCCTGGTTCTGGTCAACCTCAAACAGGCGACGCTGGTCCTGCTGCTGCTCGTCATAGGCGCAACTTTCCTGGTCGCACTTCGCGATCCGCGCGTCAGAATACTCGACTTCGTCAAGCTTCTGCCGATGATCCTGGTGCCGCCATTGGTCATCTATCTTGCCTGGCGTTACCACGTGGACTTGGAGTTGGCGAGCCGTGAGTTGAGTATCCGGCCCTACGAAAGCTGGTCCATCCACCTCATCCCCAAGATCCTCGGGGCGATGCTCACGGTCCTCGCCAAAAAGGGGCTCTACCTTGCCATGGTGGCGGCCGTCGTCTTCCTTGGCATTCGCGGGTTCCTTCGAAGCCGAACCGCGTTCGACCGTTTCGCCGCGCTCATCGCCGCCATCGTCATCGGCTACAACGCCTTTCTTCTGTTTGTTTATGTGGCGGTCTTCGGTGAGACCGATCCGCCGCGTGTCTATTCCTATTGGCGCTATAACATGCATCTCGGCATGCTCGTCGTCGGCTTCATCGCCTACGGCGGGGCGATCTTGTGGCGAACCCGACTGGCCGGACGGTTCTCGATCAACCGTGTCGCCTGGCTGCCCGTTGCCCTTATCCTGGCGGCGCCCCTCGTCTTCGCCCACAAGATCCGCTTCGATACCTCGCCGATGATCCACCATTACCAGGCGGTTGGGGCCGCCGTCGCCGAGAAAGTGGCGGGCGCCGACGGTCTTTATGTTGTCGATCCGGCTGGATCCGGGGAATCAGGTGTTATCACCGGTTATGAACTGGCCCGCCGCGCCCGGTTGATCGGGTATATGAGCGCCTTCAATCAGCAAAAAGCGAGGACCGTCCAAGCGACGGTGATGAACCCGGAGGTCACGCTGATCGTCATCCATTCGATGACGCGAGAGCTTGATCAGGCCTTCGGCCAAACCCTCGGCAACAAGGATTCTTAACCTCCTGCGTCGTGACGGGGAGGGCGGTTGGACGGTGATCGGACGCTGGCCGCATCCACCGTCTTGATACGGTCACCGGCAAGGCGAAAAAAATCCGCCGCCATCGCTTGACAATGCGAACGAACCGCCCTAAATCCCTGGCACTCCACTGGGGTGAGTGCTAACAGCCCTTAATTATTACAGATTTTTCAACGAGTTCACGGAGAGCGAACTATGAAATTCAGGCCGCTTCATGACCGCGTGTTGGTAAAACGCGTGGAACAGGAAGAGAAAACCGCCGGGGGCATCATCCTGCCCGATACGGCTCAAGAAAAGCCGATGGAAGGCAAGGTCGTCGCCGCCGGTTCCGGCGCGCGCGCCGAAGACGGCAAGGTCACGCCCTTGGACGTCAAGAAGGGTGACCGCATCCTGTTTGGCAAATGGTCCGGCACCGAGGTCAAGGTCGACGGGGAAGACCTGTTGATCATGAAAGAATCCGACATCCTCGGCATCATCGAGTAACGGAGACGAGAAACAATGGCTGCTAAAGAAGTTAAATTTTCCACCGATGCCCGCGCGCGCATGCTCGCCGGTGTCGACATTCTGGCCGATGCGGTCAAGGTGACCCTCGGCCCCAAAGGCCGTAATGTCGTCCTCGACAAGGCCTTCGGCGCGCCGCGCATTACCAAGGACGGTGTCACCGTCGCCAAGGACATCGAGCTTTTCGACAAGTTCGAGAACATGGGCGCCCAGATGGTCCGCGAAGTCGCGTCCCGGACCGCCGACGAAGCCGGCGACGGCACCACGACGGCGACCGTTCTCGCGCATTCCATCGTCAAGGAAGGCGCCAAGGCGGTGGCCGCCGGCATGAACCCGATGGACCTCAAGCGTGGCGTCGACCTCGCCGTCACCGATGTCGTCGGTTCGCTCCACAAAGCCTCGCGCAAGGTTTCAACTTCGGCCGAAATCGCCCAGGTCGGCACCATCTCCGCCAACGGCGACACCGAGGTCGGCGAAATGATCGCCCAGGCCATGGAGCGCGTCGGCAATGAAGGCGTCATCACGGTCGAGGAAGCCAAGGGCCTCAACACCGAGCTCGACGTCGTCGAGGGCATGCAGTTCGACCGCGGCTACACGTCGCCTTACTTCGTGACCAACGCCGAAAAGATGATCTGCGACATGGAGAACCCGTTCATTCTCATCCACGAGAAGAAGCTCTCCGGTTTGCAGCCGTTGCTGCCGATCCTCGAGCAGATCGTCCAGTCGGGCCGTCCGTTGCTGATCATCGCCGAAGACATCGAGGGTGAGGCACTCGCCACGCTGGTTGTCAACAAGCTGCGCGGCGGCATGAAGGTCGCCGCCGTCAAGGCGCCGGGCTTCGGTGATCGCCGCAAAGCGATGCTCGAGGACATCGCCATTCTGACCGACGGCCAAGTGATCTCGGAAGACCTCGGCATCAAGCTCGAGAACGTCACCATGGACATGCTCGGTACCGCCAAGAAGGTTGCGATCACCAAGGAAGAGACGACCATCGTCGAAGGCGCCGGCAAAAAGAAGGACATCCAGGCCCGTTGCGGTCAGATCCGCCAGCAGGTCGAGGAAACAACTTCCGACTACGACCGCGAGAAGCTACAAGAGCGTCTCGCCAAGTTGGCCGGCGGTGTTGCCGTGATCCGCGTCGGCGGTGCCACCGAGATCGAGGTCAAGGAACGCAAGGATCGGGTCGATGACGCGCTCCACGCGACCCGCGCTGCGGTCGAGGAAGGGGTTGTCGCCGGTGGCGGTGCCGCGCTTCTCTACGCCGCCAAGAGCCTCGAGAAGACCGAGCCGGGCAACGACGACCAGCGCGTCGGCATCGACATCGTGCGCCGTGCCTTGCAGTCGCCGATCCGCCAGATCGCCGAGAACGCCGGCAGCGACGGTGCGGTGGTCGCCGGCAAGCTGTTGGAGCAGAAAGACAAGAACCACGGTTTCAACGCGCAAACCGGTGAGTACACGGACATGGTCAAGGCCGGTATCATCGACCCGACCAAGGTCGTGCGTACGGCCCTCCAGGACGCCTCTTCGGTGGCCGGCCTTCTGATCACGACGGAAGCCATGGTCGCCGAGAAGCCGGAGAAGAAAGAGCCGGCCATGCCCCCGGGCGGCGGTATGGGCGACATGGGCTTCTAAGGCAGCCCCAAAGCTCAAAGCTCAAGAGAAGGGCCGCGCTATTGCGCGGCCCTTTTTCGTTGCCGGGTGCCGACTCCGGACGCCCGATCAGATGGGATTGCCGAACCCGGCCGGCGTCGCGTCGCGCATGAGGATGCCGAAATCGTCACCTTTCATATGGACCAGTTTCATGTGATCGCCGGCTTCAAAATAGACGTCGTCCTGGCGGGCCAGCGCCTCGTCGATGACCATGGGCAAACCGTAGGCCTCGCCCAGAGGCGGAATGGCGCCCGGATCGCAGTCGCTGAACAGATTGAAGATCTCCTGTTCGTCGGCCAGTTCCACGGTCTTGTGAAGCGCATGGCTGACCTCGCCGATATCGACCCGCCGGTCGGAACCGACGACGGCGAGAACAAAGCCTCCCTCCTCGTCCCTGAGGAGGACGCCCTTGGCCAATTGGTTTTCGGCAATATGTGCGCTGTCGGCGATCCGTACGCTTGTCAGGCGTTTCGGATGGTCGACAACCTCGAAAGCGATCTTCGCGTCCCTCAGATAGTCTTGAACCGTTGTGGCCATACCCATGACGTCCCTCCTATTTGGCTGGTGGTAGGGTCGAGGCCCGTCATCGGCCGTCCGCACACCCGTGCGCCCCGCCGAAAGACGGGCGCGTTCGGTCGCAATCGAAGGATCGTTTATTGTGACACAAATTACGGCTGCCGGGAAGGAAGGGGCAGCTGGCTGCCACTGTTCGTGAGAACGCTGACCGAGCGTTTGAAGTGCCATCCCAGGTCGTCGGGCCAGTGGTCTCGACGGCGATTGAGAATTGGCGAGGGAACAAACAAGCGTAGACCGTGAGTTTGCCGCTGCGGGCGAGGCCAGAACCCTGGGTCAGGGGCAGGGCGGTTTAGAGAAAGATTGTTGTTTAGCGGCGAATCTGACACTCGCGTCCCCGTGGCGAGAACCGTGCACACCCAGCAAGTGGCCTTCAAAAAAGAAGCCGTAGACGAACGTCACCCACCAGCTACGAAGGTTGACCCCGTTGAAGATGATGGCATCAACCATTTATCCAACGCGCCGTCCATGATCAAAGTCAATGCGAGGTTCAGGTGATTGACTACAGTGGCATCAACGATGAAACAGGGAAAAGGGGGTTAAGACTCTGACGCCACCGCAAAATATGGAAGACATATTGAAGAACAACAACTTGGCCCGAATCTCAGCATCGGGCGGCGCGAAAAGCGCCCACAAAAGGAAGCCCCGCCGATAGCCGCGGGGCTTTCGGTTTAGTGACCGGCGAATAGGTCCATAGGTTCTCGTTCAGGCGCCAATATGAAACTCCTTGTGGCATCGAATTGCCCCCGATGCCTGCAACCGCTTCATAAACGCGCGACCTATTCGACCGATCAGGAAGTCTGTTTAAGCCCAAAACCGTCATCGCGGGTGACTGTTTCAAGTTCGGCCGGCTATGCCCTAATCTCCTGAAGGGTTGGACAAACCCAGTCTCGCTGTCCCATTAAGGGGACAGGGGCGATACGACTCGTAAGGCGTTTCGGTCCGCAATTCGGACAAAGCCACCCCCGCCAAGGCAAACTTTTTCGATATCCCAGTTTCAGTGTAGGGTAACCAAAAACCCCAGGGAGGCGAACGACATGAAACTGGCCAACGCCCTTTTGAAGGCGCTTCGCGACCACGGGGCGCGGGCCGTGTTCGGCATCCCCGGCGATTTCGTGCTGCCGTTCTTCAAATTCATCGAGCAGGCCAACGAGTTGCCGCTTTTTACCTTCAGCCACGAACCGGCCATCGGTTTCGCCGCCGATGCGGCGGCGCGCATGGAAGCGCGCATCGGGGTTGCCTGCGTCACCTACGGCGCCGGCGGTTTCAACATGCTCAATGCGGTGGCCGGTGCCTATGCCGAGAAAAGCCCGCTGGTCGTGGTGTCGGGGGCCCCCGGGAAGGCCGAGGTCGAGCGCGGCCTGTTGGTCCACCACCAGGCGCGATCGATCGACTCGCAGTACCGCGCCTATCGGGAGGTCACCTGCGATCAGGCGGTGCTAGACGACGCCGGCGAGGCGCCGGCCGCCATCGCCCGAGTGCTCCGCAACTGCCGCGAACAGTCGCGGCCGGTCTATATCGAATTTCCGCGCGATATGGTCGAGGCGGAGTGCGCGGCAGTCGAGCCGTTTCCGCCGTTGCCGGTCGATCCGGAAGCGGTCAGCGCCTGCGCCGAGGAAATCCTGACCCGCATCGGAAGCGCCGCCAAACCCGTCCTGATGGCCGGTGTCGAGGTCAGGCGGTTCCAGCTCGAAGACCGGATCGCTGAACTGGCCCAGCGGCTCGACGTTCCCGTTGTCACAAGTCTGATGGGACGCGGCCTGATGGTCGCGCCGGGCGCACCGTTGGCCGGAACCTACATGGGAGTGGCCGGCGACCCCGGCGTCGCCGAAACGGTGGAAGGGGCCGATACGCTCCTGTTGCTGGGCGTCATCCTGTCGGACACCAATTTCGGCGTCTCCGGGCGGCGCATCGACCTGCGCCGCGCCGTCGTTGCCGCTGACCGCCAGGTCCGGGTTGGTTTCCATACCTACGCGGAAGTACCGCTCGCCGACCTGATCGACGCCCTGATGGCACGCACGGCCGCGCGCGACGTCAATCCGCCGGCGGACCGCGCTCCAGCGACCAGCGGGCTCGCCGACGACGATGGCCAAGTCACGCCGCCCGACATCGCGCTTGCCGTCAACGACCTGTTCGATCAGCACGGCTTGATGCCGATCGCATCCGATATGGGTGATTGCTGGTTCACCGCCATGGATATCCGCCACACACCCCTGGTCGCGCCCGGTTACTATGCGACGATGGGCTTCGGCGTTCCGGCCGGCCTCGGCATCCAGGCGGCTACCGGAGAGCGCATGTTGATCCTGGTCGGCGACGGTGCTTTCCAGATGACCGGCTGGGAACTCGGCCACTGTCACCGCTACGGTTGGGACCCGATCGTCATCGTGTTCAACAACTCCGGCTGGGAAATGTTGCGCACCTTTCAGCCAGGGCCACAGTATCACGACCTCGGACACTGGAAGTTCGCCGAGATCGCAGAGGCCCTTGGCGGCCGCGGGCACCGGGTTTCGACCCGCCGGCAATTGAAGGATGCTCTCGACCAAGCCGTTAGCGACCGTGGCCGTTTTCAACTGGTCGAGGTGATGCTGGAGCGCGGCGCTATTTCATCAAGGCTGCAGCAATTCGTCGAAGCCATCCGCGCCGCCACGGCCCGCACCACCGAAACGTGATTTCGCCGGCCAACTGGCGCTGTCGTTAGCGCGATACGCTCTAGCCACGCCTCCCCAATAGGTCTAGATTTATAGCTATGGACGAAGACCCGCTCCGTTACGACGTTTGGATCGAAGAGGCGTTGCGCGCCGTCATTCGCCGCACCCTTCGCTACGCTGCCGACAATGGATTGCCAGGCGAGCACCATTTCTACGTGACCTTCCGCACCGGCGATGACGGCGTCGAAATTCCAAACTACCTGCGCGAAGAGCATCCGGAAGAGATGACCATAGTCCTGCAGTTCCAATACGAGGACCTGGCTGTAAAGGACGGCACCTTGGCCGTGACCTTGAGATTTGGCGGCAAACCCGAACGCCTGGTCATACCGCTTTCGGCGATTACGTCGTTTGCCGATCCTTCGGTCAACTTCGGCCTGCAGCTGAAGATGTCCTCGAGCGAGGATGAGGATTTCGAATTCGATGTGTCGGCAGCCGACGAAAACGGAGAGAACGATGTGTCGTCCGATGAGCCCGACGAGGCCGTCGACGACGAAGCGCCGAAGACCGGCGAGGTAATCGCGCTCGACGCCTTCCGCAAGAAATAACCGTCCGACGCCGTTCTGTACCGAGATACCACCGGGTCGGTGGAGCCGCGGGAATGACGGGTTGGACAAGGAGCCGCCGGATGGTCCCGATCGGCCCTCGGAGAGGAAAACATGACCAGCCACATTCACCACAAGATGTTCCCACTCGCCGACGACGACACGGCTTACCGGAAGATTTCCGATGACGGCATCGGGACCGCGCATTTCGAGGGCGCCGAGATTCTCACGGTAGCGCCTGATGCTCTGATGCAACTTGCCGCGAAAGCATTTCGCGACACCTCGCACCTGTTACGCCCGGCCCACCTGAAACAGCTGAGTTCAATCCTCGACGACCCGGAAGCCTCCGACAATGATCGCTTCGTCGCCCTCGACCTCCTGAAGAACGCCAATATCTCGGCCGGCGGAGTCCTGCCCATGTGCCAGGACACGGGCACCGCCATCATCATGGGCAAGAAGGGCGACCGGGTTTGGACCGGCGGCGGCGACGAGGCGGCGCTGGCGGCCGGCGCCCGGCAGGCTTATGCTGAATGCAACCTGCGTTACAGCCAGGTGGCGCCCATCGACATGTTTCACGAGGTCAACACCGGCGACAACATGCCGGCCCAGATTGATCTCTTTTCCGCGGAGGGCGAGACCTACGAACTGCTGTTCATCGCCAAGGGCGGCGGGTCGGCCAACAAGACGTTCCTCTATCAGGAGACCAAGGCGCTTCTCAACGAGGACCGCCTGATGCAGTTCTTGGACGAGAAGATCCGAACCCTCGGCACCGCGGCATGCCCCCCCTATCACCTGGCCCTGGTGATCGGCGGCACGTCCGCGGAACTGAACCTGAAGACCGTCAAGCTAGCCTCGACCAAGTACCTTGATAGCCTGCCGACCCACGGCAACGAATACGGCCAAGCCTTCCGTGACCTCGAGTGGGAGGAACGGATCCTCGAACTGACCCGCCAGATGGGAATCGGCGCCCAGTTCGGTGGCAAGTATTTCTGCCACGACGTGCGCGTCGTCCGCGTACCCCGGCACGGGGCGTCGTGCCCGGTCGGCCTCGGCGTGTCGTGCTCGGCCGATCGCCAGATCAAGGGCAAGATAACCCGTGATGGCGTCTTCCTTGAGCAGCTCGAGACCAATCCGGCTCAGTACCTGCCGGACGTCACCAGCGACGATCTTGGCGGTGATGTGGTCGCCATCGACCTCACGCGGCCGATGCCAGAGGTGCTGGGCGAACTCAGCAAACATCCGGTTAAAACCCGCGTGTCCCTGACCGGCACATTGATCGTCGCCCGCGACATTGCCCACGCCAAACTGCAGGAGCGTTTGGATGCCGACGACGGCCTGCCGCAGTATTTCAAAGACCACCCGGTCTATTACGCTGGCCCGGCGAAAACGCCGGAGGGATATGCATCCGGGTCCTTCGGACCGACGACAGCGGGGCGCATGGACTCCTACGTCGACAGCTTCCAGGCGGCTGGCGGGTCCATGGTCATGCTGGCCAAGGGCAACCGCTCCAAAGCCGTGACCGCTGCCTGCAAGAGGCACGGCGGCTTCTATCTCGGTTCCATCGGCGGCCCGGCGGCGCGGCTCGCCCAGGACTGCATCAAGAAGGTTGAACTGGTCGAATACCCGGAGCTCGGCATGGAGGCCATCTGGAAGATCGAGGTCGAGGACTTCCCCGCCTTCATTGTCGTCGACGACAAGGGCAACGATTTCTTTTCCGAGTTCAACCAGCCCATCCACAACGGCTGACTCAAACAGGGGACGCCATCGTCATGACCATTGGTCTCGGAACCTTCGACGACTTTCCGCGCACAGTCCTGGCCCACGTGCCGACGCCCATCGAAAAGATGGAGAATCTGACCAACACGCTTGGCGGTCCGGCGCTGTGGGTCAAGCGCGACGACTGCACCGGGCTGGCGCTGGGCGGCAACAAGGCGCGCCAGATCGAGTTCTATTTCGGCGAAGCGTTGGCCCAGGGCGCGGACACGGTGCTGATCACCGGCGCTGTGCAATCGAATTTCGTGCGCACGGTCGCCGCCGCCGCCGCCAAACTCGGCATGGACTGCCACGTGCAACTGGAGGAGCGGGTCAAGGGCGTCGATGACACATACCGCACATCCGGCAACGTGCTCCTCGACCGGGTACTCGGTGCGGAGATCCATAGTTACCCGGACGGTGAGGACGAAGCCGGTGCCGACAGGGCCTTGGGCGCCATCGCCGACGACCTCAAAGCCGAGGGCAAGTCGCCTTACATCATTCCGCTGTCGCCGGGCCACCCGCCACTCGGGGCCTTGGGCTACGTCGTCGCGGCCCGCGAGTTCTTGGGCCAGATGGCGACGGAAGGTCACACGTTCGACGAAATCGTGCTGGCTTCAGGCAGCACCTCGACCCATGCCGGCATGCTCTATGGCTTGCGCGCCCTCGGCTCCGACCTGCCGGTCCTCGGCGTCTGCGTGCGCCGTGCGGCCGAGATGCAGGGCCCGCGCGTCAAGGCGCGTTGTGACGACATCGCCGAACTGCTTGGCACTCAATCCGCCGTCACCGACGCCGACGTCCGCGTCACCGACGTCGCTTTGGCGCCCGGCTACGGACAACTCAACGACATGACGCTCGAGGCCCTGGAACTGGCCGCGCAAAAGGAAGGGCTGGTCCTCGACCCGGTCTATACGGGTAAGGTCTTCGCCGGCATGGTTCATCAGGTGCGCGAGGGCGCCTACGAAGACGACGCCAACGTGCTGTTCCTGCATACTGGCGGCCAGCCGGCGCTCTTCGCCTACGAACCGAAACTGGCACAACACTGGGGCGAGGCGGCGGAGTGACGGTTCCCGATCTGCTCTTCAACGGGTGCGAGGACGCGGCCACGACGATTGCCTTAGCCCACGGCGCCGGCGCGCCCATGGACAGCCCGTTCATGCAGTACTTCGCCGAGAACCTGGGTTCCGGTGGCTTCCGGGTGGCGCGGTTCGAGTTTCCCTACATGGTCGAGCGCCGCGTCACCGGCGCCAAGAAGCCGCCCAACCGGGGACCGATCCTCATCGAAACCTGGATGGCGGTCGTCAACGAGCTGGGTCCGGATAACCTGATCGTCGGCGGCAAATCCATGGGCGGGCGCATCGCTTCGATGATCGCCGACGACGCCGGGGTCAAGGGCCTGGTGGCACTCGGCTATCCCTTCCACCCGCCGGGAAAGCCGGAAAAACTGCGTACCGAACACCTCGAAAAACTGAGGACTCCGGCGCTCTTTTGCCAGGGTACGCGGGACCCTTTCGGCACCAGAGACGAGGCGGACGGATTCATGCTATCGAAGTCCGTCCACTTTCACTGGTTGGAAGACGGCGATCACGGCTTCAAGCCGCGCAAGGCCTCGGGCCGGACCGAGCCTCAGAACTGGGACTCGGCCATCGCCGCGATTACGGAGTTCGCCCGCGCCCTATAGTCGATGGAGAGGGCGTTTAGCTGCCACCGCTCATCATCGCCCGCATGCCGGCGTCCATTTCCTCGGGTGTCTTATCCGCGACATGGGTAGCAATCGACCATTTGTAGCCGTGCGGATCGGCGACCTTGCCCATGCGGTCACCCCAGAACATTTCGGTGACCGGCATGTCCTCGCTGGCGCCGGCGGCGATTGCCTGGGCCATGCGGGCGTCGACGTCCTCCACGTAGAGGTGGATGCTGACCGGCGACCCGCCGAGTTCCGTCGGCGATTGGCTGCCCCAATCAGGGTTGGACTGACCGAGCATGATCCCGGCACCGTCGATGGCGATTTCGGCATGCATGATGATGTCCGTATCCGGCACGTTCATGCGAAAGCGTTCCTTGGCGCCGAAGGCTTCTTTGTAGAACTCGATGGCCGCCGCGGCATCGTCAACGATGAGATAGGGTGTAACGGCCGTGGCACCATCGGGAATGGCTTTAATGTCGCTCATGGGTTTTCTCCTCTTCGTGCGGTTGCTCCGCGCCCCGTTTTTCGATAACCCGGTGAGTGGTGCGGGGCAAGGATACCCGGGCTCCGGACAACCAATTGTGAACGGCTCCGCCAACACGACCTTCGTCGTCTATCGCAAGTTGGCGCAGGCAGATGTAGAGTGGCGCCATGAGGCTCGATCACGTCAACATCGCGACCACCGATCTCGACGGGGCGAAGGACTTCTTCGTTCGCATCCTGGGACTCGACGTCGGCGAGCGGCCGCCGTTTCCCTTTCCCGGCTTTTGGCTTTACGCCGGTGATCAACCTATTGTTCATTTGGTCGGCCGGGCCAGCAAACCGGATTCGGATTCCGGTTCCATCGATCACGTTGCCTTCCGCGGCGACGACTTGGACCAATTGGTGAAACGGCTGAGAGATGCGGGGGTCGAACACCGTATCGCCGTTGTTCCTGAAACGGGTCGACGCCAGGTGTTTTTCCGCGGGCCCGACGACGTCAAAATCGAGGTCGGCTTTCCGCCCGCCTGAAACCAAACCGCGCCATTTTTCATTCGATTGACTGAAGTCATTGCACTTGCGCGTGCGCCCGGATAAACGGGCCGGTCTCAGGTGCTGCCAGGGCCATGAAAAGACGCCAACGAGAAGGAGAGCGCGATGCGGCTGACCGACGCACAGATTCAAGAGTTCAACGAGAAGGGATATATCGTCGTCAAGGGATTCTTCGACGCCGCGACCATGGCCGAGGTCTCGGACGCGCTCGACGACTTGCAGGCCAAGGAGCCGCAGCCTGGCAAGGAAGCCAAGTATTATGAAGAGAGCACGATCACCGGCGACAACATCCTGGTCCGCATCGAAAACGTCATCGGCGAGAACAACCCCGAGCTCACCGCAGACCTCATCAGCGACGACACCATCGAGTGCCTGACGCAATTGTTCGGCGAGGCACCGGTACTGTTCAAGGAGAAGGTCAACTACAAGCTGCCGGGTTGCCGCTCCGACCTTCTGCATCAGGACCAGGCCGCCGGTTGGAACAAATACACGGACTTCTTCATTACCATGGCCATCGCGGTGGACGAGAACCGCGAGGACAACGCGGCGCTGAGCTTCATGAGCTCCGGCAACTACGAGAAAGCACTGATGTGCGAGGAGTGGAAACCCCTGAGCGAGAACGACCCGCCCTTCGAGCCGGTCAACGAGTATTCGCTGATCGTAGCCGATCCGGGCGACGTCATCTTCTTCGATTCCTATGTGCCGCACGGCTCGCAGCCGAACCGCTCCGAGAGGAGCCGGCGCAACATCTTCCTGACCTTCAACAAGGCGTCGGCCGGCGACATGCGGGCCCAGTATTACGCCGACAAGTGGGCCAGCTACGCGCCAAACGAGGCCGACGAAGCGCGGACGGCGGACAGTTTCCGGGTCTGATCGCAAGGACCTGCACCGTCAGTTGAACTTCGGTTCCGTTGACATGAAGCTGTCACGCTCGGCGATGGCCTCGTACCAGCGGGCAATCCCATCGAGACCGTCAAGGAGCGTTTCACGCTCCGGGATCATCTGGAAATAGAAAACCATCGGGGCGAAGTAGAGGTCGGCCAGGGAAAGCGCTTCGCTAGCCACCCACGGTTGCTCGGAAAGCCTCTCGTTCAGCATGACCAGATGACTGCGCACGACTTTAGTCGCCTTCGCGATCATGTCCTCGTCCGGCGTCCCGCCGCGGGCCGGCACCACCAGGCGCTGGATGACCAACCCGGGCCCCATGGGCCCGTACATGTCGTCGATGTAGAGGCTGATCCACTCATACATGATGGCGCGCAGACCGGGGTCGGCGGGTCTCAGTGCCGGCCCGTCGAAGACTTCGTCGACGTAGGTCGTAATGGCGAGGCTTTCGGCGATGACCCTGTCCCCATGTCGGAACGCCGGCACCTTGCCGAAGGGGTGCAAAGCCTTCATTTCATCCGATTGCGGGACCAGGGGCTCGTGCATGTAGGCCACACCCTTCTCCTCGAGGACCAGGCGTACGGTGCGCACATAGGTGCTGGCACCGACGCCGTAGACGATCACGTCGCTCATGATGACGCACTCATGTCGCGGTGCCGGCGAGATGCGCCTCGAGACAATCGAAGCAAGCGAGCCAGCCTTCGCCATGGCGCTCGCGGGCCAGCGGGGTCGGCAGCTTGGAATGCACCAGGGTCAGTTCCGTGGCGTCTCCTTGGGCCTTGAAGGTGAGTTCGACCAACATGGTGATATTGGCAATGTTGTTGTCCGGCCGCCGCCAGGTCCAGGTGAAGGCCAGGCGGTCCGGCTCATTGATCTCGACGAACTCGCCTTCCAGGGGCTCCGCGCCGTCGCTCTCGCCAAACACCCAATAGAAACGCCCGCCGGGTTCCAGGTTCCAGTCCTCGACCGTCACCTGCACCTCGCCAGGCCCCATCCATTGGGCCAGGGCGTCGCGGTCGGTCCAAGCCTTCCACACGCGCTCGACAGGTGCATCGAAGATCCGCTTGAGCTCCAGCGTCGGCACCTCGGCTGCACCAGCTGCTGCTTCACTTGTCGCAACTTGATCCATTGTCCTCTCCTCCTATGATGATTGTGCAGCGGGATTTTGCTGTCCCGTGATTTTGAAGGCCGGGAAGTCCTCGAAGACCCAGCCGTTCTTCAACGTGTCGTAGATGATCTTGAGCAGTTTACGGGC
>Ga0056126_10000268_pt1 | contig 20051 bp, 21 predicted proteins | sample WorMetLIZAISLAND_FD_71117 | JGI IMG/M metagenome (GOLD analysis project Ga0056126, IMG submission 71117) | Marine gutless worms symbiont microbial communities from Max Planck institute for Marine Microbiology, Germany - Inanidrilus manae... ...
TTCGAACCCAATAGAAGGCTGCCCGCGCCAAATATCAAGTGAATACAATGACTTATCGCAGTCTCGCGCAATCATTCGAAGCGCCGAGAACAAACCAGGAATCGTCTCATAACCTGAAGGCTTCGATCAAGTAGTCGATTTTGTGCCCGGAAAAGACAAGCTCCTTTGGCCCCCGGCAACGCTCCGGTCGCAGGCACTTCCATACAGTTACAGCGCATTACTTCGGTCCGGTCGTCCGGCTCTCTCTTGCCGCTGCCAGGCCCGCAAGACGGCCGAGAGCGATGGCGGTCAAGAGACCGTTGCCCGATAGGTATCCGGAAACCTCCGGTCCGGATACACCCACCGCCGCGCCGCCTCCGGCATAAAGATTGGGAAGGGGTTCGTCGCTTTGACGTCGAAGAACGCGGGCCTGCTTGTCGACCCTCAATCCACCCTGGGTATGGAAGATGGCGCCGGTAACCTTGACACCGTAAAAAGGCGGCTGCAGTGCCGGCGCCGCACCGAGATCGCGGCCAAATCGATCAACGCCCTCTTGCGCCGTCTCGGCGATACTTTCGACGAGAGGAGATTCGGGCAGGGACAGCAGACGCGCCAACTCGCCGGAATTGGCGGCCTCTCTTACCGCTCCTTCAGAAACGGCAGTCTGGTAATCGTCGAATTCCATGCCGAGATCGTGCAGTCGACCGTCATAGATATCCCAAGCGACACCGCACGGCTATTCGAGAACGCTGAGAGCCTGTTCGGAATAGCCCAGATGTTCATTGGAAAAGCGTTTCCCCTCGGCGTTCACCTGGATTCCGCCCTCCATCATCAGGGCCCATGTGATCAGGATGCCATGCGGTGTCGCCACCGAACCATGCCCCTGGTAGGCACCCAAGTGTTTGGCCTCGCCGCCCAGGGCCTCGCCCCAGATCACGGCGTCGCCCTGGTTGCCGGCATGACCAAAGTACCAGGCCTCGGCCATTTCCGGGATGTAGCGCGAAACCATATCCTTATTGCCGCCGTACCCGTTGCAGGCCAGGATCAGCGCCCCGCAACCGATCTGTTCGACCGTGCCGCCGGGACGCATGATCTCGATGCCCCGCACCCGGCCGTCCTCGTCGGCAAAAAGCGACGTCACCGGGGCGTCGGTCAGTATCGTGCACCCGGCGGCTTCAGCGACGCGCGTGAGCATGCCGATCAATTCCTGTCCGGTGCGGCTCTTCGGGGCATGCATGCGAAACGCGCTGTGGCCGGGATAAAGAAACCCCTCGACGAGCTCGAGATCGATCCCTTTCTCCTCGGTCAGCCAATCGATGGTCGCGGCGGCGGTATCGGTGACGGCGGCAACGGCGGTCTTATCAGCTTGTCCCTTGGCCTTGTCTTGGATGTCGCGGGCGAAAAGCGCCGGGTTGTCGTCGACTCCATTCGCACGCTGCAGCTTGGTGCCGGCGGCGGGTACCATGCCCGAAGAGAGGGCGGTCGAGCCCTGCGGTACGCTGTCGCGCTCGACGATTACGACATCGACCCCGGCCTCCCGTGCCGCCAATGCGGCGGTCATGCCACAGGCGCCGCCGCCGATTATTACCACCGGCACCTCGGCCGGAAACGTAATGCCGTTGGCGGGCTTGACGGTCATCAGCCTTGCAGCATTGCGATAACGTCTTGGCAGGACGCGATGTCCGCGACGCTGGCGAGGGCGGCAATGTTGTCGGCATGGACCTTGGGGTCGAAGGCGGCGCAACCGTCTTCCAGAACGGTGACATGAAAGTCGCGCACATGCGCATCGCGTACCGTCGAGGCGACGCCGCCATTGGTGACGATGCCGCCGGCCACCAGACGGCGGATGCCGGCTCGGTTCAGAACCCTTTCCAGGCGGCTCATGTAGAAGGCCGAGTAGGCGACCTTTTCGACCGCCATTTCCGCCGGTGCGAGTTCATCGATCAGCGCCTGGCCGAAACTGCCCGGTGCAAAATCACCCTTGCGCAAGAAGGGTCGAAGTTGCTTGAGGTGTTCCGAGATTAAGGGCTCGCCTCCCTTTCCCGGCACCAGGGTGAAGTGGGTTGAGATGATCCAGCCGCCGGCGTCACGCATGGCCTCGGCCACTGGCGCGAGTCGATCCGGCAAGGCGGCGATTTCCGGCGATGTGGCGCCCCCCCGGGCATAGGCGCCGTCCGGGTGCAGGAAGTCGTTCTGCATATCGACGAGTAAGAGTGCGGTCGTATCCGTGTCGAACCGGGTCATGGGTTCGATTCCTTCGGGCTGATGATCAAGTTGCCAAACCGATCGACAATGCCTTGCAGATCGGGCTCGATGAAGATCGTCGTGTCCGGTTGTTCGAGAATGGCCGGTCCGGGTACACGGGCTTCGATCGGGAGGGACAGGCGCTCGTAGACGGCCGCGGAATGCCATGTACCGTCGATCCAAACGTTACGTTCTCCGGTTCGGCAGGCGGCGAGAGTTGAGTCGCCATTCGGCGCGAGGACTGAAAGATCGAACTTTGGTCGCTTGCCGATCACCGCAACGTGCAGGTTCATCACCCGAACCGGAATGCCGTCGAGCAACCGGCCGTAGGTGTCTCTGTAGGTTGCCTCGAATGCCCGTCGAATGATGTCGGCGTTGATGCCGGTTGTCTCTCTGTTCCAGTCGACCGGCAGGGCAACGCTGACGGTATGCGTCTGGCCAAGGTACAGCATGTCCAATTCGAAAATACGCTCGATCCCTTCGCAGGCGACGTCGGTCTTACGTAACAAGGACTCGCCGTCTTCGGCGATACGGCCCATCTCGCCGTCCAAGGCATCGACGTCTAGGTCATCGAGCATGGTGTTCAGCGTGTGCACCCGGTCGAAGCGCATGTCGGCGATGACGCAGCCAAGTGCGCTGGTGACACCGGGGTATCTCGGTATCAGGGCCTGGGCCAGACCGACATCCTTGATCAGGGCACCGGCATGTAACGCCCCGCCGCCACCGAACGGCATGGCGGCGAACTTCTTGGGATCATGGCCGCGCTCCACCGAGACCAAGCGGATTGCACCGGCCATGCGGGCGTTGGCAACACGGATGATCGCTTCAGCCGCCTCCATGACCTCGAGGTCCAGAGGGCGGGCGACATGCTCGCTGATCGCCACCCGCGCTGCCTCGACATTGAGGCGCGCGAGCTTGCCGCCGATCGGTTTGTCGGCGTTGATCCGCCCCAACACCACGTTGGCGTCCGTAACCGTCGGGCGGTCGTTGCCCTGGGCGTAACAGACCGGCCCCGGATCGGAGCCGGCACTTTCCGGTCCCACCTGGAGGATGCCGCCGCGGTCGACCCAGGCAATGGATCCGCCGCCGGCGCCAATGGTCGTGATCTCAATCATCGGTGAGCGCACCACCATGCCGAAGTCGATGGACGTCTGGGCGGCAAGGGCGCTGGTCCCGTTGGCGACCAGTGAAACATCGAAACTGGTACCACCCATGTCGCAGGTGATTATGTTGGGAAACCCGGCCGATAAACCGATATGCGCACCGGCGATGACGCCCGCGGCCGGTCCGGACAGCGCCGTGCGAACTGGCAATTCGCGGGTTGTGTCAACGCTCATGACGCCGCCGTTGGACTGCACGATCAGGACCTGCCCCTGAAGCCCGCCGTCCTGCAGACCCGCCTCCAATCGTTCCAGGTAGTCGCCGACGGTCGGTTGCAGATAGGCATTTAACGAGGCTGTTGAGGCTCGCTCGAACTCGCGGATTTCGGGCAGGATGTCGGCGGCAACAGTAACATGGCGGTTGGGCCAAATGGCACAAACCGCCTCCCCGGCAAGGCGTTCATTGTCCGCATTGGCGTAGGAGTTGACAAAAAAGACCGAGACCGATTCGACGCCGCGTTCCAACAAGGTTTCCGCCGCCTCGCGCACCTGATCGAGATCGACGGGGGTCAAGACGGTTCCGTCGGCAAGCACGCGTTCGTCGACTTCGAGGCGAAGGTCGCGCGGCACCACCGGTTCGAAAGTGCCCCAGAGCCCCCAAGTCTGAGGCCGGTCGCGGCGGCGCATTTCCAAAACATCGCGGAATCCTCGCGTCGTGATTACCCCGGTTTTCGCGCCCTTACGCTCCAGCAATGCGTTGGTGCCGACGGTGGTGCCATGCACGATGGTGGATACGGCGGATAGATCATCGAACCGTTGCCCGATGCCCTCCAAAATCCCGAACGATTGATCGGGTCGGCTGGTCGGCACTTTGGCGACCTCACAAGCATTGGTTCGTTCATTGAGCATAAAAACGTCGGTATAGGTGCCGCCAACGTCGACGCCGATAACGGTCTTCTTGTCTTCCGTTGCCCTCATGACCGGGTCTCCTGGCGCAGGCGTTCCGTCTCCGCATCATTCAGGTTGCCACCGTCATCCACCGCGCCGCCATAACGCTCCCGCGCCGCTTGCGGGCTTACGTAGCCGAGGCGAACGTCTTTCGCCACTGCCGCCGGGTCGCGTTCGGCAACCCTGCCGTAGCCGCCGCCGCCTGGGGTTTGCAGGCGAACCCGTTGGCCGCGCTTCAACTTCATGCCGACGGATTTGGAGACCATCGCCGGCTGATGGTCGCCGTCGTCCTGTTCGTAGGTAAAAACATTGGCTGCGCCGGCCTCGCCAGCAACCACGCCGGGCGGGGCATGGATTCCCCGTTCGCCAAAAAGGAAGGCATCGGCCTGTTCTTCCAACAATTCGATCTCGTAGACGGCACCCAGACCACCGCGGTGGCGGCCCGGGCCACCGCTGTCGGTGCGCAGTGCCCACTGGGTGAAATATACGGGATAGGCCGCTTCCAGGATCTCCAGAGGCGGAATGGTTGCCGTCGAGATCGGGGCATTGCCGTGATTGAGGCCGTCGCCCTCGGGGTGCCCCCCGTGGCCGCCGCCGAAAAAAGAGAACATGACCCAGCGTCGACCCTCGGCTCGATGACCGGCCAGGGATAGGGCATTGATGGTGCCGTAGGCGCAACCGTTGACCATGTCGGGGGCGGCATGGGCCAGGGCCTGGAAGACGATATCGATGACCCGGAGGATGGTTTCCGTGTAACCTCCAACCGGTTTCGGCGCGCCGACGGATAGCAGGCAGTCTTCCGGGACTAAGAAATCAATGGGGCGCAGCACGCCGGCGTTTGCCGGGACGTCCTTGAAGACGTGTTTGAGCGCCACGTAGCAGGACGCGATCGCCGTCGACCGCGAGATGTTGACCGGACCGGCGCAGGCGTCCGAGGTGCCGGAGAAATCCAGCGTCATGCGCCCGCCCTTGATTGTGATGGCGAGGCGGATGGTCAGGGTCTCGTCAACGATGCCGTCGTTGTCGAGATAATCCTCGGCTGCGTAGGTGCCGTCGGGCAATTCCGAAATGTAGCTCTCCATCAGCGCCGCCGCCCGGTCGCGCAACTGCCGAAGCGCCTCGGCCACAGTGTCGTCGCCGTACTCATCCAGCAGGTCGGTGAGCCGCTGGTGACCGAGATCGAGGGCGTTTATCTGGCCCTGGAGATCACCGTATAGGCTGCCCGGTAGCCGCGAGTTGGCCTGCATGATGGCAACGATGTCGTCACGCATCTCGCCGCGGTCGAAGAGTTTGACCGGCGGAATCAACATGCCTTCCTGGAAACTCTCCGTCGCCACCGGATTGTAGTTGCCGGGCACGTTGCCGCCGACGTCGTGCCAGTGGCCAACGGAGGCGAGGTAGCAGAACAGTTTGCCATCGCGGAAAAACGGTCTTACCAACTTGAAATCGGAAAGGTGGGTGCCGCCCTCGTATGGGTCGTTGAAGATAAAGACATCGCCCTCGTTCGGATCGGTGGCCTCGGCCGCCAACTTGTCGATGACGGTCCGGACGGCGAAGGACATGGCGCCGACGAAGACCGGCAAACCGGATTTCCCCTGTATGAGGGTTTCACCGGTTTTCGCGTCATAGAGCCCATGGCTGGCATCATGGGCTTCGGCAATGATCGGGTTGAAGGCGCTTCGGAAGAGCGTCGCGTCCATCTCGTCGGCGATCTGTTCCAGTCGCCCCTGCAGAACCGCGAGAGTCACGGGGTCGATGGCGGTCATTCTTGAGAATCCTCGTCATAGGACTTACCAGCGGCCAAGATAGCCGGCGTTCCGAGTATGTCGTTGAGCTGATCGAAGTCGAACATGTTATCCATAAACGGGGCGGTCGACCCGTGTTCCCTAAGAGACGCGAAGTAGGATTCGGTGGCATGGGCAAGGGCGCGAACCAGCCCGCCCGGAAAGATCACCAGCGAATAGCCGATTTCGGCCAGGGCATCGGCCGGCTTCATCGGCGTCCGGCCACCTTCGATCATGTTCGCCATCAACGGTGCCGAACGGCGCAGTTCCTTGACCACGCCACGCAACTCGTCATCGTCGCGCGGCGCCTCGACGAAGAGCACATCGGCACCGGCCTCGGCATAGGCTCGGGCGCGTTCGACGGCGGCTTCGATCCCTTCGACGGCAATGGCGTCGGTACGGGCAATGATAATCGTGTCGGAATCCCGCCTGGCGTCGACCGCGGCTTTGACCTTGCCGACCATTTCACCTTTTGAAACCAGTTGCTTGCCGGCCAGGTGCCCGCACCGTTTCGGCATCGCTTGGTCTTCGATCTGAATCGCCGAAGCGCCGGCGCGTTCATAAACCTGCACCGTGCGTTGAACGTTGAGCGCATTGCCGAACCCGGTGTCGCCGTCGGCGATCAACGGGAGATCGGTGCGTTCGCGGATGTGCCCGACAATCTTGGCCACTTCGTCGGCCCCGAGATACCCGATGTCGGGGCGTGCCAGCATCGTATAGGCGATCGAAGCGCCCGAGAGATAGGCCGCCTCAAACCCGGCGCGGGCCGCCAGCATGGCGCTCAGCGCATCATAAACGCCCGGCGCCAAAACGATGCCGCCGCTCTCAAGGCTCTCGCGCAACCGCTTCTGCGGGGTCATGGATTCTCCTTCAACTTCATTCTCACATTCCGAGATAGGACTTTCGCAGTCCATCATCATTCATCAGTTCCCGCGCCGGCCCGGACAGGGCCATGACACCGTTCTCCAAAACGTAGGCACGATCAGCGATCTCCAGTGATTGGAAGACGTTTTGCTCCACCAACAATATCGAGAGCCCCCTCTTGTTCAGCCCCCGGATCAGGGTGAACATCTCCTCGACCAGCAGCGGCGACAGACCGAGTGACGGCTCATCCAGGATCAGCAAGCGGGGCTCCGCCATCATGCCGCGGCCGATGGCCAGCATCTGCTGTTCGCCGCCGAAAAGCGTGCCGGCGAGCTGGCCGAACCGTTCGCCGAGACGGGGGAACGTATTGGTGACCACATCCAGGTTTTCCGCCCGGCGCTCACGGCCCCGGCGGTAGCCGCCCAGTTCCAGGTTTTCGCGGACCGTCATGTTGGGAAAGATGCGCCTTCCTTCCGGGACTTGGATCAGGCCCCGTTCAACGATCGCCTCCGGATTCAAGGCGGTGATATCTTGCGATTCGAACCGGATCTCACCGGTGCGGTCGCGAACGATTCCGGAAACGGTGTTGTTCAGGGTCGATTTGCCGGCGCCGTTGGAGCCCAACAGGGCGACGATCTCGCCGGCGGCGATCTCGAGATCGATGCCGTGCAAGACCTCGATGGTTGCGTAACCGGCGCGCAGGTTTCTGATCTCAAGCATCGGCGCCTCCGCCGGCCCGCAATCGTTCCGCCGCGCCATGGCCCAAATAGGCCTCGATCACCTGACTGTCTTCGGCAATCTCGGCCGGAGTCCCTTCGGCGATCATGCGCCCTTGGTTCAGAACGTAAGCCCGATCCGACAGGCTCATGACGGCGCGCATTACATGTTCGATCAGCAGAATGGTCACGCCGTCGCCGCGGATGTCCCGGACCACTTCAACGACCTCATCGATCTCGGTGGCGTTGAGACCGGCCATCACCTCGTCCAACAACAGCAGCCGAGGCTCGGTCGCCAGGGCGCGGGCCAGTTCCAAACGCTTTCTCCCGGCCACGGTCAACGCCCCGGCAGGGCGATCCAGCATCTCCGCCATGCCGACCCGGGAAGCGACATCACGCGCCTTTTGCAAAGCCACCGACCGGCTGCGATGGCGGGTGTGGGCGCCGACGGCGATATTTTCGGCGACACTCAGGTTGGCGAACGGCTGCACGACCTGGAAGGTGCGGACGAGGCCCCGCCGGCAGACGTCATGCGGACGGTAGCCTGTGATCTCCTGGCCGTCGAAGTGTACGTGCCCTTCGTCGGGCGACAGAAAGCCCGACACCATGGCAAACAGGGTCGTCTTGCCGGCACCGTTGGGACCGATCAGCGATACGATCTCGCCGGGCTCGACCCGGAGACTGGCCTGCGCTACCGCCTGCAGACCGCCGAAGCTGATGGATAGGCCCCGCACGTCCAACACGCTCATCGCCCGTCTCTCCGCCGAGTGAGGGACCGCCAGGCGGTCTCCAATAGTCCGACCAGGCCGCGCGGGAGATAGGCCAGGACCAAAATCAGAATGACGCCGAACAAAATCAGATCGACGCCCGGCCGGTCACCGACCACGTGGCCGATCATCTCCTTGGCGGCCTCGCCGACGCCATGAATGAACACGGAACCGAGCAACGGACCGAGCACGGTGCCAAGACCGCCGATGATCGGCGCGAACAGGGCTTCGACGGACTTGGTCGGCCCGTAGGCGATGCCCGGTTCGACAAACAGGAATTTCTGAACGTAGTAGATGCCGGCCGAGGCGGTAATGGCGGCCGATAGGCATATGGCACCCAACTTGACGCGAAACGCGTTAATGCCGAGGGCTTCCGCGGCGTCCTCGTTCTCGCGGATCGCCACCAGTTGGGCGCCGAAGCGCGAGCGCTCCATCCACGCGGTCGCAACATAGGCGATCACGAGGATCACCAATATCGTGTAATAGAATCCATAAGCTTTGAGAAAGGGCCCGGCGAAATTGAACTGGAACGTCGCGATGGCCTCGGCCGGGTCCTGGTTCAAGGCGAGTTGCACGCCGCGGCCGCCCTCGGTGATCGAATCGAGCGAACGGGCAAGTACGTGGAAGGCTTCGGCGAAAGCCAGTGTAATCAGCGCGAAATAGGAACCGCGGAGACCGTAGCGGAAACTGAGATAACCGACGAAGGATCCGACCAGCGCGGAACCGGCCAGGGCCATGGGCGCCGCCGCCCAGGGGCTCCAGCCGAGCCGGAACTGCAACAGGGCCTGGATGTAGGCGCCGGTGCCGAAGAACAAGGCGTGGCCGAAAGAATACTGGCCGCCGAAACCGCCCAGGATGTTCCAACCCTGTCCCATGACGGCGACGAACAGCGTCAGTTCGAGAAAATCGATCCACCGCCCCGACGTAATAAACAGCGGCGCGATGGCCAGCACCGTCAACAAACCGGCCCACCCGATGAGACGCTCCTGATCGCTCATCGCACCACCTCAACCCATCTTCTGGCCGAACAGGCCGGTTGGCCGGAACAGCAGGACAAGAATGAAAATGACCGATATGGTGATCAGGCCGAGGCTTTCGCCGAGATAAAGGCGCCCAAGCTGTTCGGTGACACCGATCAGGAAACCGCCGACCAGGGCGCCGACGAAACTGCCCATGCCCCCCAACACAACCACCGTAAAGGCGATCAAAACGAACAGGTAACCGATCTGCGGATGCACCGCATAGGTCGGAACCAGCAGGCTAGCGGCGGCGGCGACGCAGGCTGTGCCGATGCCGAAACTGACGGCAAAGATATGATCGACATTGATGCCGACCAGCCTCGCGCCCTGACGTTCCTTGGCGACGGCCCGGATTGCCTTGCCGGTATCCGTACGGGTCATGAACAACCACAAGGCCAGCGTGATCAGTAGCGACCCGCCGAGGGCGGCCAATTCCGGATAGACGGCGAAGGTGACACCGAGGTCGATGCCGTCCAAGTCATAGGGAACGCGGACAGACCGTTCGCTGGCCGAAAAGAAGAAAAGCGCGGTATTCTCGATAATGATCGAGATACCGAGCGTCACCAAAAGAATGATTTCGTCACGGCCATGGCTGGTCCGGCCGATGACGCTGCGTTGCAGGCCATACCCGAACAGAAAACCGCCGGGCACGACGATCAGCATGGCGATGTAGGGGTCGATGCCAAACCCGTTCCACAGGAAGAACACCGCGAACATGGCCAGCATCAGCAGGCTGCCATGCGCGAAATTGATGATGTGCAAGACACCGTAGATCAGGGTCAGGCCGAGCGCGACAAGGGCGTAGATAGAGCCAAGGAAGACCCCGCTGATGGCCGACCCTAAAACCGTCTGCCACCCGTAGGTCGGAATATCGATACCGAAGAAATCCATTTGGTGCCGTCAGTTGTGAACGAAGCAAACGCTCGCCGGCGGGAACGCATCCGTTCCCGCCGGTTGATAACCAAACAGCCGCGGTCAGGCCGGCCGGGGAAACACCGCCGTCTTCGTGGCGTAGTCGGCTGGCGAGATGACTTCGATCTCCTCGCCCAGCACCTGTGTCGCCAACGGGCGCGCGCCCGCATTCTGGCCATTATCCATCTTGGTCGGGCCGTAGGGCATGAAGTGGCCGGACCATGTGCTCGACGCCATGGCTTCGGTGATCTTGGCGCGGTCGGTGGAACCGGCCCGCTCGATTGCATCGGCGGTGAACATCATCGCCGTGTAGGCCAGGAACACCTCGTAATTGAAATGAATGCCGGCGGCTTCCGTCTTCTTTCGGGCCGCCGCCGCCGCCGGGTTCTTGGGGTCGAACCAATGGTTGCAGTCCATCACGTACTGGGCCGCGTCGGGGAACTCGCTGACGAAGCGGTACTGCGACGATGCGCCGCCAAGGACCGAATAGATTGCCTTCGGCTGCACTTTTTGGCGCTGCAGGGTGCGCAGGAATAGGACGCCCTCATTGTAGTAATGCGAAGGATTGACGACATCGGCGTCCACTTCCTTGAGTTTCAGGACGATGTTGCGGAAGTCCTTGTTCGGCGTCGGATGCGGCAGCACCTCGACCACCTCTATACCTGCCGGCGCCAGTCCCTTGGTCATGATCCCGGCGATGCCGGCGCCAAAACCGGTGGTGTTCTCATGGACGATGGCGACCCGCTTGGTCGGGCTGCCGGCGGCCTTGTTGATGGCGAGGAAGCTGTCGACGCCGTGCCTGGTGATGATCCCGAACCCGGGCCCGAAACGGAACGTGTTGCTCAGCCCACGCTTGACGATCTTATCGTTCACGCCGACATCGACGACGTGCGGAATACCGTGTTTGGCAGCCGCCTGCGTCGTTGCCAGGCAGATATTGGACGCGTAGGCGCCGACGATCGCCGAAACGCCGCTTTCGTTCAGCTTCTCGACTTCCGCCGCGCCGACTTCAGGCTTCGATTGGGCGTCGCCCAATGCCGCTTCGAGCTTGGCGCCGCCCAGAGACTTGATGCCGCCGGCGGCGTTGATTTCTTCGAGCGCCATCATAGCACCGAAGCGGCATTGGCTGCCGGAATACTGGGCCCAACCGGTGACCGGATGGACGATGCCGACCTTTACCGGCGCCGCGGCCCGGGCGACATGCGGCATGGCAAGCATGCCGGCGGACGCAAGCGCCGTACCGGCAGCCGTCGAAGCCAGAAAACGTCGACGGCTAATGGTGGTGGAATTGATCTTGTTGGTCATTAGTTCCTCCCTGGTCGATTGACAGATGGATGTGGTTATCAGGTGCTCTTTGCACCCTGTTCGATTGGGTCTCCACCGGAATTGTCCCCGGAAGTTTCCCAGACGTTTCGGTCCTTCCCGTGAACGCGTGAAAGAACCATGCGGTACTGATATCGGTCCGGCCTATAGAGGGCTGTGATGAACTCGATCGGGCGGCCCGACGGGTCACGAACGACACGGCTAACCATGAGCAATGCGGTTCCGACATCGACCTCCAAGTGTGTCGCAGCGGAGGCGTCGGCCAGAGTGGCGGTGATAGTCTGCGTGGCTGAACTGACCTCAACGCCGCTCCGTTCCAGCAAAGCGAGGAGCGCTGTCTCGGAGAGATCGGTCGCGTCGAACTGGCGGCCGATGTCTTCTGGCACATAGGTGGTCAGGTGTGAAAACGGTTGCCCCTCGATCATTCGAACGCGAAGCGCGCGTTGCACCAGTTCGCCTTGCGTGCATTCCAAGGCCGTCGCAACCGGTTCGGAAGCGGCGACGTAGTCGAACTCGATAAGCTTGACCTCGGTCTCCAGTCCCATTGCCAGCAGGTTCTCCAATAGGCCCTCGACCGACGAATGCAAGGGCACTGTAGGGGCTCGATAGCGGACGCGTGTGCCACGCCCGCGCTCGCGGACCACCAGGCCCTCGGCGGCCAGTTCATCGAGGGCCCGTTTCGCTGTAATTCGGGAGACACCGTAAAGTTCGATCAAATCTTGTTCACCCGGCAGGCGGTCATCGAACGGATAGATGCCGTCGACAATCTTCTGACGCAGAATCAGATAAATCTGATGATACAGCGGCGTTCGCAGGTTCCCCGACACGCCCGAAGCGGCGCCCCCGGCCGGCATTGTCATTTGCTGACGTTGCATCTCCTCGCCTCTGCGTTGGGCTCCATTTGCAGCCCGGAACCGGATTATTATTTAATTGATATAATGCTATATCATTATATTAAAACCGTTCAATTCAAAAAAGATCTTGTCCGTTCGATAAACAACCCGGGGGCAACCATGCCAGTAACCACCATCACCCTGATCGAGGGTTATGACGACGAAACCAAGAAACGTTTGATGATTGCGCTCGGTCGGGCCGTGCGGTCGGTGATCGGCGCGCCACACGATGGAACGACCGTGATGGTCAACGAGGTGTCGGCCAGTGAATACATGCGCGGCGGCGAATTGAAGATCCCGGGCCCGCCCCCGCCAAGTGCCGCTCATATCGTTCAGGCCTATTTGAACGCCATGGAATCCAGAGACCTGACAACCGCGAAAACTTTCCTCGATGAAAGTTTCACCATGACCTTTCCGGGTGGCGTAACGCTCGACTCTGGAGGAACTGTTTGAGTGGGCCAAGCCACGTTATCGTTGGGTCAAGAAATCCTACGTGCGTTTTGACGAGGCGCCGGCTGACGATGGCACAGCCGTCATCTGTTTCGGCACCCTCTCCGGGGAGTGGCCGGACGGCAACGCCTTCGAAAACATCCGTTTCGTCGATTGGTTTCTTGTCGAGGCGGGCGCCATCAAGCGACAAAGGGTTTGGAACGACCTGACCGAGGTGGCAGCGAAAAGACCCGCGAAATCGGATCGCCTTGATAAGACGGATCCCGTTTAAATGACTATCAGGAACTAGATCTCCATCTTCGGATCGAAATCACCATAGTGGCTGCGGTACTTTAGTTCGACAGGTTTCGGCTAGAATGTGCGGAGCTGCCTCGACGTGAAAATGTCCGGAAATCGACCTCATGGCAGATGTCACCCGACTCGATAATAAAAGAGGGCCTTGGGGGGCGGGCCGGAGAAACCGGGACCTTCGAAACGCGTCCGCTGGCGATGCTCGGGCGGACCTTCGTTGCCCTGGCAGGCATTACGGGCGTCCGGGTCACCGGAAACTCCCCCATCCGGACGTCCAACCGCCATCTCCAGGAATACCGGTTTCGAGACGTTCTTCGGAAATGAGGATTTTGACGGATTTACCCGAAATCGACGCCTTCGTTACAATATTACCATAATCGTGTCCGCACCATGGTCTGAACATCGGGGAGACCGATCCAACATCGGCGGCAAGTTCAGTCGAGCGCCATCCTCAGTTTCAGTTCCGTATCGCCGAAAATCCGGAGGTCGGGGATGAAGTTCTCCTTGCGGAGGTGCCGGACATCGTGCTTGGTAACGGGGCCGACGAACATCAGACGGTGTTTGACGCTGTAGCGCGCCAGTTCGGTACCGAACACCTTCTGCAGCACGTAGAAGGTCAGGTAGTGGTTGTCGACGACGGCACGGACCGGCGTTTCCGAACGGCGTACGATCTGAATCAGGTCGAGGTCGAAGAGTTTATCCCCGTTGACTAGGGAATGGCGTTCCGGGCCGTCCGAGAAAACGAACTCATAGGGCCGGTCCGGGACCTCCTGATACTGGACGCCGCGGAAGATTTTGTAGATGCCGTCGACCTTGGGGCTGTGGATGATCTCGACGATACCCGCCACGTCGTCCGGCAGCATCTCGCAGGCTTTTTGGTGCCAGCCGGCGTCCTCCTCCATCGACGTGACCCGACCCTTGGGTGTGCCGTCCCGTTCATTGGCTTTTAATGCCTGGGCAAGGACCACGGTGGACAACCCGGTGCCGAATTCGAGGACTTCTTTCGGTCGGTATCGGCGTACCTGCTCGTAGAGGGTTAGATAATCGGACATGGACGCACCAGTCGTATCTGAGCCCTTCGAATAGGCGGTGATGGCGGCGGCCCATAGGTCGGTCTTGCTGCGCAATCGCGCCTCAGCCCAGCGGTTGCGCCGGGCCACCATGCGTTCAATCCAGGCGGCGCGAAGCCGGATCAGCGGACCGAAATCGCGGGTATCGAGCGGGGAGAGGGGAATGAGTCCAACTCCTTGGACAAACAATTGGCAACCGATGCCCGCCTTGGCGCCCCCTAGGGGACTCGAACCCCTGTTTCCGCCGTGAGAGGGCGGCGTCCTAGGCCACTAGACGAAGGGGGCAAAGGGCGTAAGGGGGTTGTAGAGGGATCGCGAGGGGGCGATCAAGGGTTTTCGACGACGCCGGCTTTTTCAAGCACGGCGGCGAGCAGCACGTCGCAGCCGGCGGCGCAGTCCTCCGGCGTTGCGTTCTCCTCCTCGTTGTGGCTGATGCCGTTCTCGCAGGGGATGAAGATCATGCCGGTCGGCGCCACGCGGGCCATGTAGACGGCATCGTGGCCGGCGCCCGAAACGATGTCACGATGGGCGAAGCCCTGGGCCTCGGCGGCCTGGCGGACGGCGGCAACGCAATCCTCGTCGAAGGGGGCGCAGGAGAAGTGCCAGAAGTCCCTGACTTGGATGTCGACGCCGGTTTCCTCGGCCCGGGCGGCGCAGTAGGCCTTCAGGTCGCGGTCCATGGCGGTCAGGTCGTCGTCGACCGGGTGGCGGAAATCGACGCTTAGGAAAACGTGGCCGGGGATGACGTTCCTTGAGTTCGGCGACACGTCCATGAAACCCACCGTGGCGCAGGCGTTGGGGGCGTAGGCGTGGCCGATGCGGTTGACCTCGCCGACGATGCCGGAGGCGACCACGAGGGCGTCCTTCCTGACCGGCATCGGGGTTGGACCGGCGTGCGACTCGCGGCCGGTGACGTTGATCTCGAGCCAGCGCTGGCCCTGGGCTGCGGTAACGACGCCGATCGTTTTTTCTTCGTCCTCGAGGATCGGCCCCTGTTCGATATGGAGCTCGAAATAGGCGCCGACCTCGCGGCCGCCGACCGGCGTTTCCCCGGCGTAACCGATGCGTTCCAGTTCCTCGCCCATGACCGCACCGTCGACGTCCGTCGTCGCCGTGATTTCATCCAGATGGAAAACGCCGGCGAACACACCGGAGCCCATCATCGCTGGCGAGAAGCGAGAGCCTTCCTCGTTGGTCCACATGGCGACCTCAACCGGTGCTTCGGTCTCGATGCCGTGATCATCCAAACTGCGCACGACCTCGAGAGCGGCCAAGACGCCGAGCACACCGTCGAACTGGCCGCCCGTCGGTTGTGTGTCGAGGTGGCTACCGGCCATCACCGGCGGCCGCGATGGGTCGTGGCCGGGCCGGCGGGCGAAGATATTACCGATTTCATCGACGGTCACGGCCAACCCGGCATCCTTGCACCAGCGGACGAAGAGGTCGCGTCCGTCGCGGTCCTCGTCGGTTAGTGTCAGGCGCTTCGAGCCGCCTTTCTGCGTCGCACCGACTTCGGCCATATCCATAAGAGATCGCCAGAGCCGGTTGCCGTCACTCCTCAGATTGCGGCGCAAGGCTCAAGCCGCCTTTTCACTGTGCCTTCGGGCCGCTGCAATGTAGGCGTCGACGTCCTCTTCACGGGTGTTAAACGCGGTGACCAGGCGCACCACGTTAGGTTCCCAGCGGCCGTCGTAGAACTGAAATCCGTCGGCCCACAGGCCCTCGATGACGGAACGTGGCAATTTCGGGAACAGCATGTTGGCCTCCACCGGCGCGGTGATCTCGATACCTGGTATGACGCCGAGGCCGTCGGCCAGGCGCTTGGCCATGGCGTTGGCGTGACGCGCGTTCTCTAGCCACAGATTGTCGGTGAGATAGGCCTCCATCTGGCCGGCCAGGAGGCGCATCTTGGCGAACAAGTGACCGCCACGCTTGCGCCGGAAGGCAAATTCCTGGGCCAGGCCTTTGTCGAACAGTATGACCGCTTCGGCGGCGAGAGCTCCATTCTTGGAGGCTCCAAAGGAAAGCACGTCGACGCCGGCCTTCCAGGTGATGTCGGCCGGCGCGCAGTCAAGCGCGGCGACCGCGTTGGCGAACCGCGCCCCATCCATGTGCAGTTTGAGGCCGCGCTCCCGGCAGAACTCGCCCACTGTCTCGATCTCGCTTCGCGTGTAGACGGTACCGACCTCGGTCTCCTGGATTACGCTGACGGCGGACGGCTGCACCATATGGACGTCACCGATGCCGTGCGCTGCGTGATGGTTGAGTTCGTCGAGATCCAGCTTGGCGCCGGTGCCGTTGACCGGGATCAGTTTGGCGCCGTTGGTATAGAATTCAGGGCCGCCGCATTCGTCTTCGTAAATGTGGCTCTGCCAATGGCAAAGCACAGCCCCATATGGGGGCGTAAGCACGGACAGCGACAAGGTATTGGCGGCCGTGCCGGTGGCGACGAAAAAGACGGCAGCATCGGTTTCGAAAATCTCGCAGATCTTGTCGGCGGCCCGCTCCGTGAAATCATCGTTGCCGTAAGGCATTGTCTGGCCATCGTTGAGGGCGGTGATGGCGTCAAGAACGGCGGGCGATGCGCCGGTCGTGTTGTCACTTGCGAAGTTCACGGCGAATTCCCTGGATCTCTGGTTCCTCCGGCGCGTACAGGATAGGGGGACCAGTCCGTGGTTCGCAATGGAATTTCCCGGAACCGCCGGCCGTCGCGGTCGACAACATGGGCGGTGGCGTGAACCGCCTGGCCGTCGACCACAGAGACGATGAGCCAAACCAGGTCCGGCTCAAAGGCCATATCGAGATCGTGTTCGGAGGGTTGCGCCGGGTGATTGGGATGAGAGTGATAGTGGCCGATGATGCGGTGGCGCGGCTGGCCGCCGTCCGTTTCCCCGTCCAACTCGCGCATGACATTGAAGCGCAACTGGGGGTCGACCTCGAAGCGGTCGAAGGCGTCACCGGCAGCGAGATTGTCACTTTCGACGATACGGGTGACGACGAGAGCGCCGGCGCCATCGTCGCGGCCGATCAGGAGACCGCAGCACTCCTTGGGATAGGCGCTTTCCGCCGCGTCGGCGATGGACTTCAAAAGCGCCAGCGGCAACGAGATCATGGCTGAGCCGGCCGCGGCGAAACCGTGCCCAGGACCGTGCCTTCGATCAAGTCGATGATGTAAACTCGGTTGCACACGGGCGTCGGACCGACGGTAACGACCAAGCGCCGCCGGTTCGGCCGAACGTTGGAGATGAAGCAGCCCTCCGGCAGATCGAGGTTTATATCGCCGAATGGTCTGATGGGGTTTCCGCGCGGTTTCGGTGGGGCGAGGGGAGGTGGCGTCGTTACCGCCGGCGTTGTCGACTTTAGCGTCGACGGCAGTTCCGGTTTCGCGCGGCCGAACAGACGCCAGTCCGGATCGGATGATTTCTTGTAGAAGCCGTACCCGAGAAGCAAAATCCCCAGGACGATCAAGAAACCCATGCCGATGACGATGAACTTGAGCCAGGCCATGATCTGCTAGAAGGTTCTCCGGCGTCGCAAACAAAGGTGTCCTGTGAACGAGGCGACACGATACACCGTCACCGTGCCCGAAAACAGACCTGGCGTGCGGGTCGACCGATTCCTGGTCGAGAACCTGGACGGCATTTCGCGGAGCCGTATCAAGGCCCTGATCGATGGTGGTCACCTGACCATCGGTGCCGCCACCGTCACCGATGCTTCGCGCAAGGTTCAGGCCGGGGAGGTCATTGAGTTGGACGTGCCGCCGGCCCGTCCGGCGTCACCCGAGCCCCAGGCCATCCCACTCGAAGTCGTCTATGAGGACGACCAGGTCATCGTCATCGACAAACCGGCCGGCATCGCCGTGCATCCGGCGCCAGGCAGTCCCGACGGGACGCTGGTCAACGCGCTCCTTCACCACTGCGGCGACAGCCTGTCGGGTATCGGCGGCGTCACCCGCCCCGGTATCGTGCATCGTTTGGACAAGGACACCAGCGGTCTCCTGGTCGTCGCCAAGACCGACCGCGCCCATCAGGTGCTGAGCGAACAGTTTTCGGCCCACACCATCGAGCGAGCCTACATCGCCGCTGTCTGGGGCATGCCGAACCCACGTCAAGGCACGATCACCGGCAACATCGGGCGCAACCCGATCAACCGCAAGAAGATGGCTGTGGTCAAGAAGGGCGGCAAAGCAGCCGTCACCCACTACCGCGTCGGACGCGCGCTCGGTCGAGCCGCCAGTTTGGTCGAGTGCCGGCTGGAGACCGGCCGAACCCATCAGATACGCGTTCACATGGCGGAAATCGGCCACGGCGTTGTTGGCGATCCATTGTACGGTGTTGGGAAGCGCGGCCGCCTGCGTCAGGCAGACGAGGAAACGCGCCGCTTTTTGAGGGGTTTCGCGCGCCAAGCACTTCACGCCAAAATCCTCGGGTTTTCACACCCATTGACAGGCGTTCACAACAGATTTACCTCAGAAATATCTAAAGATATCAATGAATTAATCACTATCTTAGATAAAATAAAATAATCTTATATACTTGATGAAAACAGTTGGGTATTATCGGTCCACCATACCCGGAAGAAGAAGGCCGAATACCCCATGGCAACGTTCGATAGAGATTTTTTCATCTCACCTGACCAAAATCTGTCGCGGTATCTACAAAGGATACGGCGATACCCTTTGCTCGAAGCTGGGAATGAACGCGAACTGGCGGAACGCTGGCGCGACACCCAGGATGCGGAAGCGGCGCACCTGTTGGCGTCGAGCCACCTCAGGTTGGTCGCCAAGATCGCCATGGGGTACCGGGGTTACGGATTGCCGTTAGAAGATCTCATCGCTGAAGGCAACGTCGGCATGATGCAAGCTATACGCCGGTTCGATCCGGACCGCGGCTTTCGTCTGGCGACCTATGCCATGTGGTGGATACGGGCGGCCATTCAGGAAAATATTCTGCATTCCTGGTCGCTGGTAAAGATTGGCACGACTGCGGCGCAAAAAAAGCTGTTCTTCAATCTCCGCAAGATCAAAAGCGAGTTGAGGGCCTTCGAAGACGGCACGCTGACGCCGGAGCACGTTAGCGGTATTGCCGCACGTCTGGACGTGCCGGAATCAGAGGTGGTCGCCATGAACGGGCGGCTGTCCGGGCCGGACCAGTCGCTCAATGCGCCGCTTCGGGAAGATGGCGACGGCGAGTGGCAGGATTGGCTGACGGCGGACGGCATTTCCCAGGAAACCCACGTGGCGCAGTCCCAGGAATTGGGCCAGCGCCGTGAAATGCTGGCCAAGGCCATGCGGCACCTATCCGACCGGGAGCGCCATATCATCGCCGAAAGGCGCCTCAAGGACACGCCGTCGACCCTGCAGCACCTCAGCCAGCACTACGGCATATCTAGGGAACGGGTGCGCCAGATCGAGGTCCGTGCCTTTGAAAAGTTGCAGAAGTCCGTGAAAAATGCGGCGATTGAAAAACGAGCCGCCGTCGAACACAGGTTCGCACACTGATCTGACACCAATCGGATCCTGACCCGCTATCACACCCGATCGTATGCCGGTAGGATGATCGCGTCTGGATGTGGGAGTGGCTGTGTGAAAACGCCCCAATCGGTTTAGAATCCTGGCGCTTGCTTTGGAGGTCGGGATGAGCCGATTTGTTGAAGGCCAGGATCGCGGACAGCAGACGTTGTTTCCGTCCA